>Ga0307515_10007056_pt1 | contig 22322 bp, 5 predicted proteins | sample 17_EM_MG_FD_194513 | JGI IMG/M metagenome (GOLD analysis project Ga0307515, IMG submission 194513) | Populus trichocarpa ectomycorrhiza microbial communities from riparian zone in the Pacific Northwest, United States - 17_EM | ecosystem: Host-associated > Plants > Roots > Unclassified | place...
CAGTAAGAGATCTCTCCCCCTAATCTTTTACTGTTATACGCTCCTAGTTCTCTACTAAATTTCATTTAATATTATATTTTTTAAGATGGCCTTATAATCCAACAGTTAAGGAATGGTGTCCTTTTAGGTCTTAAGGAGAATAGTATTTATAAAAGTAGCGTTTCTTTATATAAGCCTTTTCTTCCTTTATTACCGTACAAGTATGTTTATAAATTAAGGAGACTTGTCTTAAGATCTGTGTTATATAAGTAGTTAGGATTAAACCAGTATTAGCTTTAGTCTTAACGCCGCTTAAAAGGGCGAAAAGTATATTAACTTTAAAGGAATTATTATCATTAAAGTTTTCGGGGTGAATTTTACTAGTACTAGCCATATTTATAGCGTCGTACAATAGGCGGTAAAGGTTTAGTTTATAGTTAAAATTTTGCGGATATCTAGATGTTATCTAGATATTATCCAATATCCGGGCTATCCTTAGATAGGATTATTATCCGCCCGACCGGATAGGATAATCTATCCTCCGTAGGTCTATGCCCGCCTATACGCGTAGTGCACATACCAATGATCCCCCGAGGGTCTGATTTATAAGATAACTTAGACCAACCCCCAGATGGTCGCCGAGCACGTGCCTGTAGTATATAGTCTCTATAATCCCAGAGGCCTTACCTTAAGGATTTGTCTCCTATTCCACAATTATGCCTTATAGCCCCCTGTCTACAAAGTCCCCTTATATTTAAATCCTTCCTACTCTATTTAGAAGGGCAGCTAGCTTAAGAACTAGATTGTTTATATCTTTTATTTATACCTACTATCCTCTTTTAAAAACTTCGCGATAACCTAAATAAAAACTCTATAGATACCTTATAGAAAGCCATCGCATTAAGGTAAAAAGGTCCCTTTAATAGCGAGAGATTGCGATAATATAAACCTTTAGGTAAGACGGCTGAATAAGCCTTAATACCTAGATGTATTAGGAACTTAAAGACTCTTATATACCTATAGTCACCGCTAAAAAAAACATAGACACCCTCTATAATAGTTATAACGCTACTAAAAAGCAACTAAAACCCCTCTAGCCCTACCTAGGCTAATTAGAAGATTAAACACTAAAGGCAACTCTAAGATCTTTTCTTAAGCTAGAAATGCTAAAGAAATATACTAATATATTTAACTAGAAACTTAACCAGAACCCTTTTAAAAGACTACTAGCCTATAGTTAGTATATTAGTAGTTTATAAACTACTTATAAGCTAAACAGGCTTACCCTTTAAGTAATTTAACTTAAATACTAACTTAAGACCTAAGGCTTATTAGAAAACCTATATTAGTTACTAGTGCTAATATTACCTCTATAGTAGGAGCTTTTCTAAGCCTAAGTTTAGAAGGTTAGAAGCCCTATACTAATCTCCTTTAAGATAGATATTAGAAAGCTATTATAAGGCTCTTAAAATCTATATAGAAGAAAGCTATTAACAAATATATTAGAAACCTTTAAGGGTAAATCTAAATCTAGTAGGGTTTAATCTAGGCTAAATAAATTCTTTTATAACCTAGCTAAGGTTAAGGGCTTTTTAGAGGCTACCTAATATCTACCTAAGGAGGTATAGAAGACTTAGAAAGGCATCTATATATAAAAAAAAGGATATAGACTAACTGGCTAAAGCCTTTAGGAGTTTAGAACCCCGTTATAAACTTATCGCCTAATATTTAAATAATTGGGTTTGTAAGGTAAATAACTTCTTTAAGATGCTAATAATATAAGATAACGTACTTTATAAGCGAGCCAGTCAAATAAGCGAGCTGGTTAGTTTGCTAAGACCACAATAAATATATCGAACTATGTAATAAACTATTCCACTTCACTATAATCTACCTCCGATTCCTCATTGCTACTAGATTCTATAGTGGATTCTTTAACATTTTAGCACGTTTAAGCGTTATGCCTGATTCCACCACAGTTCCTACAGCGCCTTTAAGTTGGCTTGACTCTATCTGCCCTAGCCTTACCCCGACTCTTCTTACTACTAAAGGCGGTAGTAAGAGAGTCCTTAGCAACTAGCTACGATCCAGTCTTATAGGTAAGGACTCCTCCTTTCTAAAGACGCTTTCTTTTGCGCTATTTCCGTCAAACTACGGCCTCGTTAGCTACTTTAAGCTTAGTAATTTAATCACACTATAATACCATCTAATAAGCTATTAAAAGGGTGCCCTTAATAAGCTAATTAAACCCTTCCTTTAAGGAAGATGGAGAGCTACCTAGCTTATCGCTAATTAGCTTTAATTATAACCTAAATTTAAGGTGGTTACTAAGGGTTTTTAACTGCTATAGGGTATCTTATACGGTAGGGGGTGTAGGTATATATAATCAAATATTAAGCTTTAATATTACCGTATCTAGGTTAAATAGAACTAGCCTAGCGCCTTAAAAGCTTCCTTAGATATTACTTTTAGTAATTAACGCGTTAAACGCGTTCTAGAAGGCTAGTAAGAACTCTATTTTAGTAATATAGTTAATTTAGTTATATATTAGCTTCTTAACTTAGCGCCTATACACTATCTTTAAAGGCAAAAAAACCTATATTTAGTGGCTGTAGGATATATAACGAATATGGCGGTATATATAAAGTAATTATCTTATTCTCCTTACAGTATTTAGTAAATTCCAGCGAGTTATAGCTCTTATAGCCATTAATAATTAGTAGACGATACGCGCTAAAAGTATGCTCTTTTATATGCCTGTTAAAGTGCTTTAACTATTAGAGACCGAGCTTATTAGTTATCTAGCCGTTTTTAGAGACCCTAAATGCCTATTAGGGTAGTATATTGACTTCCTAGTACCAGCTAAAGAGGTAGGGTTTGCCTTTATAGATAATAAAGGGTAGAAGCGCGTACCCTAACGCGCCAATACCCTAAATTACCGTAACCCACTTACGATTACCTAGTTGTATAATCTTTGGCCAATGCCGTCTCTTAAAACCTATAATAACTTTCTGCTAGCTTATTATCCCCATCTAAAAGCCAAATTCGTTAAAGTTGTATATACCTTTGTCCTAGATACCGTATTTAGCCTTTATATTATATATAAGGTCAAACTAGGCTTATATAATTGCTAGTTCCTCTTATTTATAACGCTAATAATCTAACTTCTAATTAAACTTTATTTAAAGCTTAGGAGAGCGCTTAACGAAGTTATTTAGCTAGTTTATACCTACTAGGTCCTAACCCCTCTTAGCTAATAGTTTATTGGCTATTTCTTAAACAGTATTAAGCGGAGGGGCAAACCCTCTTAAATCCAGCTTAAGTATCTATAAGCTTTTGCAGTGTGTGGGAATTAAATAAATAACTTTATTATAAAGCTATGGAAATCAAGAGGTATATATACATGAAATGGTGTAGGTAATAAGATGAAATGGAAACGGTGATCTGCAAGCAATATTGACCTGCGATCAATATATAGGGTGGCGTTGACGCTGTCTTGGATCCTTCTAAGCGGTGATCTTATATCTTAGCACAGTGTTGGTAGTTGGTTACAGTTGTTAGCTATAGAGGTAGCCCTACTACAGAGGTGCGACGGGTGCTATTTGACGTTAGTTTTTAACGTATATTATCACTCTCTAGGGACCCCTATAGGGGGTCAATTCTCTTATATATATTAGGGCTCTTAGAGCCACCTTAAATAAAATAGATTAATTGTTCAATTCTGTGTCTCTATCTACTAGCTAGCTTATATTATTCGTAATACCTACCTAGCTAAAAGTTATAAGCCTAGTAACCTTCTAAGTGTTACAGACGCTTTAAATATAATGTTACGACTACTAGGAGAAGAGTTGGAAGAAGCTAGTTAGTTAATATAGGCACGGTCTAGAATAGAGCCAGTAAAACTATGTAACGAGGAATGGTAACCGAGTTATATAATATGATCTGTATAATCTATACAATTTATATAATCCGTAACAGAGTAGACAGAGTACACGTACCTTACGTATAAGGAGGATTTCCTAGGAGTACGGTTGTGTATTTAAAGGACTATAGTCCCTACTTTAGATAGTTCTTTCCTTATAGTAATTCTTAGAATATAATTAGAGTTAATCTATTAGGCAACCACTCCACCAGTTATTATTACGTTATTGACTTTACGTATTACCTATATACCTAGCCTATTAATAGAACCCACCGTAGTACTTACTATAAGGTTCCGTTACATAATTACTACCTAGTTATAGTATTAAAAGTTGAACAATATGCCACCAAAAGCAGCCACTATAACGCCATCGACGGCGGCAACTACTTCGAGGTTAGGAGGGGACACTAGTATAGCGGACACTAACTCACAGCAACCTGTAACGGTTGGACAGTTATAGGAAATAATTAACTAGTTAACGGTAAATAATACAGTACTAGAATATAGGGTTAACGGGATAGGCGCAGTAAAGGTTAAGTTACTATTAATTAAACAATTCTTAGGAGAATGATTAAAGCTTAAAGGATTCCTTATATAAATGCACTTTAAGGTAACACAGGAAGGAGTAAAGCTAGTAATACCCGTAGATCGAATAGCGTATATAGGGTTATTCTTAATAGGAAGGGCACTTAAATGGTTTAAATTTTACCTTATAAAGATATAAGCTAATAGAATAACGACTATAAACTAAGAAGTACGGTTTATATTCTTAAGTTAAGACGGATTTGCGGAATAACTTACGCAAATATTTAGAGACCTAGAGGTAATAACCACGGCGGAAAGAAAGCTTTAAGATATTACGCAGCGAACCTTAGTAATTAAGTACATAATATAGTTTTAAACACTAGCAATATAAGTTAAGTAGAATAATAAGGCGCTTATAGTACAGTATAAATAGGGACTTAAGGCTAAAGTCTAGGATGTAATTATCCTAATAGAAGATACGGAAACCCTAAGGGAATTAATAAATTAAGCGATAAAGATTAACAATAGGATCTACTAAAGGGAACAGACTAAGAGAGGTTAGGATAGAGTTCTACAGTTATATAAGGCGTAGAGTACGCATTAACCAAAGCTAAGTTAGAAACTATAGTATAGCGCAGAGCCAATAGACCTAAGTGGTACTAAAGAAACCTATAAGAGATAGAGTAAGAAACTATAGAAACCAAGAGGATAAGGATTAAGTAATTAAAGGTCTAGGGAGTAAAGGCCAAATTAGGGATTTTAGCAGCAGAAGATATTTAGGCGGACTCCACAATAAGAAAAATAGTTTAAAAAGGGAGCTTATATAAATTGCGGAAAATAGGGTTACTTTACTAGAGATTATAAAGATGGTTAGAGTTATTATATAATAAAGGGAACCAGACTAATAGACGGCATATATATATAGAAGGATAATAATACACTGCGAGGAATAAAGGATTGTTTAATTAACTACTTTACGTTTTACTATAATAACGCGTGCTAAATTTATAAAGACGCTAAGTATGGCGCAAGCTATTAGCTATAGGAACCTAGTTTAGAGAAACTAAGAGCTACCTAAGACTATAAAGAGCAAGATAGGCTCTACGAATGTAACGAAGATTTAATAGCAACTTTTAGTACAGTATTAGCAAGGCAGTACTTAGAAAGGGACTTTAAGGAAAATCCATTCAGCGATATTAAGAAAAGAGATATTAAGACATTAGCATTAGAAGAAAAGACTAAGACTGCTATAGAGTAAGGTTTAGTAATAGGCATTATAACACCGTTAGATACGGCATCTATCGCTTTATAAGACGGTAGGAAGAGTATCTTACGGAGATTAAGCAAGCAGATAACTGCTAGTGCTAATTCACTACTTAATAAAGGTAAAAGGCCAAAGGCTTAAGATTCTTAAGATAAGATAAGAGATGACTAAGATTCTTAAGACAAGATAAGGTACACCTAAGGACCTATAATAGATAAAAACCGATGGAGCAGGGCAGTAGCTTAGTTCAGTAATATATAAATGAGCTTAGGATAGAGATTCCTAGAGGCATAAGACTCTTAAGACGAGATAAGTAAGATTTAAGACTTTTAAGGCGAGATAAAAACACCTAAGCCTAGTTAGACTAAGGTAGGAGTATAGCTTAAAATAGAAGCAAGCTTAGGATTAAGGATCCTATAGAACTAAGATTTTAATAAATAAATAAGGACCATTAATAAGATCAAGAAGTAAGATAACTTTAAAGATCTACTCGTAAGATACGAACAAAAAGAAACTATGGAGGAATTTAGAGTAAGAATTACCTTATAGTAAGAGTAGAAACTAGATAAGAGATCTAGCACGCCAGGTCGTACTAGGGACAGAGCACTTATATAAAGAATTACTAATAGGCTAAGAATAGGCACACTAAGAGCCAAGTGGCTTATTAAACTGGAAGAAGAAGAGGATCTAGGGATTCTAACTAGGTTCGAAAAACGACATATAAAGGGCTGTTATGACGCAGTAATAAGAAGATACTTCCTTATAGATAAAGCGTATACACTTAAGGAGCTGTACTAAAAGTGGTATAGATAGCAATATAACAATAAGTGGGAAGATTTCTATATGTGGTTAGATGAAAAAGTTATCTAAGACCACCTAATTATAGAAAAGGCTATAACATATATTAAAGGGGCCTTAATTATAATATTAAAAGATCTAAAGGAGTAATTAGAGAACTAGAGAAATAAAAGATAAATCTTAGTACCTATAAATAAAGTCGCAACGCTTAGATTAATACGAGAGAGGTTTAAACTAAAGGACGAAAATAAGCTAAGAGTTAACCTAAGACACTAAGTATATTACACACTATTATGGATAGCATGCGTGGATAATATGTGCAATATATATAGAGCACTAAAAGATAAAAATTGGAAGTATCTAATAAGGATATATTAGATAACAGATAAAGCAAAATATAGAAATGCTAAGTATATATATAGTTGGCACTTAGTAGAAGTTTAAGAATAAGGGGACTTAATGCTTTAACTAGGAAAATTCCTTATAGAAGAATGCCTAGATGGACGATAATAGTGGGAATATCCAGAGAACACCTATCTATGGCATATTAAAGAAAAGAAGCGAATTAAGTATTAGCTAAAAGTGGACTAAGTATAAATAGGATCTAGTAGCTAATAGTTAGGAAAAGTAGAGGCCTATAGAACTAGAGGGAACCAGTAGTAGAGCCTTAGACCCTTAAAGGAATTTAAGGACAACACCTAAATTTATAAGTTAGGTGGCAAGATTAACAGTTTAAGGTACTAATAGATAGTGGAGTAATAAGGAACCATATCTTACTAGTAACAGTTAAAAGGATAGGGCTACCATATAGAAGAAAGGAGCACCTATATTTACTAGTAACAATTTTAGGAGATCTAATAGCCTATAGAGATGGCATTATTAATCTTAAAATAGGACCTATTTAGCTAACTATTAAAGGGAGACAAATCCAGATATCTTTTAATATCCTACCATTAGGGAAGAATAAGGCGATACTAGGGATGCCTTAGTTATAGGAGTATAATCCAAAAATCGATTAGGTTATAGGTTAAGTCGATATTAGAGATACTTAACGCCGTAAGATGCAATAATAAACTAAGATGGTATAGTACTAAGTTAGAGCGACATATAAAGAAACCAAGAAAGGGTTAGGTTATGTACTAAAGAAATACCATAAATATAGTAAAAAACTATGGTCGCTAGAAAGTGAAAAGTTATTAGATTATACAGCGTAGGACTATAAGATAGAATTAGAACTAGGAATAAGTCTAAGGTTCTTTCCAATCTATAAGCTTACTAAAGAAAAGGGTAGAGCATTAAAAGAGTTTATCTAGGAAAACCTATAAAAAGGATATATTAGACCATCGCAGTCATTAGTGGGTTATTTAGTACTGTTTGTACTAAAGAAAAATAGTAAACTAAGGCTGTGCATTAACTATAGGCAGTTAAACAGCATTACTAGAAAGGATAGGTATTCTTTACCCTTAATTAGCAAGATCTAAGATAGAATAGGTAATGCGCAAATCTTTATAAAGATAGATCTAAGATGGGCGTACCATTAGATTAGAATTAAGGAAGGTAATAAATAGAAAGCAGCCTTTAGGTTAAAGGAAGGACTATATAAACCATTAGTTATACAATTTAGGCTTATAAACGCACCAGCAACGTTCTAAAAGCGTATTAATAATGTATTAGGAGAACACTTAGATGAATTTATTATAGTATACCTCGACGATATTATTATCTACTTAATAAGTAAGGAAGAACATGGGGAACACGTTAAATAGGTCTTAAAGAGACTATAAGAAGAACAGATACTAGTAGCAATTAAAAAATGCGAGTTCTTCACTAGAAAGACAGATTTTGTTAGATTTATTATTAAACTAGGCTAACTTAATATAGATCTAAAGAAGATCGAAGCTATAGTGGATTAGCAAGAACTAGAGAATATTACGCAGCTAAAATTGTTTCTAGGGTTTTGCAATTACTGTAGAAGGTTTATAGCGCAATAGTTAAAGGATATTAAGCTATTTACGCAATTAACGAAGAAAGGAGAACTATAGATATAGAGAAAGGAATAATAAGAACTGTTTAAGGAAGTCAAAAGGTTGTTTACCCAAGAGCCAGTTCTTAAGATCTATTAACTAGGACTAGAGACGGTTATTAAAATAGATGTATTAGACTTTATACTAGGGGTATACTTTATATAAAAGCATCCAAATAGATAGCACCCAGTAGCATACTACAGTCGAAAAATGACACCACTAGAACTAAACTATAACATCTATAATAAAGAGTTATTAGGTATAGTTACAGCACTAAAGGAATAGAGAGTATTCTTGCAAGGTACAGAGAAACCATTTATAGTTAAAACGGATTATAAAAACCTAACAAGATTCCTAATAATAAAGGAACTTAACTAAAGACAGGTTAGATGGGTAAAGATGCTAGCAGAATACTATTTTGAGATTTAGTATACTAAAGGTACAGATAATACACGAGCAGATGCTCTAAGTCAAAAGGCTAAACTATAAAACGATAAAAAGCCATTAGGAGCTTTATTGCGAAAAGATATAGATAGATTAATCAGGTATAATTATCCAAAAATTATAATAACTTAGAAAGAACTAAACAAGGTCTACAAGACACTAAAAAGCTTTTAGGTATAAAGAATTCTAAAAGCATAACTAGAAGATCTATAGTCGGATATATACAAAAATTAAGAAGTAAAGTATATCCTAAGAAGCATAGCAGAGCACTTTATAGAAGAGTTCTATAAGGGATTAACTTAAGGATATAATAGAGCTATAGGCTTAGTATTAAGACTCTAAGAGGAGTATATTATTAATGGAATCTAAAGGATAGCCAGGAGGGTCACTAAGGAGTATCTAGATTACTAGAGGAATAAACTAATAAGGTATAAGCCATATAGAGGGCTATAACCTATTAAAATACCAGAGAGACTATGGGAGGTTATATTATAGGACTTTATTATAAAGTTACTAAAATTAAAAAACCCTATTACTGATAAGATTATAATGTAATCTTAGTAATAGTAGATAAGCTTATAAAGTAGGGATACTTTATAGCGTATATGGAAGAAATATTAGTAGAAGATGTCGCTAGAATTTATATTAAGGAAGTGTTCGCAAGATATAGAGCACTAAGTAAGATTATATTGGATAGAGATCTAAGATTTATAGCAGCATTTTAAAAGGTATTCTTAGCAGAATAAGGAGTTCGGGCAGTAACTTCTACCGTATATTATCCGCAGACAGACGGTTAAACGGAAAGATTAAATTAGACACTAGAATAGTATTTAAGACATTATATCAATTACGCATAGAATAATTAGGTATTACTATTACCAGTTATACAGTTTATATACAATGTAACACTATAAGAAGGAATAGGTACGTTACTATTTAAGGCGAATTATAGATATAAGCCAAAAACATTATTATCGCTATATTAAGTAAAGAAGATAAGTAGCACAGCTAAATAAAGAATAAAGATATTAATAAATCTTTATAAGGACCTTATGGAAACAGCTAAGGTAGTATAGCAAAGAATAAAAAAATACTATAACGCTAAGAGATCTAAGGGACCAGATCTTAAGGAGGGAGATAAAGTATAGCTACTACACAAAATTTTTAAAAGTTAACGATTAAGCAAAAAGTTAGACTATATTAGACTAGGACCTTTTGAAATTAGCTAAAGGATTTTACCGGTTATATTTAAGTTAAACTTACTAGTTAAAATAAAGATCTACCCAGTACAATATATTGCGATACTAGAACTAGTATATAGAGATATTAAGTCACTAGTTTACGAGGCAGACATATACTAAGGATAAGAAGAAGATAAATAGCAAGTTTTAAAGATTATTAGTTATAAGAACGTTAACAATAAAATATAGTATAAGGTTAAATGGATAGGCTATAATAAGACTACCTAAGAACTATTAGAAAATTTAAGGAATGCTATAAGAAAGGTATAGGAGTATTAGAAGGAAAGAGGTTAGGCAATATTAATAAGGAAGAGTTATTAAAAAATAAGTTACCTAAGGGGGACCCAGGAAGAGCAACTACTAAACTACTTAGAGTTATTTCCTTTGCTAATAGAAGAAAATCCATTTTTTTATTACTAAGTTCTTATAGACCCTATTTTATAAGTTTCTACTTCTTAGAACGCACCTTCTTATAATCCCGTTTAAGACGTAAAAGACAAGTAGAGGCCAAAAGACGAGTCTTAAGAGCACGCTGTTAAGTAGCCGCAGCCTCTTACTTCGCCTCTTGCGATCGCCGTAGTTTATTAAGGGCGCTTAAGAGCTTACTATTAAGCTTTATAGTAGTAGATTAAATATAAGACCCTATAATAAATTACTTAGGGAACTTATAGACTATTAAGAGTTATAGGATATGTATACTTAGTATTAGATATAGAGCGAACGTTATAGGACGAATAAATATTTACTTTAGTGTACTTTAAATAGAAAGAGGGTTGCTAAGATAAAGGACTTGCCAGCGTAATATAGACTAACCCCTCTTTCGCATAATAAGAACACGGAGATAGCATTATTTCACCTAGTAATAGTATAGCAGTAATAGTGCGAGCACATTAAACTATAGAAGAAAGAGAAATTGCTTTAGGTATAATAAGTAACGATATTAACCAAATTAATTAGACGGATATTACACCTCTAGTAAATAACTTAGAGATATTAAAATCTTTAAGGACGAAGATAAAGAGGAGGGAGATGGTGTTATGGACGCTTTAAGTACAATATTATAACTACTAGGAGAAGAGTTGGAAAAAGCTAATTAGTTAATATAGGCACGGTCTAAAATAGAGCCGGTAGAACCATATAACGAGGAATAGTAACCAAGTTACGTAATATAATCTATATAATTTATATAATCTATATAATCCGTAACAGAGTAAATAGAGTATACGTACCTTACGTATAAAGAGGATTTCCTAGGAGTACGGTTGTGTATTTAAAGGACTATAGTCCCTACTTTAGATAGTTCTTTCCTTGTAGTAATTCTTAGAATATAATTAGAGTTAATCTGTTGGGCAACTACTCCACTAGTTATTATTACGTTGTTGACTTTACGCATTACCTATATACCTAGCCCATTAACAGAACCCACCGTAGTACTTACTACAAGATTCCGTTACACTAAGCACTAAGGAGATCTTAGTGGCCAGACGAATACCACTAAGCCTCTTTAAGTATAGTTTGTTACGAAATATCGCGTACTTTACGCGTAAGCGCGTCTCTTTACGCAACCTTAAGAAAATAATAAAAGCTACTATAGCACCTATAATAACGGACTCTATTAATCCTCTTTTGCTAACCTAAAAGGACTGGCCTTTATAGTTTTAATTTATCCACTAAAAAGTAAGTTTTGCGAAGATCTGGGACTATTAACCTAAATAAGACAGAAGACGAAATTAAGGAAAACACTAAGCTAGATATACCCTTAATAGCAGCAGCTTCTATAGCACCCGCAATAGCTCTAGCAGTAACTCTAGCGTCTACTAGAACAGCTATACCTGGGTTATTAAGTTAATAAGGACAATAAACTTAGCAGTCTCTAGAGATATAGAGAATGCTCTTTAAGCTCTATAAGCTCTAACGACAAGACTATATAAAGTGGGAAGAGAAGCTCTATACCTTTATAGCACTATTATATACTACTATAGGTACTAACTTTTTAGGATATTTTAAAAACCTTACTACACCATATTTAATTTTAAGGCAGCTAAAAAAGGTAGTAAAGCTATCTTAAGCTATATTGCAGTAAATAGTATTAGACGATCTTAAGAAACGGAAATAAGGGCCTAAACGTTAGACTCTAGAATCTTAGCTTTAGCTTTATATTACTATTATATAAAACGGCGAAGAGCTAGAGGAAGGGTTAATAGAGGTAATAGAAGGTAGTATTATACAAGCCTTTATCTAGAATTGTAAGGAGATCTATCTAGCTCTGTATTATACCTTTATTTAAAAGGTAGCAAAGAGGTTAGAGAAGCTTAAAATGGCGACAATAATTAAGAAATTTAACCTCCTTTATAAGCATCTAAATACGGGACGTAACGCCCATGCTATACTTTTAGGGTAGCCATCTGCAGATCCTACGACGTCTACTACCCTAATACCTTCTTAATTACCTAAGGCAAAATGCTTTACTTATGGTTTACCCTATAAGTTAAAGAATTATAAGTAACTATTTTAGTCTCTTTAAGGTCTAAACTTTATACCAAATAACGAGTATTTAAGGAGGTATTAGGAATAGATTAAGGTCCTAATAAATAAGCAGTATTATAATAAGAGGGTTAAGCAGATTAAGAGGGAAGGCCCTAAGTTAAGGACGTCTATATTAGCTTTATCTACTACTAAAAAGATTAAGAATTTAGATAGGCCCTAAGCTATAGCAGCTGCTATAACAACATCCTTTTCATTATTAATACTATCGCAGGATTATTTAAATCTGTCTTTAATTAATGCCTAGGGGTATAACACTATAGCAGACACCTACTTCCGTAACGATATTAGATACTTCCGTAACTTTAAGCTAAGTATCTCTATAGCAACAGCTAGAGATTTAGGGGCAGAAATCTATGGATATGGTAATATTAACTTAGCAATTAAGGTAGAAAAAATAACGCCTAACTTAGTATCTAATATTAAGGAACGTAGCGTACGCTCCCTATTTTTATACTAATTTAATATCCGCAGCAAAGCTTCGCAAGGTTAGAGTAATTATTAACTAATTTATAAACTATCTACGCTACAAAGATAACGGAAGCCTATTTAGTAACCTTATAAAATACAAAGGTCTTTACCTAATTAATGCCATCGCCTGCTTACTACCTACTCCTACTACCTATACTATATCCACTAGATTCTTTAAGACCTCAGCATATAATAAAGTATAGTATTAACGCTTACTACACTATAATATAGAGTTAGTAGATTATCTACCGACTGCGGTAGATAGGGTTAAAGTAGTTAAGACAGATAGAGGAAGAACTCCGTATGGTATACCACTTTATAAACCATATATTTTTAGAAAGATAATATAGCAGATATCTTGCAGAATATCTGTAAAGGGAACCTACCCTTTTAAACGTATTTACTTTATTATTATAGAGGAAGACGGGTTTAATGGAGATATATATATAGCTTACTTTTAGTATAACTATATAAAGTACCATTATGCTTTTCCTATTAAGAACCACGAGTAAAAGACACTGCTCCCACTCTTTAAATTAATAATAGCATTTACGAAGAAATTAGATGCTTAAGGTATCCGCATTTAGTATATAAATAAGGAGTAAGGTATAGGGGCTAGGGTAAAGAACCTTATTTAACTTAACAAAGGTATTATTAAGTAATTAACGCTATATACCCTAGCTTAAAATAAACCTATAGAGAGGTTAGGGAGAGCTATTTCTAAATAAGTAAGGACTGCTATTATTAAAGCAAAGTTACCCGTGGATTTATGGCCTAAGTTTGTACTTCTAGTAGTATTCCTACTTAATCGAACTCCTATTAAGTCCATTAACTGGAAAACCCTATTTAAGATACTCTATAAATAAAAGCTATGGCTAGTAGGACTTTATATAGCTAGATTTTTAACCTACGTGCTTATTAAACACGGCATTTCTAGGAAGGCAAAGTTTAAGCTATAAGCCTAGGTAGGTTATCTTATTAGTATAAAAGCGTTAAATATCTATAGGATATAAATACTAACTACCAACCGTATTATCCGATCTCGTAATATACAAATTAATAAGTTAAAGAGATATTAATCTCCTACTATACTAGAATACCTTATTATTTTATAGGCTTAAAAGGATTGTTTTTAATAAGTCTAGGACCTACTAGATAATCTTTAAGATAGTAGTAAGGACTAAATAGAGAACTTTAATAAAGAACTAGATATAAGACTGCCGCATTTAGCAAATATTAACGTTACTCCTACGTTAAAAAGCATTTAGATCTTAATAGAAGAACTTTATTAGCTACCTACCCTAGAGCTAACTCTAGAACCGTCTATACCATCAGCGTCTTTAGCGCCTTAGCAATTACTATCTACTACGGCATCTACGCCACAGATACTATTTACTACTTAGTTATCTTCTAAAGTTACCAAACCACTATTTATAGATCCTACACCTCGTTCCGAACCTTAGACGATAGTAGGCTTATTATTAGGGGGTAAGAGACATTCTAGCTATAAAAAGCGGTCTATAGTAAAGAAGAAAGATATACTAAATCAGGATCTATAATAACGAGCCTTTACGGTTAAAATTAATAATGGTGATATTATCAATCCAGATATAACACTATTGGCTTACGCTTTCTATACTACTGCTATAAAGATATATAGATATTAAGACGACTTTCTACCACTACTAGGGTTATGGAAAGAGATGCTTAATTATAAGTACGCTATAGAGTTTAAAGTAGCTGCTTATACTAAGATAAAGGCCTTAACTAGAAAGTAGACCTGGGACGAGGTACGACTAATTAAGAAGGTTTATTGACTTCCTATTATATAGGTCTTTACATATAAGGAAGATTTGGATGGCTTTATTATAAGATTTAAGGCTTATTTAGTCGTCTGTGGAGACCTTTAGGTAGTCTTATAAGAGGAGGTTAAAGCTATAACGGTAGCCTATTAAACCTTCCGTTTACTTTACGCTCTTATCGCTGGCTTTAACCTAGATGTTATATAGATTAACGCCGTTAACGCCTTTGTTAATGCTTTAGTTGACAATAAGGTCTATCTTATTCCCCCTAAGGGTATAGACCTACCGCCTAGATTCTCTCTCCGTTTAAGAAAGGCAATATACAGACTACGGAAATCTCTAAAATTATAGTTTTTAAAAATGTCTGCTGCTCTGTAAAGCATGGGTTTAAAAGCTATACTAAACGAGCTGTGTCTCTATATATACCCTACTAAACCTATCTTTATATTCTTTTACGTTAACAATATCCTAATTATAGGACACCTAAGCTGTCGACAGTAGATGGAGGATATTCTAAAGTGGCTATAAGATCGATTTGAGATCCGCTAAATACCTTAGTTTATATTATTCCTAAATACTTATATTATACGAGATTAATAAAAGGGAAAGCTTTAGCTCTATTTAGATTAATATCTTAAAAAGCTAGTCTTAATATACCATCTAGAATATCTAAAGTTATTAGCTACACTACTATTGGGCTAGGAATTAACGCTATATAAGGGAGAAGCTACGCCAAATTAGATAAAAGGATATTAACGTTATATAGGTTCTGTAACATATCCGGCATCTACTATACAACTAGATATTACTTTCTTAGTTAGTAGGCTAGCTAAGTTCTTATAAAATCCGTTACTAGCTTATCTTATAAAGATTAACAGATTGCTTACCTATCTCTACAATACTAGATACCTCGCTCTTAAGTTCTCTACTATTACGCCGTATAAGATAAACTAGGTTCTAAAAGCTGCTTCTAATACTAGCTTTGCTAATAATGCTCTAATATATTAGAGCTTATAGGGCTTCTTAATAAGCTTGTTTAATAGGCCTATAGCATAGCAGGTAACTAAATAAAAGATAGTTACTAAGTTTACTACGGAGGCAGAACTCCTAGCTCTCTTATATATTAGTAGGGAGGTCGAGCATATAGTCTAGATCTTTAAAGCTATTAGATTCGATCCTAAATAGGACATTATTATTAATTATAACAATCAGCAGTTAGTACGGATTGTGATAAAAGAGACCCCTATAGTATCTACAAAACTCTAATATATAGATATTCATTAATTCTAGCTTCGCCAAAAAGTCTAAAACGGAAGCTTTGTTATATAATGGGTACTAATAAGCAAGATAGCTGTAGATAGACTAACTAAAGCTCTATTAAAGCAAAATTATTAAAAATTCGTTAATATAGTAGGGCCCCGCAATATTAGACATTTGGTTAATTAACGCTTAGCAAAGCTTACTACTAGTACGTCTCTCCTAACTGCCTAATCCGGTAATCTAGCTCTAACGTACTACGCTAGATCTAAGGGGGTTTATTAGCCACGGAGGTAGCCCTACTACAGATGTGTAACGGGTGCTGTTTAACGTCAGTTTTTAACGTATATCATTACTCTCTAGGGACCCCTATAGGGGGTCAATTCTCTTATATATATTAGGGCTCTTAGAGCCACCTTAAATAAAATAGATTAATTGTTTAATTCTATATCTCTATCTACCAGCTAGCTTATATTATTCGTGATACCTGCCTAGCTAAAAACAGTATCTACTGTATAATCGCGGCCTCCTTAGTCACCGTAAGCTTTATTGAATTGGGCTTAATATTGCGTCTCAACGCGGTTCCGACGCGTTATTCTTGTAGAGTTAAGAAAAGGACATTGAAGATACGTACAGCGTTTCGGAGGCCGTAAATCTAATCTTTTTTAAGAGCTTAGATAGCAAGCTATATTCGAGCTTCTTTAGGAATTAATTGTGTATTAAGTTATTAAGCCATCTCGCGTTGCTAAAGAAGAGTGGGTAGTCTTGGCAAACTAACTAGCTCGCTTATTTAACCGGCTCGCTTATAAAGTACGTTAATACTAAAGAATATATATAGTGGATTATTAGTAAGATTAAAGACCAATTGCTAAACTAAATTATACTTAATTAACTTAATAAGGAGTAAATTACTATATAGCTATAGTTATAGACCTTCCTAAAGGATTAGACCTAAGATTTATATATTATATAACATAATAATATAAAACAATTTTAGAATAGTATATAGTTAGACCGTTAAGACTTCCGCTAGTTTATAAACTTTATAGAAACTTATACTTAATAGATAGACCTAAAGCCCTTTAAAAATAAAAATAGTAGCGTTTATAAAAGAAAAAGATTGTATTTATCTAGGCTAGAATTAAGTTAGTAATTTATAATAAAATAATACGCGTAGAAGCCCTACTATCGATTACCGTATATACGGATTTTAAATAAGTAGTTTTAAATACTAAGGATATAACAAGAACCTAAACCTCTTTTAGTAGGAAGCTAGGGGTTTACTAAAAGTATAGGCACTTTAATAGTAATATAGGGCAGACCTAACCTTTAAAGAAGCCGTTTCTAAAAAGAACTTTAAAAGGGTTAAAGTTAGGGGCCTTAAGTAATAGGAAAGACTTCTAGGGCTAACCTAATATCCATTTAGTACCTTTATAGAAATACTCTAAAAAGTTAAAAGAGAACTTCTCTAAAGGTAAATCCTATTAGAAAAATAAGTAGGGAAATAACTATACTAACAACCTAAAAAAAAAGCCCTAGTTATAGATCTTTTCTAGCTATAACTAGGATAAGATATATAAAAAAAGAGACCCTTTATATTGCTATTAAGCTAAAAACGGTACTCCTTATAGGTAAAGTACGTTAGTTCTAAATACTATATATATAAGGGATATTATTGCGGACACCTTAGGTTGCCCTCAGGACAACCCCCGGACGCCCCTTAAATGGTCGCCGGTTACGTACCGGAGGCACGTGCCCGTAGTATATAGTCTCTACAATCCTAAAGGCCTTACCTCCTTAAGAATTCGTCTCTTTTACCAATCTATCCTATTCTAATTATGTCCTTATACCCCCCTATCTACAAGATCCCCTTACATTTAAATCCTTCCTACTCTTTTTTAAAAGGGTAGTCGGCTTTAAGAACCAGATTGTTTATTTACATCTTTTATTTATAACTACTATCCTCCCTTAAAATCTCGCGATAACCTAAACGGAAACTCCACGGATACCTTATAGAAAGCCGTCACGCAAAGGTAGGAAGGTCCCTCTAATAGCGAGAGATTGCGACAATATAACCCTCTAGGTAAGACGGCCGAACGAGCCCTAATACCTAGATGCTCCAGGAGCTCGAAGACTCTTATATACCTATAATTATTGCTAAAGAAAACGCAGATACCCTTTATAATAGTTATAACGCTGCCGGAAAGCAACTAGAACCCCTTTAGCCCCACCTAGGCCAATTAGAAGATTAAGCGCTAAAGGTAACTCTAAGATCTTCCCCTAAGCTAAAAATGCCAGAGGAATATACTAATATGTCTAACTAGGGAACCAACCAGAACCCTCCCAGAAGACCACTAGCCTATAATTAGTATAGTAGTGGTATATAGACTGCTTATAAGCTAAGCGGGCCTACCCCTTTAGGTAATCTAAGCTAATTACTAACTTAAGACCCAAGCCTCGTTAGAAAGCCTATACTAGCTACTAGTACTAATACTACCTCTATAGCAGGAGCCTCCCTAGGCCCAAGTTTGGAAGATTAAAAGCCCTATACCGATCTCCTTTAAAATAGATATTAGAAAGCTGTTATAAGGCTCTCGGAAGCTATATAGGAGGAAGCTACTAATAAATATATTAGAACCCTTTAAGGGTAAATCTAGATCTAATAGGGTCTAACCTAAGCTAGGCAAATTCTTTTATAACCTAGTTAAGGCTAAGGGCTTTTTAGAAGCTACCTAGTACCTACTTAAAGAGGCGTGGAAGACTTAGAGAGTTATTTACGCTATAAATAGAAAAAGGATATAGACTAACTGGCTAAGGCCTCTAGTAGTCTAAAACTCCGCTATAGACCCAACGCCTAGTAGTTAGACGATTGGGTTTATAAGGTAGATAACTTCTTTAAGATGCTAATAATACGAGATAATACTAAAGAGCGTATACGCTGGATTATTAGTAAGATTAAAGACCAATCGCTAAACTAGATCGCACTTAATTAGCTTAATAAAGAGCAAATTACTATATAGCTACAGCTGTAAACCTTTTTTTAAAAAAATGGACTTAAGATCCGTATATTATATAATACGATAATATAGAGCTATTTTAGAATGGGACACAGCTAGACTGCTATAACTTCCGCCAGTTTATAAACTTTGTAAAAACTTATACTTAGCAGATAAATCTAGAGCCCTTTAAAAATAAGGACGGTAGTATTTATAAAAAGGAGAAGATCGGGTTTATCTAGGCTAGAATTAAGCTAGTAATTCGTGACGAAATAAAGCGCGTAGGAGCCCTATTGCGGATTACTATATATACGGATTTTAAACGAGCAGTTCTAAACGCTAAAGATATAATAAGGAACTAGACCTCTTCCAGTAGGAAGCTAAGGGGTCACTAAAAGCGTAGGCACTTTAGTAGTAATGTAGGGCAGACCTAACCTTTAAAGAAGCCGTTCTTAAAAAGAACTTTAGAAGGGTTAAAGTTAAAAACCTTAAATAATAGAAAAGACTTCTAGGATCAACCTAATACCCGTCTAGCACCTTTATAGGAATACTTTAAGAAGTTAAAAGAAAACTCCGGAGGTAGATTCTATTAGAAAAATAAGTAAGGTAATAACTACACTAATAATCTAAAAAAAGAAAAGCCTTAGTTGCAAACCTCTCCTAGCTATAACTAGGGCAAGATATAGAAGGAGAGACTCTCTATATTGCTATTAAGCTGAAAATAACACTTCCTATAGGTAAGGTATAATAGTTCTAAGCACTATATAACAGTGGCGCCGAAATCAATCTTATATAATATAATTTAGTAAAAGAGTATAAACTTATCCCATTATAAAGGTGGCGGAAACCTATTATAGGCTTTTTAAATAAGTATTGGATTAAGCTATACAGTGCCTATAAGCTTATAGTGTTAGTAGCCGACATATACAACTACACTAAGGTAGTTAGCCCGCAACCCTTCTAGGTGGTTAACTTTATAGGTTACGACCTTATTTTTAGATACCCTTAGCTAGCGGAAGCAGATCCTAAGATATACTTTAAAACTAGAGCCTTTAAATGGTGGAATAATAAAGATTTAAAAGGGCGTATATTACTAATAAGCCTAAAGGACATCCTAAAGAATGTAGCCCTAGGTAAAATAGTATACGCTCTACACCTAAAGGAGTATTAGATTTAACCCCTATTTAATAGCAAAATAAGTATAGAGCCTAGTATAGGTAATAACCCCTCTATAATGGAGACCCTATAGGGAACTACTAAATAGGTTGCAGAGATATTATAGAGAGGCGGCGATCTTAAGGATCTTATAAGATACTTTAACCGTTACGGGTTACTATAGCTTAAGCAATATACGGAGAGTATACTACGGCATCTTAAGCGCTACGTTAAGGATTTCCCTATCCTCTACTAGCTACCGTATAAAACAGTATAACGTACGGTGGCAACTATATACGAGCAACTACTACGGCGCATAACGCTACCCGCGAGCATCCTAAGGGAGCTCTGGGACCTACCTAATAATAACGCAAAGGACAAACGCGACCCCGATTTGTTAAATATTCTAGTAGGCCTAAAGGACTTACTAAGGGTATTTTCAGGCAGGAGAGTAAAAGTCCTACTATAGAACTCGGAGTATAATTATATAATTAATCTAGAAGAAGGCAAATAACCGCTAAACCTTTTTATTTATAACCTCTTGCGTAAAGAGCTTAAGATCCTACGGGAGTACCTTAATAGGTTACTAGAAAAGGGGTAGATCTAGCTTAGCAAGTCGCCGTTAGGCGTACTAATCCTCTTTATCTTAAAACTAGATAGAACTATAAGGCTATATATAAACTATTACAGTCTTAATAAGATTATAATTAAGAACCGTTACCCACTACTACTAGTTAGTAAAATGCTGGATTAACTATCTAGGGCGAAGATCTTTATAAAGCTAAATTTATAAAACGCCTACCATAGGCTCTATATTAAAGAAGGGGATAAGTAAAAGACCGCTTTTAAGACCCGATACGGTTACTTTAAGTATCTAGTAATACCTTTTAGGCTAGCTAATGCGCCTATAACATTCCAATCGTATATTTATAGAGCCTTAGGGGGACTATTTAACCGCATATACGTCATCTATTTAGATAACATCTTAATCTACTTAAAAAACGAGGATTAATACGAGTAATACGTCCGCAAAGTGCTAGAACGTTTAGATAATTAGGGCCTCTACGCCAAGGCGTTAAAGTATATCTTTAATACTAAGTAAGTCGAGTTCCTAGGTTATATTATAACGCCTATAAGTATAGTTATAAACCTAGTACGGGTGTAGATAATCTAGAAGTGGCCGGAGCTAAAGAGCTACTAGGATATTTAAGTATTCCTAGGCTTTGCCAATTTCTATAAGCACTTTATCTATAATTACTTAGACGTTACCCGATACCTATTTAACTATATTACGGAAGCTTCTTAAGACCCAACCTAAAGAGCAAAAAGCTTAAAAGCAGTAAGAAAGAAAATTAAAAAGGGACTAACTAAATAGTATAAGCCATGGTCATGGCCTAGAAAGGTTTAAAAAGCCTTTTAAAAACTTCGCGTAAAGTTTATAAAAGCTCTATTACTGCGGCATTTTAACCTAAATTAGCTATTAATAATAATCACTAATATATTAAATTTTGCCCTTATTAGTATCCTACTGCAACCTAATAGGCATCCGGACACTACCCAGCTCCATTAAAGACTAATAGCATTTTATAGCAGAAAATTTTAAGGACCTAAAATTAGGTATTATACCCATAACAAGGAACTGCTAGCTATAGTTAACTACTTTAAACAGTGGCGACACTACCTTAAGCACGCGAGCTATACCACTCGTATACTCTTAAATCACTATAATTTACGCTACTTTATAACTATAAAGGAGCTTATACCTTAATAAGCCAGATAAGTAGAGAAGCTTACGCGATTTAATTTTAAGATTAAATATAAGCTAGGGGAAAACAACCCTACTAATAGACCGTTATAACGGCTAGACTATACCAAAGGCTTTAAAACGGGAGAAGGAAAA
>Ga0307515_10007057_pt1 | contig 22321 bp, 27 predicted proteins | sample 17_EM_MG_FD_194513 | JGI IMG/M metagenome (GOLD analysis project Ga0307515, IMG submission 194513) | Populus trichocarpa ectomycorrhiza microbial communities from riparian zone in the Pacific Northwest, United States - 17_EM | ecosystem: Host-associated > Plants > Roots > Unclassified | place...
GACATTCCGGAAGTGGAGATATGGAGGACGGTGTCACTTTGGATGTTCCTTCTTTCTCTTCTCGTTACTTTATTACTTCCTTGGATCTCGGCCCAGTACAAATGGCGTCGGCACGGGTTTTTACCACTTCCGGAGACAAGTCAAGTGGAGGTGGAGTTTCCCTGTGCGCCGGATCCGCCGAATGGCTACCAAACGGTACTGATCGGTTGTGGGACTTATGGGTTCGTACGTTTGCGTACGTTGAACGGTTGTTTGATTGTTTCCTTTCCTTTCCTACTCTTGTACGGGATTATGCAGCCCAGGGGGTCTGCACCTAAAGAGGGGGATAATGTAATGGCACGGCTGCACGTGACGTGTCCAGGGCCGGGTAATACCCGCTTTATATAGTCGGCTCGCCACGAGCCTTAGATCTCTAGCGATAATTTTACATACCTTACCATTATACAACTCTACAATATTGACATCCACGTGTGCAACCGTATCTACTGATATACCTTCCTACGAGGCCATACACGGGCGTATGCCTTTACAAAGTGAGCGATCTCTTATCCTCCCACTGATCCACTCAATGTACGTGGATACGCATATTTCCCTTCCGGGCCCATATGTCCCGCACAGCCACATCCTATGTGTACCCTTCCTTTCTCGCCACATTACATTCCTCCTACAAAGTTTGCGATACATCTTGAAAGAAAAAAACAATGTATTTGTCATTGACTCCACGACCTTAGCCCTTCCTCTTCTGTTTAACCTTCATTTCTCCCAAACCATGTTGTGTTTTGTACTCATCAAGCATTTGCAATGGGTATGAGAGATTGATGGCTGGTTCCCAGGTTATTTCATCGTAGCCTTCCCGGGTGATCTGATACTTGTAGCCAACTTTGATGACTGGTGCCCTGTGATGCGAGATAACCGCTTCCATGACATATGAATGGTGAATCGTGCTATCTTTACCTGGTGCAGCTCAAATGGGCAGAGGAGGTGTCTTCTCTTACGCTCGATCTGCAGTCTACTTCTTGAGTTTGCTGACAATTATGGTATTGTGGATTATCATATCTGCTGGTAATTCCAATTCAACGGTATTGGGTTCACAGAACTTAATGATCTTATGATGTCCGGCCCATGAATGCTGCAGATTCTGCCGAGAAGGGACATGATTCTCATATTTCATTGGCAGGTCTTTAGTACTCAACATCACAAAGTGTCTGACTTTAAGGGTGCACAGCCTTTGGCTTCTGTTTGCTTCAGCTGTCCGGCCGGCTTGTGCCTTGCAGGGGCAGTCCTGGGCATCTAGCAATGAAGCCTGCAATGGTTCAAAGAATGTTGAACCTTCCAGGCTCCACATTTTGTCATGATTCCATTGGCCCACCATGAAGACTCATGGAAGAGGTGGTGTGTATCTTAGATCCAGTTCGAATGGACTGCGATCGGTGGATGAGTGCATAGACGTGTTGTATGCATATTCTGCAAGTGAAAGCCTGGTGTCTCACTGGTCCTGATGACGAGTGGTGAACGCCTGTAGATACGATGTGACCTGCTTATTCGAGAACTCTGACAGCCCGTCTGTTCGTGGTTGAAACACCATTGACATCAGCAGCTTAGTCTGCAACTGCTTACTTCTGCCCAGACATCTGGCGTAAAATGAGTGCCTTTGTCACTAGGGATCTCTCAGTGGACAACAGGACGTCGCATGATTGCCTCCAAGCATAGCTGTGCAAACTTGGCTGTGTCAATGGTCTTAGTGTAGGGCATGCAATAGGCTCGTTTGGAGAAGTGGTCAATGAAGGTCACAATGCAGTCGTTTCCTCTCAAAGATGTTGGCACATCAGTAATGAAATCTGCCCCCACATGCTCCCAGCTGCCTCATGCAACTGCTAGTGGTTTTAGCAAGCCCACTACTTTCGCAGCCCAATGATTAACTATCACTCATGTGTCAGTCTTTTGTGTAATCTTGCACTCCGTTCTACATCCCTGGACAGAAGAAGTGCTGCCGCATCGCCATATATGTTTTTGCTGCTTAGAAATGGCCTCCCACTGCAGCATCATGTACTTCCCGGAGGATTCTGTTTCTTAGGGGCATCGAAACATAAAGCCAACATGGTGGCTGTGATCCCATGCCTGTCGTATCGTAGCCAGAGTGGATGCCTTCAGGGGGTGTTCCTGCCTGAGTCTTCATGCGTGGGATATACCAGATGTCGTAGGTATTATGTTGTAAAGTTGCTAAGTAGTCCACTTGTCGTGCTGTGAGTCAGATTGTGTTTCAAAGAGGTATGGTCTGTAGGGACTGTAAAATTTCTTTCTGAATGGATGTTGTAGTGCCAGTTCCCCAATGCGGCCTGAATTGCTAGGAGTTCTCCATCATATGTGGCTCATCTAGTGTTAGCAACGGGTCAGGGTAACCCACCAGCGGTCCGGTTTTTGGCCAGCAGTTCGATTCGGATCGGTTCCAGACCTGGCCAAAACCCGACCCGCTATGTCTTGGCAGGGGTGTTACCCGGACTGGACATAAACTCGTCGGTTTTCGGCAGGCTTGGAACCGGCCCACGGTTCCATATTACAGTTCCTTCAACTTTCGCGGTTCTTTGGCTCCTATTAAGTTTTTGGGTTCTGATCGAATCATGACATGATCAGTGCGTAGATTGTGCAGTTTTAGCAACTCTTTCACCTCCCGCATTCAGAATTTCGATGCGACCAATATTTGTTGAGTCGCTGTGAAATAAGGCCAAATTTGATGGGAAATCTGCGGGTTTTCGATACCGACACAACGAATATTGGTCACATCGCATTTCTGAAACCGGGAGGGGAAAGAGCGGCTACTAATACACAATCTATGTACTGATCATGTCACGATACAATCAGAACTCAGATACTTAATTGGAGCGAAAGTTGTGAGGTTGAAACGCCGGGATTTTGGTTGTACAACTGGCTCAATCGCAACGTTCCGGGTTTTTGCGTGGCAAAACCCGTTACAACAGTCCGGTTCGAGGTTGGAACCTGACCCGGAACCGAACCAGGAATTTGGACCCGTTGCTAACAGTACACTCATCCCGTCTGTGCACTCGTTAGCTTCCTGCTCTAAAAGGCAATTGCTCTAGTCTCTCCATCTTGTCGCCTCGGTAATAGTACTGCTCCAACTGCATACTTGCTGATGTCACATTTCAGTACATACTCACCCGCTTCCTTTGATAGTGCCAGCTCAGGAGCCATGCAGATGGTATCTTTTATTATTTTGAAAGCCTGCTCTGGTGCTTTGGACCAAGCGAAACGTACAGTTCTGACATCACTCAATCATGGCTCACCGTGTCAGCCTCCCATCTTGCCCGGTATATCCAATCTGCCCTTATAGTATATGGGCAACGTGATGTGGGCACCGTGGCGAATGAACTTACTGTAGTAGCCTGTCAGTCCAAGGAAACCCCAGACTTCCTTCGCATTCCCAGGTTGAGGCAATTTAGCTACTGCCTCCATCTTTGACTCCACTGCATATACTCCTCCTTAGTTGATCTGGAAAGAACAATGCGCAATTTCATTTTGGAACCACTCGCAGTTGGATTGTTTTAGCTTAAGGCCAGCTTTCAGTAACAGTTGGAGCACTACTCACATGTGGTCCATATGCTCTCGTCTCATCAAACTATGGATTAGGACATTGTCAAGGTTGGTGGCAACAAATTTTCTCAACTCCGGGTTAGATCCAACCTGATGGTTCATGAGTTGCATAAATTGGCTAGGTGAGTTGCCTAGTCAAAATGGTAGAACTTTCCACTAATAGGGGTTATATTTCATTGATAACGCAGTGTTCTGTCGATCTCCCACACATATCCTAATTTGGTGATATCCCGAAGCTAAGTTAATCTGTGAGAAGTATGATAATCCACTCAATGGGTGCACAAGTTCCTCGATATGGGGTAATGGGTATCTTTTCTTTTTGGTAATGCAGTTGATGGCATGGTAGTCTATACACATTCTCAAGCCCCCATCTTGCTTTGGTACGAATAGTACTGGAAAGCCATAACGGCTGCTGCTTGGGCAAATCGATTCATTCTGAAGTGCTTTTTCTAGTTGAACTTTTAGCTCTGGAACTTCCTTGGGTGACAGTGAGTATGGGGGTCGGTACGGAGCCTTCTTATCATTTTTTGGTGATATTTCAATGCCGCATTGCGGTTTACTCCATGTTGTTTCATAAGACAGTTCAGCAAACTGGCCACACTTCTCAAAATCTGGAAGCAGTTCTCGAAATTCATGCGGCGACTCCTTGAGCTCAAGTGTTTCTTCAGCATTATATCACATGCCAACCATGAATACTGTAGGCACAAGGTGGTGGTTTGTGCGATGGAGTTGCTTCTCATCAACAATTTCAATGCACCTGGTGGAAGCAGCTTTGTAGAGAATATCCCCATCCAGTTCAACATCTGGCTGCAGACTGCAGAGGGAGTGGATTCGGGCTCCCTTTTGCCTGTCATCCCATGGTACACCACCCTGCGTTATCCACATCGTCTTGGTGCAGTGGATGATATGATGTGTTCCATGACTATCATGAACCCAACGCTTTCCCAAGATGATATTGAATCCCTTTACATCTTAGATCGTGATCCACCCAATACATACTTAACATTCATCTCGGAGCCTGAGTTTCAGGTGCACTTGGTATCATCTTTCAATTCCATTGTCTACCCAATTATTGGCGGTTTCAATGAGCATCCAGCTGCCATCTCCCTTCTCCAGCACTGTGCCCTTCTTTGTTAACTTCTCTATTGTTTCTCTTCTCACATAATTCTCTGATGCACCATCATCTTTGACTGTCTTGACTGCTAAACTACTATATGTGTCATCTCCCTTCTTCAATTGGAGCTTCCCATCGAAATGAAGAAGGTCTGAGGGATCATAATTATTGAATCTGAGAGGAGGATAACGAGTAACTTTTTCTTTATAGAAGATACAGTAGTAGTTGTAGTTTTAAGGAGTCAATTTGCAGCTATTGCTCCCATTGCTATTTCCAGAGCCCAAATCATCCAAATCAACATCATCATCACTTGCACTGTCGGACAATTCCTGCACCATAGGCAACATGGCATTCTCATTTTCTTCTACTGAGGTCTGGGCAAAACAGAGACTCTATTGTCATCCACCACCTCCGCCTCCGTAGCCGCCTTTCTTGTCACTGCCACTGGAACCTCTGAGCATCACATGTTTATCTTTTTCTTTTTTCTCGGTGCCTTTGTTCCCAGCCTTTTCTTCTCCTTCCATGCAGCCTAGACCTTCTCTTTGTTTGCGCATGTGCAGGCAGGGTGCCCCACTTCTCCACAAGCATAACAGCACTGGTCCTTGCTTCCTCCGCCACTGCCTGCTTTCTGTTTGCATTCAATTGTTTCAAAACTCACTTGGGTCAGTTCCATCTTGGAGTTAAGCATGGAATCCAGTTGAGAGATGTCATCCGCAATGTCGTGCAGCGACACTGTAGGCTGACTTCCCAATTTCTTACTCAAAGCCTTGGACATTTGAGGGTTGCTCTCAAGATTGAACTGGTAGGAGTTGTAAAGGCGTTTTTCAGAAAGTGGCGCATGGGGTTCCAGCTGGTGTCAAAGCACTCGCAAACATTCCTTAAAACTGGGATCACACTGGTGACCATTTATTTGTGGTGACACTCAATGCCAAGTCAACCTGGGCACAGCATCGGGAGGGATAAAGGCCTCTTTGACTGCAGCAGAGAAGTCTTCCCAAGCTACACCTGCATGTGCTTGTGCTGGGAACCGGTGGTTGCCCAAGACTAGAGCATCGTCGTGAAACTGAAGCAGTGCTGCATCAGCAAAATGTAAATCAGTCCGGAAGCCATACGCTAACCTCCCAGACACTCCGGTAGCCCTCACCAGTGCTTCTAAGCACTTCCAGATGCTCCCAGGCCCCCCTGGAGCTTTGCAAAGTGCTCTCAGACTCTGTAAGAGCATTCTCGGAAGCTGCTGAAAGCACCTGCAGTTATGGAGGTGCATTGAGAACCCTACGGGATTTGACTATTAGGATAGAAAAATTTTGAGGAACGTGAGACTTCAAGAGCAACTGAGACTGCTGCGCAACTCTGCGGGAGACTTGGTGCCATATGCTCAACACAGTTGTTCTTAGGGTTCCATAAGCACAAAGCATGTCATCTATCATATTCATCATTGTTACATTCACAAGATTCGCTACCTCATAATATGGCATGCATTATTTAAGTATCTCTATATATATACATATGGTCAATCTGGCCACAGATGGTAGTCGAGTATAATCGGAAAAGCACCTGGAGACACCCATTGAGAGAACCTAGAGATGCACCACGTGGAGGCTGTTGATGTGAAACAACGGAGCTAGAAGACAGAGAGCCAACCATCAACATTCTGCCACACCTCTCGCGACATCCAAACTGAATTCGTTTGAAAGAGCAGTTCTAGCTCGAGGGGCATTGGATGCAGGTGAGAAGATATGATACTACCCGGCCGTGAGGATCCACGGAATCTCGGAAAGAGCGAGTGAGATGACAATGGGATGATATCTATCTACCCCGGTGTCTCCCGAATATGTACTCTGTGTCCCTCATTCCACCTCCGCATCCCCTGTATCTCCATACACCAACCGGCGCTCATTAACGATGTGCTTGGAGGCCCTGATTGAATGAGTTTGGGGATACACTTGGAGGCCGAGATCAAGTGAACTCAGGGATGCACTTGGCGCCGGTGATCGAGCAAGGTCTGAGATACACTTGGAGGCCAGGATCGAGTGAACTCAGAGATACACTCCGAGTCCGTGATCGAGCGAGGTTGGAGATGCAATTGGAGTCTGAGATTGAGTGAACTCAGAGATACACCTCAAGGCCGTGATCGAGGGAGTTTGGAGATGCAATTGGAGACCGACATTGAGTAAACTCAGAGATGCACTGGGAGGCGGTGATCGAGCGAGTTCGGGGAGGCACTTGGAGGCCGAGATCGAGTGAACTCAGAGCTGCACTTGGAGGCCATGTTGGTACGAGTTTGGTGATTCACTTTGAGGCCGTGGAAGGGCGACTTTGGAGATGCAATTGGAGACCGAGATTGAGTGAACTCACATGAGCAAAATGAATTTTAGTCACTGAAAGCCTCCAGGAGTGTCTGAGAGGATGTGGAGTGTAAACTTAGATGTGTCAATTTCAGGAGAGTATCAGGCCCTAGGAGGGCATTCCGGCTATCCTTCAGAGTAACTGGGATCTCTAATGACTGGTACAGGAATACCATGGGAGTGATTGTGATAAGTTAGGGTACACCTCGGAGCGCCGGAGAGAACTTTGGCAGCACCTTTGAGGAACTGGGTGCACCGGCGACACACCTGGGAGCGCCGACAACAAGTCTGGAAGCGCCGACAACAACTCTGGGAGCACCAATGAGCGCCGGCGACAAGCCTTGGAGCACCTCGAATCACAGGAGAGCAGTCTGGGAGAAACAACATCTCCTTTCGGAATGCTGCTGGTGCGCCTGGATATCATAGCTACTACTTATCATTCAATGATTTTTAAAACTCAGGTATTCAGTTTGTATTCTCATCTATGTATCTATATAGCTACCGATCTACACAAGGTATATATCTGGACTGGCTGCAGGCAGTGCTTGAGAGCAATTCGAGGTGCGCCTGAAAATGACGATTGAGTGAACTCAGAGATACACTCCGAGGCCGTCATCTAGCAGCTTTGCAGATGCACTTGGAGGCAGTAATTGAGCGTATTTAGAAATACACTTAGCGGCCGTGATCGAGTGAACTTAGAGATGCACTCCGAGATTGTGATCGAGCGAGTTTGGATATTCACTTCTGGTGGCCATGATCATGCGAACTTGGAGGCCATAATCGAGCAAGTTTGAAAATACACTTTGTGGCCGAGATCAAGCGAATTTGGAGATATGCACTGGAGGCCATGATCGTGCGAACTTGCAGGCCGTAGTCGACCGAGTCTTTAGATGCACTTGGAGGCCCTGATCAAGCAAGTTTGTAGATACGCTTGGAGGGGGTGATCGTGCGAGATTTGACAAGTACTGGGAGTCGGTCAATGCACGGCGCGCCAGGTGCTGAGAATCTTTTCATCAGTTAGTTAACTCGCAACCGTGGGAATGTGACAAGGGGACTTTATATTTGACCTCTCATGGAGAGTTGGCTGATTGCAGTCGATTGTGTGAGGAGGCATGCCGGATGCAGAAGCTACATTCCGGGGTCAAGTTTTAATCATGAGAATGAAGGGATGACTGACAATCTTGGGGGTATGCTGTACTCGGTGTATGCTGCGCCTCGGTGTATGCTGGACTCGGTGTATGCTGTACTCGGTGTATGCTGTACTCGGTGTATGCTGTACTCAGTGTCAACTCATGATCATGCCATGGAGAGATAGAGAGGAATAATTCAACTTTGTGTTCTGGGATGATGGAAGAGTTGTGGATGGGAAAGAGACAGATGAGGGATGAAGATGAGAACAATGTGGAGGATACGAGCGGATATGAGAAATCAGGGGTACGAATTGCCTGATTGGGTTGGGAAGATCTTGTGTGAGTGTGATTACCCGCCGGATCGGGAATCGTACCTGCCGTATGGGGGATGGTTTCATTGACTCGCACATGAAATTGTCCAAAGTTCCAGTTTCTCATGATGGTATTCCCCATCTCCTCTCCTCTTGCTCTTTCTTGTCCTCAACTCTACCATCATCTGAGAACACAAAGTTAAGTCATCCCTCTCTATCTCACCTTGCCATGATCAAGAGTATACACCGAGTACAGCATACACTGAGTACTGCATACACGGTGTACTTCATGCACCGCATACTGCATCATCCCAAGATCAATTGTCTCCCACTCGCAGCCAGTCTCACCTCTCGGCTGACCATGTTGTGCTCGATTCTCTACATTCCCTCAATTACCAGTCAACCAATGAATAGAGTCTCAGCTCCCGTCGCACCTCCCTTCCAAACTACCACCTCCAGATTGACCCCCTCCATGTACTCTTCCACATTGACTTGATCATGGCCTACAAGTGCATCTCCAAACTCGCTCGATCACCGCGTACAAGTGCATCTCTGAGTTCACTCGATCTTGGTCCCCAAGTGCATCTCCAAACTCGCTCGATCCCGGCCTCCAAGTGCATCTCTGAGTTCACTCGATGCCAGTCTCCAAGCACATCTCCAAAACGCTCGATGACGGCCTCCAAGTACATCTTCAAGGAGCGATGGTGGGTGTACGGATATACATGGGTAACGGAGGTGGACAGAGTAATGGCGAGTATATATTTTGCAGACCCCGGAGTAGATAGACATCATCTCATTTCAATCTCATCTGTTCATACAATGAAAATATATACTCTATCTTTCCCAACTGTTGGTTTCACTCGCTCTGTCCCAGATTTCGTGGATCCACGCAATGTTGTGGATCCTCAATGCCCGGTAGTATCATTGCTTCACACCAGATTCCTACCCTCCTCGAAGCAGCAGCGCTATTTTTCATGAATTCCATTTGGATGTCGTGAGACATGTGGTGGAGTGTTGATGGTGGGCTCTCAGCTTTCTAGCTCCATCGTTTCACCACAATGGCCTGCAAGTGGTGCATCTCTAAGTTCGCTCAATGGGCGTGTCGAGGTGCTCCGCTGGTTATGCTCGACTACCATTTGCGGCCAGATTGACCATATGTATAGATACTGAGAGACTTACATGATGCATGCCGTAATATGATGTAGTGAATCTTGTGACTGTAACAAAGACGATTATGATAAGACCAAATCCCTTGTGGCTATGTAAGAACCACTGCTGCGAGAATATGGCACCAAGTCTCCCGCGGTGCTATGCAGCGGTCTCGGCTGCTCTCAAAGTCTCCCCCAGAGATACGCAGCTGTCTCAGCTGCTCTGGCAGCCTCCCACAGATCTGTGCTGAGGTGTCAGGAGCTCCAAAATTTGACCATCCTATAAGTCAAATCGTGTAGCATCCTGAATGCATCTCCATAACTGCAGGTGCTTTCAGAAGCACCTGAGAATGCTCTTGCAGAGTGTGAGAGCACTTTACTTAGCTCCAGGCGGGTGTGGAAGCATCTAGAAGTACTGAGAAGCAATAGTGAGGTAGCACGGATTGTCTGGGAGGTTTGCGTGTGGCTTCCGGACCGATTAAGATTGTGCTGATGCAGTGATCCACTAGGAGACCATGATCGAGCGAGTTTGGACATGCACTTGCAGGACGAGATCGAGTGAACTCAGTGATGCACTCTGAGTCTCTGATCGAGCATGTTTGGAGATGCAGTTGCAGGGTATGATCGAGCCAGATTGGAGCAGTACTTGGAGGTGGTCAATTTGGAGGGAAACGCGACGGCAGCTGACACTCTATTCCTTTGGCAACTTGTAATTGTGGGAATGCTGAGAGTTGAGTACAACAACATCCGCCGAGAGTTGAGAAACTGGCTGGGAGCGGGAACCTGTTGATCTTGAGATGATGCTGTACTCGGTGTATGCTGTACTCGGTGTCAACTCATGAGTATGCCATGGAGGGATAGAGAGGGATGACTTAACTTCGTGTTCTTAGGTGATGGTCGAGTTGAGCACAAGGAAGAGAGAGATCAGAGGAGATGGGGAAAATCATCATGAGAAACTGGGTCTTGAGAGAATTTCGTGTGCGAGTCAATTGACCATCGCCAATATGGCAGGTATGAGTCCCAATCCGGAGGGTAATAACACCGATACGAGATCTTCCAAACGCTATCATGCAAGTGGTACTCCGGATTTCTCATATCCGCTCGTATCCTCCATCCTGTCCTCAGCTACATCTCCCATCTCCATCTTTCTCGTCAACAACTCTACCTTCATCGCAAGAATACAAAGTTAAGTCATCCCTCTCTATCTCTCCGTGCCATCATCATGAGTTCACACTGAGTGCAGCATATACCAAGTGCAGTGTACACCAAGTACAGCATACACCGCGTACAGCATACACCGCGTACAGCATACACCGCGTACAGCATACACATAAAATTGTCGGTCGTACTATCATCCTCACGATGTTGAGTTGACCGCTGAATGTAGCTTCAGCTCGCGGCGTACCTCCCTACGGATCGACCGCTACCAGCCAGTTCTCCATAAGCACATCAAGGGAAAAGTCACCTTGTCACATTCCCAAGGTTTCGAGTAAACTAACCAATTAATAGAGTATCAGCACCTGGCACACCTCCCATCGATGACCTCCAGATCGACCACCTCCAGATCGACCTCCTCCAAGTACTCCTCCAATCTGGCTCGATCATTGCCTGCTGCAAGTGCATCTCCAAACCCCCTCAATCACAGCCTCCGAGTGTATCTCTAAGTTCACTCTATCATGGCCTCCAAATGCATTTCCAAATTCGCTCGATCACGGCCTTGGAGTGTATCGCTGGGTGCACTGAATCTCGGTCTTCAATTGCATCTGCAAACTCGCTCGATTGCGGGCTCCAAGTGCATCTCTGAGTCCACTCGACCTCGGCCTCCAAGTGCATCTCCAAACTCGCTCGATCACGGCCTCCCAGTGCATCTCTGAGTTCACTCAATCTCAGGCTCCAATTGCATCTTCAAACTCGCTCGATCACGGCGTCAGAGTGTAACTTTGAGTCCACTCGATTGTCATCTTCAGATGCACCTCGAATTGCTCTCAAGCACTGCCTGCAGCCAGTCCAGATATACTGCGTGTATATGGGTAGCTATAGATACGTAGATACATAGATGAGAATACAAACTGAATACATAAGTTTTAAAAATCATTGAAAGATAAGTAGTAGCTATGATTTCCAGGCGCACCAGCAGCGTTCCCAAAGGAGAATTTTTTCCCGGACTGCTCTACAGTGATTCAATGTGCTCCCAGGCTTGTTGTCGGCACTCCCAGGCTTGTGGTCGGCACTCTCAGGCTTGTCGCTGGCGCTCCCAGGTGCTCCCAGGCTTGTAGTCGGCACTCCCACACTTGTCGCTGGCGCTCCCAGGTGCTCCCAGGTGCATCTGAAGATCACTGCATCGGTCCAGTAATCTTTGGGATTTGACCACCCTGGAATTCTGGTCCGACAACTCTCAGACACTCCCAGAGGCTCCCAGTGACCAAAGTACATTTTGCTGATGTGCAGTGGTGCAACCATTTGCCGATGGAATTCCACAATCATCTGTCAAGCCTGACTCTTGAGCACAAGGTCCAAAGTGGCAGTGCAGGGTGGATATGAAGGAGGGGTGGGTGTCGAGGCTACTCGTGCCATTGTAAGTCCGCAACCCGGTCATCTTGACTTTGAATATGTAGTTGCTGCAGTTAGTTTGAAAAGTTCCAGTGGGTGCTGAGTTAGCCTTCACTCAAATTAAAGCCTCATTTGTAGCATTCAGTTCCTTTATGGCCCACTGCAACTGTTCACTGATCATATATCTGTCGTCTTCAGTGATTACGAACAATTTCTGTGTGTCTTCAACTTCCTGTAAGACTGCATCCAGTTTGGCTTGCATTGTCTTACTGAGCACATTCTGGGCAGTAATCTCTCATTTCGGCTTCACCACCTCCTGTCCGGTTGCATCGTCAAACTGTAGTGGTGTGACATCTTCATTTATGTCATTGCAGGGATGTGGCCCCAATAAGTTGCACCAAGCCTGTTTTGCCACGAGGGTCTGCATGGTGTGGTCCAGTTGCATCTCTAAATTGACAAGTTCATTGGCAGCTGCGTCCTGTTGCGGATCAGCATGCTGACACAGTCAGATTGAATCTTTGATTTGTTCATGGTACTCAGCATCGACCACACAGAGCCAATTGGAGATGTCGTCGGGGATATCCTCCTGAGTGACTGGCGGCGAGTACTGATTAAACTGTTCTCGGTAGTCTCAATTATCCTCGGTCTGCAGTCTGGGGATGCTGAATGCATCTTGCCACACATGTGGGCAGATGCCAGTACCCCTGGGAGCTCTCAACATACACGCCACTTCTACACCGTCATCCATTCGACCTCCAGTGGAGATAAGGGATGCCACAGCAGGCTTCGTGTTTGTCATTATCATGTTTTCTTTGCGTGAAATTGGTCTTTGTCACTGTCAGAAAGTCATCTGTGATCATTATAAGTACTGTTCCTCCAATCAAATTGGGCTCAGGCATGTAAATGATGCAGGAGAAGCCAATCTGAAAGTGTTGCTACCAATGTAGTAGTCTAAAGTGATGATAGTCAATTCTCTGTCTAAGTGAGCAATCTCTTTTCCTCCCACCAATCCACTCAGTTTGCGTGGATACGCACATTCCCCTTTCTGGCCCATGAATCCCACAGAGCTGCACCTTATGTCTACCCTTTCAAAAAAAAAACAACACCAGATACCTGGGAGTACACTCCTGGTTTCCCTGTGACTGTGAGGAACGATGTAACTGTGAATGTAATTACTGCGCAGGAACACACTTCACACAAGAACACGCAGCAGCAGCAGTAATAACAGCTGAGTTGTTGGGGAATCTGCTGAATGTTGTAGCACCCCTGACTCCCACACCCTGCGAAATTGACGCCTATCATTGGCACTGCCAGATGTGCTTGATATGCTGAAATGTTGGGATCAGAACAACACGACCAAGTGGCCCTGTTGGTGGCAGACGACCAGGCACTCTTACAAGAACTCGTGAACCCAATTGTAGATGGCAAAGGATTTGAAGAGACACAGAAACGACTGGTGCAATGCCAGGAGGTATTGTTACTGGTGGCCGGATACACAGAACCTGCAGAGACAGTACAGAGGGTGTGTGCTTACCCAGCACAGATAATCATGTTACAGAAGGAAATCACAGACTTGAAAGCTAGACATTTTCTGCCTCCCACCTGCTACCACTTGGTGATGGATGAGACAATACCCAGCATTGAGAAAGACCTTGATGAAGGCCAGAGAAGGCCTGCAGATGCAGGATCCTCGGAGGAGTTACAAGCAGACCTTGCTGCAATAACTCAGAATGCACAAGAATCAAGAGAGGAGGTGTGGACTATACAGATACAACTAGCCAATGCCCTAACCCTGGCAGCACGGGCTGCTCCAGCTGCTCCCCAGAGCCTGGAAGACAAAGGCCAGAAATTTCCAGACTCCCTGAACTTTTCAGGGTTGGATAGAACTTGGTTCTGAGGGTGGGTTACTCGACTTCAGATGGTCATTCGATATAAACCTGGCAGCTTTCCACACAAACAATGAACAATTTGGTATGCATTCAACCGACTGAGAGGAGTTGGCTTCATTCAGACCTTGTCACACATCGGGAAAGATGGAACAATCGGGCTGGGAGGCGTAACAGCATTTATCCAACTCCTGCAAGCACCATTTGGGGAGCATGAGAGGGTGGCCACAGCGGAACGGAAAATTCGAGAAATTAGACCAAAGAGCTACAAGGTCTCTCTGGATTATGCTGAGTTTAAAGTTATTGCAGCTGATCTCAATTGAAATCCATCGGCTCTGAACAATGCGCTGATGATGGGGCTATCAGACAAGATGAAGGATTCCTTCCAATATAACAACATGGCTGAAGAGCTTCCTGCATTTCTGGCCATGTGTCCAATGTGGGACAATGAGATTCAACAATGCTGGGCTGAGAAAGCCACACTGAAGACAGAAGGAGGGATAGGTTTCACCTCCTCCCTAAAGCTCTTGACACCCCCAAAAGATCGTGCAGCAGCTGCAGTTGGGACTGTTTCCGGATATACTGGACCCATACCAATGGACCTCAGTGCAGGCAAATGGTGGATTTCGGCAGAACAGAGGGCAAAGAGGTTTTTTGATGGGAGATGCCAAGGTTTAACCATAGGCCGGCGGAATGCTTGGAAAGGAAGAAGGCTCAGAAGTTTAAGGTGGATGGAGCCAAGGTTAAGAAAGTAGGAATGGGCATGAGTTCTGACGAATCAGGAAACAATCAAGTCCGTCAAAGAAAGATGGCTGTTTTATTGACGGAAAATGTTTTGATTCAGATGGCTTAAAATGTTTTACATTTTCTCATTTCTCAGTTAGTAAGGTGGAGGTTTGAAGGGGTCAATTAAAGGAAATCATGTGGTTATAACCTGCATATTGACCGTGAATAACCAAGAGGTACCTACACATGAACCCATTGAGAGCAGAGCTATGGGCATTGGATGTATGGATTAAGACTTTGCTCACCATTGTCAGATACCGCTCCAAGAGGTAATGGAAAAACAACAGGTTGAGGTCATCAATGGGAGATCAATTGAATCATGGGATATTACACCTATTGTTAAAGTTGGAATGAAAATTTGAGATCAGAAGGAACTGCTACTGATGTTCATTACAAAGTTAGAACATTATCCCATCATCCTAGGAATCACCTGGCTACAATTGCATAATGTAGCAGTACAGTTTGCATCGAATACAGTCACATTCAGATCACAATACTGCACCACATACTATCACAAAGCACCTGTTACAGTTCCGGGAGTCACAGAAAAATCTCTCGAACCTATTTATTCTAAGGAGACAGGGATATTTGAACCATGAATTCGACCACAATAACCCTTTCGAGGAAATATCGTCATGCTCAATTGAACTTTTTTCCTTCAGACCGGAAAGAAGAAAAGTGAACGATCTTCAAGGCCTTGATATATGATATCAACAAGGCTTTTGATGCATAGAATCTGAAAGAATAACCTCCGGAAGAGATTGTCCCCGAACAGTATCATGACTTTTTAGGACTGTTTAGCAATGTTTTCGTTGACTGGCTTCCCGAACATTGACCAAGTATTGAGCACAAGGTATGATAAAAGAATGGCACGATGCCAAGTTTGAGACAGTTATATTCAATGTGGAGGGCAGAGTTAATGGTCCTCCAAGAATCATTGGGAGAAAATATGTTGAAAGGTTTTATTCAATGATCATTATCACCATTTGCAGCACCTGCCCAGTCTGGAAATAAGCCAGATGGGGGACTCTGATTTTGTATTGATTATCGAGATATATACAGTGGAACAATTGAGAGTCTGTACCCTGTTCCCCGGATACGGGAAACACTAAACCTTCTTCGGGGGTGCACAACATATCCGAAGCTCAGTGTCCCAATGGCATGGATGTTGGTATTGTTCAAGGCAGTGGATGAACATGATTTAGCCTTTCGAACCCTGTATGGGATATTTAAACCTATTGTTTTGCGGTTTGGGACAATGAAGGACCCTGTAGACTTCCATGGGTATATTAAAATTACTATTTGGGAGGCCTGGGACGATTTAGCATTCGCCTATTTGGATAATATTTAGATATATAGCCAGATGGAAGAGGAACATATCAAATATGGTAAGTGGGTTATTCAATGCTTTTTGGAAGCTGGGCTATATTTGAAACCGGAAAAGTGTGAATTCCCCAAGGAAATGGTGAAGTACCTATTGTTGATTATATCAACTAGGCCGGTTTCAATGGATGAGGATAAAGTGTAAACCATGTGAGATTGGAGCCAGGAAAAGACGACAGCAAATAGAAGGCTGTATGATTTATCTGAAGCACAACAGTTCCTCAGATTTTGCAATTATTATTGAAGGTTTATCCAAAAGTATTCAGAGAAGGTGGAACCCATAATGAGACTTTCCAAGAAGGATGAGCCATGTAGATGGGAATCAGGATGACAGCTGGCCATGGTGATAATGATAGCGGTGTTGACAATGGCACCAATTCTTCCACATTTCGATCGTGACAGGGGAGTAATTATCGAATCAGATGCTTCCCATCAGGTATATGCCGGGGTCCTGTCGCCACATGATGATGAGGGAGTGTTAAATCCTGTTGAATATTTCTCAAAAACATATACACCAGCAGAATGCAAGTATGATATCTATGTTAAGGAGGTTAGGGCAATTATTTAAGCTCTTGCGGAATGGAGACCAGAGTGCAGAGGTGCATGACACCCACGCCAACTGTTTACAGATCACAAGAATCATGAAAACATTTATGACGAAACGTTATTGAATCAGAGATAATCACAATGGTCTGAGGTTTCAACCCGCATTTATTATACAATTGTCCATAGACCAGGGAAATGAAACAGAAAAGCGGATGCTTTAACAAGGAGGCCTGGAGACCGCTCTGAGAGGAGGGATGAAAGATTAAAAACTATGAAAGAGGAAGTACTAGAGACGCAGAACCTGCCAGAACAATTGTGTTTGTTGGCGGACAGCCCCCGTGTCCAGGGCCATCCATTTCTGGCAGATCTCTTTGCAGAAGCATATGTAACCGACCTGCTACAAGGGAAAATACCGGAAGCAATTGGAACAAACCATGGGTTGAGAGAAATTAATATACATCGGCAAAATGTATTGCAGTCACTGGAAGCCTCCAGGAGTGTCTGACAGGATGTGGAGTGTAAACTTAGATGCGTCAATTTCAGGAGAATTTCAGACCATGGGAGGGCATTCCTGCCGGCCTTCAGAGTAACTGGGAGCGCCGATAACAAGCCTGGGAGCACCTGGGAGCGCCGGTGACAACTCTGGAAGCATCTCGAATCACAGTAGAGCAGTCTCGGAAATACAATATCTTCTTTGGGAACGCTGCTGGTGCGCCTGGAAATCATAGCTACTACTTATTGTTCAACGATTTTTAAAACCCATGTATTCAGTTTGTATTCTCATCTATGTATCAATGTATCTATAGCTACCCATCTACACACGGTATATCTGGACTGGCTGCGGGCAGTGCTTGAGTGCAATTCAAGGTGCGCCTAAAAATGACAATTAAGTAAACTCAGAGGTACACTCTGAGGCCGTGATCTAGCGAGTTTGGAGATGCACTTGGAGGCCGTGATCGTGTGAACTTGGAGGCCGTAATCGGGCGGGTATAGACATACACTTGAAGATTGTGATTGAGCAAGTTTGGAGATGCACTTGGAGGCCGTGATCAAGCAAGCGTGTAGATACACATGGAGGCCATGATCGTGCGAAGTTGGAGGCTGTAATCGAGCGAGTTTGCAGATATACTTGGAGGCCGTGATCGAGCGAGTTTGGAGATAGGCACTTGGAGGCGATGATTGTGCGAACTTGGAGGCCGTAATCGAGCGAGTTTGGACGAGTACTTGGAGGCGGTCGATGGAAGGCGTGCCGCGTGCTGAGACTCTTTTCATCAGTTAGTTAACTCGCAACTGTCGGAATGTGACTTGACCATTGAGCTCTCATGGAATGCTCGCTGATGGCGGTCGGTCATGGAGGGAGGCATGCCACATGCTGAAGCTACATCCGGGGGTCAACTCGTAATCATGAGAATACAAGGAAGACAAACAATCTTGGGTGTATACTGTATTCGGTGTATGCTGTACTCGGTGAATGCTGTACTCGGTGAATGCTGTACTCGGTGAATGCTGTACTCGGTGAATGCTGTACTCGGTGAATGCTGTACTCGGTGAATGCTGTACTCGGTGAATGCTGTACTCGGTGTCAACTCATGATCATGACATGGAGAGATAGAGAGGGATGACTGGACTTTGTGTTCTGCGATGATAGTAGAGTTGTGGACGAGAAAGAGAGAGATGGGGGATGAAGATGAGAACAATGTGGAGGATACAAGCAGATATGAGAAATCATGGGTACGACTCGCCTGATTGGGTTGGGAAGACTTCATATCGGTGTAACTACACGCCAGATCGAGACTCGTACCTGCTGTTTCGGGGATGGTTAATTGACTCGCACACAAAATCCCCTTGAGTCCCAGTTTCTCATGATGATTTCCCCCTGTACCCTCTCATCTCTCTCTTTCTTGTCCCCAATTTGACCATCACCTAAGAACACAAAGTTATGTCATCCCTCTCTATCTCTCCTTGCCATGATCAAAAGTTAGCACCGAGTACAGCATACACCGACTACAGTATACACTGAGTACTACATACACTGCGTACTGCATCATCCCAAGATCGACTGTCTCCCGCTCCCAAGCCAGTCTCTCATGTCTCGGCAGATCATGTTGTACTCAATTCTCTACATTTGCACAATTACGAGTTAACCAATGAATAGAGTCTGAGCTCCCGTCGTGCCTCCCTGCCGAACTAGCTCATCCGGATTGACCGCCTCCTGGTACTCCACCATTCTCGCTCGATCGTGGCCTTCACGTGCATCTCCAAACTCGCTTCATCACAGCCTCCAAGTGTATCTCTGAACTCTCTCGATTACGGCCTCCAAGTTCGCACTATCACGGCCTCCAAGTTCGTACTATCACAGCCTCCAACTGCACTTCCAAACTTGCTTGATGACGGCCTCCAAGTGCATCTCCAATCCCCCTAGATTACGGCCTGCAAGTGCATCTCCAAACTTGCTCGATCACAGCTTTCACGGGTATCGCTAACCTCGCTCGATCAGGGCCTCCTAGTGCATCTCCAATTTCGCTCAATTACAGCCTCCAAGTGAATCTCTAAACTCGCTCGATTATGGCCTCAGAGTACATCTCTAAGTTCACTGGAGGGTCAGAGGATATGCAGGGATACCCGGCCATGATGAACCACACAAATTGCATGGATCTATGAACGCTTGACAACAGTGTGTGAAGATCCACATAAATTGCATAGATCTATGAAGCTCGGCAAGAGTGCAAAAGACCAAGCGCTGGGAAAGATAGACTGTTTATTTCGAATAATGATATGATGTCTATCTACCCCGGGGTCTCACAAATATGTACTTCCTGTTGCTGAGTCCATCTCCGTTATACCTGTATCTCGGTATGTATATATATAGAGAGACCTAGATAATACATGCAATATTATGATGTAACGAATCTTGTAACTGTACAAAGACCAATATGACCAATGAAATGCCTTGTGGTTATGGAACCCTAACAACCACTGGTGTGAGAATACGGCACCAAGTCTCCCGCAGAGCTTGTGCAGAGGTCTCAGCTGCTCTCGAAGTCTCCCGCAGACTTGCACAGAGGTTTCAGCAAAGCCAAATTTTGATTATCCTAATCATCAAATCTCGTAGCATCCTGAGAGCACCTTCATCACTGCAGGTGCTTTCAGGAGCATCTGAGAATGCTCTTGCAGAGTCTGAGAGCACTTTGCAAAGCTCCAGGGGGGGCTGCGAGCATCTGGAAGTACTCAGAAGCACTGCCGAGGGCTAGCGGAGTGTCTGGGAGGTTTGCGTATGGCTTCTGGACCGAATTACATTCTGCTGATGTAGCTCAATGCACAGAGCATGAAGGGCAGATATGGTATCAAGGGAAGCTGTATGTTCAAACAAATGAACAGGTATGGTTACCGTTGATTCAGGCACACCATGACACTGCTGTAGCAGGACATGCTGGACAGGTGAAAACCTTTGACCTTCTGGACTCACAGTATTACTGGAAGGTGATGTGGAAAGAGGTGGATCAGAATGTGTGAAATTGTTATAGCTGTCAAAAGTGTCCGAGTTCACATCATACAATGTTCAGAGTCGCCCGAACATTGTCAGTGCCGGAGAATTCATCAGATGAGATTTCAATGGATTTCATAGTGGGATTACTGGAACGAGATGGGTTCGATGCAACTTGGATGGTAGTGGATTGGCTGTTGAAGATGCGACATTTTGTTCTGTCTCATACGATGATAGATGCTTCTGGGTTGACCATGTTGTTTCTATGGAAGGTGGTGCGTCTTCATGCACATCCAGTAACCATTGTCTCGGACTGGGGACTACAGTTTGCCTCAGGGTTTTGGGGACAGTTGTGTAACTGCCTACGATCAAACACACAATGTCAACAGCTTTTCATCCACAAATCGAAGGCCGAAAAGAGCGGATGGATGGGAGCATAGCGCAGTACCTGCGAGTGTTCGTTAATTATCAGCAAGAACATATGGTGAAGTGGCTTGTGATGGCCGAGTTTGCTGCAAATAATGCAGCATCAGAAATGACAAAGTGCACCCTCTCTAATGCTATGCAAGGTAAAGACTCTAGGATGACATACACCAGTGAACGAGCGGAAGGACATGATCACTGGCAGTTCGATGCTGATCTGGTTCAATCAACCATGGAACAAATTTATGAACACCTGCATGTGAATATTTGATGAACTCAGGCGATCGAGGAAGAGAATGGAAATACAGCCCAGTTACAGGCACCGAATAGAGAGGAGGGCAATGCAGTCTCGGTCGATGCTGGACATGTCCGTACAATGAGACCCCCATGGTAGTGGGATTGGAAGAAGCTGGGACCTTATACAGTAGTCCAATGATGGTCCCCCTATGCTGATTAGTGAGATCTCCCTATTTCAATACGAATTCACCGTATTCGACCTGCATCCTGTCTAGACCTTCAAGTTGATGATCCGCTTGTCGGGCAGCGGATCAACAGCCACCACAAATAGAAGTCCATGGTGAGGCGGAGTATCCAGATTCGAATGTTGATGATAGGCAGATATATGGAAACCAGTTACAGTAGCTTATATGGTGGATGGGGTATCATACCGTAACGTGGGAGCCTGCAAAGTTTGTGGATGAATTAAATGCAGTGGGGGTATTTCTGTGATGGTATCCTGAGAATCCGGAACCATTGGAAAAATGTCTTTCGAAATCACTGGATCTAAGAGTGGGATACTGTCCTGGCTCAGATCAGGAGTGATCATATTGCTGAAGGAATATAGTATGAGTAAGGAGGGTGGCAAGGAATTGATGTTACGGAAAGGTGACCACATTGGGAGATGCGGAGATGGTGGCAGGATGATTTATTCTGTTAAGAAAGTGGTCTGAGGTGTTGCGATATCGGACTATGTGGTGTAGTTGTATTGATAAGAGTTGTGTTGGTGGTGTGTAAGATCATGGGGAAAGATTCCAATGGCATATTGGAGCATAAGAGATAGTTCGAGGGTGGCAGATGAACTGTATATAAAGAGAGGTTTGTTTGGCATTGGAAGATTTCATTCGCTTCTCTCTTTATGGGTTCACTTGTATAGTGAAGCGACAGGCAACTTTGAAACAGTTGCAAAGTTTTGGTTGGCTTGATTCTGTGATACGAACTTCGAGTGCACTTTTGACTTCATTCCAACAGCACATTCTCGATTTCAGTATCACCTTCACCAGACCCCACCCACAACAACAGGAGGCGGAATGCACCCAAGAATAGTGTTAGCAACGGTTCCGGACCGTCACTTCGGGTCCGGGTCCGGGTCCAAACCGAACCGTTGCGAAATTGGCGGTCCGGGTCGTCAATAAATCCGAACTGCCCACTCGGGTACGGTTCCATGGTAAACTCCCAACCCGTCTGAATTGGGCGGGTTGTCAGCGGTTCGCACAGCGGGTCCATCTATAGATTCATATAAGGCTCTTGTATTTGCAGTGTGTTAATAGTATCTTATCAAAATGAAGTTTTCAGCAACCATTAATGAGCTTTTGCTTGTTGAGCAGTTTGC
>Ga0307515_10007058_pt1 | contig 22321 bp, 13 predicted proteins | sample 17_EM_MG_FD_194513 | JGI IMG/M metagenome (GOLD analysis project Ga0307515, IMG submission 194513) | Populus trichocarpa ectomycorrhiza microbial communities from riparian zone in the Pacific Northwest, United States - 17_EM | ecosystem: Host-associated > Plants > Roots > Unclassified | place...
GAGGAGGAGCGCGCCGCCCGGCTCGCCGCGGAGCAGGCCAACCAGACCAAGGACGAGTTCCTCGCCATGCTCGGCCACGAGCTGCGCAACCCGCTCGCGCCGATCGTGACCGCGCTCCAGCTGATCAAGCTCCGCGGCGACCCAAACTTGACCAGGGAGCACCAGGTGATCGAGCGCCAGGTCACCCACATGATGTACCTGGTCGACGACCTGCTCGACGTGTCGCGCATCACGCAGGGCAAGATCGAGCTGCGCAGGAAGCTGGTCGATGTCCGCGACGCGATCGCCAAGGCGATCGAGATCGCGAGCCCGCTGCTCGAACAGCGCGGCCACCGCTTCGAGGTCGAGGTCCCGTCGCACGCGATCATGGTCGACGGCGACGACACCCGGCTGACCCAGATCTTCGCGAATCTCTTGACCAACGCCGCCAAGTACACCCCGCCCGACGGCCACATCGTGATCACCGTCCGGCAACCGGACAACCAGGTCGTGATCGAGGTGCGCGATGACGGCGCCGGTATCGCCGCCGACCTGTTGCCCCGGGTGTTCGACCTGTTCGTCCAGGGCCGGCAGAGCGTCGACCGGTCCGGCGGCGGCCTCGGCCTCGGCTTGACCCTGGTGCGCTCCCTCGTCAACCTCCACGGCGGCCAGGTCCTTGCCCACAGCGACGGCCCCGGCCGCGGCAGCCGGTTCACGGTCCGGCTGCCGGCGGTGATCCGACCGGTCGCCGTCGAGCCGGCCGCGGCCGCGCCGCCGCTGCCGGCCCCGCAGGACCGGCAGCGCATCCTGATCGTCGATGACAACGAGGACGCGCGGCTGCTGCTGTCGGACATCCTCGAGGCGATCGGGCACGACGTGAGGACCGCCGGCGACGGCCTCGGCGCGCTGGAGCTGGTCAAGCAGTTCACGCCCGACGTCGCCATCCTCGACATCGGGCTGCCGGTGATGGACGGCTACGAGCTCGCCCCCCGGCTGCGCGAGGCGCTCGGGCCAGCGACGCCGCGCCTGATCTCGCTGACCGGCTACGGACAGCCGGAGGACCGCGAGCGCAGCGCGGCGGCCGGCTTCGACCGCCACCTCGTCAAGCCGGTCGAGATGCGCAAGCTGCTCGCGGCGCTCGTCGAGCTGCGGCGCTGAATCTCCGCGGCTACTGGATCTTCTTGAGCGCGTTGCCCGCGGTCCACGCCAGGTTGGCGTCCTCGCCGCGGGCGGCCTTGGCCAGCGCCGGGCGCGCGCGCGGGTCGCCGATCCGGCCGAGCGCCGCCGCGACCTGGGTGCGGAGCTGCGCCGACCGGTCCTGCTCCATCGCGGTGACCAGCGCGTCGACCACCGGGGGGCCGCAGCGGTGGATCTCGTCGGCCACCGCGACCCGGGTCTTGAGCCGCGGGTGGTTGCCGAGCACCGACAGCAGCGCGTGCCGCGCCCGGGGCTCGGTGCACACCGCGGCGAGCACCTTGATCGCCGCGGCGTGGCGCTGGACGTTGACGCTGCCGAGCGTGGTCATCGCGTTGGAGATCAGCGTCGCGCGCAAGACCTTCGGCGGCTCGATCGCGAGCGCGCCGGTGGTCAGATCGAGCCTGGCCTTCTCCACCATCCGCGGCAGGTCGTTGGTCCAGATCCAGAACACCAGCGCGCCGCGCGCGATCGCGGGTGCGGCGACCCGGGCCGCCTTGTGCTCGCGGGACTTCGCCGCGTCGAGCACCTCGCTGTCGTCCTGCGCCGCCCACAGCGCGACCCGCGCCAGCGTCCGGGGATCGGCCTTGGCCTCGATCGCCGCGCGCACCAGCTCGCGGCGCTCGAGGACCTTGCCACCGACGCCGCCCGCCACGCCGACCAGCCTTGCCGAGGCGATCTCGTCGTCCGCCGCCGGCTTGCCGTCGGTCAGCGCGAACAGCTCGAGGCCCGGCACGGTGAGCTCCGCCGGGGCGACGTGTGTGCCGGCGGGCGCCGACAGCTGGACCTGCTCGATGACGCTCGCCGGCCTGGGCGCTGCCGGGGCCTGGCTCCCGCTGCCGGCGGCGCTCGCCGCGCTACCCGGGCCGCTCGAGCCGCCCGAACCAGCCGATCCCGCGGTGCCCTGCGCCGGGTGGGAGTTGCACGAGGCGGTGGCGAGCACGGTCGCCGAGACCAGAGCGATGAAGCGGGGCATGGGTACTCCTCGGGGCGAATCGCGCCGCCTCGGCGGCATCCACCACCGTAGCGCGAGTTGTCGACCGCCGCCGCACGCTATGCTGCTCGGGTGACCCGGTCGCGCATGCTGTGGCTGCTCGTCGCGGTGTGGAGCGTGCCGGCGCTGCTGGTCACCCTGCAGTCGGCCAGCTACGACGACGCCGATCCCGGCGCTGCGCTCGCGCGCGCGTTCCTGCGCGAGGGCCTGCCGTGGGCGATCTGGATCCCGGCCACGCCGCTGATCCTGCGCCGCGCCGCCGTTGCCGGGACGCTGCGCGGGCGGCTGCTCGCCAGTCACATCGCGCTCGCCCTTGCGATCTCCGTCGGGTTCGGAGCCGCCAACGGCGCGCTCAGCCACGCCGCACGCCGGCCCAAGGATCCGGCGACCCTGGCCGGCGAGCTTCGCATGGGCGTGATCGACTGGCTTCCGTTCCAGCCGCTGGTCTACGCCGGCGTGCTCGCCACCGGGATCGCGATCGACGCCGCGCGGCGCCGCCGCGACGCCGAGGTCGGCCGCGCCCAGCTCGAGACCCAGCTGGCCTACGCCCAGCTGTCCGCGCTTCGCGCCCAGCTCCAGCCGCACTTCCTGTTCAACACGCTCAACGCCGCGGTCGCGCTCGCCCGCGCCGGCGACTCCGAGGCCACCGCGCGGGTCCTGGTGCTGCTCGGCGAACTGCTGCGCCAGCTCTTGCGCAGCGACGCGCCGCAGGAGGTACCGCTGCGCGACGAGCTCGCGCTGCTCGAGACCTACCTCGAGATCCAGCGGGTCCGGTTCGGCGATCGGCTGCAGATCGGCTGGGCGGTCGCCGACGAGGTCCGCGACGCGCTGGTGCCTCAGCTCGTGCTCCAGCCGCTGGTCGAGAACGCGCTGCAGCACGGCATCGCGACGCGGACCCGCGCCGGCCGGCTCGACATCACCGCGGCGCGCCACGGCGACCGGCTGCGGCTCGCGGTGTGCGACGACGGGCCCGGCGTCGCGCCCGGGTTCTCGATCGGGGCCGCCAGCGGCGTCGGGCTGCGCAACACCCGCGAGCGGCTGCACCGGCTGTACGGCGCGCGCGGCGAGCTCGCGCTGGCCACCGCCGGCGATCGGACCACGGCGGCGATCGAGCTGCCGCTCCGCACCGCTGCCGAGGCCCCGACCGAGGCCCCGACCGAGGCCCCGATCGAGGCCCCGACCGAGGCCCCGATCGACGCCCCGATCGACGCCCCGATCGACGCCCCGATCGACGCCCCGATCGACGCCCCGATCGACGCCCCGATCGACGCCCCGGCCGAGATCCGCCATGGCTGACCGGCTGCGCGTGGTGCTCGCCGATGACGAGCCGCTCGGCCGGCTCGCGCTGCGCCAGCTGATCGCGCGCCACCCCGACCTCGAGGTCGTCGGCGAGGCGTGCGATGGCCCGGGCGCGGTGGCGCTGGTCGAGGCCGCCCGGCCCGACGTGCTGCTGCTCGACGTCCAGATGCCCGAGCTCGATGGCTTCGGCGTGATCGCCGAGCTCGCGTCGCCGCCGCCGACGATCTTCGTGACCGCCCACGACAGCTTCGCGGTCCGGGCGTTCGAGACCCACGCGCTCGACTACCTGCTCAAGCCGGTCGGCGAGCAGCGGTTCGACGCCGCGCTCGCCCGGCTGCGCCGCGAGCTCGCCGATCACCGCGCCGGCGAGCTCGGCCGCCGGCTGGCCGACCTGGTGACCAGCGTCGGCGCCCGCCCCACCGCGCCCCGCGAGCGCCTGGTCGCCCGGCTCGGCGATCGCTCCTCCGTGATCGCGGTTGGCGACATCGACTGGATCGAGGCCCAGGACTACTGCGCCGCGGTCCACGTCGGCGACGCCGTCCACGTCGTCCGCCACAGCCTGACCGCGCTCGAGGCCGAGCTCGATCCGGCGCGGTTCGTCCGGATCCACCGCGGCGCGCTGGTCAACCTCGCCCGGATCCGCGAGCTCCACCACGGCGCCGGCGAGCTGGTCGTGGTGCTGCACTCGGGCGCGCGCCTGCCGGTCAGCCGGCGCCGCCGCGACGCGCTCGAGCGGCTGCTCGGCTCGCCCGGGTAGTCGCGGTCACGGCTTGTTCAGCTTCCCGGTGCAGTCCTTCGCGTTGTTCGACGCGGTGGTCGTGTAGGTGCACTTGAACTTGATGTCGGCCGGCAGCGACGGCAACGCGGTCTCGATCCGCGACGAGCACAGCGGCGTGTCGCTCCGGTTGAGCGAGTTGGTCGCCCACTTCATCTCCGAGCGGAAGTTGCTGAGGTCGTACTTGTAGTCGATCGTCTTCTGCGGGCACTCGTTGGTGAGCGTGAGCGACGGCGGACCGTTGATCTGATCCATCAGGTCCAGCGTGGTCGTGCCGGCCTGCCACGTGCTGTTGGTGTTCTTCGCGCGACGGAACGCGTACGACGCGGCGGTCTTGCCCGAGTAGCTCACGCTGTTCTGGGTGCCGATCTGCCCGGTCACGTCGGCGCCGTCGATCTTGAGCCCATCCTTGCCCGCGCCGCTCGCCTTGATGTTGGCGTTGGCCCCCGACGTCGTGTTCTGGTTGGCATCGTAGGTCAGGCCGACGGAGCCCGAGGTCTCCGAGCTCGACTCCGTGGAGCTCTCGGAGTGCACCGCGTAGAGGATCTCCATCTTGTGGTCGAACTTCGGGTTCTTGTTCGCCGCGCCGCAGTCGTCGGCGTTCTTGTCCATCGTGAGGGTGGACTGGGCCAGCGCATTGACCGCCACGCTGCACGACGAGTTGATGACCGTCGAGAAGTCCGGGTTGGTCGTGCTGCCCGCGACGTTGACCGACATCGTACCGTCGCCGAGGTTGCCCGGCGTCGTGTTCGCCTTCCACTTGTCCTTGTCGCAGCCGGTGCTGGTGCAGGTCACCGCGGTCGTGATGTGCCGGTACCGCGTCGTCAGGAGGGGCGCGGCGCCGTCGTCGCCGGTGTCGGTGTCCGACTTCGCGCTGCCGTCGGAGAACTTCTTCTTGACGTCCTTGCTCCACTTGACCGACGCATCGCCCTTGGCGTCGACGGCCACCGACAGATCGCAGGTGACCTTGCACGTGTCGCAGGCCGGGGCATCGCCCCGGGTCACCGCGGTGGCCATCGCGAACATGCCGCCGTAGCCGTAGCCGTCGCCGCCGGTACCACCGCTGCCGCCGCTGCCGCCGCTGCCGCCGCTGCCGCCGCCGCCGCTGCCGTCGCCGCCGGTACCGCTGCCGCCGCCATCGCTGCCGCTGCCGCTGCCGCCGCCGCCATCGCTGCCGCTGCCGCTGCCACTGCCGCCGCCGCCGCCGCCGCCATCGCTACCGCTGCCGCTCCCGCCGCCATCGCTACCGCTGCCGCTGCCACTGCCGCTGCCACCCCCGCCGTCGTCGGTGCACTCGGGCTCCTCGCCGGCGGTGATGACCGGCTGTTGCGGCGGTGCCTCGCATCCCGCGGGAGCCTCGGCGACGTGCGCCGGCATCAGCTTGACGCGTCGTGGATCGAGCCCCATCCGTCGCAGGTCGTGTGGCGCCTCGGACGCGTTCAGCGAGCTCTGGAGGTGGAGGCGCGCGCGGATCTCGGCGATCTCGACGGGGTCGCTCGCGTCGGGGAGCGCGGCGACGGCCTGCTTGTATGCCGCGAGCAGGCCCGGGCTGAGCACGCGGACCAGCGTGGTCCTGGTGATGAACCCCGGATCGTCGGAGTGGGTCTCGCGGATCGCCAGGACCCGGTCCCACAGGATCGCACCGCGCTCGACCCGCTGGAACTCGTCGCAGGTGAGCGCGGCGCCGTGATCGACGAGCCACGTGTACTCGTCGGGCAGCTCGCGGTCGAGCGTCTGGATCTCACGGCCGTCGGCCGTCGTCTCGATCGGGTTCGCGCGGTCCGCGCAGCCGACGAGCAGGGTCGCGATCACTACAGAGCAACGCACATCGTGGGGCATGGTGTCCCTCCTCGGTGCGCGACCGTGTGCAAGCGCCGCGCCTCGGCCTCCGCGCGCGAAGTCGCGGCTCCGCCGTCTCCCGCCTGCGCACCAGCGCCATCACTGCGGGCTGCAGCCTGCAGCAGCGGGCCAGCTGCGGCGCCCAGCGCCAGCCCAGCTACGGCGCCCAGCGCCAGCCCAGCTTGACCAGCACGATGTCGGCGCCCGGCTCGCGCAGCACGTCGCCGAGCTCGCTGCCCAGCCGCGCGCCGCTGGCCTCCGCCTGGACGTTCCCGCGGTGGCTCCACACCGCGGTCAGGAACGAGCCCGGTGCGAGCTCCCAGCGCGCCACCGCGCTGGCGATCAGCGTGCGCTCCGCGCCGTCGGGCCGCGCGACCGACCAGCCCGGCATGCCCGCGATCGTCAGCGTGGTGGCGTCGGCCATCAGCTCGCCGGCCAACAGCGGCGCGAACCGGTCCTCGGGGCGCGCGGCGCGCGGATCGGCGAGCCGGGCGTAGCGGCTGTAGCGGCCGATCGTCGCGAACGGCTGGGCGTACAGCTGCACGATCAGCCGCGGCGAGATCGCCACGTCGGCCTGCAGCGACAGCGACACCGCGCGCTGGCGCAGCCGGCCAACCAGGTACGTGTCCGGCGGTGCGACGCCCGGCCCGGCCACCAGCTGCCAGCCGATCACCTGGTCCTGATAGCTCGCGCCCAGCGTGCCGGCGACGTGATCCGACAGCCGCAAGGTCAGCGACGGCGCCACCGTCACCGAGCGCGACCCGCTGCCCGGCTCGGTGGTCACCGTCGCGTCGAGCTTGCCCTGCGACGTCCGCCGGCTGTCGCTGTAGAACGACAGCTTCGCCAGCTCGCGGGACGGCAGCGCCAGCGCCGGGCCGCCGCGCAGCCACTCGGTCGACAGCACGCCTTGCTCGTGCTGCAAGGTCAGCCCCGCGGCCCAGAAGTTCGCCAGATCGAACCACACGAACCCGTCGGCCACCGCGGCGCGGCGCTCGCCGCCCCAGCTCCAGCCGATGCCCGCGTTGTCCGAGCCGACCTGCCAGCGCCGCAGCCACGACCCCGGCCGGTACTGCTCGTAGCGCCACTGCCCCGCCGCCAGCAGCCAGTCGGTGTTGCGCTGGAAGCCCAGGCCGTTGACGTCGAACCCCGGCGAGATCGCCCGCGCTGCCACCATCCACCGCCACGCCCCCGCGATCCGCGCCAGCCGCGCCTCGCCCGCCAGCCCGGTCATCGCCGTCGCCCCGGCGTCGAGCCGCAGCCGCGGCGCGTCCGGCCGACCGAAGTTGTGCCACGGCGCCGCCGCGAGCCGCGCGATCGCCGCCGCCGTGCCGCGCTGCTCGGTCGCGAGCGCCCAGGCCCGCGCCTCGTAGGTCTCCGCGCCCCACCGGATCCGGCCGTCGATGCCGAGCGCCCCGGCGTCGCGCGGCAGCTGCTCGGCCAGCGCGCCGTCGACCCCGCGCAACAGGCCGCTCGCGAACACGCCGACCCCGGCGTCGCCGGCCGGCGTCTCGCGGACCGCGCGCGCGACCACCGCGCCGGTCGGCGCCGCCACCTGCGTGTCGCCGGCTGCGCTCGTGGCCTCGGCCGATCCGGTCGCCGCCGCCAGCACCCCCGCGCGCCAGCCCGACGCCGTGCGTCCGAACAGCTTGCCCGCGCCCAGGATCGTCGTCGCGAGCGGCGCGCGCGCCCCGGCCGGCGCGTCGCCCTCCGGCGCGCGGCCGATCCGCCGCGAGTAGAACGCCGCCTCCTCGGCGAACGAGTCGTCGCGGGTCACCAGGGGCAGCGCGGTGTCGAACCGGAACGCGTCGACGCCCTCGGTGAAGAACGGCCGGCGCTCCTGCTGGAACAGCTCGAACGCGGTCAGGTTGAGCTGCGTCGGATCGGCCTCGACCTGGCCGAAGTCGGGCAGCACCGTCACCGACGCCGCGACGCCCGGCGTGATCCCGATGTTGGCGTCGACCCCGACGCGCAGCGCGGTCGACCCGGCGCGCTCGGCCTGGACCAGCGCGTACGGCGTGACGTCGAGCCGGCGGACCTGGGGCGCCGCGCCGACCACCAGCTCGTTGAACAGCGACACCACGCCCGACAGCGACGGCAGCCGCGGCGACCAGTTCGAGACCTCGCCGGTGTGGGGGTTCTTGCGAAACACGTTGATCCCCCAGCGCATCGGCTCGCCCGCCGCCGGCGGCTGGAACGCGAGCATCGCGAACGGCACCCGGTACTCGGCCGTCCAGCCGCCGTTGTCGATCCGCGTCACCGCCTCCCACACCCCGTTCCACGTCGCGTCGTACTCGATGTCGTTGAAGAACACGCCGTCGACCTGGACCCCGGCCGGATTGACCCCGAGCGAGAACGCCGTGCGCCGGTCGCGCCGGCTGTCGATCTCGACGAAGCACCAGTCCGAGCTGTTCTCGTCGTCGCGCCGGCCCAGCGGCGCCTGGATCGCCCACGGCGCCGGATCCTCGAGCCGCACGCCGACGTACAGCGCCTCGTCGTCGAACACCACGCGGAACGTCGTGCGCAGCCGGGTCGGGCCGCCGGGCACCGGGCCCTGCTGGATGAACCGCTCCGCCACCGGCGCCGCCGCCCACGCCGCCTCGTCGAGCACGCCGTCGATCCGGATCGCGCCCTCGGCGCGCCGCGCCGCCACGCTGCGCGGCTCGAGCAGCGGATCGGCCGCGCCGCCGACCTCGGCCGCCGACGCAGCACCGGCGCCGGAGGCAGCGAGCAGGATCACCACGAGTACAAGGCACGGTCGCTTCGAGGACATCGCCTGTCGGGATAGCCAGCCGTCGCCACCGCCGCCGGCTCCGCGCAGCCAGCGGCGGCTCCGCGCCGGCAGCGGTCGTGGCCCACCCACCAGCGGCGCGTGCGCCCCGGCGCGTCCCACGCCGTCGCAGCGGTCGCAGCTACAGCGCCGCCAGCTCGGGCGAGAACGCCGAGATCGCCTTGGGATAGCCGGCGTCCACGCCGCTGCCGATGGTGAAGCGGACGTACTGCTCGGCGCGGAAGAAGTACGCCTTGGTCGGCGACCACACCACCGCCGCGTCGATGCCGTGCGGGAACGCGTCGATCACGCCCGGGAACGCCTGCGCGATCGGCCGCGGGGCGTGGTCGGCGACGTGCGTGTTGGTCGGGCAGCGCAGGTACTCGGTGCCCTGGAAGAAGTAGGTGAAGCCGTCGGGCCAGGCGACCACCGCGTCGAGGTCGGCCGTCCAGAACCCGCCCCACGCGGGCCAGATCGGGTTGGGATACCCCGGGTCCGGTGTGTAGTCGCCGGCCACCGCGTCGGGGTTGCCGGGCGGCGCGCTGTAGCGCACGTAGCGATCGCCGCTGAACACGTACGCCTTGCCGTTGGGCATCGCGCAGCCCGCATCGACGAAGCTGACCTCGGGCCAGTTGCCCGCGATCGGCCGGGGATAGCCGGCCTCGGGATGCTGCGCCACGCCGGTCGTGCCGGTGACGTAGCGCAGGTACCGGTCGCCGCGGAAGAAGTACGCGTGGCCGCCGAGCCAGCCGATCGCCGCGCGCCGGGCGCGCGACGGCGGCCAGGTCTGGCTCGTCGGCACCACCGGCGCGGGCAGGTTCGCCGACACGAACGCCGGCGCCGCCGGCAGCGGCGGTACGTCGCCCGCCGCGACCGGCGACGAGAACTCGAGCGCGTCGCTCAGGTTGTGCAGCGCGCTGCGCCGGTACGCGCTGATGTTCTGCGCCGCGACGCCGGTGACCGTCTCCATGAGCCGCAGCACCGACGTGTGATCGTAGCGCGCGGTCGACACCCGGCCGCCCACCGTCCACGGCGACACCACGATGCATGGCACGCGAAACCCCGGGCCGATCGGCACGCCGTTGACCCACTCGTCCGCCGTCCCCGCCGGCGAGGTCGGCGGCGGCACATGATCGAACGAGCCGTCGTTCTCGTCGTAGGTCACCACGAGCACCGTGCTCGACCAGTACGGCGACGCGATCAGCGCCTGGATCTTCTGCGCGATCCAGTACGCGCCGTTGGTCGGCGAGAACCGCGGGTGCTCGGTGTAGCCGTACGGCGGCACGATCCACGACACCGCCGGCAAGCTCCCGCCCGCCAGGTCCTGCTCGAACCGGTGATCGCCCGTGCGATGCGTCGCCGCGGTCGGGGCCCAGTCGGCGAAGTACGCGGTCGCGTTCAGATCGAACGGCGGCTGCGACGGATGCCCGGCCTGCTCGTCGTAGATCGCCCAGCTCACCCCGGCGTCCGACAGCGCCTTCGGATAGCTCTTCCAGTGATACAGCGGCGTCGGGACCTTGGGCGGATTCGACGTCGCCGGCCCGCCGTGCGTCCCGCCCGGATCGATCGTCCCGCTCATCAGGTACAGCCGGTTCGGCGACGTCGGGCCCATCACCGAGCAGAAGTACGCGTCGCACACCGTGAACGTCTGCGCGAGCGCGGTGTGGTACGGGATGTCGCGGCGCGTGAAGTACGCCATCGCCGTGTCCGGCTGGTTCGCGCGCCAGCCGGTCATCGCGCCGTTCGCCCAGCACGCGTGTTGCTGCGTCCAGCCGTGCGCGTTGCCCGGCATCGTCTCGGCGCCCGTGGTCTGCGCATCGACGTGGAACGGATACAGCGCCGCCGGCGTCGCCCCCGGCTTCTTCTGCCGGAACACCGTCGTGCCGTCGCCCTGCTGCAGCGCCCCCGGGTCGAAGAACCCGCGCACCCCGCGCAACATCCCGAAATACTGATCGAACGACCGGTTCTCCTGCATCAGCACGACCACGTGCTCCACGTCGGTGATGGATCCCATGCCCGATACAACGACACCGCGCCGGATTGTTCCAGATCCCTGATCGCGCGCGCTCCCGCCGTGAGGGCGATCCACGGTAGCCGCGCGCGCAGTCGCAGCGTTGCGCTACGGCGCGCACAGCAGTCCGACTGGCGATCGGCCGCACACGTCCGCGTCGCCGTCGCCGTCGAGATCCGGGTAAGCGATCGTCCGGTAGTAGCGCTCCGCGTCGGCGAACGCCGTCGTATCCGCGAACGTGGGCGAGCGCAGCGTGGGCGCACCGAACGAGCTGCCGGCGGTGGTGGCACACTGCAGGCCCAGGGTGCCGCGGCCGCAGACGTCAGCCTTGCCGTCGGCATTGAGATCAGGAAACGAGATCGTGCGCCAGTAGGCGGGCGTCGAGCCCCAGCCCGCGGCATCGCCGTAGGCACTGGACCACAGCGTCACCGCCCCGAACGCCGCGCCGGTCGAGAAGCCGCACGAGATGCCGCTGTCGTTGCGGCCGCAGACGTCGGCCCTGCCGTCGCCGTTCAGGTCGATGAACTGGATGGTCTGCCAGAAAGCCGGCGTCGTGGCCCAGCCGCCTGCGTCCGCGAACGAGCTTGTCCAGCGGGTGAAGCTGCCAAACGCCGTGCCGGTCGACAGCGCGCAGTAGATCCCCTCGCCAGCGCGGCCGCACACGTCGGCCTTGCCGTCGCCGTTGACGTCCGGGAACCGGATGGTTCCCCAGTACGCGTCGAGCGCGGCCCAGCCCGCGGCGTCGCTGAGCTCCAGCGTCCACACGGACGGCGCGGTGAACGAGCCGCCGGTCGAGAGCGCGCACACGATGCCGAACGAGGCGCGGCCGCAGACGTCGGCCCGGTGATCGCCGTTGATATCCGGGAACGAGATCGTGGCCCAGTTGGACTCGAACGTGGACCAGCCTGCGTCGCCGAACTCCGAAGTCCAGACCTGAGGCGTCTGGAACGCGCGGCCGCTTGACAGCGCGCACTGGATGCCAGTGCTCGCACGGCCACACACGTCGGCCTTGCGGTCGCCGTTCACGTCGACCAGCCGGATCGTATCGTAATGCGACGGCGAGCCGGTCCAGCCGGTGGCCGAGCCGAATTCCCCGGTCCACAGCGACGGCGCAGTGAACGCGGTGCCGGTCGACTTCGCGCAGCGCATCCCGCCGGCGTCGCTGCCGCACACGTCGAGGCGGCCATCACCGTCGAGATCGGCGTACCGGATCGTCGACCAGTGGCCATCCGCGCCCCAGCCCTGGGGATCGGCGTACTCGATCGTCCACGGGCTCGTGGTCCAGCGCGGCGGGCCGTAGGCGATCACGCCACCCGCGCGATCGGTCGGCGTGAGCACGAGGTCGCCGGTGTTCGCGCCGTTGCACCACGGGTAGTGCATCACCGATCGGGCGTCATACTGCGTGAGCGCGAAGTGCTCGCCGGTCTCCTGGCAGTTCGCCGAGGTCTGGCTGACCCGGATGTGCTCGTGCCGGAACCCGAGGGCGTGGCCTAGCTCGTGGCGCAGCACGCCGGTCGGGGTGAGCGGAAAGGTCGGCGCGAGCCCGGCGGGGAAGATGAGCAGGCTGCGGCTCGAGCGCGCCATGTGCGGGTGAAACGCCACTGCCAGCGCGCCTCCGCTCGCGGGCCTGACATCGAACACGACGTTCGTGTTGCTCGGCGTGCAGGTGGCGTCCTGCGCGGGCCGGTAGCTGAAGGTCACGTCCATCGCCGTCGACCACGCGCGCCCCGCCGCCGCCATGTTCGCGACCACGGTCGGCTTGTGGACCCCGAATTGGTCGCTCACGCAGTAGGTCAGGTTGCGCTTCGCCGCGTCGCTCCACAGGTCGTGCACCCCACCGACCGCATTGACGGTCAGCGCGCTGCCGTCGCCGAGCAGCGCCCAGTACCGGCGCAGCTCGTCGATCCCCTCGAGCGGCACGTCGCCGTCGACGATGTAGATCCCGGTGTCGGGCTCGCGGTACGCGGTGGCCTCGAAGTCCTCGAAGCTCGGCTTGTCGCCGCCCGTGCGCCCATAGGAGGGCTCGTTCGAAGCGGCGCAGCCCGCCGGCACGAGCAACAAGAGCAGCGCAAGTGCACTCCGCGATCGTCCGTCATTCATGTGACGCTCCCTCCCGGGACGTGCGGCGGTCCCGCCGTCCACCCTCGGTGCCGGCCGCGGTTGCAGCGGATGTGACGCCGCGAGCCCATACCAGAGACCAGGGCTCGTGAGCTGGTGCATGCTGTTCTGTGTCCTGTCCTTCATCGCGCCCTCCATCTGCGCTGCATCTCATCGAGTGCAGCGCAGGATTCCAGCGATGCAAGGTGCGCGCCTGGCCAGCCTCATCGATGGGTCACCAGCACTACGATGGTGGCCCAGATCGCGACCGATTTCGGCGGACCTCCTGCGCGTCACGCGACACATGACACGTGACATGTATATGTGACACGTGACATGTGGGTGCAGATGTATTCATATACCTCTCTGCACACGAACCCTGGCAACGTGTGTCCGGCGTCGTCACGAGCTGCCGCGGAAGCGGCGTAGCATCGCGCACGCTACTCGACCGAAGGATCTCGGCGATACAGCGGCATCGATGAATCTGGCAAGTCGTCCGACATCGACTCGCCGGCTTCGACCGATCGCTGACCCGGCGATGGCCCTGTGCCATGCTGCGGCGACATGGCCGGCCGGCGAACGAAGCAAGCCACGGGGACCGTCAAGCTGACCCCGGCGGACGCGTTCGATCTGATCCGCTGGCTGGCGCGCAGCCAGAGTGATCCGCGCAAGGCGGTGGCGGAGCTCGTGCAAAATGCGATCGATGCGCGTGCGCGAACGATCGTGCTCGAGCGCCGGCGTCGCGGGCGGCGCGCGGCGCTGGTCGTGCGCGACGATGGGGAGGGAATCCGGCCGGCCGACGAGCGCGACGCGGCGCTGCGGTATCTCGCGACGCATATCGGCCGATCGCACAAGCGCAACCTGTCGCCGTCGGAGCGGCACGCGCAGGTGGTGGCTGGCAAGTACGGCATTGGCCTCCTCGGCTTCTGGTCGATCGGCAGGCGGCTGGATATCCGATCGCGCGTGGCAGGCTCGGCCACGTGGATGCTGCGACTCGTCGAGGATGAGCCTCACGCCGAGGTCGTGCCAGCGCCGCCGCAGATCGATGCGGCGGCGACGTTCACCGAGCTGGTGATCTCCGAGGTCCATGCCGCGGCGCTGCGTCCGCTCGCGATTCGCCGGCTCGCCGAGTATCTGGGCGCCGAGCTGCGCGGGCCGTTGTCGACCAGCGGGGCGACGGTCGAGTTGCGCGAGTACGATGTCCGCGGCCAGGTCGTGGATCGCGTCGCCGTGACGCCCCGGCGGTTTGCCGGCATACGGCTCGCTGTGCCGTCGCCGATCGCGGTGCGGGGGTACTCGCCGATCGTGCTCGAGCTGTACCAGGCGGCCGGCGATGCCCCGAGCGGCGTCGAGCTCACGTGCGTGGGCACCGTCGTGGCGGAGCGCGTCGGCGACCTCGGCGCGCTCGGCCTCGATGTGCCACCGTGGACCGAGCCGCTGCTCGCCGGAACCATCGAGTTTGCCGACTTCGCCGTGCCGCCCGGCACGCGGCGAGGCGTGATTCCCGACGCCGCGGCCGAGGCGTTCGTCGCCGCGCTTGCCCAGGTGGCGCCGCACGTGACTCGAGCGCTCGAGGCGCAGGTCGAGCAGCGGCAGGCGACGTCGGAGCGACAGCTGGTCGGCGAACTGCGCCGTGCGCTGCGCGGCCTGCGCGATCGACTGCCTCACCTCGGCTTGCCGTCGGGCATGACCGGTCGCGGTGGCGCAGGGCGCGACCAGGGCGATGATCCGCTGCGCGAGGCGGCCGGCAGCGGCGCCGGCAGCGTCGCGCCGCCTGCACCCGGCGACGGCCCGACCGATCCCGCTTCCCCGGGAGACGACCCCGACGATGGCATCGACTTTCCACCGACCTTGCTACCGCCCGGGCCGGCGACCCACGTGCGGGTGTCGCCAGATCCGCTCCGACTGTGGCCGGGCGGTGCGAAGCGCGTGCGCGCGACCGTCACCGACCTCCACGGCCAGAGGATCCGGGCGACGATCACGTGGACCACGAGCTCGCCGAGCGTGAGCATCGACGGCGACGGCGCGGCAATCACGCTCCGGCTGTCCGAATTTCCCGTCGAGCCGCTCGCCGTGACCGTGATCGCCGAGGCCAACGGAGGTGCCTGCTCGCACGTCGCCGAGCTCGTCGTGGTCGACGGACCACCCGCGGGCGGCGACGGCGCCGGTATCCCCGAGCCGATCCTCGCCGACGAGCCAGGAGCGGCATGGCGGAGCCGCATGACCGCAAGCGGCTGGTACGTCAACATCGGCCACCCCGACTATCGCGCGCTGGCAGTCGAGCCACGCGCGCGCCTGCGCTACCTGGTCGCGTTGCTCGGGAAGGATCTGACCGTGGCGACGACACATCCCGCGAGCGAGCCGGTCCTCGACCAGATGATCGACGTGCTCACCCACGCCGAGCGCAACTTGCTGCGGTTGCCCCGCTGACTGGCGGGCAACGCAATGCGCGCCGTCGGCCTCCAGCAGCACGCCAGGCGCCGGGTGTCACCGAGCGTGCGCGCCTCGGTCACGGTGGTGCGAACTGCCGAGGCGGGGCCTCGGGTGCTGCGGCGGCGGCGCACGGGCGGGAGGTCGCGCGGTGGGCCGCCACCGCGTCAGCGCGCGGCGGCTGCGGCGAGCAGCGCGCCGAGCGTGTCGGCGATGTCGACGGTGCCGCGCACCGCTCGCGCGGCGCCGCCTTGCCAGGCGACGTGGCCCGATGCGATGCCGGCGTACATCTCGCGGTAGAGCTCCGCGACGGCGCGCGAGATCCCGAAGCCGGTGAAGGTCGGGACCACCGCGTCGAGCGGGGCGTCCTGCGCGGCGACCGGCGCGCCGGTGAGCGCGGCCAGCGCCGCGGCGACGTCGTGGCCGGTGTAGTCCCGCGGGCCCGACAGCTCGATCACCTGGAGTCCGGGCTTGCCGCCCTCGACCAGCGCGGCGGCGACGGTGCGGCCGATGTCGCGCGTGGCGACCTGCGGGTAGCGGACGCCGGCGGGGACGAACGTCGGTAGCACGCCGTGGGCGAGCCCGCCGAGCGCCGCGCCCCAGTTCTCCTGGAAGTAGGCGGCGCGCACCGCGGTGACCGCGGCGCCGGTGCCGACCAGCTCGCCCTCGGCATGATGCAGCGCCTGGATCGGGCCGGTGGCAGCCGCGTGCTGCGCGCCGACCGACGACAGCAGCACGGCGTGCGGCAGCCGGGCGGCGCGCACCGCCGCGGCGATCGCGCTGGCGAGCTTGCGGTTTTCGTCGAGCGGCGTGGGGCTGCCGATCGACGCCTGGGGCGGCAGCAGCACGAACGCGCCGGCGACGCCGGTCAGCGCCGCGGTGAGGGCGGGCACGTCGTCGAGCGACGCGACCGCGACCTCGGCGCCCCTGGCCGCCCAGGCGGCACCCTTGGCGGCGTCCCGCACGATGACCCGGACCTTCCGGCCCTGCGCGAGCAGCGCGTCCGCCGCGACCGAACCAGTGTGCCCCGTGACTCCAGCGATTGCGTACATGGCTGAGCTCCTTGTGCGACCAAGGTGCGGCCTCCGCCGTCATTCTCCAAATTGATGATATGCATACGCATCATGCATGGTGTTCATGACAGCCTGGCGGGCGTGGATCTCAACCTGGTGGTGGCGCTCGACGTCCTGCTCGCCGAGCGCCACGTCACGCGCGCGGCGGAGCGCCTGGGGATCACGCAGTCGGCGGCGAGCCACACGCTGGCCCGGCTGCGCGAGCTGCTCGGCGACCCGCTGCTGGTGCGCGGGCCCGGCGGCGCGATGGTGCCGAGCGCGCTGGCGCTCCGGCTGGCGCCGCAGCTGCGCAAGGTGCTCGAGGATCTCGCGGGCGTGCTGCGCGGCGAGAGCTTCGAACCGTCGACCGCGCGGCGGACGTTCCGGATCGGTGCGAGCGACTACGTCGAGCTGGTGGTGCTGCCGAAGCTGTCGGCGCGGCTCGCCCGCCTCGCGCCCGGCATCGATCTGTGGGTCCACACGTTCGATGGCTGGGGCGATGCCGAGCTCGCGACCGGCAAGCTCGACTGCGTGCTCGCGCCGCCGCGGCGCGCCGCGCGGCCGAGCGGGATGTTCGAGAAGCTGATCCTCGACGAGTCGTTCGCGTGCGTGATCCGCGCCGGCCACCCGCTCGCCGGGTCGCGGCTCACGCTCGCGCGCTACTGCGAGCTGCCGCACCTGATGGTCGCGCCGCAGGGCACGCCGGGCAGCCTCGTCGACGACGCGCTCGCCGCGATCGGCCGGTCGCGCCGGGTCGCGCTGGCGGTGCCGCACTTCCTGATCGTCCCCTACGTGATCGCCGCGACCGACATGGTGGCGACACTGGCCAGCCGGATCGCGGCGCTGTTCGCCACCACGCTCGAGCTGGTGGTCGTGCCGCCGCCGGTGGCGATCCCGAAGTTCGCGATCGCGGTGGCGTGGCACGAGCGCAACCATCGCGACCCGGCCCAGCGCTGGCTGCGCGACCAGATCGCGGCGGCGGCGGCCGACGGCGACGAGGCCGGACCGCGAGGATAGATCCACGCCCCGGATCCCGGCCCGACAAGTCGTTCGTGCGAGAGCTGGCGCACGAGGCGAAGACGCATGGCGATTCTCCTTTCTCAAGGCCTGACGGAGGCACTGTGCATTCGCGGGTCCAGGCCGAGCGCTTCGTGCGCGGCCGCGCGAACGACCGAGATCAGCAGCGATCACCGCGCCGCGGGAATGGTCGGCGCGGCCAGCGCCGCGATCGCCGCGCTGCTCAGTGCATCGAGACCGAATGGCTTGCCGAGCACGGCAACGCCGAGTCGCGCGGCCTCGTCGAGCACCTCAGCATCGGGGTACGCCGTCATCAGCAGCACGGGGGTCGCCCAGTCCGCGACTCGCAGGATCTGTGCGACCTCCAGCCCCGACGCGCCTGGCATGCGAACATCCATCACGATCAGGTCGACGTCATCGCTCGGCCAGTGGCGTTCGACCATGCCGGCGAGCAGCGTCAGCGCGTCATCGCCAGATCCCACCTCGAACACGGCGAAGCCCTGGCGTCGTAGCCGGGCGCCGATCATCGCACGGAGCTCGCCATCGTCCTCGACCACGAGGACGCGGGCTGCGTGGCGCACGGGCTGGGTCAGCTCCTCGTTGTCGAATTCGAATTCGAGCTCGCTGTCTGGTCTGTCGGTCATGTCGATGCCTCGCAGCGGGCCAATGCATCGGGCGCGCCACCCGGGAAACGCGGTGCCCGTGCGACGCGCTCGCGCTGCCCACGCGGTCGAGCCGACCGCTCGCGGCACACCACAGTGGCCGCCGTGGCCGCACCCCGTCGTGGCCGCACGACCGAGGTATCGTCGATGCAGCGCGCGGCAACGCGAAGCGCCGCGGCGAACGCGCGTGCGCTACCGAACCCCAGCTGCTTGCCGAGGATGTAGTTGCCGAGCGTGCGCATGGCGTTGACACGAGCGTGGTGCGTGCCACGCGTCCCTCGATATCGCCGGGCCAGAATCGACAGAACCTCCCGGCTCCACGCCGCCTGGCGATACTCTCGGGTGAGTCGGATCGACGCAGCGTGTCCTTTGGACCGCCGCGGCCACCCCATGCGGTGGAGCGCGGGCATGGCGCGCATGACGACCTCGTTGGTTCGTGACCAGTCCTGCATCGCGCGCGCCGGTCACGCTCCCCGGCCTCCTCCCGCCACTCGCAGCGCGATCAGCGCCTTGTGTGGCCGCGTGCATGCTGCGCCGGATGTGTCGAGCGTTGCGACAGCGGGCGCAGTTCTTGCTCCCCCGGGTCCGCAACCGTCACCCGGGCCCGTCCATGAGAAGGCTTTCCCTCTGTACTGCAGTTTGCGCATTCCTTGCGGTGTCCGCGGCGAACGCCGAGCCGGCGGCTGCGCCGTCGGCCGGCTCGCCGTCAGTCGCGGAGGTCGCCGGCCCGCCGCCCGGCGACGAGAGCGGTCGCGCGGACCCGATCGACCCGGGCGACTCTGCGCTCCGCATGGTCGCCCGCGGCGCGCTGGTCGTCCCCAAGCTCGCGCTCGAGCTCACGCTGTCGCCGGTACGCGGCCTGGTGTGGGCGGACGATCGCTACGACCTGTCGACGCTGTACTACCGCACGTTCTTCAACGTGGACCGCACGATCGGGCTGTTTCCGACCGCGACGTACGAGAGTGGATTCGGCTTCAGCGCCGGCGCGCGGTTCGAGGACCGCGACGTGTTCGGCGCGCATGACAGCCTCGCCGTTCAGGCCACGACCGGCGCGGTGAGCGGCGAGACGTACCGCGAAGGACTCCTGGCGTCGGTGAACACCGGCGACCGCCTGTCTCGCCGGGTCCGCCTCGAGCTCGACGCGAACTTCGATCGCCGGCCGAGCGATCCGTTCTACGGTATTGGCAACGGCGACCTCGTGATGCAGCCGGCGTCGCCGATCGACCCCCGCGTCAACGCCACCGCGGTCGATACGTCGCATCGCTATCAGGAGGAGCAGATCGCGCTCTCCGCCGAGGTTCAACCCGTCGGTGATCTCCACGTGCTGGCGAAGGGCGAGCTGACCCAGCTCCGGTTCGAGCCGGGCACGGAGGGTCCACCGATCGACCAGGTCTACGATCCCGCGGGGCTCGTCGGCTTCCAGACCGGCGTGCGGCATGCCTACGGCGAGCTCGAGGTCCGATGGGATTCGCGGCGGAGGGCCAGCGTGTGGGAGCCGCGCGACGTTCACGCGGCCGGCTCGCTCGCCGCGGCCTTCATCGGTCGCGTCGATGGCCTCGACGGCGCTGCCGACTTCTGGCGCTACGGCGTGGAGCTCCAGCACGACTGGGAGATCGCGAAGGGGCCGCGCGTGCTCGCACTGCGGTTCCACGGCGAGGGCGTGACCGGCTCGCTCGACCAGGTACCGTTCGCAGAGCTGCCGGCGCTCGGCGGCAGCCCATTCCTGCGCGGCTACCCGTTCTTGCGGTTCCGCGATCGAGTGGCCGCGGTCGGCTCGGTCCAGTACGAGTGGGCGCTGTCGCATATCGTGGATGCGTACCTGTTCAGCGATGCGGGGCGCGTGTTCTCGTCACTCGACAGCGTCACACCGGCGGGCATGCGCGTCGGCTACGGGATCGGACTCGATCTGCACGGCGATGATGGCGCCTTCGAGGCCGAGGCCAGCCTCGCGAGCTCGATCGACGGCGGCGTGTACCTGACCCTGTCGTTCAATCCAGCGCTCGACGCGCGCCCGAGGTGGCGATGAGGTCGGCGGGGATCATCCTCCTGGCGATGGCAGGTTGCGCGGCCGGCTCCGAAGTGTCGGCGGTGCGGTTCGTCAACGCGCCGATCGTCGGCGCGGTCGACGATCGCGAGGACGTCCCGAAGCCTCCCGCGAAGCGCCTGTTCCTGCCGTTCCTCTATGTCTTCGACGGCGTGATCGATCGCCGGCTATCTCGCGCGCTCGAGCTCCCGCGCGACCGCCGCGCGCTCGGCGTCAACGCAGTGGACGAGGTTCCCGATTCGACCTGGTTCACCAACCGGATCGGGGCTCGTGACATGACGCCCGACGAAGTCCGCACCGGCAGCGTGACCCACGACCCGCAGCTGCACAAGCCGTGGACGGTGCGGAGCACCAAGATCGGCGGCACCTCGCCGGGCTTCATCCTGAAGGACGCAAGCGGCGTCAAGTACATGATCAAGTTCGACGGGGCCGACGCTCCGCCGGAGCTCGAGACCGGTACGCACGTCACGGTCAACCGGCTGCTGTGGGCGTGCGGCTACAACGTGCCGGAGGACCAGGTCGTGTACCTGCGACCGGAAGACCTCGTGCTCGCAGCCGACGCCACCGTCAAGGACCTCACCGGTGCAGACACCGGCCGGCTCGACCGAGCCGAGCTCGACCGCCAGCTCGCGCTGGTCAGGCACGAGCCCGACGGACGGATCCGCGCGCTGGCCTCGCGCTGGATCGATGGCACCACGATCGGAGGACATCCCGCCGAGGGCGTGCGCGAGGATGATCCGAACGATCGCATCCCGCACGAGCTCCGGCGCGACCTGCGCGGCCAGTACGCGATCTACGCCTGGCTCGACGCGCTCGACGTCACCGAGGGCCAGTACGTCGACTCGTGGCTCACGGATCCGGCCGATCCGCGGCGGCACTACGTCGAGCACTACGCGATCGACTTCGGCAAGAGCCTCGGCGCGATGGCCGCGATCGACCTCGACTGGTGGCGCGGGTTCGCGTACTACATCGACTTCGCCGGCATGCTGCGCTCCCTGGTCACGCTCGGGCTCGCCGACCGGCCGTGGCAGGATCGCATGGCGCCGCCGCTGAGCGGAGTTGCCTCCGTGTTCGACGCAAAGACGTTCGATCCCGGCTCCTGGCACCCCGACACGCCAGGCTACCTGCCGTTCCTGACCGCCGATCGAATCGACAAGTTCTGGGGCGCGAAGATCGTCGCTCGGTTCACCCGTGCGCAGATCCACGCGGCGGTCGAGGCCGGCCGGTTCTCCGATCCACGCGCTGTCGACTACATCACCGATACGCTGGTCGCCCGCCAGCGTGCGACCGCCGCGTACTGGTTTGCACGCGTGGACCCGCTCGATCGCTTCGAGATCGGGCGCGCCGCTGCAGGTGACACGCTCTGCTTCGATGATCTCGCGGTCCGGTACCGGCTTGCCGCGGCTTCGGCCACGCACTACGCGATCGACGCGTTCGATCGCGACGGTCGAGCGGTCGGCCCACGCGTCGAGCTCGCAGGCGCGTCCGACGGGCACGCGTGCACCGCGCAGCTTCCGCTGGCACCGCACGGCCACGACGACGGCTACACGATCTTCCGGATCGCGAGCACGCGGCCGGGGTTCTCGGGCGAGACCTTCGTGCATGTCGCGCGCGAGCCGAGCTCCGCAGCGTTGCGCGTGATCGGCCTGTGGCGCCCGTGACCCGGTCCACGCCTCGCCATGGCGACCGGTTCGCCTACGACGAGACCGCGCGGACCTTCGAGGCGCAGCAAGAGGTCGAGTCCGGGCGCCACGGCGTGTCGTTTCGACTCGGTGCGCCACCCGCGGGATCACGCGCGGTTGCGAGGTCTCCGCCATGGTGCAGCGTGTGCACGACCTGCCGAGGGATGACCGTCGATCGCGGGACGTGGCGAGACCATCCAGGAGGTGAGCCGTGCGCAGCGCAACTGTCGAGACCCTGAACACGCCCGCTCGTTCGCCGGTGCGCCCGCACCAAGGCCGCGCGCTGCGGTTCGTCGAGCGGCTCTCGGCGTTCTTGAGCCCTCGCTCGGTCGTTCCGATCGCGCTCGGGTTGACCCTCATCATCGGGATCGCAGACTTCGAGACCGGCGTCGAGCTTCCGTTCACGATGCTGTACGTCCTGCCGATCGGGATCGGCACCTGGTACCGCGATCAGCTGTTCGGGACGCTGCTGTCGTCCC
>Ga0307515_10007059_pt1 | contig 22318 bp, 21 predicted proteins | sample 17_EM_MG_FD_194513 | JGI IMG/M metagenome (GOLD analysis project Ga0307515, IMG submission 194513) | Populus trichocarpa ectomycorrhiza microbial communities from riparian zone in the Pacific Northwest, United States - 17_EM | ecosystem: Host-associated > Plants > Roots > Unclassified | place...
ATCTCTTTATGTGAATTTGAGAATGTGAAATCCACTGCAGATGTCTGTTGGGCAGCCAGGTTCTGGAAGTCCCTGGTCACTTTTTGAAGACCAGGTTGGTTTTCCTTCAGTTTTTTTTTTTTTTTTGAACCTGCTCTTTCTTTGGTTTTCAAAATTCTGATCAAATACTTGAGACTTTTTTTTCTGCTTCCTCAGGCTCTTGTTGTTCTTGTGCATGACATGGGTCCTAATTGGGAGCTTATAAGCGATGCTATCAACAGCACTGCTCAATTCAAGGTAAATAAGATAATTTCATCTATCGACAGCCTTCTTGTTTGAGATGGATACCAGGTCACTGTGCAAAATATTGTCTACTGTCTACAATGTTTCATAGCTGGTAAAAATCAATTTCAGTTCCCTTTTCTCTACAGTAGTAGTTTTCACTTGTCAGATGGTGAAGCCTCTCTCTCTCTCTGGTTTTTTTTTCCTGGAAATTTCATTTATTGGCACTTGCCCAACTTGTTCAGTGTATATTCCGCAAGCCTAAAGAATGCAAAGATCGTCACAAAATCTTAATGGACAAGGGTGCTGGTGATGGGGCTGATAGTGCTGAGGATTCAGGATCTTCTCAATCCTACCCATCAACTTTGCCTGGCATTCCAAAGGTAAGGTTGCTAATGTTGTGTTGTTTTCTGACCGAAACCTGATGCTTGCTCCTATAAATTTAGCCCGTGTACCATTGAGCTTAAGCTTTTCTGCTCTGATAGTCTGACTACTTTGCATTGCTGGCATTTTAAGCAGGGCAGTGCCAGACAGTTGTTTCAACATTTGCAAGGGCCGATGCAAGAGGATACCCTGAAGTCTCATTTTGAGAAAATCATCATTATTGGGAAGAAACATCATTACAAAAGGAGTCAGGTTTGTTATTCATTCAAAGCGTACCTGTATCTGCAGATCATGTCTTGTTGCTTGTGAGAAGCCTAACCTGATACTGGTTTTATACCCTCCATTAAATAAATCCAAATCTATTTATCAGTGTTTATGTCAGAGTTTATTCATTAGCTGGTTGACAGATAGACCATATTTGTCTTCTTAATTCTCTACAATGGTTTTTTCCCTTGATATTCCATTCTTATGAGATTGTTACTGAATTTTGAGGGCATGCACCTCGTGGAAGCTGGATAAAGTAGAACTCAAACCTAAAGTGGGAAAAAAATCTCTGATTGGACTTTTTTGGATCTAAAAGCATTACACAATCATGCTTTGTTTATGGTCTTCTTTTTGCAAAATTCTTTCTGACTGATTAATGGCTCTGTACCTTGTGAAGAATGAAAACCAGGATCCTAAGCAAATAGCAGCAACTCACAATTCTCATTTTATTGCTCTTTCCCAAGTTTGCCCAAACCTAAATGGAGGTGTCCTAACGTAAGTTTTCATTCTTTGATGCTTATCTACAGTTTGTCTGATAGCGCTCAGCTTATCACCTGTTCATTCAACTTCATTGCTTTGCAACATCTATGTTTTTACCTTTCCTGAATTTATTTCATGCCTTTTGTCTTGTGCAAGCAATTGAATATTACTTTACTTTGTTGTCTGGATGAAGGCCCCTTGATCTCTGTGATTCAAGCACTTCAAATCCAGATGTTCTTCCCAATGTGTATCAAGGTTCTCATGCTAGCAATTTGGTAATGCCAAACCAAGGTGCTGTTGCATCAACGCTTCCCACTTCTGGTGCAATCTCTTCTCTGCAAGGATCTTCTGGCGTGGTTCTTGGCAATAACTCATCATCACCATCTGGTCCCCTCAATGCACCTCATAGGTAGTGTGCTATTTTATACTTTTAGATTGTCATTGTATTTTCAATCCATTTCTGATTCTTCTTACTGTTATTTTGGGGGGTTGTATTTATTCTCAGAGATGGTAGATACAATGTTCCAAGGACATCTTTACCAGTTGACGAGCATCAAAGAATGCAACCCTATCAAATGTTACCTAGTAGAAACTTGCAGCAGTCTAACATGTCGGTTTCTGGGGCTGTCTCTGGAGCTGATCGTGGTGTTCGCATGTTATCGAGTGGAAATGGTATGGGCATGATGCCAGGGATGAACAGAAGCATGCCACTGCCACGGTCAGGATTTCAAGGAACAGCCTCTTCATCAATGCTGAATTCTGGAAGTATGCTTTCTAACAATGTGGTTGGGATGCCAAGCCCTGTGAATATGCACACTGGTTCTGGTCAAGGGAACTTGATGAGACCTCGCGAGGCTTTGCATATGTTGAGGGTAAATACTAAAATCCTCCTCTACATATGTATTTTCTCTCTCCCTCCCTCTCTCTTTCTTGCTGCGTGTGTGTGGGCAGGTGGGGGCACGCATGCGGGTGCTCATGCATGCGATTGTATTGCTATTGACTGATGCTGTTTCATCAATTTTTGCACTATACATGTCTTTCTAAGGTTGCCAAGTGTTCCATGTAGTGGCATTGACATTTAGACCATGGATCATTACAACTCTGATCTGGTGTAATAGCTTTCTGGTTGCTGGTATTTACAATTTTTTGTTGCTTTTCCTGCAGAATTTTACATTTTGATGTTATGGAACAATTTCTTTACATGTTTCATCGGCATCACTTCATTATAGTGCATCAGTACTTTCTAATATTATATGGCAATGTATTTTATTTTTGCAATAGCTTGGCCATAATCATGAGCATCAAAGACAAATGATGGTACCAGAGCTTCAGATGCAGCCAACACAAGGGAACAACCAAGGAATTTCTGCTTTCAACGGGGTGCCTACTGCTTTTGCTAATCAGACAACTACTTCACCTGTGCAGACATATCCAGGCCATCCCCAGCAGCAGCATCAAATGCCTGCACAACAGTCCAATATGCTTAGCAATCCTCATCATCCTAATCTCCGTGGCCCCAATCAGGCTACAGGTTCACAGCATCCAGCATATGCTATGCACCTGCCTAAAGGAAGGCAAATGCAGCAGCGGCTTCTCCAGCAGCAGCAGCAGCAGCAGCAGCACTTTTCTGCATCTAGTGCTTTGATGCCCCATGTCCAACATCAATCCCAACTTCCCATATCATCGTCTATGCAAAATAGTTCTCAAATCTCACCACCATCTGCATCGCAGCCGGTGTCACTACCTGCTATAACTCCCCCTTCCCCAATGACTCCCATTTCAATGCAGCAGCAACAGCAGCAGAAACACAACTTGCCACATCATGCGGTCAGTCGGAGCCCCCAAAGTGGTTCCAGTGGGTTGACCAATCAGATGGGAAAGCAGCGACAACGGCAACCACAGCAGTTTCAACAATCTGGCAGACATCACCCTCAACAACGACAACACTCACAGTCTCCACAGCAGGCTAAACTTTTGAAGGGAATGGGGAGAGGGAACATGGTGGTGCACCAGAACCTTCCCAATGATCACTCTCCTTTGAATGGCCTTTCTGTGCCTCCAGGAAACCATGGTGTAGAGAAAGGAGAGCAAATCATGCACTTGATGCAGGGTCAAGCCTTGTATTCTGGGACTGGGTTGAGTCCAATTCATACATCTAAACCATTGGGTCCTTCACAATCTCCAAACCATTCTCAGCCACAGCAAAAGCTATATTCGGGCCCTACAACCCCTTCATCAAAGCCACTCCAGCAAATGCCTTCTCATTTGGAAAGTAGTACTCAAGGCCAGGTCCAACCAGTACCCTCTGGTCAAACACTAACAGCTACTCACCAGAACACTCCAGTTATGGTTCCCAGTCATCAGCATCTTCAACAACATCCACAGCCACATCAGAAGCAGGTTAGTCAACCTCAACCAACTGTTCAGAGAATGCTTCAACAGAGTCGTCTGTTGAATTCTGATCTGCCAACAAAGCCTCAAACTGATCAGGGCCATGCTGATCAGCAAACTTCAAACAACATCTCCCAGACAGGAACAAGTACATCCACAGGGATGCCTTTGGCCTGTAATGATACATCTAATGTGGCACCAGTTGTTTCTTCTGTTTCTGAGATGCAGTGGAAATCATCAGAACCATCCTTGCATGATTCTGGCATGGCAGATACAGCTTCTAAGGTAGGTCCTATTGGTAGCCCCCCCCTTACGAGTGCAGCTGGGAGTGAGCAAGTGGTGCCTGTCAGCCAAGGTTCAGTCCACAGGCAGTTATCAGGAGGCTTGCCCCTGCATTGCCATAATGGTGGGACACGGTGGCAGCACCAACAACCACATCAATCAACAGCATCGCCTTCCCCATGCCAGCAACTTTTGCAGTCACAAGAGCCACAACTACAGCAAGAACGACAACAATCACCTCAACAGCTGCCACCACAGCAGCCGACTCAGAAGCAGACACAGCATCTTCAATCAGGACAAGGCAATTTATACATCACGCCAAGCAATTCTGGTCTGGAATGAAGCAATTTGGTGGATTGAGCAGTTCCGGAAGCAGTCAGTACTTCTGGGGTTGGGTTTGCATGCCCTAATGGCAGCTGTGTACAGGTAGATTTAGCTTCTCTGTTTCTGTTTCCCACTCTATAATCAAGCTGCAAATGCTGATGGAATCTGTCAAGTTACCATTGCTTGCACATGAACCTTTTTGGTTGTCACCATCAAGCAAAAGTATCTGATTCTACCAGTGTATCATATGATGCAGGCAATTCAGTTACTTTAGTTAAGATGAGCACAATCTAATGCTGCCGTGGGTTTCATGCAGATGAAGCTTGGTTGCTTCATAGGGGCAATGAAAAATGGAAAGAGGTGGTTTTTTGCTCGCAGATTCTGTTGGTAAAGAGATCTTTACGGGCGTTTTTTTTTCCTTTTGATTTATTGGGTTATTTGGGGGAAATCTTGTAAATTATCACCGGTTTAGAGCTTTGGGAAGATGGAGACAGATATAGAGGTATGTGTACAGGGTCTCATCTCGCCATTTCTTGTACCTCCCCCCCTCCCTCCTTTGTCTGGTTATGTGCAGAAGGGCCCGTTTCTTTTTGTTTGTGCCCCAGTAGATTAGTCAGTGCATGTATTATCACACTCTTTCAGATTAAGTTAGTAGCTCTCATTGTTATGGGCAAAGCCTTCAGAAATTTTGTGAATACAAAGTCTCTGGTGTATACCCCCTAGTAGTCCATGCTGCTCTGCTCTGCTCTGCTGTTAGAATGGTAAAATCTCTTTCTATCAAAATATTGTAACTGACTTGCATTTTGCAGCAAACCTAGATATCTGATCCCCCTCCTGCTCTTCATGTTAAACTGCAGAAACTTTGAAACCATGCATCATTTTAATCCCCGTCTCCATTTTTTATTTCTCCAATGCCTGTCGGGTCACCCGAAGGCTTGGCTCTTGCACCTCTTTGTGATCCATTGCTTCAATTCGGATCTCAGATGGATGGAAATGCAAGCTTATGTGGTTTGCATTAAGAAATACTAATCTCTTGTTATTTCTCTATAGATCGTGCCACTGTACAAATATTTTGTGTGGATATTATTATCCTTTAATTTAGTCATTCGTAAAACCATCAAAAAATAATACATGAAAATTAAGAAAAAAAATCTTACAAGTAAAATATTCTCTTTCCTAAACTTAACGAGTTTTTGTGAGAAAAGGCATTGGTAAAAAAAAAAAACTCCACGTGCCATTTTCTGGCTCAATGGTAATAGGAAGAGAGCGAGGGGAATTGGCAGCAATTGAAGACGGATGTTTGGCAGCATACATGTTTTTTATATGATTTGAATACCTCAGCTTATAAATTTTTTTTAAATTTTTTTTATCCAAACATTGTGAATTTCAAACAACTATGATTTGAATACCTCAGCTTATATATTTGATGTAGAACGTAAAGGATCCGCTGCTGCCAAGACCCAAGACCAGTGCCATCACTATTCACTACGTTTGATAAGTAGTTGTTTTTAAATGTTTTTTGTTTTAAAATATTTTGAAATAATTGTTTTTAGTTTTTAAATTTTATTTTTCACATTAGCACATCAAAACAATCATAAAATATCATAAAATAATTTGAATGAAAAATGTTCATTTTATGTTAAAAATGTTGTTTTTTAAATGCAAAAATAAACTGGCTTTAAATACTGAAAAGAGAGTATGAAAATCCATATACAATAGGAAGCTAAAATATCACAGTAGCAATTGAATGTCATTTATTTGGACAAACATGCTGATCACTTTCATTCTTTTCGTGGTCAGAACTTCTAAATCAACTGAATTGCCCTAGATGTACAAGGAGAAAGCCAGACATAGAGAATAGCCTGGTGGGGAAAAAAAAACACCCTAATATATGGGATACCTTTGAAGTTAGATAAACTTCCAGGACGTAAACCAGTGAATTTATGGGTGACAAAATCGGCAGCACAAGATCTAAAACAGAGCATATGCTGAAGTTTCCAGCAGTGATTCAGGAATGAGGAGCGATGTGTCTTATATACAAGGAAAACTAGCAGAAAAAATGGTGCCAAATCAGAGCGTGGCACTCTTCCTGCTGGCCCTAGCAAAAACTTTGGCACATCAAATGAGATGCACCAGAGTTATGATACCGGGAATCTACTACTGCCGATTCCTCAAAACACAGAAGGTGGTTTTTGCATGTGTGTATAGAACCGGAACATACTTTCGACGAACTAATTCCTAAGAATCAAGTAGTTTACAATCAAAAGAGAAAAGATGACAAACAGAAAAATGTATTTCAAAACATACATGCAGTGCACATAAGGTTCACAAGATGCAGGCAAAGAAGCATCCTCTCCAGAAAATTTCAAAATGTCATCCCAAAAAAGATAGCAGGCAACACCTACGAAATGAAACCTGCAATGACTTCGAAAAACGCTGAAACATTGTTGCCCATGTTCAAAGCAATTGCAAGATGAGGATCTTTAGTCATGATTCTATGAAATCCAATTCCAAAGTAATTTTTCTTAGAACTACATGATGAAACCTGCAATGACTATGAAAAACACCGAAATATCGTCGCCTATTTTCACAGCAATTGCAAGATGAGGATCTTCAGTCATGATTCCATGACATCCAATTCCAAAGTAATTTTGCTTAGAACTACTTCTCTTATGTCAATAGCATGCACAAAAACATTCCATCAACAAAAGTACAGGAAATTTGGATGAATATAACTAAACATCTACTACTCCCTTGCATTCCAATCAAATCACATTGTCAAAATTCACAGCCGGCGGATCTAATTTTGAATGTACAGAATGCTGCAAACATAATCTAAACTACTATAGGAACTCAATAAATTACTAAAGAGATTTAGCAGAAAAAAAAGCTAATAGCAGAAAATATTAAGATTCAGAACAATATCGAACCTTCAAAGCTAATCCGAAATCACAAGCCAAAAGCTTCACCAATCATATGAACAATCTTACTATGAGAATCTAAAATCATCTCGAGCTTCTTATTCTCCATCTCCATTCTCGACCTCTCTGTTTCTTTCATCACCTCCAACTTCTTCCTCTCCAACTTCACCATCCTCTCCGAAAACGCCTTTATTTGCCCCGCCAACCCCATTTCCACCCCTTCTCCCTCCTCCTCCTCCTCCTCCTCCTCCTCCTCCTCAACTTCCTCTCTCTTCCTCTTCTTTTCCGCCTCCCGCGAAACCCCAGAAGGACCACCACCCGCATACCTATTAACAATACTAGGCTTTCGGAGTATATAGTTAATGCTTCTGCTCCTCAACTTGCTTCTATACCCATAATCTTCATCATCATCATCATCCTCATCTTCACCTTTATCATCATCATATTCGCCAAGAACGCCATTGTTTCTGTTCCTAGTATGATAATTTTCCTGGCAGGGTACTCGAGCTAGCGGCTGCGCCGAAATGGGCAAAGGCCCGCGTTCCAAGGAGTCCATGAGATCAAAGTACTGCCAATAACAAGTGCCACCAAGAGCCATGACTCGTTTCTCATCTCGGTACCTTCTGCGGAGCTTCTCCATCTTGTGGCGGCATTGGACAGCGGATTTCGAAGGGTGGTTGTAGTCATAGCCGCAGCGGGCAGCCACAGTTACGGCTACTTCTTCCCACTGGCTAGCCTTGAGCTGACCGCGTTTTAAGGAGTACCACTTTTCTTGGTAGGCTTGGATTAGATGGATGGTTTCTTGGTGGGTCCAGGGGAGAGGCTGGGTTTTCTTGGAAGAGAGTGGCGTGGGGTTTGTCGGTGGTGAGTGTGGTGGTGGTGGTGAAGGAGATGGGGAAGGTGTGGACATTGTGGAGGAGTTTTAGGGTTAGGATTTGCTGGAAGTGGTGTTTTTCGTTAGAGGGTGTTAAAGTGGCTGGTGGTGGACGGAGGCGGCGACGGCGGTTAGCGGGGTGTTGGTTTATTAGGTGGGAAATTATGCCAGCTAAGCATAGAGTGTTATGGAGTTGGTGGTTAGTTAGTGGATCCAAACCCGAAACTGCTGCTGTGAGATACCTGACCCAGATATAATACTCTTGGGCCTTCTGATTGGACTAATTAAGCCCAATTGAGAATTCAAATTTCCTAGCCCCATTTTAATTTATTAAATATTAAAAAACAGAAAGCCGAATTAATTATATATAAAAAAAACATTTCTGAAACCCTTTTTTTTTTTTTGTTCTTTGGATAATTACTTCCTGTAATCCTTATATTTTAGATCAAGTCGTAAATTTATTTCTGCAAGTTTAATTATTTTTAATTTGTTCTTGAATAAATGATCAATATTTTTTTTGTTATTTTTCTATGTAAATTCTAAATTGACGTCACCTGAGAAAGTGAAAGCTCACTTGATTTATTAAAGAAAAAACATATGAAAAAAAAACCTTGAATTCAACACCACATGAAAATTTATTATTTCTCAGATGTAAAAATAGTCAGGGTTTCAGTTTTTGATGTAATCATGTAGATGAAAAATATCTGTCAAAAAGATATGTTAGAAATGAACTAAAATATGAAAACAAATTAGATGTAATTGATATTGCAGAGACACTATATAATTGAATCATCTATTTTAATTAAAATCAATTGGATTTTAACCGAGTCACGAGTGAGTTGACCTGACAGTACAAAATATTATACATAAAGATAAAACATGTGGAGAAAATCTTGTTCATCAAGACTCATTGCACCGTGGATTGTAATAATGCTCAAAACGAGCACTGTTCACCAAGACTTATTGCACTGTAGATTGCACATTTTGTAGGGGCATTGTGTGCTGCAGCCCCAGGCACAAACATCTAGCGCAAGGGTAGTCATTCCTAGCCGTAAAAGTTCCAAGGCTGCAGGGGGAGGGGTTGCGCCCCAAGCTACGGACACCTAGCACTTGGGTTGTCATGCCCTGCCGCTGAGCCAGACACGCGAACCCGGCTGCCCAACCAGGCCAGCGGGTCTGCTGATATGGACCCCTTTCTGTTGGGTCAGGCGTCCAGATCCATATATCTTGGGTCCGGACACATACCCCAAACCCAACCCAAACACTCTTGGGTTTGGCCACGGAAGGACCCAAACCCCAACCCCATTGGGTCCGGCCACGGATCCATCCCCCAACTCTCTTGGGTCCGGGCAGGGAAGGACCCACACCAAAACCCATTTTAGGTCCAGACGTTGACCCCAAACTCAAACCCCTTGGGTCGGACTCCAAACTCATCCCACACCCATTCGGGTCCGGACACGGAAGTACCCTAACCCCAACCCCATTTGGTCCGGAAACAAAGGGACCCAAACCCAAACCCCCTTGGGTCCGGCCACAGAGCCATACCCCAACCCTCTTAGGCTCGATAATAGAAGGAACCATACCCAAATTCATTTTGGGCCCGGCTGCTGACCCCAAACCCCTTGGATACGGACTCTGAACCCATCCCAAACCTTTTGGGATTGGACACGGAAGGACCCGGACCCAAACCCAAACCCCTTTGGGTTCGGACAACAAAGGACCCACACCCAAACTCATTTTGGGTCCTGACACGGATGACCCAAACCCAATCCCCTTGGGTCGAACTCCACACCGAATCCAAAACCAAAGGACCCAAACCCAAAAACTGTTGGGTCCGGACCCCCACCCCAACCCCAACTCATATTGGCTCCGGACATGGAAGTACCCAAACTCAAACCCTCCTGGGTCTGGACACGAAGGGACCCAAACACATACTGCATTAGGTCCGGGCACGGACTTACACCCAAACCTATTTTGGGTTCTGACACGGAATGACCCAAACCCAATCCCTTTGGGTCAGACTCCAAACCCCACCCAAACCCGTTTAGGCCCGGACACGAACAGACCCAAACCCAAAAACTATTGGGCCAGACCAACACCCCAACCCCAACTCATATTGGGTCGCGACACGGAACGACCCAAACCCCTTTGGGTTCGGACACAAAGGGACCCAAACCCCCTTGGGTTCGCACACAGACCTAGCCCTCAACCCTCTTGGGCCCGGACATGGAAGGACCTACACCCAAAACCATTTTGGGTCCGGACTGGGAATGACCTAAACCCTTTTTGGTCCGAATATGCACCCATCCCGCAACCCCTTTAGGTCCTGACATCGACCCCACCCCAACCAATTTGGGGTCCGGACAGGGAAGGACCCAAACTCAAACCCCCTTGGGTCCAGACCCACACGCCAACCCAACCCATATTGGGTCTGGACTCGGAAGGACCCAAACCTAAACCCTCTTGGGTCCGGACACGAAGGGAACCAAACCCCCTTGGATCCGGACACGAACCCAACCCCCAACCCGATTGGGTCCGGCCACGGACCCATCCCACAACCCTCTTGGGTTTGGACAGGGAAGGATCCACTCCGAAATCCATTTAAGGTCCGGACGTTGAGCCCAAACCCAACCCACTTGGGTCCGGACTCTGAACCCAACGCAAACCCCTTTAGATCCGGACACTAAAGGACCCAAACTCAAACCCCATTGGGTATGGACATGGACCTAGCCCCCAAAACCCTTGGGTTCGGACTTCGACCCTACCCCAACCCATTTGGAGTCCGGACAGGGAAGGACCCAAACCCCCTTGGGTTCGGACCCACACCCCAACCCAACCCATATTGGGTCTGGACTCGGAAGGATTCAAACCCAAACCCAAACCCAACCCCCTTGGGTCCGGACATGCACCCAACCCCCAGCCCCCAACCCCATTGGGTCTAGCCACAGAGTCAGCCCCCAACCTATATTGGGTCCGGATAGGGAAGGACCCAAACCCATTTTGGGTCCGGACAGGGAAGGACCCAAACCCATTTTGGGCCCGGACTCGGAATGACCCACACCCAAACCCTCTTGGGTCCAGATATGGACCCAGCCCCCAACCCTATTGGGTCTGGCCACGAAGTCAGCCCTCAACCCATATTGGGTCCGGACAGGGAAGTACCCAACCCCACCCAACCCCAAATCCCCTTGGGTCTGCACCCAACCCCAACCCATTTTGGGTCAGCACCCAACCCCAACCCATTTTGGGTCCAGGCACGGAAGGACCCAAATCCCCTTAGGCCACGACACTGACCCAACCCGAACCCCCTTAGGTCAAACACGAACCCACCACCCTACCCTCTTGATTCCGGCCACGGAAGGAACCAAACCCTAACCCCTTGGATCCGAACACGGCTCCAAACCCAACTCGCTTGGATCCAGCCAAAGACCCCCACCCTCTTGGGTCCGAACTTGAACAGTCCCAACCCCCTTGGGTTCGACCACGAACCCAACCCCTTTGGTCCGGCGTCCTAACCCAATTCTCTTGAGTCCGCCTTATAACCCAATTCCTTAGGATCTTATATTTTTTTATATGTTTTTATAGAAATAAAAGGTTGCCCCGCGGCGGCGCGCAGGCATGCCACCTCATATTAACTATTGTTAGATCATAGATGAGAGATACTTTTTAGAATTCACTTTGGATAAAAAAAAACAGAAAAAAAATATAAAATTTATAATTCATAAAAAAAATAATTAAAATATTTTTATAAATTTCTCTCGGGTCAAAAAAATAACTAATAATATATGACTAATTACTAATTACTCTCTCCCCTAATCATAAATACATTTTGCAAACAAAACATTACACCGAAGAAATAGAAAATAAATATTCGTGCTCAAATATCAAAAGGGTATTCCAGCCCCAATTCACAACAAACAAACAAAACAAAAAACAGCCCGCCACACATGGGCGATTGTTTGGATCGATTCTGGAAGTGAACAACATTATCCCGAGCAGCAGTTCATTTCCTATCGAAAAGAGTCACAGCACAACGTTTCAATGGCACCACAAGTTCATGTCAAAAAGGTATAATGGTATTTCGAAATTGCCTCAGGGTAAAATTTCTGTAATACATCCATCTTGCCTCTATTTCCAAAATGAGTATTCAATACTAAATGTAATTGAGTAATGAGTAATCTACCGTATCAACTTGAGGAAACGAAGAAATAATGTTTTCATGCTATGTACAGAAAAAAAACATGAGGAGCATTGTACAGGTGCGAGGGCGTCGGCAAACCTATCTGAAAGAATTTGATATCTTCATGGCTGGGTGAAGAGCAGCGTTCTGTTTCTGTGGAGGGTAAAACCCATGGACAGACAGAGATGAGGTGATGTATTGCAGAGACTCCATTTGAATCCGCTGAGGTAATTCGTACCTAGCAGTCACTGTATTCTTAAGAATCATCAAGCATTGCATCATAATTATCAGCAAACTTCACTTTTCAACAAAATGCAGCTATCTTTCTGGAGGAAAGTACTTGCAATTTCTTGGCCAACAAGAGTTTGCTGCTCCCTGCAGTTGTCGAATCATTATTTTGTAAGCATGCATATCTTGTCTGACAAGCCTTGCATTGGACGAGATTATCGGCTGCTCATAATATGAGCAATAAAAATAAAGACTGGCAAAACAATTGTAAAACTTGTGTCTGTACAAAGTAGGAAACCTTTGACATGAAAGGGATATTCATCCATTCTGAGGATAGTGAAGACTTGGACAAGTGTGCTGATACAAGAACTATGTTCTCTCAGTTCTTTTATGTTGATTCATTTATTTTTATAAATGATATTTCCTTTTATCCCTTATGGCATTTCAACTCGCTATCAGTACAACTTCTTGAATACACAGGGCTCTGAAATAATTACCCTAAGAGAGACAGTCACTATGATAGTTAAAGCTGAGTGATAGAAACAGTGTTGAATCTTGTCTTGTGAATTTGAAAAACTTACAGCTAAGCTGTTTTCCTTTAGACTCTCCAGTGATTCTGCGAGCTCCACTTGTCTCGATGCAGTTGCGAGTAGTGCCTGCAAAATAAAAGCTAAAGATTTTTAGTCTACAAAGAACAATGAAGACAATTTCTGGAAGTGCTACAAAATTCAGAACTGAACCTATTTCCTTACACAAGGATAACTTACTTTCTTTGTCTTCTGTAGATCATGCTCTATACATTTAATGCGACTCAATGACTCAAGAAGCATGTCCTCTTTCTCAGGAGGAATTCTGGTTGGCTTGCTACCTAGCTCATTAACCATTGTTTCTAAATTTTGCAGTCTCTGCCAGCACGGATGAAGCGGTTCTTCTTTTATTTCCTGCGAAACACCTTGCACTTGAGAACTTGAATCTTCCAATAGTGAGTCACGCTGGTTTTGCAGTTGACTGTCTCTTTGTGATGAAAGAGCTCTCCCTGTCCCTGGGAGTTTAAGATACATCCATAGTAACAAGTTGAGCACAAACTGCACCAAAAGGCTTGCTGTTTGAGGAATAAATTTCTTCAGCAGCATTCTTGGAGTAACATCATTAGCTGAATCATCTGAAAGAAATTACCACATCATGAATTTATAGATGCAGAAGCTAAGTTTATAGTTATTACACTAAGCATCGTCGCTCATGAGCAGCTTTTCTGTTGAGAGAGGAAATGACAACAACGAAACCCAATGTACAAAAAATTGGTAACTATGCAACAAAAGAAAACAATTTCAACAAATCAAAAGCAAAGAAACATGTCTCTTAGTCTCTTACAGGTCGATCTATTTCAAATTGAAAAAACAATTCAGAACTTTAAGTACTGAGAAATGTTGTCCGGCTAGTCTTTGAATGCACAAATAAACAATTAATGCAATGCTTGAAGCCTTCCTGCTTTTTGTCACATGAAATACAACAAAAAATTGACATCATCCTTGGTGCTGATTTTTTTATTTTTTACTGAAAAATGAGATATATTTTTATTAGAGTTTAAATGATAAAAGTGAGCCCGAGACGTCACCCTCTTGTGTAAGGGTACCACTGAATTACAAGCCCATCAGTGCTAATTTAATTAAGATACGGAGTCATTTAGCAAATGAGCAGAGATGTACAAGATCTGGGTCGGATGCCACTACTATAAAGCATTTGAAACCTATTATCTGATGAGCAGGCATCAGGTACCACTTGAAAAAAGAAGATCCAGATTGCAATTTCATCATGAACTAGATCATTTGATGTGAAACAGCCACCTTAATAATGATACAAAGTTGAACTAAAAGGAAAATTGTCAAGTCACCTACTCATTGAACTAGTATCTTTGACTCTGGTAGCATTGTTTTCAACCAAGCTGTGGACAGAAGCAGAATCACCCATCCTTCCCTAGCACAACATAGGAGCAAGTAGGAGTTATAATTACACGTCAATATAATTGCTCAGTGGGGTACTGAAATTCAGTGAGCCCAATAAATTCATTCATCCTAAAGGCATAGTATATCACAGTATTCTACTGTACTGATATATTATTCAATCAAACATTCAAACGGAACTGGAATAAATTATCATTCAAATCTAATGATCAAACCTGTCCCATATTCCAGTGCAGATAGCACATACTTAATTCCTCATTTTATAGAAAAATCTTGTGAAAACAACAGTGAGATCTTTGGTTTCTACCTTTAACATTCCACAACACTGGAAGGTATTTTACAAATTTGGCATTAAACAATACAAATCATTTTGACTGCCTCTGCTTAAAAACTTGTTTTGAATTCAAATTGTGCAAGCTCTGCATGTGAATTATTTGAAATTTGTAAAGAAATAATACAAAAATTTGCAATAAAAAAACTTATTATATGAGTGATTGTCCTAGCATTCAATTTTTGTATGCAATAGTTTTAAAGTGCAAAAAATGTTGTGATGCTTCTTTTAGCTGATGTAAAATCTTTATTTTTGCCTAAATATATGTGAAAACTTCAAACCATCTTTTAACAAAACCTATGATGACAAATACTCAAATTCACAACAAAACAATGACAATTCATATTGTAATCTAACGGCACCACAATGAAGATGCAGAGAAACATGTTCCAGTTTGTGTGCACAAGAGTGATGGTCAAAAAAATATTTGTCATATGAGAAAAAGATCTATTTAACATATAACAAAACACACATTTACATAGAAAACTAACAAGTTAATTTTTTTATTTAAAATATAAGTGAAATACATTCAGGTCTCTATGAAAAAATAAATGAATTTGATTGTAACAAGAACTAATTCGATTGTAACAAGAACTAATTTTTATAAGAGATTATTGCATGGCAAGCAGAAAAGCAATTACTAAAAGGGTGCTTCTATTGCCTAATTATATTATGTTTTATGTCCGGAAGTATTAATAAATGGCATTATCCCATGTATACACATATTAGTAGTGGGGTTATTTAAGTATTAAAAAACGTTATCAAGGGCAGAACATAGTCATTCAAAAGTTTTTAAAATGATGGTGCCTTTATATATAGTTATGGATGATAGGTATTTTTGCAACTTGTCACACAACTTCCAAAATTTGTTGATTTTAACAAAGGAAAGAAATTTTAACTTCAGAAAAAGAAGAAATTTCAAAACCATGCATTAAAAGGGATAGTTATGTTAAACATGATCGCAGATCAGACAAATCTGTGGAAACCCATTTATGAAAGAGTCAAAATTTAGTTATCCTTTAGTATGCCCTATATTATTTTTCAGTTCCTTCAGCATTTCTTTATCCTTTTCCCTCTTTCGCTTGCAAACAATGTGAAATTAAAATAAGAGATGATCATTTACTAGAAAGTACATTTAAATTTATTAGTAAACTATAAAGCTTGGGGAATAACCAATAGATGACATCAACCAAAAAATTATATTAAGAATCAATCCAATATGGCTGGAGTTCCAAGAGAAACCAGAAGAAATCAGAAAAAAAGGAACTCCTGAAAACATACTTCATCTGAAAGTGGCAATGGTTGAATGAAGTCAGAGGCATTTGGCCTCGTGTCCGAGCATGAATCAGCAGAGCAGATTTCACTTCTTGAAACCTGCATAATGAATAGCATATTTAATACACAAGTAAAAGATAGCTAAAGAAAACTGAAAGTCATTTATTATCCTGAAACTGACCTTGGAAGCAAACAACTTGATTTCAAAATCGTCTTCATCAAAAGAACTATTCATTTTTCTCAAATATATTGCTTCTCCAGCATGTACCAACTGCAAGACAAAGATTCCAATCACACGAACATAAATAGATGGTATAACATCGCAACGGTTTTGAAGTTTATGATTCCCAAACATGAATAGTCACAAAAGATCCTTGCTATTTTATGCTTGATACTGAAAAGGATCATACTTTCATTATTTCTGGATCCTTCCACGGGCCATTGTCGGATCTTAGGCAACCACCTTCATTTGGGCATGAGCAGGTTCCACCAAGAAATTCAGGAAGTTGGCTGTTTTACAAGAAAATGCCAAAGTTCAGAGTTATAAAGCTTATAAATCATCTGTATTCTGACTGCAAAAGCAGGATGACATATACCAAACCTTGAGTCTATAACTTCCAACAACTTATTTTGGAACTTGTTGCCTAGAACCTGTGGACCAGATAAGGATGATTTTAATTAGTCTACACAGCTTGCTAGAGTAATAGAAAAAATATATATCAAAAGTCTTGTACATTTATCTTCGCAGTAGTCTTCGGGTCAAGAAAGCCTTTTGCTGTGTTCCATAGCAGTTTGAATCCACTACCAGCGTTAACAATGAACATCTGATGTAGTGTCTGTTGGAAATGAGTTAGCAAAAAAAAAAAAAAAACATTCAGCAAATGAAAGAACCATTAACTCAGATAATTTTTTTCACATTAGGTTTCAATTTAACAATATTAAATCACCTCAGGATAGTTGTCACCATCAATTTTTTGCATGTGCATAACTAGATCATGAGCAACCTTGCCGAAGCTCATCCAGTTCTGGATAAATCAAATAACAAATCAAGAAAGGACAGCATGCTATATAAAGTGTTTCTTAGGTAGTAGAAAAAAATTAAAATAGATACTTTAACAAGCTATGAATTTACCAGCCCATGGACGTCCAAAATTGTTATTGTAGAATCTATGTGCCTCTTAGCTGCTATAGAACATGCAGGGAATTTCTCAGTGAAAGCCTTCTCAAACCCCTGGACATGATATTTCAAAAATCTCTCCACTGTGGTAACTCTCATTAACTTGCTTGGTTCAATTTTGCCAGTTCTTTCAATATAAACAGGTCGACCCTCTTTGTCTACACCATGGTAACCATGAGGATAATAACTTTGAACCTCTTCATATTCATCGTATACAAAATCCTAAAAATCGCACAAACATGTTGTACATCTGTTAGAACCTTTAAGAAATAAAATTATAAATGACAACAAATCAAAATCACGGCGGCTACCATAATTTTATAATCCAGTCAAGAAGGCAAGCCCCATTTTCTTAATCTCAGTCCTGATACAGTCTAAATGTCGAAGACTACCATGATTTTCTAATCCAATCAAGAAGGCAAGCCCCATTTTCTTAATCTCAGTCCTGATACAGTCTAAATGTCAAAGACCATTACCTCATCATCTCTAAAACATATCCTATTCGACAAAAGTAAGTGAATAACATCGCAACGAAACTTTACCTGTATTATCGAATCTACCCCGTACTCTCTTCTCCAGTTGAGCATTTCTGACCACATCAGCACCGTTTTATCAAGGTCAAATTTCCTTGCTTTCAAAAACCTGCAGATGCGCGCACATTTTGCCATGCCCAATTATTATAATAATCTAAGAATAGCACTAATCATATTACCAAAATTCATCCGAATTCTAATGCTATAAGATAAGTTAAGATTCATCTCACTAGCTTGGGTTTAAAAAATTATAATAAAAATTAAAATTAAAAGAAATTACCTCAATAAAGTGTGGTAATCATCATGTCGAGGGGGAAGAAGGTCTTTGGAGATCAACACGAGGCGAAATGCATTGACAGCCTCTTCCTCCTTTGCATCTCTAACATCATTGATAGTAATCGCAGCATACCTGCAATCAGCAACACGCTTCCCACGCTTCCTTAGCGTATGCGTGAGCTTAGTGGATGCACTCATTGCCTTTTTCCTCAAAGATCTAACCTTCTTCCTTCGCTGATGCTGCTGCTGCTTCTCGTCCTCTGACGTCTCCAGATCCATTCCTTTCCCCTTGTCACTTTCTTCACTCCTCAAAATCACCTCCCCTGAAATCACACCATATCACACTCGCATTGTCAAGATTAACCGAATCTCTCCTTTGCTTTCACCTCAATTTTCATAGCAGTAAAAAAGATTCTCCATAAAGAAAACGCAACGCATGGATTTCTCACCTGTCATTTCCTTTACTATTCTGTTATCGGATCTGCTGGATCTGGAAGATTCCAAAATCGATAGAAATTAGGATAAACCGGAAACAGAAAAACAAAGAAAATCGGAATAAAATTAAAAAAAAATCGATCAAAAACAGAATAATTGAAGTGACATTGACGCTTGAGCTGATCGCTGATCAAAGATCGAAGAATAATCGAGGATACCTTCGATGAAACGTCATTAAGAAGATGATGAAACGGCGTTCAGAGATTGCGATTTACATATATGATGGTGTGCGAGGTGCTATGCTATATACAGACGCGCGTGTTGTATATGGAAGGGAGAGGTGTGGTGGCGCTTTGAGATTTCAGGAAATGTATTTTATTTTGCCTTCCTTTTTAGTTTGTTAGTTAACACCCAAGCAAGCTAGGAAGGCGGGCTTTTCTTTTCCCTTTTGTTTTTTTTTCCTCTGTCAATTAATCAAGAATCAATGAAATTGCTTTTCCATTACGATCCCTTTCTCTCTCTGTGTACACACACACACAAAATAACTCGTTTTTTAATTAAAAAAAATCAAAATAATATTATTTTAATGAGAAATTAAATTGACTTGTTAATCTACAGGTCCACCCAGCAAATTAAATTTCAGGCTGCATCAGATCTCCAATCAAATCTTTAACCATATGTATATAAGATAATAATATTTATGGTAGGGATTATTTTTAGATCAGTTTATGTATTTATCTAGATTAATTTATTTTTTAAATATTTAAAAAATGCAATTTCCAATTTCTATGATCAAAGATAAGAACTCAACGAGTTAAAAAAAAACAGCATACTTTATTTTCTTTCTTTCTCTCTGGAATATAATATTACGAAATAATTGTAGTGATAATTAGGAGGAGGAAGCAGCAAGCAGCGGTTGCTTTCGGCTGAATGAGAACTAGCAGGATTGTCTTTATCAATTTGAAGGGAAGTAGCAGAGAAACAGACCCACAAACGTACAGTTTGCCGTTTCCGTCAACTTAGGAACCCTGGCCTGGCGTTTGATTGTTTGTTTGTTTCTTCTCTTGGCGCTTCTGTTTAGTCGCCGCCTGTTAACGGAGGGCAGTCTAGTTTTCGGAAAGAGGTTGTTGGTATTTAACATTTACACATTCTTTTCGGTAGCGTTGGTTAGTGATTTGGGATATAAAAGAATTATACTCTAAATAGAAAAATATATTTAATTAAAGAGATAAAAATAAAAATATCAAAATAAATTTGTTTCTAACATGATTTTAAAATGAGTTTATATATTTCTAAAATAAAAAGTATAGAGAAAACATATCTTTAAAATAATATTTATTATTAGTTTTTTCTTAAAATATCTTTGTAAAAAACTCTGAACTCTAAAATTATCCAATGAAAACATGTAATAATAAAAATAATTATTATTATAGTTTTAAAACTCATATCGGGGATCAATTAGAGACAAAGCCCGGATCACGGGTCGGGTTGACCCAGATTAACACAAGAATAAAAGTGGTTATTATTGTATTTTTAAAACCTAATTTGAAAGTCGACTCAGAGCAAGGCCTGAGTCATGAGTGAGGTTGAAAAATGATTATTATTATAGTTTTAAAACCCGATTTGGAGATCGACCTGAGACAAGACCCGGGTCACATATCCGGAGGGTCAACCTAGTATTATCTCAAGTCAATATAAAAATAAAAACGATTATTATCATAGTTTTAAAACCTAATTTGAGAGTCAACTTGAGGCAAGGTTCAGGTCACTGATCAAGAGGCTCAACCTGGTCAACCCAATTTTTTTAAAAAAATAATCAAGGCAATCTTGTTTTGACCACGAAAGAATTTCAAAAAAATCAACGGGTTTTTGACTTATGTTTTATATTGGGTCAACCTGGTTTTTGACCGGATCATGTCGAGTCAATCCTAGCTCTATTTTTAAAAAACTTGAGCAAGTTCAAACCCTGAGTCGGCCCGCCAAGTCAGTCCTGATTTTATAACTAAAATTATTATAATATTATTGCTTTCAACATTCAATATAAACTAGAGTAACAAAAAATAATATCTAATTATTTTTTAAAATATACAAATTTGATAATAATACATATTAAGGGTAGAATATATATTTTTATATTTTATTTTATCTTATCCACCATAACTAAATATGATTTATAGACAGTCACTTTGTCTTGTATACTATTACCAAATAAAATTCTGTCATTGTTTTCTTTTCTTTTCTTTTTGTCTTGTCTCCCCTATCTCTAATGTTTATATCTCTTATATCTCAAGATAGTAACTAAATGCTACCCTTATTTGTATGTTTGTTGGTATTTATTCTACGCAACACATAACATATGTCTATAGAGGAGCACAATTGAGAATGTAGTTATAAAACTAGACTTGTGACTCATGTTACGTTGTGGGCTTATCAATTTGTTTTTTTTTTTTTAATGTACAACATGGATATTTAGGCAACGATAGTATTTGTAAATAAGCAAGAGAAACCCGATGCTCAAATTATTAACTTGGTTGGATCCAATAAGATCGAGTAATGTAATAGTCTAGTTTAAACCATAGACAATGATAGCATACAAAATGTATAAGAAATATTTGTTAACAATTAACTAAAACAAATAAGCCGCCAACATCATATTCAGAAGGAAAAGAAAAAAAAGATCGTTAGAGACTCGTCGTCATTCCACCATGGATAATCTCCACCACCAAAAAACCTTGATGAGATGGTCCAAACCCCATTGCAAAATAGTACATGACAACATTAAAAAAAACCACATAGGTCATTAGAGAAACGCCGCGAGGGAAAAAAAAAATGAGTGATCATCCTTTTATATTTAACTAATCAATTATATTCAGCTTAATAATAAAACTTATTTATAGAAATAAACCTAAAAAAAAACAATAAATAATAAGACATAAGAGAACTCAATCAAAAAAAAAAAAACGAAGGACATGGAAAGTTAAAAAAAAATAGAGACTAATCTTTAATTAAATAAATATCAAAGGATAAAACTGAAAAAAAAATATTAGATTTAAAAAATATCAAACAAAACAAATAAATCCTGAGTGACCCCCTAGACTGTATTCATTTTCAAAACCTGCAACTTGAGAAATTCTAGACATAGGTTTAACTAATAAGCTAAAATCCAAACAGATTAAAAGTTGAAAGTCAAAATCGAGTAAAAAAAACAATTTAAAAAACTTTGCAAAGAAAAAAATAATTAAAAGAATGAGGATAAAATCTAATAAGAAATAAATCATGGAGGGTGAAATCGGAAAAAAAATTCAAATCAAAAAATTATCTAAGATTCTATAAATACTAATTAAAAAAATGAAGATAAAATCTGACAAAGCAATATGATTTCAATAAGGATGAAATTAAAATAAAATTTTAGTTTCATAAATTATTTAAAATAAAGCAAACAATAACTAGAAGAACATGGACTTAATAAAAAAGAAAGAAAAATTTAATGGCTGATTAGAAAAATTGCAGGGCAGGCACAAAGACCGGGGAAGATAGAGGAAAGAAATGAGAAGGAAAAAAGGAATGGACGCCGCCGACAAATCAACGAACTTATCAATGCATGCATCACTTTTCATGGAGAACACATCGAAAGCAACTCAAGAATAGCAATTTTGGCTGAACAAGTTGCATGAGTCGTCCTAAGATGACAGAGAGGCTAACAAGCTGATGCATTCGCAAAACGTCTCAACATATATTGTT
>Ga0307515_10007060_pt1 | contig 22317 bp, 22 predicted proteins | sample 17_EM_MG_FD_194513 | JGI IMG/M metagenome (GOLD analysis project Ga0307515, IMG submission 194513) | Populus trichocarpa ectomycorrhiza microbial communities from riparian zone in the Pacific Northwest, United States - 17_EM | ecosystem: Host-associated > Plants > Roots > Unclassified | place...
TTTTGTATTTTTGAAAGCGAGCAATATCAACGTCGACTCAACAAGAAAAATCAGTGATTGTAAAATTTACGCGTTGAAAGTTGAATGCGTTCAAAATATCTTTGAAAATTTAAATTCTTTGGAGATGGCGTTGAAAATGCTAAAAATGATGCAAATATATCAAAATGCATTTTTTTGGGGGTTTTCATTGTTTTCTTGCTATTTTTTGGTTTTTTTCTAAAAATTTATCAAAAACATGGGTAAAAAATTAGGTAGCAACAAATGCCCCCTCTTTACAATGCTTACGAAGCAAAAATTCCTCAATGTTTTGCATAGTAAGCTTGTAAAGAAAACAAAAGGTGTTCCTAGCTTACTGAGTGATCCACTCAGCCAAGGACTTCACTTTTTAAAAGAAAATGGTCTTATTATCTTGGGTGATCTGCCCATTTTGAAGAAAATTGATCTATTTTCAAGGGCGACCTGCCAACATATACTCACACTAGTTTATTTTCAGGGGCGACCTGCCCACGCATACTCACGCTAGTCTATTTTCACGGGTGATCTGCCCAGACGTACTCACTGTGGTCTATTTTCTGGGGCGACCTACCCAGGCATACTCATTGTGGTCTATTTTCAGAGGCGACCTGCCTTTTTGATTGGGTCAACCTGAGATCCCATCTGACGATCTCCTTTTAACCAAAGCTAAGCTCTATATGTGGTTGGGTTAACCTGAGATCCCATCTGGCGATCTCCTTTAACCAGAACTGATACAAAGATGTATGTGTGGTCTTATTGTAATGGGTGACCTTTCTAGAAAAAATGATGGTCTCATTGTAATGGGTGACCTACCCAAAGAAAAAAATAATGGTCTCATTATGATGGGTGACCTTCCTAGAAAAGATGATGGTCTTATTATGATGGCTGACCTACCCAAATGAAAGATGAAAGGTGGTCTCATTATAATGGGCGACCTACCTAGAAGAAATGAAAAGCGCTCTCATTATAATGGGTGACCTGCCCAAATAAAAGATGAAAAGTGGTCTCATTATAATGGGCGACCTACCCAAATAGAAAAAATAATGGTCTCATTGTGATGGGTGACCTACCCAAATGATAGAATGTGACTTACCTGGCCAAAAGACTTGGCTTAAGAAGTCTTGACAGGATAAGGCTGACAAACTTGGCGCTTTCTAATTGCAGGGTTGACTTGAAGACTCGTCTTGATGACAGGGTTGATCTCCTCATTTCTTTGATATTTTTCTACTAGCAGGGTTCATCTCATTCTTTTCTCATTCCAGGATCTAAACCGATTCTTTGTTATTATCGACTCAATGATTCTTTCTGTCCACAATCTTGCTGGACTTCTTTGAGGAATTTCCTGTAACAATTCAAAAATTTATGCAAATGTTTTTTGAGGTTAGATGATATGCATGTATCCTTACCTGATTTGAAATATATAGTTCCCCCCTCTTTGATGCTCCATCGTCATATGGTGCATATGTTTGCATTCTAAAGCCTTCTTTGTTTGTTCAATGTACTGGCTCATTTACGTGCTAGCCTTCCACTCAAATGCAAGTGCAGTGTCCATCCTAGGCTGTCCACGATGATTACTGCTTTCGTTGTTTATCAAGCATAACAATGCCCCCAAGTGTGATGTAGCTTGATTCCATGAAGGAGCTTATCTCCTGGATTCTTTCGAGAATTGTTCTTTGATTGAATGTGTGCGTCATGCCAACATCCATCAAAAGCGTCAATCAATCATGAACTTGCCTCCAGTTGAAACATACCCTTCAAGTATATGTTATCATCAGCCTTCTTGGGAACTATCCAATCGTCCAGGTATGCCTCTTACAGCTCACAGTAAAAGGCTCATTGTTGTATGCTCAACGTTTTCCTCAATAAGTTCTTCTCACCTATCAAATCAGATCGTGAAAAGAAATGCATTGGAATTATCAATGATGTTCAATTTATCACCCATATTCATGCGGTGAAGTGCACCTTTGAGCTTTAAAACAGATAGTCCCACAGTCAGTCTTGGTAGATGCATCCTTCCAACATTCATTCAAATACAACTATGTGATAACATCGATCAGAAGTCATAACCATGGTGGAGATGATAAACTCAGGTGAAAAAGTGCAACGCTGCTCATCAAGTGCTGCTGAAATTCACTAGATCATGGACTGTCTTTACCTTTAGTTGATCATTTGATCATCTTTTTTTGCCCCCAACTGATCTAAATGTTGTTTGTTTTCTTTCTCAAGATCCAGCGTATTACGTCCCGGCTGCTCAGTTTTTTTTCAATGAGTGTCGAGAAGTGTCAATGTCATTTCTGTTCTTCCTTTTTGGCATTCAAATTGATGTTTTTGTTCTGGAATTCTGTTTTGTTCTATAATCAACTCTCACATTTCAAAGATCATGTCTATTCACGTCTAATTGTTGAAATGAAATCAGAGAGGTGTTAGTTTTAGAAAAGATCTTTTGAAAATTAAGCTTCTTTGGTCAAAGATCTAACTCACGCTATTCAATGTAGTCCTTTGATTGTCTTATATTTCGAAAACAAAAATGACCCGTTGTAAGATTAAAATGACTTTTTTCATGGTTCTTTATGTCAGTTTTAATCTTTGATCTTGGGTATATCTTTTGATTGTCTGCGATGAGGTGACCTTCAGTGAATTTCATCAACAACTGACAATCAAAAGATATACCCAAGATTATTTTCACTGAAGGCTCAAGTCAAAACTTGAGGATTCATCAACAAAGATTATTTTCTTTTTTAACATCAATTTTATCAGCATGCATAATAACCAGTAGCTTAATTCGTGATGCCATGACTCTTATGGAAAAACTCTTCAAGTTTTGAGAGCGCCATTTATCGGTTCAAATTGCTTATTTAATCAAAAAGGGCTTTTAAAAGGACGTAACACAGGCTATGGTTCATGGCTTATGAAAGAAAAGAAATTCACAGGCTCAAAAGGTGTTTGAGGGTTTCAAAGACCTAAGATCAACATCAGCTATTCACCAACTCTCTTTCTCTTGTTGTCATTGTAGAGAAAGTGACATATAACCTTGTTAATTTCAAAGATCAGAATTCTCTTAATATAGGTCATAATGCAAATCCAACTTTTTCTTTGATGAATAATCAATCTAAATTTTTTTGAAGACACTAGAGGCTTTATCCTAGACATACCAAAAGACATGAAACTTGATTTTTTTTTTTGCGTTGACTTTTGGCATTTGCCGTGTCTTTCTTTAATTGAAACCTCTTTTGCCCCTCTTAGAATTGATAGGCATTCTCCTTCCATTCCACTCTTTTTCTTTTTTTGCTTTTACCTAGCCTTCCTTAAAGTTTTCTTGGCTGACCCTCAATCTCTGGCTTTTTTTCTTCTAGCCCTTTCTCAATCATTGGACTTTTGTTCTAAGCCTTTCTATTACCTATTGATTCTATCAGTGTGTTCAAAATATCTCTCATTTACCCCCAGTGTGGGGTGTGATCCTGATCGGGGTTTCTTGAAAAAATATTCTATCAGGCTCAAATGTGGACAATAAGGGATATATATCTTTTAGAAAGTGAAGGGATGAACAAAGATGGCCTTTTTCTCATTTCAAGCAAGGTCGGTTAGAACCGATAAATTTTGACCTCATCTAGTGTAATGATTTGGGCTTGTAAGAATCATGATTCACGAGTCCATAACTACCAAATCCACTACATGTCATTATGCATACTGTTAAAACTTAGCTATATGATGTGTGGTTTGGTTTCATGTGTGAGTTTAAAATTGTTTGGTCACCTCATGTCATTTTCAAACATCGAGTCATTTCTGCAATCAAAACACTTTTAATCTTTTAGGATTGACTAGCCTTAATTTTGCATGTTGGAGTTTGATCAAAATATTTTGTGAAAATACCCTTTAAAAGAAGCATCTCTTGATTTCAAAACAACAAGAAGACAAAGGAAAGATATGTTTCGTTCAAAGATGAGATGTGACCCAAAACAAAAATGCAAAATGGCAAAAATCCATAACAAAAATGATTGACAGTTCAACACCCTTTTTGGATCGCTACTCTAGCAATATCTGTGTTTCGCCAAGTAATTCCGATCACTTGTCATTCTGAGGATGTTCTGGTGACAAAGTGATCAATGACATCATCTTTCACATACTTAGCTCAATTCTTGAAACTCTTGCATCTGTTCAACTAGAATGGCTTAGGAACCCACAATGATATTCACATCTTGTCTGAATTATACCACGGTGGTTGCATGAAATTTGTCGAAGTCGAGGCAACAAGTCTGGAATCTAACAGAAGTTGATCGACAAACTCGAGTGGCAGAGGGATGTCAATATTGGCAAAAACATTTGAGCAGTTGATGTTATGGCAAGACCTGACTAGGCAAAATAACTAAGGTTTCTCAATTGAGAGTCATCTTCTGATTCAACTCTCTTCACAGTTCTAGAATCCATGATAGAGCCTTCAATCTTTCTCATCTTGATAGCCTGTTCAATTCTTTCAACAATCCTCTCAACATCGTGTCAATCTTCTAATGTTGTTGTGGTCTGAGAATTGTTGGAAACCTTTCAACAGCTTGGTAATCTTGGCAGCGCCCAGAAACTTGTTGCATCGCCATTGCCGACGTGTGGAATCACGCATTGTCTCTATTGGAAGAGAACCTGATGAATCTAAAACTTCTTTGTCTCCTCTTCGATTCCTCACTGACAATGTAGCAAACAAACACCTGTAGAGGGAGTTCTACTATGTTGAAGTTTCAGTCTGCTCTTATTTTTTAGCTCTTCTACCTACTACAGTGTTTTGGTGGTGCCACTGGTGGGAGAAAGTTTCATAGCGTATGAAACTACTACATCCCCTCTTGCATTCCCCACTGACAGATCCACAAACAAATCTCTAAAGAGAGAGCTCTGCCATGTAGAAGTTCAGTGTCTAATCAATTTTGTTTTTTTTTTTTCGCTTTTCAGACCAACATCTTGTGTTGTCGAACTGGAATTCAGCTCACAGTGGGGGTAACTTCAAAGAAGACTAATGCACCATGCATAGAAGGCTAGCAGTTATTTGGTGCCATTGAAAGATGTGGAGGCGATGAACAATTAATAGTGCAACTGAACAAGAACAAAGGTTGTCATTAGTTGATGACTGAAGGCATTGCTACTGTTGTTCATGACTGAAAAGGAGAGGTGCAACTTCAATTGGACATGGACACGCAGTGTTCCCACAGAAGACTATGCAGACATTCCCTTTCCATTTGATGCTCAATACTTGTTCAAGCAGATTCATAAGTCTAGCCACTTCACCTTTGCTGCTCTCAACTTTCTTTTGACAATGAGCCTCTCTCTAGCCCTTTCTTCATTCTCTGTCTTTTTCAGTCCAATGTAGTACACCTTGAATAGGGGAACCTATTTTTTCATCCCGGTGCATGCACGATAAATGTATGACATGTAATCTATATGATGAACTTGCCCTTCGAGGGGTGACATATGGTCATAACTCTTGCATGATGGAATAAGAATTTCTATTCTTGCTCAAACTCTACAATAGAAATTACTTAAGTGACGACCATTATATCCCCGTAAGTCCTAAATTCAAGATGCTTCAAGAAGGGCTTGCTTAGATGCTAAACAATGTGTATGGAGCATACATCTTAAAGGCAGGTTCTAATCTTTTTACGTGAGACAAATGGTAGATTTACTACTTAGTCTCTAAGAAGGGTCTCTTGTTGTCCTAGTGATCACCCTCGTAAAGGCAATATGGGGGCTCAACAGATAATGGGATGGCATGTATACCAATCACTAACGGTCTATGCACTCAATGAAGAGTTGGGGTTTACACAAACTTAAACCTTAACTAAAAGTCGTAAGGTAAGCTGCTAGTCCCCCACCTAACCTGAAGCTTATGTGTGCTTTCAAAAATTAAAACATGTGATGCATGAGACAATTCTATATAATTTATGAATAAAACAAAAAATAAAATAAGACAAAAAGCAAAAAACTTAAACACATAAAAAATACAAAGCTTAGTCCAATAATGCCAAAAACAGTACCGTCCCCAGCGGAGTTGTCATTCTGTCGCACGTCCCCGAGCGGCGTCTATTAGCGATTTTTCATCTCGTTGTTTGATTGGTTCTTTAGAAGTCGCCACCTAGTATTTGATTGAGGGTTAATAGGAAACCCAGATGTACTGGTCTTTGTTAGAGATTCGAGGGTAAGAGACTGGTTGTGGCAAGGAAAGGTATTAGCACTCCTAGCGCACCCTACCTAAGGTAAGCTGCTTTGTGGTTAGATGAGATTTGAAAATTTGAAATATTAGTCGAATTCTAAGGCTTTAATAAATCAATTATTAAATCCCAGAATATATGTAGAAATATGTTCTTACATTTTCATGGAAAATACAACATGATTTTATTTGTCCTTGAGATATTTAACCATATTCAAATTAAACACTTAATTCTTTTTGTTTTTTTATTTTTATAATTCAATAACATAAATAAAAATACAAAGACACACACATCTCTTTTTATTATGATTTTCTCATACACCATCTTTTACATGTCAAAAAAAATAACAAAAAATCAAAAAAATCAAATACAATTTAAACATTACAAAATAAACCCCAAAAATCTACAAGAATTGCAGGGAAAGCCTTCTGCAACTGCAGGAACAGTGGCTGGAAGGTTTCTGGGCATTTGAACAGTGGCGGCACGTCTCCGCCACGTGCCGCCGCAGGAAAGTCCCACAAGCAGGGGGTCACTGGAACATTTTCCTCCTCTCTTCTCTTCCCTGCCCGTGGTGGCTTTCACCGTGACCTGCAACAAAAGAAAACGCACAAACAACAATGGGTTTTAATCGTTTCCTTCCTTTAGATCGGACCATCCTCTGTCTTCTTTCTTCCTCCCGGTTCGTTTCCCTCTGCTAGTGGCAGATCCGGCAGTTGGCTCGCGGTCCAGATCTGCTACGTGGGGTTGAACCGATGAAGAAGAGTCGGTTGATGAGGAAGGGGACGCTCTGTGAGTTCACCCGTGTGGGGGTTGCCGCTGTGTTCGGGCTGCTACGGGTTGGTTTCGGTGGAGACCGGTCTGCGCCGATGATGGATTGTGGGCAACAGTGGAGCTAGCTGGAGGAAGTGAGCTGGGTCTACTAGATCTTCGGACAGTGCTGCTACCGAGACGCAATTGGTTTGTCCAAATGGTGGGCGGCTGGAGAATGTTCTGTTAAAGAGAAGGGAAGAGCGGCGACCTCTCTTTCCTTGGCCGAGGAAGGGAGATCAGGAAGTGTGGTGGGCGGCAGCTCTTTGTTTTTTTTTTGCCCAAAAAAAAGGAGGGGGCTGCGGCTCGTTTATTCCGAAAGAAAAAAGGGGCAATGGCTAAGGAAATGGAGAGTCTGTGGTCAGCTGAAGAGGGAAGACCAATTGACCAGGGGGAGGAGGAAGATGGATCAATATGCAAGCAGGGGGGTGGCTGCTTTTTGTCTAGATCAGTTTATTTATAGGAGAAGTGTTAATAGGTTTCCAAACTGGTCCCTCAACTTTTCTTTTTCTCTCTTTTTCTTCTCTTTTTTTATGTAAATTTTGATTTTTCTTATTTTTTTATATTTTTGAAAACGAGCATATCAACGTCGACTCAACAAGAAAAACCAGTGATTGTAAAATTTACGCGTTAAAAGTTGAACGCGTTCAAAATACCTTTGAAAATTTAAATTCTTTTGAGATGGCGTTGAAAATGCTAAAAATGATGCAAATATATCAAAATGCATTTTTTTTTTGGGGTTTTCATTGTTTTCTTGCTATTTTTTGGTTTTTTCTGAAAATTTATAAAAAACATGGGTAAAAAATTAGGTAGCAACAACACATATTAAATTTATTGAATAAAATAAAAGAAAAAAAAATATTATGCAAGGCTGCACAAATTAAAATATTTTTTATTTTAAAAAATAAATTTAATATATATAAAACAAAATAAAATCATAGATGAATCATACTAATCTCTTCAAAAATCAAACACATCCAATATAATTAAAAAATAATAATCTCTATTTAGAAAAGACTAAATAAGAGGGAAAAAAATGAAAGAGAAGGGGTAATAAATAGAATACAAACATAAAAATTAATTTTTTTTAAAAAGACATATAAAAAAGGTATTAATTAAAAAAACAAAATTAAAAAAAATAAGGTAAGGCGCTGCTAGGTCTGGTAAGCCAAGTCAAGCATTTGGCCTATTGTGAAAGGGCTAGCGTGTGAGCCTATAAGGTTTGGCGCACGCATATGAGCCCTTAATTATTATTTATTTTTAGTTAATGGGGTCATCCACCCCAATGTTTTGCCAAAAAAATAAATTACAGGTCATCTAGAATTTCCTAGATTTCAGTCACTGTGGTGGCTGGAAAGGTTTCAATTTTTTCAATCTAAAATCTATTTTCAACCAATTTATTTACTCAAAATACCTAGAAAACACCGAAGAAACCTTTTTAAATCAATTTATGTCCTCTAAAAACACAAAACACTACCTTAAAACCCAAAATCAACCAAAAAACAAAAATATCCCCATGCTTGGATCTCTTATTTTAGGCACTTTTAAAGTAAAAAAAAACTAATTTGAACTCCACTTATCATATAAAAGTATTTGACACAAAATCGATCATTTTGGTGGTCGAAATAATCATTAACAACAACTTTCTCTCTCTACGCTAGAATCTGAAGAGCACCTCTCTCTCCTCCCACCTAAAAAGGACTGAAACATGAAGAAAATGAAGTTTAATTCTAAAATTGAATTTTCAAAAATTAAAGGGATCAGTTATTTAATAGTTAAAAAAGATGGGGTCCAAAATGAATTTTTCAAATAAATTTCAAAGTCATCACCTATTTTACCAATTTATTTTTTTTCAAGATTAACTCCGCGAGTATTTCCTACCAAATTAGTTTAACCCAAGTAGATCTAGTTTGTTTCCATCTCAATATTAGATAAAAATATTATTCAATTCATGGTTAAAATTATTTTTTAAAAGATATATTACCAATACCAAGACAAATTATTTTTTTGCACTCAAATGTTTTTTTACTCTGCCTCGTAGCATAGCGTTGGTTAATAGGCTAGTTTATCTCTATACTTTATCTATATTTGAACTTTTATTTGTGTGTTTTCCATTACTTTTTCTTATCATCAACTTCAAAGTTTTGCGTTTTTTTTAGTCTAAAAACTTGCATTAGTTTGTTTTTTTAGGTTTTACAATACAAAGCCTTATCTTTGTTTCATTCTTCGCATCGTACTAGATCATTATCTTTGTGATATTCCGGGTCGGATCAAAAAGTTTTTGATATTAAAAAAATATTTAAATGTTATTAATTTGTTTTTTTTAAATAAAATCAAACTACATTACAATTAACCTAATATGACATGGTTGACTTTGCAAATCCAAAAACAACCTAGATTACCAATAAAAATATTTTTTCACTAAAAAAATTACAACAATTTGTTTTTTAAATATTGAAATGACAACTTATTAGATGGACTCGAATCAACTCTAATTAGCCCGTCTAATCAACTACCAAGGCCATGAGGACTTGATAACCCTGTAGAAAAAAATATTTTTTTTTTTATTAAACTCAATGTTGAAGGATAAAGTTTTTTAAAAAAACGTAACTAGAAAAAGAAGTCGAGTCAACCCAGGTTAATTTTCCAAACCTAGATTATGAGATCAGGATAATCCCATAAAAATAAAATAAAATAAAATAAAATTATGAAACTCAATTCCCATTATCAACACCTTCTAAGTATATAACACTTTAATATACAAAATCTAATATTCATTTATATTTAATTATAATGAGCTCCACTAATATATTTGATTTTTACTCTCCTATCAAACAACTTTTTCATCCTTAAATGTTATTTTTATAACAATTAATCATATAATAATTCCCTGTGTTAAATGTATGATTTACATATTATGTTTTTTTTTTAATTATGTTAAATCATATGCTTTATTCCAAGTTGAGAAAAAAGATTATAAATTTATTTCTTAAAAGGTAAAAGGTTGAAATGTTATAGTTTCCAAGTTGAAATCATAAATTTGTTGACTTGGCTGTTCCATGCCCTTTCCGCGCTCCAATCATGCGTGGAGTCATATTTGTTGTTTTTTTTTTTTTTTATAATAATTTATACTGTAGGTGTTATTGTTATAGTATTTTTTATTTAAAAATATATTGAAAAAATAATTTATTATTTTTTTAAAATTATTTTTGAAATTAACATTTCAAAATATCTAAAAAACCAAATTAATATTAATTCAAAGAAAAAAATATAAAAAAAATTTAAATTTTTTTTAAAATATTTTTAAAACATAAAAATAATCTGACCAAGAAAAAAAATATTAATTGGACTGAAGTTGCTTTCAACCTTACCCTTTTTCGAGGTTCACTGAATATTACCCTTAAAATTGTCGGCCCTTTTGCCCTTAAAATATATTAACCATATCTGTTGATAAGAAGGATTAAATTAAAGCTTTTTAGAGACAGTTGCTAAAAAGTATCCAATCGAGAAAGGGGTTATAGATTGGGGATTGATGACTTTGGTGAGGTTGTCCCTAATATTAATTGTTTCAACTCTCTAATATAACTATATTGTTATCCTAAAAAAGAATTGTAGAGGTCAGATAAATAAGTTTTGATGGTAATATTAATTTTTCCGGACACATTATTTTATTTTGATAATTTGCCTCTATTATTATATAATTACTTTTTATCTAAGAGGAGAAATTAACTACGCCTGCCTTAGAATCGGAATTAATTGAAAAAAAAAATAAAGTTTAGGACCGTTTAATCATGTTGTATTCTCACTTTTTCTTCTTTTCTATTTTCTTCGACAGAAACTTTAATGTGTATCCCCCACGTCCCTACCATGGATGACGTCGTCCAGTTGAAGAAGAAGAAAAAAATTAACAGAGCAAAGCAAAGAAATAATGTGGTATAAATGGACCACAACCCTCTTCTACTTTCATTACCACTATCCCTGCTTAAAAATTCCAAATAATTAGGGAAATGCACTTCTTATCTTCTTTTATACATTTTTCTCAGCCCTTTTAATTTACTAGAAATGGAGGAGGTGGCAATGGAAAAATCAGTGTCCAAGAGTGATGCAACAAATAATCGAATGGAACTTCCGAAGGAAAGCCTAGGGAACTTCCCCATCCCTGCTGGTCAAAATTATTTCAATTTTGTTGCAATGGACACGCTAGGCCGGCGATGGGGATTCAAGGTCTCCATTCGCAACGTGGGAAGATATAAGAAACCTTGGATGTCTGGCCAATGGAGGAGGTATGCTCAAGAGAAAGGGTTGAAGAAAGGAGATAGAGTTAAGTTGATAATGCAAGTGGAGGGAAATGCTGTCAGGAGTTATCGTATCACGGCTGAAAGAAACCTGACGATGCGCATCTGGATACCGGTTGAAGAGTTTGCAAGATAGAGATGGAGATACCTAAGGTGAGCTAAATGTGTGGTTAATTTCTTATAAAAATTGAAGACAAACAAATTAATTGCCCCTTCTAGAAATGTTGCCCCTTTCTTTCATGGTGTTTAGTCTTGGTATTAAGTGAAATAGCCTAGTGCCTTTGCACCTTGCATCCTTTGTAGTTGTTTGCACCATTAATCACTAGTTCCTGTACTTTGTTTATAGGACTGTTGACTTACCAGTATACGGTGGGCTCTTGTGTTTTAATATCCGTTTTTTCTTTTATATGAAAAGGGCATGCTACCATGATCAGTTTTTTAGCTTGTAATTCCATCTTTGTATAAAATATATATTTTGGTGTTTTTTAATTTAATTTTATTTTCAATTTCTTATAAGCATTGGAAGATTGTTGAGAATTATAAGAGAAGCTCTAATAGACCAAGAAATTATGCTAAACTGTTATATTAAAGCGAACTTTGACGGCAATGGATAGATCCACATCTGACAAAACCGAGGAGGACCCAAGCCTCGAAGGATACACTCATTAGAAAGGACGGGATGTTTAGAGTTTCTTATAATGATATAATAATTATAATTGTTTGGCCATTTTCCTTTTGTCTCCCTCTCTTTTATCATAAAAAGCCAAAAGCCAAAAGCTCAATTTTATACCAAATCACTTTCACGTGAATTTTAACCGAATTTTATAACTGTGGGTTACATAAAACGTTACTTAATTTTATTTTATTTTATTTTATAAATTTTGATAAGCAATGAGAAAACATCATTAAATATATGCCTAATAAATTTTGATAACCTTAAGACTTGGGGGAAGTGATTTTTTTCTTATAAATAAAAATTAGAAGATACAAGAATCATCCTTGATGGGGATGTCTCCAAAGGCATGCAGTAACAAAGAACAGAACACAAACTGCAGGCAACAAATTCCTAGGGACAATTATTCTCACGACTATTTAGGACTTCACTTCTTCTAGACAGACGCATATTGCATTCTGACCCAATTCGGACTGCTCCAAAAGATAGTTTCTGACTGCCTGTCACACTAAGCATTGGGGTTGAACCCAGCCTCGTGCTTCGATTTATCATCCATTGAATACTAGAAACCGAAATGCTTTCTTTCAGCTCTGATACGATAAATTCTTTCACCATTCTCTTGCTCATGCATAGTCAAGATAACCTTATCTCCTTTCTCCAGCCCTTTCTGACGAACATAGTCATCCCATTCGCCCTTTAGCCAAGGTTTCGGATACTTACCTTCATTGCAGAAGGACACCTCAAGTCTCCATTGTTGTTCTAGCATGTCAAATGCCACAAATTCGACCGAGTTCTGACCATCAAGCAGGGGGGAGACCGAGAAACTCTTAGCCGGAAATTCCACTAGCTTATGTTTTGCATCGCTCTCGGAGAGTATTTTGCTCATCACCTCCATTTCTAGTTATAATCAAATGGGATGAGAAAATGACTAGGAGGATTAAAGCACGAAGTCAGGTTAGTGGTGTGAGAGTTCAAGAAAGATAGTGATCACATGCACATTTGAAAATTAGAAAAATTAGAACAGTTACATGACTCCAACCAGGTTTGTGATCCTGATTATTTTTGTAATAAAATAAAATTCCCCCCCAGCATACTTCCGTCATGACTCCAACCCTTCAACTTCAAATATTGCACAATATGCATGAACTTATTAATGTTATAGATAAGGCGAGATCAGAATTTATCTTCAGGAAGCTGCTGGGACAGCGTTGAAGCGTGCAGAAGCTGGGGTAGGTGAAGCCACAAGCCGATGACTGGTGGCGCGTGATGAGCAGAACCTAGCCTTCTCGTTCTATTCTACCTGTCCGTGATAGTGGCGTTATTCACAAACAACTGACCAGAGAGATCAGGGCCTTTTGGTTCGGCTGTCTTCTCTGCTTTCGTTGGTTGTTGGAGGCGGTGCTGTTTTTGGTGACTGATTTGGTGAGTTTGGGGTGCTGTGGGTGTTTGGAGTGTGGTGGTTTGGTGATGAGATGGACGACGCGTGGTGATTGCGTGGCGAGAGAGAGGGCAGTCGAGTGTGGGAGCTGCTGGTTTGTATGTGGGTTCTGAGGAGTTGGTAGTGGCGGCTGGGCTAATGTAGCGGTTGGTTTGAAGGGAGGGTTTGGTGATGGTGGAAAGTGGAGATGGAGGCTGGCGTTGAAGGCAGTAGGCAGCGCTGCTGGCGAGAGAGAAGGGTGGTTATCGGTGTTGGTTTGTTCGGTTATGGAGGCTGGTGGTGAGGATGATGGTAGGGACTATTGTAGCGAAGGGAGGCTGGCCGATATAGGCAGTCGGTAGTGCTGTAGGCGAGGATGATGACTGGGGCTGCTGTTGATGATGTTGGTTGTGATCGCTGACGAGGAGAGTGGTGGCTGGCCTGATGGGTTTGGTGAGAAGGAGATCGGTGACGAAAGGGAAAGCTGGGTTCGGCGCTGCTGCTTGCTGATAGTGGTAGTTGTGGCAAAGCTGGGCGAGGTAGATTGGTGGTGGTGAAAGGCGAGGTACTATGGTTTTCTCGCCAGCGTGAATATTATGTTCAGTGATGGGGGCTGTGGTTGTCTTGACGGCGTGCGGGTTTGGTCGATGGCGTGGGGATTGTTTGGATCTACTTCTGGTTGGCGATGGTGATTTGTTTGTGGGTGCTGGACAGTGGGTTGTGGCGGCTGGGCTCCAGTAGTGGTTGGTTTGATGGGAGGGTTTGATGATGGTCGAAAGTGGAGATGGAGTGTGTTGTTGAAGGCATTGGCCAGCGCTGCTGGCGAGAGAGAGAAGGACGGTTATCGGTGGTGGCGAGGTAGATTGGCGGTGGTGAAAGGGGAGGTGACTGTGCAGAGGTCAGGAGAAATGGTTGTGCAACGTGAGATAGGAGGAGTGTTTTGGGCTGTGTGAAATGTGTTGTATTTCTCATAAAGACAAAAAAAAAAAAAATGAGCATGAGCATGAGCATGAGCCGGAAAAAGATTAAAAGAATAACGAGTAAGAGCAGAAAAAAAAAGATGAAAATAAAAATTACACACACACACACACACTTCCTTGTTCAAAACAAAAAATAAAGATATGCAAAAGAGTTAAAAGTTATGAAATGATTTTTTTTAGCAATTGTCTAAATTGCACCAAAAAGATTTGTTGAATATTTTTTTTTAATAAATTAGGAAGATAGATGGTTACAAATGAGTTAGAATATTGACACCAGATTTACAAAACTTACAATACAAAAATATCAAGTTTCTTTTAAAATATTTTTTAATAAATTTTGCAAAGAAAACTAGGTGTGCTAGTTGAGACATATATCCTTTTGTTAGATTTTTCCTTCCTGTGAGATTTTAACTAACCATCCAAACTTTTAAGTTTGTATGATATTATTAAATTTAATAGTTTCATTTGTGTTTTATTTAAAAATCTTATAAGTTTTATTGTTGGTGATTCATTTATCTATTTATTTCATTTGAGATTTTTTTTGTTGTAATCTAATTTTGGGTCCCCGCACAAAAAAGAAGAAAATACAAAAAATATAGTCGAAAAAAATCCAAACAAATAATAGCAGTGAGAATAGGATGCCGGAGCGCCCAGAAAATTATCAAAAAATACAAAAATTTGACTGATGAGGAGGATAAAAAAATACAAAAATTGAAATTTGACAGTATATATTTGACTGATGAGAGTCTTGTTGAAAAAGAAAATTCAATTAGAGGAGAAAAGTTCAAAATCAGATGTTTATGAACTCAATTAAATTTTATTTAAGGTTTAATTGAATTTATGGAGGGTTTGTTTGCAAGAAAAAATGCTTTTTAAGTCAATTTAAGTTTTAATTCGAAGAAATTAATGTTCTGGGGTCAAGTTATAATCTTTGAGGGTTGATTTGGTCAAATCAGGGGCTTAATTGTATAAATATTAAAGTTTGATGATCAATTAGGGACTTGATTGAAGAAATCTGAAACCAAGGATCTAAATGGAAAAAACACCCAAATTGAAGGACCAAAAAATTTACATTTTGGCGCCCTTTTTCTTTTAAAATGAAACGGCGTGTTTTGGTCAAAACGACGTCGTTTCATGTACTATTCATAAAAAAAAGTCAAAACGATGTCGTTTTGAATGGCACTATGAGTCTTCTTCTTTCCCTGAACACGCAGAGGCAGAGAAACAAGAAGTTTATCTCCCCTGTAACGCCACTCTCACTCTCCCACTTGCAAGACGACTGACACAACCCATACTCAAACTCACATGCTATCATGATGAAGAAAAGAGAAAGGAGGTCATACCCTAGCCAACCCACGCCACCCTGCCCTACACCATGACGAGACAGGGCAGGGTAGCCCCTCTCTCCTCCTGCCTATAAATATGGGGGAAGAGAGCAGAATTGGAGGGGGATTTTTGAGAAGAAAAAAAAAAGAAGGAAAATAGAGTAAGAGGAGTGAACGAACTGAAAAAAAAAAAGAATAAGAAAGAACCAGAAGGAAATAGAGAGAAAGAAGAGGGGAAAGGGGTCGAACTATTAAAAGATTAAAAAAAACAAAGGGAACGGGGAGATTTTGAGAACCAGAGGGAACGAAAGACAGAGCGTGACAGTTTAACCATTGGAACATTTTGAGAAGACCAGAGAAAGAGAGAAAGAATAAGATAGAGACAAGAGGAAGAACAATCGAAACAGAAGGAGAGGAGGAGAAACAGAGGCTTGCGCCTCTGCACAGGGAAGAAGAAGAAAATGGCAGCAACTGCTGCCTGTTGCCGTCCTGCCTCCAGTAGCACAACCACCACCAGGGAATAAAAGGAGAAGAACAAAATAAAACAGAGACAGAGACATACAAGGGAAAGGAAGAAAACCAGGAAGAGCAAGCCAAAACAGACAAGGGAGAAAGAAAACACAGAGACTGGTATCTCAACACAGAAAAGAAGAAGCATCACAACAACTGCCACCGGACTTTCCAGCTGCCACCACAACAACACCACAACGCCACCGTCAACTCTAGTACCATCAGGGCCACCTCCAGGTTAGCCACCTCCCACCATCTTCTTCTTCTGCTTCATTCCCCCACCCCTGCCATCTCCACTGTTCACGTGAACTTTGGAGAACTTTTGCCTTATTCATTGGGCTAGACAATGTCGACCGAGACCAAAAATGGCTGCGTCGGGTTTGGCCCAATTCGAAAAAAAAAACTTTTGGGCCGATGTAAGTCTGGTATTAAAATACCTAGTTTCATTGAAATGTTGCGAAAAAAATGTTTTTGTTTTCATGCATACAACCAAGTTTCTCAAAGAAAAAATAAATCATATCATTTTTTCATACAACAACAATTCAAAAATATGTATTAGCATGTATTTTGGCTTTAATAAACAGTTTATTAAAGTTACGAGAATGAGGTCAATATTTCAAAAATTCAAAAAAAATTATTTTCTTTTATTTTAGTATCTGGGGTTACGACTTTATGCGTAAGACGTATTCCGGATATTAAATTCTTTTGTTGACGTTAGAATACAATAAGACCTTAGTATACATCAGACAATTAAACAATGCAGTCTGTCTTAGGTAAGACGTGGTTGGGGTGTTAATACCTTTCCTTTACGCAACTAGTTCCCGTACTCAATCTCTGAGACTAGTTAGGATTCCTAGTAACGAAAATATTAGGTGGTGACTCCCATTATGTTTTTCCACTGCTAAAAGACAAGAACCCCTTGTCTGCCCTATTTTCTCGAATACATATAAGAGTGGATGATCGTTGCGATGCCGCACACGTACGACACTTTTGTTTGTTCTTTTTCCTTTCAACAAGGGTAAATATTATTTTTCTTGTAAACAATTATTGAAACTGAAGTTACAAGAGGATGTAATGACAGAGTGCTCCAGTTATTCATGAAATATATATTACACGAGCAGAAAACAAGGTACCTTATTTTGTATTTTACAAATACAAGTAAATGACAGAGCAGAGTACCCCCCCTGTGCGATGGATTCTTGGTGCTTTGGATAAAGAACATCCTTTCAATGGTTTCGGACCTGAAATGTTGCAAGAGAACTTAAGATTTATTGATTATTCAATGATGAAGTGTGTTTTGGAAAAGAAAATTTACAGGAGTAAAGACGTGGAAGAGGTGTGCCTGTGAAATTGAAGAGCTGCTAGCAGTGTCACGTCTCTGCTGCAATGTTGATGATCCAACATAAATATACGGTGTGTGAGATATTTTTTGCCAATCCACACAGTTCCCTCTCTGACATCGTTTTTCGAGTTCAGGACAACCTCTGATGGACAAATGTTGGAGTGCGCGGAGTCATTGGAGACCTTTCTGGCAAAGACTAGATGTTTTGGTATTATGAGATTGTCAAAGATCGAAGTGAAACCAGGTTCCCCACCCATGCTGGTAATTCCATGACTTCTGGACAGTCGTGAATTTCCAGGTTTTGCAATGTTGTAATAAATTGTAGTCCCTCAGGCAGAGATGCCAGCCCTGTGCAGAGAGATGTTGCAAGCCATTTGGCAAAGACACCAGATTTGAACAATGCATAATAGTTAGGCGTTCAAGGGCTGTGGCATGTTGCATCCGACTCGGCTGGGAAGCTAAGCTGTGACAATTCTCAATGGAGAGTGATCGCAGCGAACTCAATCCTTCTAGGCTTTCCTCTGGCAGGGAGACTATCTTAGGACAATCGGTAATCTCCATGGACACCAGAAAAGTCAGATTTGTCAAACCATGTGGCAAAGAATGTAGCTCCTACCAGATAATTTTAGAACTCATCGCCGATGTTCACTACAGAATCCATTCCTTGGATACGGAGAACTTTCAGCAGCTGCAATTCCCCAAGTGCGGGGAGGCTTTGGCAATTCGTGCAGTTCACTAACTCAAGTTGTATCAGAATGCAGAGGACGGGTGGATTCATCCAATCTTGAAACTCAATTCCTGGATAGTCATTTACAAACAACTTTATCCTGGAGTTTAGAATCAACATTGTGGGATGCCAGCATTCCACAATTTCTTTCCCTTCTTTTCAGGAGGATTTGCTGCGTCAGAGGAAGAAGAAGAAGAATTGTGCATGTTTGAAACAGCCCCATTTTGGCCTGGGATGATCCTTTTCAATTTGGTTCTTGAAGCTTCGGAATTCCTTAAACAGGCAACCGGGAAAACTATGATTAGACCCCTAGATCTTGGCGTCATTTTCCAAACGGTCCTTGACTTTAATTTTAATTAATTTAAACCTTAATTGACTATGAAATTTAATATTTTTTCAATTAAATTTCTGATTTTATTAATTAAACTAACTATAATTAAGTCCCCAAATTTATCAATTCAGCAATTAAACCTCCAATATCATTAATTAAACAAATTCAAAATTTAATTAAGTTCCAAAACTTATCAATTCTTTTAAATTCTAGCAAAATTGAACCCTAAATTTATAATTTCACCCTGATTAAATACCCAATACTTTCAATTTGTGTTGTCTTGATCCAAACCTATATTTTTTCTTCATTCAATTTTTTTTTTGATGAATTTATGTTGTCAAAAAATAGATTATGACTCTCCAATGAAACTATTTAATATTCATCCTTAAATTTTATTTTTATAATAATCATTCATTTTCATATAATAATCAATCCATATTTTCCAACCCATTACCAAGAACCTTCTTAGTTTAGGGGTTTCAAATAACTTGCATGACACCGGACTCCACTATCATTTTTAAAGTACAAAAAATTCAGGTCACTGAACAATGTTTTCGAAGATCATCAGTAACTTCTATGCATGTCCCAATCCAAGTTCTAAAACTTAATAATCGGGCTGTTTGAGGTTCATAAATCTCCATTTGATCTTTATAAATAATACTAGTTATATATATATATATATCCAACTCCCTTATCATTATCCCTTCTTGAAATTCTTCAAATTAATTAACCATCTGCACATTTTAGCCATCCTTGAAATTCTTCAATTTAACCTTCCTCAGCCGAACCCTAGAAATGGAGGTGATGGCCAAACTGCTATCGGGAAGCGACACAACTAATAAACGACTTGAATTTCCGACCGAGAGCTTGTGGGCTTTCTCCTTGCCCGCTGGTCAAAATTCAGTTGAGTTTGATGCACTTGACATGCTAGACCAACCTTGGAGATTGAAGATATCGGTTCGCAATAAAGGGAGGTATCCAAAACCTTGGATATCTGGTCAATGGAGCATCTATGTTCATCAGAAAAAGCTTAGGCAAGGAGACAGAGTTACCTTGACAGTGCATGAGCAAGAGAATGGTGTGAAAAATTATCGCATCATAGCTGAAAGAAAGCATTTCGGCTTCTGGTATTCGATTGGTCAATAGTGGCTTTCTGTGGATGAGTGCATGAGATTGAGGTAGGAATATGTTTGGGGGTTAAGTGTGGAAGTCATATTCTAGTAGAATAGTGATTTTTCATTAGTTGAAATATGAAACATATTTCTGTATTTGTAATCATAAACCAAAGAAAACTGTTTACAATTAAAAATAAACCACTATATATGTAGCTCAGCAGGTGCTTTGGATTTTGGAATCTGACAAATTCTATTGCAAATAAACCACCCTCCATTAAGATATGATAAAGACAAAATTGCATAGCTTTAATGAAGGGACCAAATCGTTATTAGAACAAGCAACTCCGAAAGCCATGGTGTCGTTCGGCGGATAGCGGCTTCTCTTCTCTTTCTTGGTTTCTCTCTCTTTCTTGCACTATTCACTGCGATGGATGTGGAAATGTGGACAATGACTCTGGTGGAGGAGCTTTGGTGATGGTGGTTCATGTGACTATGGCGTGGTGCAGAAATGGAGGCGGTGGTAGGGATGTGTTGTTTAACAGAGGGCCGGGCTACAGGAAAGAGGAGGAGCTTCGGTGGGCTGATGCTACTGCTGCTATCGGGTGGTGATGGCGACAACGTGGAGCTGGGTGGTCGGTGCTTGGTGACAGAGGGAACACTAATTCATAGGGGTGAGGATGGAGAGACAGATAGATTTGTGCATGTTTTTTTTCTCTTTGATTTTTCTATTTTACTTTTTTTCTTTTTTTTTTTCATGATTTTCTGCTTCTTCTTTCAAAATATCTTCTTCTTCTTCCTCTAATTTCCTCTTCTTTTTTTTTTTAATCTTTATCTCTTTTCTCTTCTCTCCAATTTTTTTTCCTCTCAATTTTTTCTCCTCCCTCTCTTTCTTTTTTATTTTTTCCTCTACAGTGACTAGGGTTTTTCTTGCACCCCCTTTCCTTTTCTTTACCATTCACACATATTTTCTACTCTCCCTCTCTAAAAATATTCTTATTCTTGATTCCTTATTCATTTATCATTCCACTCATTAAACTTTTTTTGTTGTTACTTTTTCTTCTTTTCTTCTTGGATTTTTTTTTCAATTTAATATTTTAAAAAATCTATCAATATAAATAATGATAAGGGAAAAGGTCAAAAACTAAAAACTATGAAATTAAAATTAGCCAAATTGAGTTGATAATATTTTTTTAATATTGTTTTTATTTTTTCCTTCTTTTTTAAAAATATATTTGAAAACATGAGGTCAAAAATAAGTTATAATACCAATTATCATTGTTATAGAATGACTTAACTACATTATATGTGCTCAACCTACATCTAGTTTTCTCACGGATAGAAAGCTTTGGCACTATGTCATTAGCTATATCATTGGAAAAAAAAATTAATGGAGAAGACAACATCAAAAACATAGACCATTTTTTTAAAAAAAATAAGGTAGAAAAAACCAAAAAATTATTATCTAGATTCACAACATATGTACTAGAAAAATTTTGTTACTTTGTTACTAAAGACCAGCTTTATCAGTCTTTAATTTAATAGATTTAAGACTTCCAAGTCACTTTGTTACTTTGTAGAAAAACATTACACCAATACAAATCTATCTCATCAATACAAACTTCTGACCACTTTATACCACGATACAAAATACACACTTAGTGTATGGCCGGGGGTGAGATGGTTTCAATTCACCTAGGGATATTGGAATTTGGGGGACCAACGGATTTTCTTTCTGTAGAGTTTTTGATGCATGCTTGACGTTAGACTTAGACCACTAATGGCGCATATTTTTCTTCGTTTTCCACCATTTCTAGTCTAAATACACTCAATCTCATGAAATCAATGGACTTGACAATTTTCTTTCTTTCTTTTTGGGTACTTTAAAGGTTGTTCAGTGATTTTGTTCATGCATTTGATCGCTTTTGTTCCTCTAATAATAGTGATTAATCACATTTGTTCACAATACCTTTTATAATAGAAAGCCTGATGATTATCACCTGGCCATGCAGCCCAGCCCAAGAAGTGGGGGCGAACAGCAATCACTTTGTGCATTAATTAATCCCAATCACTTCGTTAAATTTTGTGATTTTAACTTGTCTATTTTGAGAGTTTTACGCTTTGTATTGATAGATTAAGGAGTATAATATTATGAATAAAATAAATATTTACAAACTTCGTGGAAAGTTACAGAATAAAAGGTGCTTTGTTCTTGTAAAAAATATTAACTCATTAATTATCACTTGTCTCTTCTATAATCAAGAAAAATCATGCACTAATTATTTTTTAATGACATAGCACCTCATTTCCCTCATACACTGCATCTGCTGGAAAAATATCGAAAGTTCCTTGCATCCCTTTGCTTACTGGCCAAAGGGAACAAAAGATGAAACAGAGCGTAAGGAGTCATTTATATACATACGTGCGTGATGGTGCAAGAATTGCCGAATAGAACGAGCAGTTCTTAATTTCTAAAGAGTTTTTGGCGCATGCTTTAGACTTTAGACCACTAATGGCACATATTTCTCAATGACAGCCATGGACATGACAATTTCTTTTGCAAGTAACTTACTGTATATTAATGCAATTTGAATC
>Ga0307515_10007061_pt1 | contig 22315 bp, 12 predicted proteins | sample 17_EM_MG_FD_194513 | JGI IMG/M metagenome (GOLD analysis project Ga0307515, IMG submission 194513) | Populus trichocarpa ectomycorrhiza microbial communities from riparian zone in the Pacific Northwest, United States - 17_EM | ecosystem: Host-associated > Plants > Roots > Unclassified | place...
AAAAAAAACAACCAATGTAAGCATGCTAAATATGCAAGAAAGAGACGGGGACAAGTTAATGAAAAACAAATAAAGAAAAGTCTAGTTTCAAGTAAATTCAACATGTAGAGATGAAATTGAAAAAAAATAAAAAATAAAAATAGAAACAACTAGCAAATTAGGCAGGCCAGCAAGATTATATGACCCGAGTTATGTGAATGAGATAACCAGATAAAACGCAAATTATCAAAGATTATGAAGCTCACTCACGATATAACTATATGTTGAAAGACAAAATGTAATAGATATTAATTTTTTTAAAAAAATATCCAAATAGATACTAGATCAAGTTAGGCTGACGCATCAAACTCATAGTTTAAATGATGGAATTATGATACATGAATAAAAAATAAATTAAAGAAAATCACGAAGCCCGGTATCAAAAACTCCAACCTCGATGGATGAGACTGAAAAATAATATTAATTAATGATCAATCTAATATTGAATGATAAAATTAAAAAATATATATAAATTAAAAAAAATTGTCAAAGTAAATTCAACAAACAACGACAAATGATAATTGAGATAATTTAGGTCTTTTTTTAAATTAGTATAAAAATATATAGAAATCAAATAAATAAAAATAATAGATCCTGATATCTAATTAAACAAATACATGGTGGTAAAAAAGGAAAAAACATGAGTTTTTTTTATAAAAAAAACTAGGCAAACCTCATAAACTCTTGTTAAACTATAAAACTCGCAACCCGTGAAATCTCAAACCCTAACCAAATTAAGAGGTTCAATTCCTAATAAATTTAATGTCGATAGATGAAATAAAAAAAATCAATTTTAAAAAGCTACACAAATATATTTCTTTAAAAAAACACAACTCAAATATATTTTAATCAAGTAGTAAAAGAATTGATAATTAAACAAAAAATAATAAATGGGAACTTGTAAAAAAACAACTATTAAAACAAAACAAAAAAGCAATGAATCTATGATTTAAGCTAGACAAATAAAAAAAATAAAAAAACTCAAGTAAACACACTAAATATACAGGCATGAGATGGGGACAAGTCAATGAAAAACAAATGAAGAAAAATATAGTTCCAAATAAATTTAACATCGAGAGATGAAAATAAAAAATAAATTAATTAAAAAAAATAAAAATAAAAACAACCAACAAACTAGGCAAATCAACAAAACCACGTGACCCGGGTTATATAAATGAGATAACCCAATAAAACCCAAACCATCAAAGATTACGAGGCTCACTTACGAAACAGCTCAATGCTGAAGGGTAAAATGTAGTAGATATTAAATTTTTTTAAAAAAATTATCCACATATATATTTAGTTAAACCATGTTAACCCATCAAACTTGTAGTCTCAGCGATGGGACCATGATAAATGAATAAAAAATAAATTAAAGAAAATCACGAAACCCGGCATCAAAAACTCCAACCTCGATGGATGATGTTGAAAATAATATTAATTCATAACTAATCTAATATAAAATGATGAAATTAAAAAAATTAAAAAAATTATCAAAGTAATTTCAACAAGGAACGACAAGTAAAAAGAATCATGATAACTTGGGTCTTTTTTAAAATTAATATAAAAATACATTGAAAGCAAATAAATAAAAATAATAGAGCCCGATATCTAATTAAACAAATATATAATGATAAAACTAAAAAAACATGAGTTTTAAAAAACAAAAAAAAAACTAGACGAACTTCCTAAACCCTTGTTAATCTTTAAAGCTCGCAACTCGTGAAATTACAGGCCCGAACTTAATTAAGAGGTTCAACTTCCAATAAATTTAATGTTAAGAGATAAAATAAAAAAATATCAATTTTAAAAATTTGTCAAGGTTTTTAAATAATACCAATCAAGATAATAAATATCAAACTTGCTAAGGGAAAAAAACTTAAGGAGTAAAATTGTTAAAAAAAAATCAATTTAAAAATTTATAAAAAATAGAACAATATCAATAAAAAACTGGAGACCATGCCTGTGAGAGTAAAAAAATAAAGGGGATAAAATTGAAAAGAAATTCCAACCTTGATAAATTATATAAAATAAAACAAATAATATTTAAAAGAACATGAATCATATACGAATAAATGATAAGTTGAAAGACGAGGTTGAGATTTTGAAACGGTAAGTGTTGAAATTGAGGAACAAAGAGAAAGGAATGAAAAGAAAAAAGAAAAGTTTGTTGGCATCATTGGAGATTTGTTGGCAACACGTGTCACCGCACCATGTAGAGGATGCTAAAAGGATCCAAACACTACCTTGAAAGGTAATTTTTTTATCAGTGAACAAACTTGCACGGGCCACCTATTTGCTGGTGCATGCAAGTTTTTTTCAACAATATTCAATAATTATTTAAATACAAAAATATTTCCGGGTCAAATTGATATTAACAAAAAAAAAAACATGATGAAAAAAACCCGAGAAGATAGTTTGTGTATTTTTTCTTTAAATGTAATTAAGTATTTTTACCATGTTAAAAAATAAAATAAAAATACTTTAAAGCACCGAATATAAGTTTATTTTTTATTTATATTAAGGGTAATAAAATGATTCACTGTTAAAAAAGTAAGAAGACTAATATGTCTATCACGATGAAAATATAATATTGCCCCATTCATATTTCAAAGGTTTTATAATTAAAATGGAAATCTATAATTATACTATTACAATGCAAATAGAAACACAATAATTTCCTTAGAATTTTTTTTTTTTCATTGTAAGTCAGTTGAGGTAATGATAGTCTTATTCGGTGAAAATATTATGCTTAAATTCCTTTACAGTATTATTTTTCAAGAAATGTGAGAAAACTGTAAGAAAATAATTAATATTAATACATGAAAAGGTTTGTTTAAAAATATTTTACCCTTTTTAAAACAACATGAAAATGTTGTTTTTAATAGATACTGTAACATATTTTCGAGAGAAAAAATGTTTTTTTCTTAAAAAGTTTTATTTTCCTGAATGAAAAAGTTTTTCGACAGCTTAAAAAAAATAATACACTAGCTCGTTTATAAGTGTTTGGGATTGAGATTTAATTTAATTTTTAGATAATTGATTTTTTTAAAAATTATTTTGTTTAATGTTGCTAAATCATTTTGATGTGATGATGTTATAAATAAATTTTTAAAAATAAAAAAGCAATATTTTAATATTTTTTTAAATAAAAAATATTTTTAAATATAACTATTATTATATTTCTAAATATCTCTTACTTTGATCGAGAGGTGTGGACCGTCTAGTAGATAATCTCTTCACATGGTAACGGCTGTGTCGGCAACCAAGCCTTTTCCCATTTCGAGATAAACTAAGCATGATGCATAGTGTTCATGTCTTGTCCAGTTTACGAATCATAAGATATTATTTGGAAATTCTAAAGAGTTTTTTTTTTTATAGCATGATAGTAGTTTTTTTTTATTTAGCAAATTAAAATCATAATTTTTTTTTTAAATCAAATTTTTACCCAACAGCATTTAAGCCAGCCACGTTACTAAACAATACCTAAATATCTATACCGATTATAGCAATCAGCAGATGAGCAGACATGGATCAGTGTGTTTTCTTCAAACAAGTAGCCCAGAACGCCTTTCACTGGTACCAGCTAGTACGAGAAAAGTTATATTAAATTAATATTTTTCAGTATAATTTTATTAATTTTAATATTTTAATATAAAAAATAAATAATTTTTTTTAAAAATTCATTTCAATGTATATTCAATGGAAAAACATATGAAAAGTATAATATCAAACGCATTAAATTCTATTCATGAAATATCTAGCATATTTATTATCTTTAAGGATACCAGGCTACCAGCGATAGGATAATACAAAAAGATTACAACTTTATTTTTTTTGCTACAAGAATCAAATAATATTAGAGGATAATATAAATTATATATTAAAATTTTATATAATAGTCTAAATTTTTAGGTTGAGATATTTATTAACAAGATATTAAAACCTTATTAACGAAGTGGTCACAGGTTCAAATCTCATTATCCTCGTTTTATTTGATAAAAATTAAATATAAAATAATATGAGTCCATATAAATCGGGTTTTTATTTGAAAAGCCGTGTTGAAAAATAATATAAAATTCTATCAATTAAATATCTAGCGTATTTACGATATTTATGGACATTAGCAATAGAATAATACAAAAAGATTGCAACTTTATTTATTTTTTTGCTACAAGAATCAAATAATATTACAGAATAATATAAATTATATATTAAAATCTTATCTAATAACCTAAATTTTTAGGTTGAGATATTTATTTTACAAGGTATTAAAACCTTGTTGGGTCACGAGTTTGAATTTCATCGTTCTCGTTTTATTTAATAAAAATTAAGTATAAAATAGTGTGAGTCCATGTAAGTTAGATTTTTATTTGAGAAGCCGTGTTGAAAAATAATATAAATTATATATTGATATTTTATCTAATAACTTTTTTTAGATTAAAATAATTATTTGATAAATAATTTAGCATGTTACTGTCACTTGTAGCTTTCCTTTTCATTCTTGCAATTGCATACCAAACAAGTCATTGATGCAGATAGAAATGCTATCATTTCATTGATATGTTACCAAGTGAAACCTAATATCTAAAGAATCTTCTAATATATACCCGGCGAACAGATACAATCGTAGGAAATAGAACTCAATCGAATGGGACAAAATTGTCCTCTAATAAATACACGAAACAGATATTTTTGTTATTATTACGATACGAGTGAAGTTATCAAGTGCTTTCCTCTCAGGTGCCATGACTAAAACGACACATCAAGGTGCCTAATTTCGGGACCTGACTGATGCAGTCAGAGTACAGGGACTAAACAGACATACACTGTACAATACATGGACTAGAAAAAATAAAAATAAAAAGCTAAATGGCATTAAAAAAAGCCGATGAAATACTAGAATCCACCCACCGAATCAGGACCGAGACGAAGCCAACTTCCGAACTGAAAACCCAAAATCCACCCCCTCAAATTAAAATCCCAGCTCAAAAATAAAACAATTCAAATCCCTTCCCAATTCATCACCACCATCTCCACCACCACCATGCCAACCCTTAAACTAGGCACGGCAGTTTCACTCCTTCACCACAAAAAAAATAGCCCACACAATAACCATCACCTCCGCCACCAACCTCACCACATTTCTCACTCCTTACTCTCTCTCTCTACCCATAAATAGCAATAAAAGTTGGCGCACGTTAACACCCTGCGCACACCTCCCTTCAAATAAGAATAATAATAAAAGTACCCCCTGTTATTACCATTATAACACCACAGTAATAATAATAGAAGTAATAAAAACTCTCTAGGATTAACGTTTCGTGGATGCCTTTCATTGCCCTCTCGCAACTCTAGTTCCTCCACTCGCTTCTCCAGACCCGATTCGCCGCCTTTAGCTTCTTCTCCCGGGTCGGGTTTCATGTCCGATATGGGATCCGAGAATAAAATCGACGATGTAGGTTGGTATAACCATGATAGCCAAGATCAACCGCTGTCAACATCACCGTCTATGCAGATTCACAATCAACAACAGCAACATTCTAAATTTCTAACTTTGCCTACCGTTTTAACCCTCGGTCGCGTCGCTGCTGTACCGCTACTTGTTGCTAGTACGCACCGTTTTGTTTTTTTCCCGCAATGCTTACTTGTGTTTATTATTACTTTAGGTCTTGTGATTTTGTTTATATTGGTTAACGTATTTGAATTTTTTATGGCAATTTGGCGATTTTTGTTGTAAAAAATTAGAAATGTGTATTAATTTAATTGAATTTAATGACAGTTTGAGTAGTAGATTTTATAATGGAAATATCTTTTTGATTTTTTTTTTTTGCAATTTATTGGAGGCATGAAATTAGTTTATTTTTTTGGTGGTTAAAACGCGCATGATTTTTGAATTTATGTTGAATTTTGCTTTCAGTTCTAAATTCCCTTTGAATATTTTTTACTTCCAGAAATAATTTTTAAATGGCACTTCAATTAGAGGGGTCTGACGCTGTAATTTTTGTGCCGTAGCATTTTATGCGGATAGTTGGTGGGGAAGAACTGCTACAACAAGTATTTTTATTGTTGCAGCAATCACTGATTGGCTTGACGGGTACCTTGCACGAAAGGTGTAGTCTTTTGTTTGATTAGAAAGAGAGAGTAAATTTTATTTTGATATTATTATGTAATTGGTTAAAGCTAAACGCTTCGTTGTGTTTCAGATGAAGTTAGGCACAGCTTTTGGTGCTTTTTTGGATCCGGTAGCTGATAAGGTATTGTGTTTTTTCAAGCCTAGTGGGATTACCATGCGTGGTTCATGTAACTCGTGAGAATTATTTGAGTTTTCTTATTTGATTCTTCGGTATTAAACGCAGCTTATGGTTGCTGCCGCCTTGATCTTATTATGTTCTAGACCTTTGGAAGTTGCATTGTCAGGAGAAGTACCTTGGCTGTTCACTGTACCCGCAACTGCAATTATTGGCCGGGAGGTAATGCATATATTCTTATTGCCTTTCACCTGTAATTCTTTCATCTCCATAACCAACAATAAGATCATGTTTTGTGTGGCATTTGCTCATTGGAGTTTAATGATTCATTTTCGTATGTTCTTTGGGGTTTGTTGTAAGTCCCTTTGGATTGGGGTTTGTGAGGAACTCAATGGTAGTCTGTTTTTATTGTGATTGTGAATAATGTCAATCATCTTCAACCATAGACAATTGCATCGATGAATCATTGATTTTGTAATTTACTTTATTTTGTTATGTTTCCTAACCCCCTCCACTCCCACATGCCAATAGCATGCCTTAGTTTCCCAAGTGCCTATGTCACATGCTATTTTATCCAATTTTTATTTTTATTTTTATTTTTCATTTTCTTTTTTCTTCCTTCAGGTAAACATACATTCTTGTGTGATGTTACGGGGTCATGTATGATTTGATCTGACCAATTGAGTTGCCTTTTGTTTGTAGATAACCATGTCTGCAGTTAGAGAATGGGCTGCTTCACGGAATAGCAAACTTTTAGAGGTTTGTCTGTTATTGTACAAGCTCCTCAACCACCTCATTTCTTTTCAAACTTGTCAAAAAAAATTAGCTGCTAAGAACAAATGCTTTACTATTAACTGTGATTTATATACCAAGAACGATTCCTGTTCTCAGGCTGTTGCTGTAAATAACTTAGGGAAGTGGAAAACTGCTACCCAGATGATTTCACTAACTATCCTTTTGGCTGCTCGAGACAGCAGGTCCCACCTATTTTTCTTTCACATTGTTCTTCCTGCTATATGGTCAACTTGGAGATTAGTGTCTCAGAATTTTTTTTGTCATTCCCTGTATCTTACAATTTCTTTGTTTCCTTGTCTTTTTCTTTCTCGTGCAGTCTTGAAGGACCAGGGATTTTAGTACCTTCTGGTGTCATTCTGCTTTATATCTCAGCAGGTCTTTCTATATGGTCTTTAGCTGTATATGTGAGTAAGATATGGAAAGTATTGCTGAAGTAGTATAGCAGCCATGCTCTGCGTTGCTTATGCATGCTCCCGAGGATGCATGTGGATGACACAGACACTTTATACATATCCCGTTTTAATGCTTAATCACTGATTGAGTTCCTCAAGTAGGTGGCGATTAGGGGGGAAGATGTTTCTTTTTTCTTGGGAAGTTCCTCATATTAAGTTTGCATCTGGTGTGGAGGCAGACTCCCTGTCCTTTTAGGGCTTTTTCTAGTGTTTTTAAAATCTCAAAGGCTTCATGTTAGTTTGTTATACCGAAGAATTGTGAGGAGGTAGATGTTGAAAGTTGAAACAGAAAAAGCCTGATCAGAGCCATTGATAGTGTTGATCTGATGCCTCCTGGATCATTGATGCCATGAGTGGATGCTGGTAGTATCACATTGTAATTTATTCGCGATGGAGCTGAAGAAAAAATATCGTCCATTCCAATGTAAACAAGAAACAAGAATTACAGAGAATTAAGAACTTCAATAATTTATCCGATGTTTTTGTCAAGTTTGCAACTTTTATCTGAGATGCTCTTGCGGATAATACTCCAGTGAGATGCAATGTTATGATCACATCATTCTTATGGCCTGTGGCATTTCAGCATATTGCCAGAATTGAGTCACAGTGATGATTGATCTCAAGTTGTTGTCTAATCTCTATGGAAGTCATTAGACGATGATTTACCCTTGTGATGTAGAACCAAGACAGGATCACCAAATCAAGAGAGTTACCATTACACCGAGAATCAATCTTCGTGTTGCAAGTTCGGAAGTGATAACATTGACAGCCGTACTCGAACCTGATGCATGTGGAGGCTTTTACATGACATTGCAATATGTTGCTTTGTAAACGATAAGAACCTCCTTCAGATCTTCTACTCTAGCATCTGCGGTGCCACATGTTGACGAGGCTGATACTGTAGCTAGCACTCAGCAATATTTGGGTTGTTTTAGGCTGTTTTTGCTTGCTGAAAAAACAAGCAGAAACCATGGTGTATTTTTTCCTGCCGCGGTATGTTTGTGATCTCAGTTAGAGAATGCTCATGCTGATTACGCTGAACACATTACCACGACATGGATATATAAACGAGAAGCATCCCTGGGTATTGTAGTGGGGGTTCATTGAAATATAACCTGCACAAGAAACATTGTTAGAGTAGGGGTTATTAGCTACCATTTTTCTTAAATGCCTTTAGGAGCACAAGCCACAGGCTTCGGAAACGTATGTATTCATAGATGCTTATGATCAATATTTCCGTCTTATAATAGCGAACCACTATGATAAAAAAAAAAGAGGGTGGGTGCTTATAATCCATCAAAAAGAAAATAAAAGAAAAGGAGAGAAGGGTGCTTGTCAACATCAGAAAACACTGATGATCACAAGGGTTCCAGATTTTGCATACTTCAAAACAAAAATATAGAAACACTAGTCCCAGTCTTCTCAGATGATATTCCATCCGCTGCATGATTTGTCATGAAAGAAATACTGGAGCTACTACTGGGAAATCTGCACTTAATTTTTTATATTCTATGATAGAGATGGAATGCCAAGGTTTCAAAGATGAGCTTGCACAAGAAACATGGTAAGAGAGGGGATCCGATACTCTTTTTATCATTTCTTACAATCTTTAACATTTCAGGAAACCAACTTCTGGTCAAAATCTAGTGGCCATACCGTAAAGCGTTTCTTGTAGGTTTCCACGCGCTGCTTTGGATTGCGCCTGGCTTGGTTGTAAGCCTAGATTTTGTTCATCTCCTACACAGGAATAATTTTGATGCTGTTATAAGGGACAAGTCAGTGTATAAGCAACTTGTGTTTTCACAATGTTTCAATTGTTGAACCATGAGGTAATTTTGGTCTTTCGAAACAGGACAAGTACTTCTATTTGTATAAGAAAATTATGACTCGACAGAACTGTCTACTCCATGTAGTAATCACTTAGATGTCACTATGATATGTACCACAGCAGAGTAGACCTTGACAAGATGACATCAGCTAATAGAATAGAAGACAGATTAGGCTTACCTCAATCCAAGTAGCCAGTTTAGGCCTCCAGCAGCGACGGCGTACTTCTTAAATTCCAACAAGTTTGGCTGAAATCTTTCAATAAATGGAGCATAAGCTGTATCCACCTGTACATATCAGAGCATTATTCAGATTTCAGCTGTATACAAAAATAAAATAGATTCGAGTATGAACTTTCACCGAAAGATAAAGCATTATTATACTACACTTGATGGAAAAAAAACTCGAGTTAGCTTGTAGCAGATAGCAGGTATAACTGTCACAGGACACGCAAGACTTTTTTCTTACGAGACTGAACTGGCCAAGGAAAAAGGGCCATTTCAATAAAATCAAATGCAGCACCTGGGGCAATTCACACACTTTATTCGTGTTTGTAGCAGACAAAGGAACATCAAAGGCAGCAAGCATTACACTCACCAGCTTCATCTGCTTCACCTTTGAATGTGGAATTTATGGATTTGCTGAATGAACCAGAGCAGGAAAACAACTCCTCTGCAAATTCTTTCTTTGCAGGATCCTGTGGTTCACAGTCTGAACAACAATTATATATTTCAATGAAGGGATCAAACACGAGATATAGAGAGTGCTCTGAATCTTACATGAGGAAAAAATGATAGACCATCAAAGTGACTGTCGATACATTTAATCAAATCAAGAGACACTCCTTTCACTTCATTATTATGTTCCAGTGAAGGCACCTGCATAACGATCTTGCATAAACAACCCAGGAAAGAAGACAACACCAATAATTGGGATTATCACCCAGCTCTACCTTGATAGTAGGATACTCTTTCTCCTTGCACCAGGCAGGCCTATCTTGTCGAAATAACCTAGCAATTCCGGGCAATCCAAGCACGCGGTGCACAAGGACACACGTACTATATGCACAACTAAAACATAGAAAATGCAACACACCATGGTAAAGATGAATTGCTTGTTAATTTTTACCTTTATAGGAAGAAAATGCATTGACAAAGGATAAAAAAATTCAGCAATTATTCCATTTTATCATACTAGCATTGTAAATTTGTAAGCAAGTGAAGTAAACGAGAACATACCTTGTTATTCCATAAAAAACTAGTGGTGGGTCTGGATTAGAAGTAAGAGCTGGTGAAAGAACTTCTTTCGCACCTCTGTACAGAATTTTGAGAAGGAAAAAACCCTTAAAATCCGCAAAAAGAATGGAAAAACACTCTGCCCTATTTGATTGCCAAATGGAAAAACTATTTATCTTTCCTTCTCTCAGCAAGAAAGCAGCCAAACAGAAACACTAACCACCAATCTAATTAATGCAAGCATGCACATGTAAGGACAAGTGGCATGCCCTTGTTCCAGATATGGAACTGGTTCTGTTTTTGCTTAGTTTTATGGCATTAGCGTTTAGGAATCTTGCTGTTTTCTTGGAGGTCAGATCGAAAGTTAAACGAAGAGAAGGATGTTTTGAGGATGTCAGCGGTGATGAACTACTGAAATAGTTCATAGGCAGTAATGCGCCATTGTTCGTCGATCGGTTGGTTTTTTGAAAGGTAGTTAGGTTCTTGCATTTAAAACACACGGAAGGAAGCTTGCTTCGGAGAATCCTAAACTGAGTTACAGTCTACAGATATATATTTTTATTTAATCAACGGTAAAATATAATATTTTTAGTGGAAGCTAGTATCAATCGAGATATAGATACATCAAGACACTGCAAAAACATCAACAAACCTACAAGTAAATTTTCTTGTTGCCACCGAATTTACCCATGCGGTTCCTGTACTAGGAGGACCTCATACAGGGGAGATCTTGTCCTCCTTTCCGGTCTACCTCAGATCACTATGCTTTATAACCATGGGCTAGGACCATTATTGATATGGGTGGCACAATTCTGTATCAAGATACAAGCAGCACAGCCATGCTTTTCATTTTAGAAGGTGGTATCCCATGGTTATAAAATCATGTACAAGCCTGAGGTGATTTTTTTTAATTGATTTTTAATTGATTTTTATTTTTTAATATTGAATTAATTAAAAATTAAGTTTTATAATTTATTTTAGTTTTTTCTACATAGTTGTCTCAATCATATAAGTCAGGTTGCAGGTTTGGTGTATTGACTTGAGTTGTTTGTTTTTTGATATTTTTTAATTATTTTTATAAATTTTATCCTTTAACATTGAGTTGGGTTGATTGAAAATTAAATTTTATAATTTATTTTGATTAAATTTTTATATGGTTATGACAACCTCACGATACAAGATACAAATTTGACAGGTTAACATAAATTGATTTGGATTAATTCAATATATTTTCTTTTTAATATTTAAAAAATTATTTGCTTGAAATTTTTTTAATAACAATCATGAAGTTATTTTTTTGACATAACTAAGTTAATTTAAATAACACTGACTTAATCTTAATAATAACTGAATATTTCTTTATGCTAGTTAAAAAAATTGATTTGACGTTATAATTTGAGGTTCGAATGCAAAAGGAGATTGTGACAAGCAAGTGGATTTACTCCCCACTTTATCATATCATTTCGGCAGAATGCAAAAGTAGATTGTGATAAAGTTGATTAAGAAAATTCATACATTAGTCTCCGGGATGTGAAAGCTAGCCCCAGGATTCCCACGGTTAAAAAAAGAGAAGCACAATCAGACGACACGCAATAATTTCCGATTGTAGTGCTAGTCGAGGAAAGCTGAAGGAGAAAATACACGGTAGGCTTGAAAAAGGCCAGATGGCAGACCCAGATTCACACAAAAAACGAAAACTCTGTGAACTAAAACTGAACAATATTGTGAATTTCACTCTAAACGGGGTTATTTTTTCTAGTTCTCAAGGCAGTTGAGGAAGACTATAGATTATCAAGTATCATATGCCAACAACCAGACAGCTACTGACAAAGGCTTTTGCTGAGGTATCTCTCTGTCATGGCATCAACTATACTTACCTAAGGAGGTCTTTCAACAAATTAAAGTAGGTTTCTGAGATGCGTGGCTATACAATTGAAAAAACAGGGGGGGGGGGGATTCTTTAAGCTCTCTCCTCTTCAAAGAAAAAATTGTTTCTCAATACAAACGAAGAAATGGGGATAGAGTGCAAGAATTCTCGAGCTAAGTGTTGCCATTTCCAGAGACACCATAACCTCCCTTGATGGAAATTAGGGGCCCGCGGAAGGAGCTGCGACTGACAAGATTCGAATCAAGAAACAAAACTATGACTGTGATATCGTCATGAAAATGTCTCCTGACACCACGATCAATCTTTTTCAAGTCTGAATACCTCATTTCTCTTTTCTTCGCTGCTTCACGAAGCGCAGCTTTGAGAAGTTTCCTTGCAACACCCTGCAAAAACAAGGACAAGTTGAGGTCTCTTCATAAGCAGAGGAAATGATGATTCTGAAAGTTCTAGAAGTCATCGTTCCCTGAACTTGATTACAGACAGCCATAAACACAGCAAGTGACATGAAGGCAAAATAAAGGTGAAATCATAAACAGCAATCCTACATTACGTGGACAGCTGTGGACAAAGTCAACTGCCTCCTGATTGCTTAGGTGCTCCCACAGGCCATCTGATGCAAAGATAAGAAACTGATCTTCAGGGTAGAGTTTCTGCACTAAAATTGTTGGCTCAGCTTTAAGAATCGGTTTATTGAAGGGTTCAGGCAATCTAAATTTAGCTAACAGAGGCTCTCTGTTATACTCCGCCCTTTTCAAATAGGCATCACCTATAGATCTTGAGATCTGTGGAAGAAACAAAGATTTGCCAATAGATTAGATCGTAGTATCATAATCAAGAATATAAAATGCCACCATTTATCATCATAGAAATAATAAGAAAACTCCAGGAACCTAGTGGAACATAGAAAAGGTCACCTGAATCAGACCCTTCACACGCCAAACCTTGTTCTTTAGAACAACAATATGTGGATCATCGGGGTGCAATGAATGCAACTCCTCTCTCACAGATTCTATACTTGCATTATGTTCATATGATAACTGAACTGCTTTGATCTCCTTAATGGCCCTTTCCAATCTTCCCAACACTGCCCGGGAATCTCCTGCATTTGCAATGTAGAGAACACCACTGCATACTACACCTACCAAACAACATGCACCAACAGAAGCAATCTGTGGTTTATGTAGCCACTGGTTCTTCACTAGAGAGAGAAATTCCTCTTCTGTTGCCAAAAATGCTTTGTTGATAACATCTGCTGACATTCCATTGTTTTCTGACGTGAATTCTGCACCATGAATAGCTGTCAAGTCAGTAAACATGTGCATTAGCTATATAAACAGGAAGTAAAACTAGGCAGAAAAGTATTTTTTTGGATAAAAGCAAATTGTATTAAGACATCAACCAAACAAATAGAAAAACTTGAAGAAGAATAAGCTATCCTCCAAAGAAAGGAAACTCAGAAAAGAAAACCAATCATAATAAACCAGCCCAATCCCACTCGATTTCCAATTAGGAAACACCCCTAAAAGCACCTGAAGCCCGACACCACAGGGAAGAAAGAAAAACTATCCAGTCCCATAACAATTGTTTCAGAGAGTATAAATTTCTGAACACTCTGACCAAGTACAACAAAAAACAGCACGGAAGATGCAAAACCATGGAGTCCTAAACTCTTTCCTCCCCCAGAACCAACAGAGATACCCCAAAACCAAGTCAGAGACAATTAGTCTGCCACCTTCTGCACAACCACCCAAGACTCTCCACTGAAATTGAACAATACCCCAAAATCCACAATCCACATATTCTGAAATTCTCTCTGTCCCTGATCGAAATCCAAGTAAAAAGATTCTTTAAAATATCCAAAAATCACTTAGATAATTTGTTTTAACCTGATCATGCAAAAGCAGGTTTTTCAAGAAAATGTGGCCCCAGAAGAATCTTGATGGTGGATGTATAGTACTTGAGGGGGTAAAACACAAAGAGCAATTATCTATCATACTCATGAACTTCCAAATAGCCCAAACATCAAGATGAATGGAAAACAAATCATTACCATACATGGAAAACTAGATTTCACCAATGATAATCACGGACCAATCATAGAAAAATCAACAGACCAGATTGGGATTCCATGAATGACATGATACAATCATTTGAATAAGAATGAAGTTCATCATAGATGAGTAATAAAAACTTACTCTTGATGTTTTCGAAAAGGCGTTCATTTACAAACCGGGCAGCTTCTGGACCTCCATGGCCATCATAGACTCCTACAAATGTTCCTTGAGGACTTGGGTCAACTGAGCTCATTGGCCCCGATTCAAGTTGACTATAGTCTTCCAATAGATTGTTCGCTTGAATTACTGCCATTGAAAATTCCCCATTAACATGGTGACCTGAATCTTTGTACCATAACAAGCCCTCAGCTCTACCAGCAGCATCCCCACCATTACTTGAATTTTCACCCTCGACGGAAGGCTTCCAACAGGGTGAAACAATTCTCATCAATGACGTCGAAACCATCACTCACATATTCTCTCCCAAATAACCCAGAAATCAAACTATTCCTTGAATCAGTATCAATAAGTATATAAGAGACTGTTCTTGGATCTTGTTTCTCAACAATCTCTAATCCCGCAACAGATGTATCAGAAATCAAACCCGCATTGAATGCAGACACCATTAATCTGCAGAGGGTACAATATTATGAAACCAACGAGTATGTCCAAAAACTTGCATTAATGATTTTGTATGTAAATCCACGGGCCATAGATCTGACAAGTATTTCACAATACAACAAATGATGAATTGTGCATAAACTACATAGCATGACATTTAGGGAGGAACCAAAACGCAAGAAGCATTACCTCATCAGAGATTCAAGATACAACAAACTCATTTCTGTGCAGGTCCAGAAACTGCACAATATGGGCTTAACAAAAATTCAAATTTCAACACACCATCAATCTAGTAAACCAAGTGAATTTGCACATCCATAAACTGCATTATGCGGAGTTTAGGACATGCAAAACCAAAATTATGTCATCATGGCATGGCCACGATATTTGAGAGAGAAGTTTCAATTTTGAGACAATTATCAAATGCAAGCACCATCAAATCGAACATTTTAACGATTAAGAGGCATGCGATGAAAAGGACCCAAAACTTACAATCATCGTACATTATAAACTATCCGACGGTTAACACACCTTGGGAATCTATATGTAGTTGCCTTGAGGGATTCTGGTCAATCAAATTGCAGACACCATCACCCTGAAACATAAAACAAAAAGAAAAAAACAGATAATGGGTACTGTCCAAGCAATTAAAAATTATGTCTCGAGATCAAATACCCTTGAAGGAATCAAATTTGACATGGGTTTGTAGTAAAAATTGGATAAAGGAATTGCAAACAATTTTTTCTTCTTCTTTTTTGAGAATCAAAAAAGTTCCTGAGCATACCTTGTCATCAATTTCAAAGGGCAAAGAACAAAACTTTATGATCCTTCAATGCAGAAGCCTTAAAATAAAAGCTAAAAGGCCAAAACTTTGAAGGATTTACTAGATGAGAGAATCCAAGGGAAGGGATTTTAGATGTTCTAACAAAAAATAAGGCTGTATTAAAAGTAGATCTAGAGAGAGAAAGACAGAGACAGAGAGATTGTGGAGTTCTGATTGGTTAAGGAAAGAGAGGACTGTAATTATCTATACAGCAAATCTTGGGTTTTAATGGAAATCCATGATAAGAAGGTCTTCTTCTCTGATTTCTTGATGGGCTTATTAGGCTGCGATTTTCAGTTTTTTTTTTTTTCAGTTTTTGTTTCTCTAATTTACTTGCCTCGTGGGAGGGTTTTGACTTTGACCTTGCAACTAACCATCATTTCAGGCAACTTTTGCTCATCTTCTTCTCTCCTTTTATAGTAAAGTTAAAAAAGAAAATGATTAAGGTTGGTTTTCTTTTGTATTTATTTTTATTTTTGTATTTTTATTTTTTTAAAATATATTTCAAAGTTGAATCGATGATAATGATTATTATTGGTTTTAAAACATGTTGAAATGGATTGATAAGACGGTTGTTGTATATACTTGATTTAAAAAAAAAGTTGAAAGTCACGAGTACTTATAATAAGCCAAGAAATAACATTTCATACATTTGTAAAACAATGAAAATTATTTATTTTGACAGTGAAAGCTACTCAAGCGATTTCACTTGTGTCTGGCTGTTTTTTGAAATAAAAAATATCAAATAAATATATTTTTAGTATATTTCAATAATTTTGAAGTGCTAATATTAAAACTTCAAAAATATTTTTAAATAAAAAATATTTTTTTCATTTAAAAATATAATATTTAGAGGAGAATTGCTCATTTACAATATAATCAAATCTTGATATTTAGTTTAGTTAGTAAGATAAATGTTCAGTTCTAAGAAGTTTTTACGTATTTTCTCATAAATATTGTAGTCTCGGCCATGGGTGATATGTTTTTTTTTTCTTTTTTTTTTAAATGATATTTTTTATTTATCAAATCAATAGGTGTGAAATAAAAAGGAAATTACAGCATGGCCCAAATAAATATAGCCAAATGCAAAGACTCCTCTCCTCGGTGGCCAAGATCAGAAATAGAACCGTTATGAAAACAAACCAAAACAACAAGGACAAAAATGTAAAAAGAAAACAAATTCTGTTTTCTCAGCTAACATCACCGAAAGATCTTTTTCTCTCTAACCAAACGATGCCATTTTGTCTTCACAACTACCGCTTTTTCGTCAAGCTAAACAGCAACAGAACTCTTCCCTGTCCGATACGCCAAGCGCGCTTCACCTCACTGACCGTTCAATCACGTGCCACCATTTCCAGCGAGCCAGCCATGGCATCCAACTCAGTCCGAGTGGCTGCAGCTCAGATGACGTCAATCAACGACCTGGCTGCCAATTTCGCAACCTGCTCTCGCCTCGTCAAAGTAAACTCGCTTTTGATTTCTCATTAGCACACAGTTTTATTATTATTATACTTATTTTTGTTCCGATTTGCTTAGCATTCCTCTGCTAAATTATTTTTTTTGGGGGGTGGGGTTGTAATGTGAAGGAAGCAGTGGCTGAAGGGGCAAAATTGGTTTGTTTCCCGGAAAGTTTTTCTTTCATTGCGGACAAGGATGGGGAAAGCGTTAACATTGCGGAGCCTTTGGATGGACCGATTATGCAACAGTATTGTTCATTGGCCAGGTAATATATGATTTTGCTTTATTTTACCTGCTTTGTGATTTTATTTTTAGGTGATAGACATTGACCATCATATTCTTTTTTGGCACAATATTAGAATTTTCTTATTGCTTTATGGTTATGGTTATTGAATTGTAAGTGGATTGGTCTTTTGGATTGCAGGGAGTCCGGCATTTGGTTGTCCCTTGGAGGATTCCAAGAGAGAGGATCTGACGACGAACACTTGCGCAACACGCATGTTATCATTGATGACTGTGGGAGTATAAGAAGCAGTTATAGTAAAATACACTTGTAAGATGGTTAACTCTAGGTTTTGTTGTGATGCTTCTCCCCTTATCACTGTAGTTCTTTAGTGTATATGAGTGTGTGAGTATTGCTTGCTCGAAGTTTTTATGTCGATTCTTTCTTTTATATTAATTCGTGCATATCATGGTTTAATTTATCCATCTGGGAGCTAAATAAAAGTTTTCTTTCTAAACTAAGGTTTGATGTGGATGTTCCTGGTGGACGGGTATACAAGGAAAGCAGCTTTACAGAACCTGGTGAGCTCTTCATCCGTGTGTCTGAATTGCATGTTGAATGAACAAATATCTTATCACCTGCCAGCACCTGCATTTGGTTCACTCTACAAATGTTTCTGACAGATATAAAATAGCATTTTATTGGTTCACTTTTGACGTTTGTGCTTCTGTAACCTCATACTTGCAAATCTATGGCAAAACAAGTCACTGCCAGCCAATATGCCTAATGTGGCATGCTTTCTGGATTATCTTGATGAAGACCTTCTAATGCTTTATTTTTCTTTGATCCAAATATTTGGATTCATAGAGTTTTCTAATAAGAATTAGCCATGTGTAATGCATTCGTAAAATTTTCCCGTGCTTCTAGGAGCATTTTCATCTCCCTAGTTCCTAATTAGTGCTTTTTCACACAAGTTTCTGGGACTAACTGATCTATATTACTTATGTATCCAGGGAAGGATATAGTTTCAGTCGACAGTCCTGTTGGACGCCTGGGTTTATCAGTTTGCTATGATCTGAGGTTCCCAGAGTTATACCAGCAGCTCAGGTTCCAGCACGAAGCCCAGGTATAATTCAATTTTTCTACTCTCTGGTATAGCTTGACTTTTATGATTTATCATGTAAAACATGAAGCATTTATTATAATTTGCAGATTTTATTAGTACCTTCTGCTTTTACAAAAATAACTGGTCAGGCGCATTGGGAGATTTTGCTTCGTGCTCGTGCAATTGAGACTCAATGCTATGTATGAATTCATTTTTATCTTAGCTGAATTATGATTTTGGGTCAACCATGCAAGCTTGGTAATAATTCTCTTTCCCCTTTATCAGGTAATAGCTGCTGCACAAGCTGGAGAGCATAATGATAAAAGAGAAAGCTATGGTGACACGTTAATAATTGATCCTTGGGGAACTGTTGTTGGTCGATTGCCTGGTGAGAATTAATGTCTCTCATTCTAGTGCTTCTTCTTATCCAGAATGAAGAGTCTATTGTGAATTCATTTCTATTTGCATTACATGTTTTTTTTTTCATCCAATGGACTCGTCGATAATTTCCCACTCTCCTTTCTTCTTCTCTAGCTTGTGGTGCTTTTATAGCATGTGCTGTGTACTTTGGTTTATATCCCATTAGCTTGTTTGATGAATTTACTGATTACTAATTTGATTCTCTTTTACTTTGCAGACCGCATTTCAACAGGGATTGCTGTGGCTGATATTGATTTCTCATTGATTGATTCAGTACGAGCAAAAATACCAATCGCTAAGGTAACTTTATCCTGTTCAATTCTAGGATATGAGACTGATTAAAAGTTAACAAGTACTTAAGGCAACTAAATTTGGAGGGGAAGAAATAGCAAACACGGGTGTGTTGAAATAGCAAGACAGCCCTCTAGGTCTCAATAGTAGCCCAAGCCTCAGAGAGATTTGATGTGGAAAGACATGCATATTGCACAGTTGAGCCTGGATTTGATGGGCTATCTGCTTTGGAGGTTAGGGACAAGCACTTAAATTATGGACCAGGTCCACGCTGCTGGTGCTTGTGCTTGTGCTTGTGCTTGATTTATTTGATTCGCCTGAAATTGTGGAATTCTAGATGTGAATTGTGGCATGCCGGGGCTCTGTCTATCAGGCTGGGTTGGTTTGATGTTGAACTATATCCTACTTGGGGTCTAACCTAATGTGCCTGCGCTACATAGTGCCTGGTATCGCCTGTTAATCTAGCAACTGGCCTCCCCCATGTCCATCCTCCACTGCTAGAATTAGAGCTTGTGAGCATCTGTATACTCTAACTCAGCTTGGTATGCATGCATGTGTCCTGCGCTTACATAGATGCAGGTGTCACCGTGTCAGTGTGTGTGGTCTCGCGAGTCTTTTGTATATTAATGCTTTAAAAGTTGTGCATGTGAATCCATGGTACAATGATGTGTGGGTGTGTCCATCATTCTATTTATGCGAGTTTTCCTGTTTGTAAAGAAATGCAATCTCTTATACTTCCAGCAAAGAAAGCCCCTCGACTTCTGGAAAGCTACATCTTTATGATTGTTGAAGATTGTGCCCGTCCATCCATGCTATTATCCAGACAACATGCCAACTCGCATCAAATTCATGCTGTACCGTATGATTCAAGGAACAGTCATCTATATCCTTGCTTGCATATCAAGGATGATACAGTAATTAAGAATAAGTTGGAATTTGGAAATAAGTTCAGATGCCATTTGTCAGTGAGCATGCCTGCTTAAATTATGCTCACCTTTTTAATCACATCTGTGTACTGTCGGGAACTACAAAATATTCATCGAATATTTCGATACTTCATGCAAGGATTTGAATGTAACATTTTCCTTCTGTTATTGTGGATATGTCAAGTAAATGTTGTGGATTATGGTAGCAACTTGCAAGTTTGCAACTCCTGATGTATAAAGGGGTTTGAAGGAGAAAGCATAAAAGGGCTTTCGTTTTGCAATGAAAGGCCTTCGACTTCTGGAATCTGCATCTCTATGATTGTTGAAAATTATGCCCTTCCAAGCGCGTGCACTATTATTCAGATAATCTGACAAGCTGCATCAGATTCCTGCCGTTGTATGTTTCAAGGACCGGTCGTCTCATTTATCAGCGGACATGTCTCTGTAATTTGTTGTCTATCATCCATAGTTTGAACTTTGAAGACGAATTAATCCGAATTCTGACAGCATTGTGGTAGAAGAGACTACTGTAATAAAAGAGACTCCAGAATATAGCGAGGGTGCTAAAGTCACGTTATGCCAAATTGAGTGGTCATTCATAACAATAAACAAGGCGTCTTTGAAACAATAGGCTTGTCTTGAGAGATTGGTAGCAGGTAGGATTGGGTTTTTGCTTTCATCCGGTCGCTTTGGACCGGAACAAGTATAACCCAGCTCAAGTGTAGGTTTTCATCCGACTAGGGATGGGTTGATTTTTTCTAACATGTTAATACAAAGTTTTTGATCCTTCTAGCCCCGTTTTCTATCTGGTACAGAGACAACTAGTTTTTCGACTTGTGTTAGGCCAAAGATTAAATCATTTTTTTCTAGTCTTAAAAAAAATATAAAGATATTAAGAGGTAAAAAATTTAATGCATGCTAGATAAATAAAAACTTCTAAAATACTGAAATATTAATATATTGGATGACATATTATTTAATATATATTTTTTTACATATATATATATATATATATATATATACATATATATATATATATATATATATATATATATTTATTTATTGAGATGAAGGCATATTGGATTAACTCGAGTCAATCATGGTTAACCTGTGAAATTTGCGATTTAATTGAGGAAAATGTGATCACCCCATGGAACCTATACCAAGATAAATAAGAAAAGTCAATCGTGATGAACCAAATATTGAAGGCCACACAAAAATATTAAATCTAGAAAAAGGATCCAAAAAAGCAACTCAATTAAACCTATATTGGTAATTGGCGCTACACCGCGAGCCGAGAAAATTTTAACCTAACATTAAAAATAGTTAAGGCGACCTAAGTGTTTTCAAATAAATAAAAAAATTTGAAACTTGGGTGATTGAGTTGCATGTGTTTTATAATATCATTTAATTCAATAACATGTTAAAAAAAAGACAATCTTAATTTAATAATATGAAAAACCAAGTAATCTCAAGTGAATTTTCTAAGCATATGTTAATTTTTTAAATTCAAAGCCTGTAAAATATTAGACTCGGGTTCAATAAATAAACCCAACTCTCACCTAATTTAACATTAAAGAATGAAATAAATAAAAAAATATATAAACTTGGATCATTGAGTCAACTGGTTTAAAAAGCTCAATTATTTTAATAATATGAAAAAGCAAATAAACTTGGCCAAATCATCTATGTCTAGATTAATCTTTTAAATTTACAATGCGTGAAATCATATAACCGGTCCAATAAAGAAATTCAATTCATAACAAATTTAATATTGAGAGATGAAATTAAAAAAAAATTAAAAAATTATCAAAGCAAAAAAAAAAACAATAAAAAAGGGATTAAACTTGACAGGAAAAAAAAGATGAATGATGAAATTGCAACAAAAAAATCAGCTTGAAAAATCA
>Ga0307515_10007062_pt1 | contig 22310 bp, 18 predicted proteins | sample 17_EM_MG_FD_194513 | JGI IMG/M metagenome (GOLD analysis project Ga0307515, IMG submission 194513) | Populus trichocarpa ectomycorrhiza microbial communities from riparian zone in the Pacific Northwest, United States - 17_EM | ecosystem: Host-associated > Plants > Roots > Unclassified | place...
ATAAATTTTAAAAAATAAAATTTAAAAAAAATTTTAAAATTTAAAAAAACTCAAGATTTTCAAAGACCAAAATAAAAAAAAAAAAAATCCTTTGCATTTCATTTACTACCTCAATCATGTAGTCCAAACCTTAAGGGATCTTGTGATGAAAAAAAAAAAAAACCTTCTAAATATATCAAAATATTTTTAACAATAGATGGCGAGAAATCACAATTTTTATACGAATTGTTTAATGTAATATTCTTTATTTTTCATGCACCACTTTTTGTATGTTGCAGGATCCGGAATTAATCCTCTCTCTATATTGGATAATAATTCATAATAAAATTATGAATTACACAATAAGATACAATCATTTCTTTTATAAAAAAAATTCAAACATAACAAACTATAAGTAAATGATTTTATCAATGAAATTACTTGGGAAACCAAGAGAAAGAAATGCAATGTTGAAAACCATTGTTACCAAACAAATAAAAAAGTCAATAGATCCTCACCCCATCTCATGCACCTACTTCTGACCGAAAATATAATTTATTTAATGACCCTCACTGCCACCATTAAAGTACTGCTCCATTTCTTGACTTCATTCCTCTTAGTGGGTGGTGTGGTACACACGGCCTCCTTTGGTTTTTTGGCCCACAGATTTATCTCTTTTTTCAAGCTATTAATCAAATACCACCAACCTGCTTTTGACACTTGAAGCTGAGCCCCCTGAGCCTGTATCTTTGCCAGTCCGTTCAACTTTGTGGTTCCATCAAGAGAAAGTTGAGAAAAAGGAGATGGGTGGCGATGGCAAAGTTTTCACTTTTGAAGAAGTGACTGTGCACAACAATCATAAAGACTGTTGGCTTATTATCAATGGCAAGGTGAGATCTTTTATTGAGTTTTCTTGTTTTTCTCTTCAAAGATTTGTTCTTTCTTGCTCTTTTGTGGATTTTATGGTTTGATCTCTTGGACCCATGTGAGGAAATTTGAGATCTTTGCATGTGGTTGTCTTTCGGGTACTCTTAGACTTAGCTGTTTTTTGATTTGATCTTGTTTTATGGGTGAGACCAAGTTGTTATGTTTCCTGTGATTTTAGTTATTTCCGACTTCCTATCCTAGATTTGTTGAGTTTTCAGGTTCAGACCTGGTTTTGACTCATTCTTCTGATATTCAACTATTCTTCTGGTTCCTGTGCCTTTTCATTTGGTTTTACGTGTCTGTCTTTGTGGATCTCATTGCTGTTTATCGTGTTTGATTCCTTTGAAGTTCGATAGTGCACCACCAATGGGACTAACTAATAATTAGAATTATGAAATCTTGCATTCATGTGATTTTTTGATGGTTCGGCTAGAATGGAAGGTTGCCAGTAGTTACTTTATTCTACTACCAGATCATGTGGCTAGGCAGGAAAGTACATGCTTTATCATGGCATTAGTCATTCAGTTATGTGGGGGATTCTATATTAGCTGCCAAATTTCAAAACATTTTTTTATAGTGCTAAATAGTTATGAAATGCTCCAAATTGCTAAATGTATTCTATGTTTTTTATTGGTTGTTTTGAAGTAAATCTCATCAGGCTTTTGTATTTCTCAGTGTGGAAGTAAATAGGAATTGAATTGTGTCTGAAACTCTTGCAACCATTGCTGCTCCAGCACGATTATTACATCCATCGTCCATGCTTTGCAATCTAGGACATAATATAGGGGACATGCCAAGGAAACTATCAAATGAAAAAGAAAAAAGAAAAACAAAATGACCATGCCTTGCATGGTTTTAAACTGTCTTTGCTTTAAGAAGACGTTCGACTGCAATATCATTCTCAATTTTTTCTGCTATAATTGCAAGTTATATGTACCAAAAGTTGAATCTTCATAGGAATTTAAATACTTCTGAATCAACACGTGAAGTGAAAACCAGGGGGTGGGGATTGTTAGTGTTGCTCATTTCTCTTTCCCATTCATCCCGATGCCGTACAATGAAGTTTATGGGCCTTCCTGAAAGCACATATTTAAATCCTTCATCTAGGGCTGATTAAATAATTGAAAACTATGGAATTTGCATATAAAAGCAGAATAAGACATGCAACTGCGCTCTTTCTGTTTTGTGTTAGCTTTTACCAAATAAAGGTTATGATAGAGATTAGTATATACAGCAAAATAAAGGCTGAAACAAAGGTATTGCTTCTGAGAAGAGGAAGTGGGGTATGGGAGGGGTATTCAGAACCAGCAGTATCATGAGGTAGGTTGATAAACTCGGTGTAGTTTTGATATTTAGTTTTCAGAGCTCTATTTTTTATTCTGTATTGACTGCCTAACAGAAGAAGCCTTTTCTCATGTTGTAATCATTGAGAATCTTTTGATTCTTCCATGGTTTGGTAGGAGCACATTGTTCCATATCCAAAATATGGAAGGAATAGCAAATGGAAGACCTTTCTCCTAACTGCATGAATCTATTTTGCTGTTCAAATTCAAACGTTTCCCCTTGAGAAAAACAATGCATCCTTCTAACAATGTACTCATCTCTGAGCCATCTTTGTTGGTTGGAACAGGTTTATGATGTGACAAAGTTCATGGAAGACCACCCTGGTGGAGATGAGGTTTTGTTGTCTTCTACAGGTATAGCCCTAACTATGGCCATTTGAAGCATATTCTGTAGTTTTTAGTTCATTAATTACACCAGGCGGACTCATACTTCTCATCTTTCTTTTGCAGGGCAGGATGCAACTGATGATTTTGAAGATGTGGGTCATAGTGATAGTGCCAGAGAAATGATGGGCGAATACTGCATTGGAGATATCGATGCTTCGACTGTCCCTCAGAAAACAAAGTACAGGACTCCAAAGCAGCCTCACTACAATCAAGATAAGACCTCCGAGTTCATTATCAAGCTCCTCCAGTTCCTAGTTCCTCTTGCCATATTGGGTTTGGCCTTTGGACTCCGCCTTTACACCAAATCAACCTAAGATTCTTGGATCATGTTCCAATCACGAACAACTAGTATTTTATTTAAGCTATTATATTCCATGTTCAGAAACGTAGTGTAGTCCCATTGTGGTGCTTGAGTTTGTTCTGGTCCTGTGCTATGCCATACTACAACTCTCAGTTGCAACTCTGTTATTGAAACATGAAAAATAAAGTAATTGGCAATTTCCAGGCATGTTGTCTCATATTTCATCTGCAATTCAGACTACCACTTCCCTTTGTTGTTTGCTTGCTTAACGATTTTTTTTGCATTTCTAGGGGTTCCTTTGATTTTGAAGCCACAATTGAAACTGGTTAGAATTCATTTCTTTTGATGATTGGATGCTCCTATTGTACTGTTATCTCCCTTGTGTATGAATAATTTTGATTTCTTTAGGGCAAAGGAACTTTGCAAATCCCTAGAACACTAAAAGGGTAAATTGCGTACAACCTTAATGTTAACATTTCGCATCCTCGCTGTGCATAAATTACATATAACATCCTTAACCTGATTGGGGTTTTGTTCATGTAATTGGAAAATTGAAAATGTAGAAACACTCATCTAAAAACCTAACAATGTAGCTTCGAACCCACAAGCATTGTTTATTAGAATAGTAGTATAATATAATGGTATTTTTGTCTTGGCATTTAGGAGCATTTGTTATTTATAATGTAACGGGGATAAATAAATATTTTTTCATCTTAATTGTATAATAAAATAATTAAAATATTATTTGAAGAAAAAAAATTGGTGTAAAGGGGTATTTTTGTATTTTCACAATGGTTTTTTTGTTATTATAATTTAAGTAAAGAGGCAATTTGATAATTAACCAAATATAAAAAATCATAAACAATTAAAATGCATAGTAAAACAATTAAAATAAATTTAAAATAAAAATATTTAAGCCTAAGGTCAAGAGGTGTTTTTGTTTTTTACAAAGATTTTTTTAATTAGAAAGTCAGCTCAGTGGCACATTCAGGAGCGCGTGAGAGACGCCCACACTCTTTGGGTGGCATGTGTGATGCCTCTCGACGTTAAAAAAAATATCATTTTGTCGTGTTATTAAAAGTGTTACCATGTCCTCTTCATGTTGTTATGATGCGTGTCGCATGTGGGCTTTTTTCCCCCCTTCTCTCTCTCCTCCCCCGGATATTATAGCTTGGTCCTTTTGGTTGTTAGTATTTCAACTTTAATCCCTATTATTTTGATTTCTCATTTTTTGTCTTTATCATTTTGTAGAAATTTTATTTGTTTTCAATTTTATTTTTGAATCCTAATTTATCAAATATTATATTCTCCAATTTGGTCATCATTCTTTGAATTTCTAATTTTTTACCTTGGTCATTTTATAAAAGTTTTATTGGTTTTCAATTTCATCATTCAATTAAAATTTTTGGTATTATGTTTTTCAATTTGGTCCTCATTGTTTTGATTTTTAATTTTTTTCTTCATCCTTTTGTAAAAATTATTATTCTTTTCAATTTCACTCTTTAATTACAGCATAGTTTTTATTTTTTTATGTCAAATTTAATCCTCATATTTTTTATTTTTTGTCCTTTTACTAATTTGTTTTCAATTTCACCCTTCAATTAAGAATAAAATTTATTTTGTATTCTCTTTCTTTTAATTGTTATTTTTTAAAATCCTTTTGTGTAATTGAGATTCTTTTTTCAATTTCATTATTCAATAAATGATTGATTGTGAATTGGACTTCATGGTTTTTCTAGGTTGGGTGATTCTGGTCTAATGACTCAGGTCACGAGTTTAAAAAGTTAACATGATTTTTTTTTAAAGAGCTTTATAATTTTTTTTAGTTTTTTATCGAGTTATTCCAATCACATGATATAGGCCGCGAGTTTGGTGAGATAATTTGAATTGGCTTAACCCTTATTAGCGTGATTACAAGTTTGTCATAACCATTTTTTGTCTTTTTTTTTTACCACATTTAAGAACCTAAACATCATTTTTTACACAAAAAATAGTCTGGCTCCACAGTGAAACATGGTCATAGAGGCTAGTTGAAGCCTAATTGAATCCACCATCTTCTCCACCGAATCTACCATCATCAATCTTCCACCACTTCATCCTTTTCAAATTGAAGTCATTACCACAACCACCTAGCTTTTTAGTTCAACACCTATTAAACCACCATAACTTTCATATTCTCTATCAAAATGACCTTCCACTACCATCATACGCTCCAAAAATCTCATGGAATGTCCAAGACATTATTATTCATGAAAAATTGTAAATATTTTTTACTTCATGGACAAGTTACCCGATCACAAATCACAGGTTGGTCGCCCAAACAAAGACTATATTTGAAAAAAAATCCTGGATATTTTCACACCACGAGCAGGTTACCCAATCACAGACTATGGGTTGGTCGCTCGAACAAAGACCATATGTGAAAAACTCGAGATATTTTTCACACCACTAACAGGTTACCTGATCACGAATGAAGGGCTGGTCGCCCGAACGGAGACCATCTGTGAAAAATACTAGATATTTTTCACACCATAAGCAAGTTACCCGATTACGAACCACGAGTTGGTCGTCCAAATAGAGACAATTCATGAAAAATCCTAGATATTTTTCACATACGAGCAGATTACCTGATCACGAATCACTGGCTGGTCACCCAATCAGAGACCATTCATGAAAAATCTTGTATAGTTTTCACATACGGGCAAGTCGCCCGAACAGAGACCATTCGTGAAGAATCCTAAATATTTTTCACGCATAGGTTGGTTAGTCGATCACGAACCACAAGCTAGTCGCTCAAACAGAGACTACATACACATTACACAATCACGAACCAAGGGCCAGCACCCAAATACCCAACACCCTTTTCTTTTCTTTACAAACTTACTTTCTAAAGTCCTTTAAAAGGCTATACCATAAGTATTGTAAAAAGGAGGGAAATTGTCATAACTCAATTTTGGATTCCCAAAGATTATTTGTATATTTTTCTTTTTTATTTGAAAAAAATAAAAATTTAAAATTCAAAGATATTTTTAGGACACAAAGAGATAAGCTTTGAGTTATAAAAGAAGAATAGCCGGATTGAGGTATGTTGACATGATGAGCTGAATAAAGACTTAATTTAAAACAAAATTTAAGGTTGAAATCCGAGACTAAGAACCACTTTGTAAAAAGTGCTAAAATTCGAGGGTCCAATTCAAAAAGATTAAGGGTGAAATTATAAGGAATTTGAAAGATTTTGGGCTAATTAGAGTTCAATTGCAAAGTTCTAAGGGACCAAATTTAAAAAAAAGACTATAATTTCACTATTCATTATCTTTTTTCCATTAAAAAAAAAGAAAATGATGCCCTATGCGCATTTTTTAGCCCTAAATTCTACCGCACCTCTTTACCACACCACACATACTTCACACCCCTTTATACCCTGTCACTTGTACTTCACTCTAAAACAAAATTTCAATCCTTAATTGCTCCGAAAACACCTATAAATGTTTTCTCAAAAACACTATCCAAGACTATTCTATCTATCAAAATAAGCCTTGTATTCTTTACTTTCCAGCTCCAGAGCTAGAAAAGCATTTGTCCTTGGCTTCTAAAATGGCTCAGAAAACCCAACTCAAGGGGGCTGAAGGGGAAGCCATTGTTAACACAGCCAAACAAAAACTTACCGTTTAAGCCTTGGTAACCACCATCTCTGCAACTTTAAGAAGCCACCAATTTGATAAAAAGGACCTAGCCATCCTCTCTCCCTCACGGTAGCCACCATTTTCTCTGTTTTTCAGCCCCGAAACAGTACCCAATAGCCCATAATATGTATTTTTTTTTTGAAGGTTTAATCCTCAAACTTTTGAAGCACGAACTCCTAGATTACTTGTATGCATCATTTTTGTGTGTTTGTTTCTATGGTTTCCATTTTTTTTTTTAAGGTTTAATCCTCAAACTTTGTTTATGGATTGGTCCTTTGTGGTTTTAAAAGGAGTTTGGGCCATTTTGTTTTCTCAGGGTCCATTTGGACCAAACTTAAATGTCACAGAGCCCAGCTGGTATGGCTGGGTTGGACCTCTTTCTGTAAAAAAAAAAAATTAAGACCATAATCGGTCTGACAGAATTTTACAAAAAAGGAAAAAATACACCTTTTGATTTGCGTGTTTAGTAAATACGTCTTAATAAAAAAATACACTTTGTTTATTATTAATATTTTCTTGGAAAAAAAATCTTTATTTTTTTAATTTAATTTCTAAATGTTTTTTTTAAAAGATAAGTTTGGAATTGTTTTTTTTGGCCCCTTACTTTTTTGACAATTTTATATTTAATATTTGAGATTATAACTTATATGTGAGATATTTTTTAAATATTAAATATTTTTTTTGTCAAACAAAACTTTATTTTTTAAATTTAATTACTGATTTTTTTTAAATGATAATTTTGCATTTGTCTTTTTTTTCCCTCATTTTTTTTACCCTTTTATATTTAATATTCAGGATTATGACACGCGAAGCGTTTTTCAGGTACTAAATAAAATATTTTTTTCTTATTATTATTATTATTATTATTATTATTCCAAAAACAACAAATTTTTTTTTCCCAAAAATACATTTAAATATATTGATTTGCATATGACTAAGTTTCTAAAAAATAAATCATATTTGCATAGTTTAGCATACCAAAAAATCACAAAAATAGTCTTCTTTTGCATGATTTAATAACTAGTTTATTAAAGCAATGAGAACTTGACCTACATTAAAAAAACCAAAAAAATTATATTGTTTCTTTTAATATATAAGATTATGAATTTATACACAAAACGTATTCCAGATATTAAATAAAAAGATGATTTTTTTTTCATTTTATATGTTTTCACTCTAGAAGGGCTAGACTTGACCATAAAGCTATGGTTCATTCTATTGGAGTAAACCGACTTTGACCATTAGATAGACCAACAATTAGAAAACACATCAGTATCATAGTTTATATCAGACAAATAAACAATGCAAGTTAGGTGGGGCATTAATGGTCTGCCCTATGACTATGAGTCAGAGTTCAAATTTGTGAAACACGTAACTCATCTCTGAGTGCCTACTTAATAATGGTGAGCATACATGCCTTAACCATTCATCGTCATGTTCCTATATTGTGTTTACGAATATTATAGAATGTATAACATGTATATATATATGTATAGGAATTAATGTAGGATTATTTCAATGTTGTGATTCCTACAGTTACTGCCGTGTCCTGCCACACACACACACACACACACACACACATATAGAGGAAAGGTTGGTTACGGCACAACCTAAGCTATTCTATTATTCTCAACTTGGTATCATAGCCCTAAATAAACTAAAACACTTCCTCTTCCCTTTGCAATGGACTCCTCCTCCCAGCCTTGGTAGCTCTCCTTTTGCAGTATCGACAGTGTTGGCTCCCTCCCCTGCCGCAGCATCACTATCTTCCTCTACCTCTGTTCTGCCATGGCCACAACCCACAGCTGGTGGTCACGCCCTTTTCAACCCTAACAATACTCCCATATTGCAGCCCTATTCTGATGCAGTTTGTGCCGCCTCTTCCACTGCTATTGTCTCCCTCTCCCACACTCACCAAGTCATCTCCTTCAAGTTAACAAACATCAATTATCTCTAGTGGCGAATGTGGATGAAGTTGTATCTCCTAGGCCAAGGAGTTTGCGGCTTTGTTGATGGCTCCAACTCTTGCCCCTCTCTACATGTTCTTGCTACCAATGGTACCTCTCTTCAGGTAAATCAGTTCTTTCTTCGTTGGAAACAATAGGACCAACTCATTCTGAGTGCTCTGCTTTCTTCGTTATCCATGGAAATTCTACATCTTATTGTCGGCTGCCAAACTTCATGTTCTGTCTGGCGCACATTTGAGCAAGCTCTAGCTTCCACGTCAAACTCCCATATTGTGCAACTTCATGGCTCCATTCAAGATCTTCGACAAGATGATAAATCGGTAACTCAATTTATACAAAAAGTTAAGGCATTGTTTGATGAGTTAGCTGCTACTGGCCGACCTATTTCGCTAGAGGATTTCAACTTACATGTGTTTTGCGGCCTTCAGGGAGAGTTTAAGGACTTAGTAACAAGCTTTGTGACCAAAGCCAAACCTCTCCGGTATGCAAATCTTCATAGTCATCTTCTCACGCATGAATTTATTCACAAATCATCCCATCCATCCATGGGGTCTGCTGCCATCAATGCCCCTTTGCTGCCCACACCCAACATACCTCCTTCTATCTTTATCTCTCAACGTCAATCTTTTGGAAACTTTGGTCACAATAAGGGCCATTTCCATGGAGGTTGGCGTCCCAACCAGTTCAGCAGCAGAGGCAACCGATCTGCAGCGTCCATACCAGATTTCCGCAGCCTCCACAACTCTTCCACCAGTGACAACATACAAGGTAATTGGTAGGGCAATTGGCAACGCAGCAGGGGGCAGAATCCTTGCAGCCAATTGTGCCAAACATTCAGCTATACAGATCCTCACTGCCCTCAACTCCAGCACCGGGGCTATGGACAACAACCTAGTGCAAATCTGGCGCTGCGTAATATCTCCTTAATAGGTATTGTCGATTGGTTTTCGGACACCAGTGCAAATCAACACGTTACACTTGACCTTGCAACCTTGGCTGCTTCAGAACCATATCTCGGTAATGATAATTTGCATGTTGATGATGGTAAGGGACTTCCCATATCTCATATCGGTCATACACCTCATCGTTCTTTCACTTTGTCTAATGTTCTTTATGTTCATACAATCATGAAATGTTTGCTTTCTGTTCAGAAATTTTATCTCGATAACAATGTTTATTTTGAATTTCACCCTTTTGTGTTTTATGTCAAGGATCTCAACACCAATGAAGTCATTCTCTCAGGTCAGAGTAAAGATGGTCTCTATGCTTTGTCCAGGTATTCCATCATGTCAGTTCCTCAAGCCTATTGGTCTCCCTGCATCTCTGTTTCTACTGATTTATGGCATCGTCGACTACATCATCCTACCTCTTGTATTTTTCAATTATTAGTCTCGAAAAATATGATTATTTGTAACAACAAACGTCTTAATTTTTAATGTCAAAGTTGTCCACTAGGAAAATCATCGTGTCTGTCTTTAGGATCGACGGGTCACAAAACTTCTGCTCCACTTGAATTAATTTTTAATGATGTATAGGGTCCTGCTCCCTGTTTTTTCATCGGATGGCAATCGTTATTTTGTTATCTTTGTTGATGAGTACACAAAATATATATGGTTTTATCCTCTTGTTGCCAAGTCTAATGTTTACTCTGTTTTTCATTAATTTTAGACTCTCGTTGAGCGTTAATTTTCATTAAAAATAAAATCTGTTCAAACTGATTGGAGTGGTGAATACCGCAAACTGTCTGATTTCTTTCAGACCATTGGTATTCATCATTGTCTGATTTGTCCTCACACTCATAAACAAAATGGCATAGTAGAACATCGTCATAGGCATATTGTGGAAACATGACTTACTCTTCTTTGGCAATGTAAAACACCATTCCAGTTTTAAAATTACGCTTTTGAAACCTTGGTTTATCTTATAAATCCATGCCTACTCCTGTTCTTGCAGATAGATCTCCATTTGATTGTTTGTTTCAATGGTCTTATGATTATCATTTTTTTGCGTACTTTTAGGTGTCTCTGTGTTTCTTTTTTGCGTTCCTATAACTATAAATTGGATTTTCATTCCTCTCCATGTGTGTTTTTTGGTTACAGCTCATCGCATCTTGGTTATCGATGTTTTGACATTGCATCTCAACACATTTATATCTCTCGTCATGTCCATTTTCATGAAGATGTGTTTCCATTTGATAATTCTGAACATATTGCAAAGGTTTCAGCTCCTCCCCCTACCCAACCCACTACCGCCTTCTTTCCAAATCTGTTACATTCCTCGTTGTTCCCCAACCATATAGCTCTACCACCCCAATCATCCCACCCACCACAACCTTCACCCTCCGTTGCCCATCATCATATGCATGTTTATCTAATCATTCTGCTACATGTTCAGCTTGCAAACCAATCTCACCTAGCTTACAGGACGCCACCTCTGTTGCTGTCGGGATGATCTCTGGTTCCTCCTCTGCTTCTTTTTATTTGGCCAGTGACAACGCTACTGTTGATTCTGCCTATATTGTTAGTCCCATTTCTGTTGACATCCCTCTGCTTGCGACAGATTCTCCTTCAACCCTTTCGGCTGACTTAAATCTTGTGGTTGATTTCTCCTCTTATCCGTTGTAACAGGACACCTCATTGCCACGATCTTCTCTTGTGTCGCCGCCATTGATCAGCCGACATTATATGGTTCTTCAACCATGACAGCCAAAGACAACAAATCTAGTTGCTTCTACTGCGGCTATCATTGCCTCCCTCCGGGCCACTGCATTCTTCCTCTTCTGAACCCCTTGCATTCTTTGATGCTGATACGTGTGCCGTTTGGCATGATGCTATGTGTGATGAAATCAAGGCTTTGCGCTCGAATCACACTTGGTCTTTAGTTCCCTTTCATCCTTCTATGAACGTTGTTGGCAGTAGATGTGTGTATTAGATCAAAATGTCATATTGATGACAACACTGAGCGTTATAAAGCACGACTCGTTATTAGAGGCCTTACCTGGCAAGAAGGCATTGATTATTCTAAAACTTTTAGTCCAATTATTAAGCAGGCCACCATCTGATTAGTCTTCTCCATTGCGGTTTCGCATAATTGAAAGATTCATCAACTTGATATTCATAATGTCTTTCTCAATGACGTTGTTACAAAAGAGGTCTACATGAAACAACCTTCAGGTTTTGTTGACTTTACTCTTCCATCTCATGTGTGTAGATTGCACAAGTCGTTGTATGATTTAAAACAAGCATCGAGGGCATGGTACACTCGTCTGAATGATTTTTTGCTCCCCAATAGTTTTCTTGCTTCTAAGGTTGACACCTCCTTGGTTATCTTGTCTGATGGAACTAATATCTTTTATCTTTTGGTGTATATTGATGATATCCTGCTTACAGGTAGCAACTTTGCTATGCTCCATCGCCTAATACAGTTACTAAGCTCTGAATTCAAGCTTCGTGACTTAGGCGCAATTCACTACTTTCTGGGAATTGAAGTTTAGTCTACATGTATGGGTTTGATGCTGCGTTAGCACAAATATATTCTTGACATCCTCACTTGGGCTGATATGACTTCCTGCAAACCCGTTGATACTTCAGTCTCTCCTTCGAAAGTTATTATGCTGCCGGATAATTTATTCTCTAATCCTATATAGCTCTATCAAATCATGAGTGCTCTTCAGTATCTTACCTTCACTCACCTAGATATTTGTTTTGCTGTTAACAGTGTCTATCAGTTTATGCATGCTTCTACATATTCTCATTGGGCCGCCGTTAAGTGTATTCTATGCTACCTTAAAGGTACGACATCTTATGGTTTCCATATCACTCGAGATTTCTTCTTTGCTCTACATGGTTTTACAGATGCAGATTGGGCTGATAGTATTAATGATTACAAGTCTAGGAGTGGCTACCTTGTATTCTTTGGTCAAACGTCGATTTCATGGAAATTCAGCAAACAAAGCATAATTGCTCGCTCCTCTACCGAGACTGAGAATAAAGCCTTAGCAGACGATACTATTAAGGTCATCTGGCTTCAATATTTGTTAACAAATCGGCAGGTTCCCTTCGTCTCTGCTCCTACCATTTGGTGTGATAACCTTGGCGCCATTTAGCTCTCAACGAATCCTGTTTTCCATGCTTATACTAAGCATGTTGAGGTAGATTATCAATTTGTCCACGACCGGGCTGCGAAGAAAGAGATTCAGATTCATTTTATCCCCTCTCATGATCAACTTGCAGATGTCTTCACCAAGCTGTTTTCTGATGCGTCCTTTATTGCTTTACGTTACAAGTTTCGGGTCGATCCTCTACCCTCAGCTTGAGGGGGCATATTATAAAATGTATAACATGTATATATATATGTATAGGAATTAATGTAGGATTATTCCAATGTTGTGATTCCTACAGTTACTATCGTGTTTTGCCACATATATATAAATATGAAAGGTTGGATAAGGCACAACCTAAGCTATTCCATTATTCTCAATTACGAAGATCATCACTAGGTTCAGATAGTGCGCTTTATAACCCTATCTATTTTCTTATGAGTGCTATTTTTGACCCTCATCTCTTAGATATTGTGCTTTCCATCCATATCTTTTTTCTTCTGAGTGTGTTTTCCAACCCTTATTTTCTAGATAATGCACTTTCTAGCCCTATCTATTTTTTTAGTGCTCTTTCCATCTCTCACCTTACAAACAATATGCTTTCTAGCCCTATATCTTTTATTCTGAGTGTGTTTTTAAGCCCTCACATATCAAATAATACGTTTTCTAACCTTATCTATTTTCTTTTGAGTGTGCTTTCCAGCTCTTATCTCTTAGATAGTACACTTCTAGCCCTGTCTCTTCCCTTCTCGGTGTGCTTTCCAGCTCTCACCTACTAGATAATGTGCTTTCTAGCCTATCTTTTCATTCTGATTGCGCTTTCTAGCCCTATCTATTTTCTTCTGAGTGTGTTTTCCAGCCTTTATCTCCTGGATAGTATGCTTTCTATCCATATCTCTTTTATTCTGAGCACGCTTTCCAGCTCTCATGTACTAGATAGTGCGCTTTTAAACCCTCACTTCTGACAATTTCAAAAGGATTGACCTTTTCTTGATATGAAAAATCCACAACCTTTCATATTTTCTTCTTTTCAAGCTTACTATCTAAAGTCTCATACAAGACTTTTTGTCATAAATATTGTAAAGAGATGGGAAATTGTCTCTTACCCCTTGTTTTTCTAAATATTCTTAAAATACAAAAAAAATATTATTAATGTAATTGCATAATTTTTAGCATTTTTAGCGTCTTCTCAAAAGAATTCAAAATTCAAACATTTCTTTTCAACACATTCAACTTTTAACGCATTATTTTTAAAATTATTGATTAATTTTTCTCATTGAGTTGATGTTAACATTGTTTTTTTAAAAAAAAATAAATCAAAATACAAAAAAATAAGAAAAACAAAAAACATTTGGACAGGGGACTAAAAGTGCAAAAAACAAATGAGGGACCAAGGTGATTTTGGATTGCTTGGTCACCAAGTTTGCATGGGACCAAGCAATTGGAAGGAAAATATAAAATGTTTTGCCTATAAATAGTAAGGGAGTCTCCACACAAAGGTAGGGGGAAGCCAAAGAAAAAAAGCTTAAAAGAACATAACAAAAAAAAAAGATTCTTTCCCCTACTTGCACACAAAAAAATACCCTAACATTTTTTTTTCAAACACAGTCGCCACCTACACTAATGAACCAACTTTCCTTAAACCTTTGACAAGCCTCCTGCACACATCCCACCCTCTATTAAAACATTCAAAACAGTAGCAAAAAACCAACCAAGAGCCTCCCTGTTTTCTCTTTTCTTATTGTCACAAGAACTAGCCTTTTCCTTATCTCGGCCAAAATATTCATCATTGTCACCACAACCATCGATGCAGCTCTCCCTCACACTCACGGACACAACCAGATCACCTCCTATGACAACTATCTCTCTCCAACAACGCCACACCCAGCAGCTCCACACTTTGAGCCGCTAGAGTCTTAACCTCTTTCATAGTAGCACCACCTCTTCCACACAGCAATGACGTCCTTCCCAGTCATTGGTCCCTTCAAAACTTATACTAACAACTTTTCTATGTCCAATTCCGCCCTAGCATTTTCTTTTTTTCTCCCTTGGTTGCCATAATAGATCTCCCTCAATATTGACAACAACTTCACCCTTCAAGACTGGCTAAACCCCTAGCAACTCCTTACTGTCGGCCAACCTTGTTGTTTCTCAACCGTTGGCTGACTTCCTCACTAGTAGTAGCTCCCAACAACAAGACACGGCCTATCATCCCTCTCACTAGTAGTTTCACCACCGATAATGACAACAATCAAAGATGGCAACCACCTCGACGCCACACCACACCACCTTCACAACAAACCCGTAACAACCTATCACAGCCAAAAATACGAAGAAAAAAAAAACAGCAATGAAAAAGAATGAAACATACCTAAAAGTAATAGAAAACCAAATCTTGAGGTGTCCAGATCTCCTTCCTCAAGCAGCAGTGAGCGTCACCACCAATATAGGAATGAAGAGGAGACTGAGGTGCTTCATATCCAGTAGCTCACTCTCTTTTAGTAGTAGCAGCGCGTGGATACACGCTCTGTCGCTGTTTCAGCAGTCCTCTAGCCTCCAGTATATCCAGAACCTTCAAACACCTTGGAAAGTTGATCTATAACTTCAAATCATTTTTTGGACAAATTGTTACGATGATGTTAAATTTGGTACAAAATGCTTATTATTGTTTATAAATTTATGATTGTTTGGAAACGTTTAATGTATTTTTTTAAATGATTTGATTATTTGTGTTGAATTATGAGTTTTTTAGGTTGTGCTTGCTTTTTGGACAATAAATGTTGATGCATGAATTATGTTTAGGTTTATGTTGAATTACTTGAATTAATATGCATTTTTAATAATTTGTGAAATTAACAAGATTTGATGTCTGATTGTTTGTTTTGTTGAATTATTAAGTTGGTGAATGGTGAAAGAATAGTTTATTTTGAATTGGTATCTTTCTTGATTTAAAAATTCATAAACCATTTTAAAATTATTTATAAGATCCTTGTGTGTTTTTCTAATAATTTTTCCTGATATCGAGCTATAGACATACACTGTAAGATATTAACTCAACATTAAAAATACATGGTTTTTCTCGAAACTTCGAAAAAATTCAAAAGGATTCAAAAAAACATCTCTATTCCAAATATATATATATATGTTTTGTTTTTTGTGCATATGAACAAATTTTAAATGTCTTTCATGTATATTTTAAAAAATAAAAATTGCATTCGCATCATATTTTAAAAAATGCAAAATAGATATCCATTAGGATTATATCAAAGTTTTAAAAATACCAAAAAAATAATTTTTTAATTAATATCCGGGGTATGAATTTTACAACATAATGCATATTCTTAGTATTAAATTAAATAAATTAATAAAAATAAACCTTAGGAATTAGTTGTGGATGTTATTATTTAAGGTTATGATATTACACTGTAAATTATATCATTGGGTATTAAACATACAAAATAGAAAATGAATGCAATGCTAAATTTAGGTTTTAGAACAGTTAGGATTTAACCCAATAAGGTAGAGATCTGCCTTGAACCTTAAATGAGACTAACACATAGAAACATTACTTAGAACAACAATCAATCAACAATGTACCGTACTATAGGTAGGGCGCACTAGGAGCAATGTGTTCTCCCTTTGCACAATTAATCTCCTTACCCAGACTCTCATAGACTATAGGTTTTAGAATGACCATGATACTAGGTGGTGACTCAAATCATAACTCTATGATTAAACTCAAAACTCTTTTTGATCCAGGAAGCAACTCCACCATTCGACATCGTGCACACCACGACAATGGTGATGATGAGAAATGAACAGTAATGAATAGATATCTTCAAACAACACTTGAAAGCAGTGACAAATATAGTTAATATGGGTCACCTTAAGATGATGTACTAATTATGCAGATTCAAAATGGAAGACATAGGAAGATAAACTTATGGTGAGCCTAGAAAACATTTGTGTCACTTAAACAATTTATACAAGCCAATACCTAGTTCTTAACACATTTGAAGCTAAAGGTCTTTAAAGATATGAATGGCATAAAAGGAAGGTTAAACTTTCAAGATGTATAATTTGTGTTTTCCTTTGATTCCTTCAGGAAATCAACCCTGTTATCAAGAGATCAAGCCCTACAATTATGAAGTTTAGCTTTGTCATCAAGAAGTTAGCCTTGGAATCAAGAAAGTAAGCCTTATAACTAGGAAATTCATCCTTGCCATTTGAAAGTTCACCCTAGCCTCTAGAAAGTTAGCCCTGCAATCAGGAGATTAAGTAATGCAATTAAAAAGTTCACCCTTGCCATAAAAAAGTCAGTTTTGCAATAAAAAATCAATCATTATCATAAAAACGTTAGCCCTACCATTAAGAAGTCAACCCTAAAATCATGAAGTTCAAGTCCTACTATTAGGAAGTTCAACCCTGGTGTCATGAGAAGTTAGCCCTACAATAAGGAATTTCAAGCTCTATCATCAAGAAATCAAGTCCTGCAATAAAAAGATCCAACCATGCCATCATGAAGCCAGACCTGCTATTAGGCAGTCTGAGCTTTACCATTAGGAGGTTTCAACCTTGCAAATAAAAAGGTTTATGGTATAATCCTATAACTAGGTATATCAAACTAAACTCTATAATCAAGATTTTTTTTATGTTGAGGTTGGTCACCTAACAATTTGACCCATTTAAATTCTATGTTGAAGGTGGTCGTTGTTGATTTTATAGAGTAGTTACCTCTCTATGAGATTGTGTTTTTTTCATGATGAGGATGGTTACTTCTCGCCGAGACCTTTTCATTTTATTTTTAAAGGTAGTCGTCTTTCGACGAGACTACTATTGTGTTATTTCCTGATGAGGGTGGTCGCCTCTCGATGATACCATTTTATTTTATTTAGAAGGTAGTTTTCTATCAATGAAACTATGTTTATTTCTTGATAAGGGTAATCGTCTTTTAATGAAACCATTTAATTTTTTTTTTAAGAGTAGTCGCCTCTCGATAAGACTTTCTTTTTAATTGAGGTTGGTCACCTTTCAATAAGACCATTTTCCTTTATGCTATGGTAGATTTACATGTTTAATGGTTTTAAGGTTGTTATTGTTTGATTTGATGATTTTATTTGGCATTTTAAAAAACCCTTTTTTTTCTACTTTATTTTTCTTTTCTTTACAAAATTACTATACAAAGTCAAACAAAAATTATTTTTCCTTATCTTTATACCGTAAATATTGCAAAGAGAGGGAAACTATCGTAACTTGACTCTAACCCCCTGTTTCGATCAAGATTTCAAAGAAAATTTTAAAAAATATGTTTTTGATGTAATTTGGTTGATTTCAATCTTTTTAGTACTTTTAACATGTTAGCTTATCATTGTAAGTTGATGAATTTTTTAAATAAAAAAGAGAATAAAAGAAGTTTAGCGCGCATGGTAATAATTAAAAACAGGATGAAGGACTAATATGAACATTTCTAACCCCTTACCAAGCAACTTAAAGGTAAAGAGATAATGATAAAAAATAATAATAGAAGAAAAAAAAACAAGAGAGTAGAAAGGTATGAAAGGTTAGAGAATGTGAAAGGATAAGAAGGAATCGAACTATAAAGAGGGGTATAAATAAAAAGGACCCATAATAAAAAGAGAAAAAAAAAGAGAGAGATGATATGTGCAAGAAAAAAGTGATAGCAAAATTTGAGTGAAGAAACAAAATAGGGAGAATAAAAAATTTTAAAGTGAGAGAACATATGAAAAGAAAGAAAAGGAAAGAAAAGAACCATAATTGTAAATAATGAAGAAGAGAGAAAAGAAAGTCTATACCCTTGTGATCCGACCAACCATCAAAGCGCCTCCACCATCTTCCTCTATCCATTATCTCACTGATCAACCCCATAACAATGCCACCTTTACCAATCAAATAGCCTAACCAGACCAATCCAAAACCCACTACCTCTACATCTTCTTCTCTAATTTGCCTAACAACTCTCTATAAAAACCATACATATAATTGTAAATAATTTTGATTATTAGAAGTGTTGGGGTTCACATCGATGTGTGGTAGACTTAGGGGTATGATTTTGTTGGGGTTTTATTTTTATGGTGGAATAAGGTCAAAATCAATATCATGTGATGGAATTCGGAGGATAATTATCAATAATTTGGATTATTAGAAGTGTTAGGGTCCACACCTATATGTGTGTAGTAACCTTGGGGTGTGATTCTATTTGTAATTTATTTTTATGGTGGAATACAGTCAAAATCAATATCATGTGATGAAGTTCGAAAGATTAGGTTGTAACAGGTTTATCCATGGTATAATGGTTTGGTCTTAGTGTAAAGATTTTTTGGGTGTCTATAATTATTGGTTTGTCATGATGTTTGTTTTAATATAATAATTTTTTTTTTATCAAACTCATCTATAAAAATTTTATGTGTTTTTGTTCAGTGTAAATATGTCTCAACTAAATTTTATTCAATAAATCAACCCATGATCGGGTGATCCGTTATTGGTTTTTATCCTTAGATGTTGAATATCAAGTAATAGAATCAGTGAATGCATATTTATGTCTTTTGTGTAGTCATTTTATGTTTGCTTTTACTTGATGTAAATGTGTCTTAATTGTCTTTTATTCTAGAAATAAACCTAGGATCATATGACCCTTTATCATCTATTATCCTTGGATGTTGACTATCGAATAATAGAATCAATGGATGCATGTTTATGTCTTTTTTATTATAGTTTTATGTGTGTTTTTATTCGATGTTGATGTAAATCAATTGTCTTTTATTTGAGAAATCAACCCAGGATCAAATGACCTGATATCGGTCATATTTTTTTATGTTGGCTATCGGGTAATAGAATTAGTGAATGTATGTTTATGTCTTTTATGTTGTCATTTCATGCTAGTTTTTGTTTGATATAAACATGTATCAACAATTTTTTATTCGAGAACTCAACCTAATATCAAATGACCTATAATTGGTTTTATCTTTAGATGTTGACTATCAGGTAATAGAATCAATGGATATATGTTTCTGTCTCTTACATTGTCATTTTATGTTTGTTTGTCTTAATGTATAAGCTGTCATATACTTCAAGAACTCAACCCAAGATTATATGACCTATTATCGACTTCTATTCTTGGATATTGACTACCAGGTATTTGAATTAGTGAGTACATATTTTATTATTTTCATATACGTTTGTGTTAGTTATTGTGCATTTGCTATCATTTATCTCAAGAATTCAATTTAGGGTTAGATGACTCATTCTCAACTCATATCCTTAGATGTTGATTATCAAGTATTTGAATTAATAAATACACATTTATGTTAGATTGATGTGTGTTATTTGTTTCTAGTGTTTGGAATATTTTCCTTGATGTTGCGAGCGAGTTTGGGCTTGGTCGACATGATCTCACATAGGCTCATTGAGTGTAAGTGTTAGTCTTTGAACCCGTTTTAATTAATTTAATGTGAAGGAGGCTCATTCCAATTAATATAATCTAGAAATGGGCTCATGCTCATCGATTACTCACCATCCTTGCAGGACCAATTCCTGTCTTTTGTAAAAGTGGTGGTCGGACTGTTTTTAGGTCTAAATCCAAAATCAATATTTTAGTTTCAATTTAAAATAGAAGCATGTTAGTTTAGGCAATTCCCAAGCATAACAAACACCTTTAAAAAAAAAAAAAAAAACAATGCAACTTATCTTAGGTAGGATATATAAGATGATTGTTAGTTTTCTTATTACATGATGAATCCTTTACATAAAACCTCTGAAAGACCAATTAGGGTTTTCTAATTCTTATAAAACTAGGTGGTGACTCTCTTTTTTTCTTCTTTAGATTTTATCCTTTTTTACTTGTAATTCGTCTCGATATCCCTTGCGACAAAAGATAAAAATATTATTTATTTATTGACTTCTTAAAATATAATAAAACATCTTTACTTGTGCGAATAAGATTATTTTAACAGTAAACAAATAAAACAATTATATATATCTTTTTGTACATTTATAAAGGACAGCAAATGCTTATTAAGGATGGAAACTATAAGGATACTTTTATTTTATTTTTTAGTTTAATGATAAGGGGTATTTTTAGATTCGTTGAAATGTCAATTAATACTAAATTCCTTTCTCAAACAATATTAAAAAGACACCCAACATTGTTTTGTTACATTTAAAAAAAATTAATAAATTCCACTTGATATTCCAAGGTTTGAACCTATAAAATCAAACAATGAACATATATATTTAACCATTAGGTCAAAATGTTGATATTTAGACCCATGTCTTTTTATTATAAAATTAGAAAAATTGATACTAAATGACATAGTTATTAAATCCAGCCTAAGCTATGGGTTTCTGGTCGGTTGGATCAATTCGGATCAACCCCAAAACGATATTTTTTTAATTAAAACAATGTCATTTTAAAAAAAATTAAAAAAAAAGTTCTTTAGAGTTGACTTGTAGGTCGTACCGGAGTTTGATCGAGTCAACCACGTCAGCTAGGTTTGACAAGATCAAATTCCAAGTTGGTTTGAAATAAAACTCAACAGAGACTCGATTTTAGATAAGCAAGTTATTGAATCAAACCGACAGCCTTTGAAAAGGTTTAATAACTATGTTATATGATGCTAAATTGTCATTAAGCCCTCAAATAAACCCATGTCCAAATAATAATAAAAAAGTCATAGTTTCAAACTCAAAAGATGATGACTGTGATCTTCAAAATATTGAGATCATGATTCATGTTTCCATTTTATTGAGTGTTGGTCAAAAACGCAAAATCATATATCCTAATTTATATTAATGTTTCCGAGCATGTCCAAGAGTCTTTATCTGACGTGTGTGATGCCATTTACAGAGCAGTAAATAATGTTTGGTCTAAATCAAACTGTCTTTCTGAGCAACTCTTACTTTTAGAAATGAAATTCAGTGTGAGCTATGTTGAGATCCGTGGTGCTTTTTGAAATGCAGATATGTGCAGGATGAAAAGTGTGTTTGGTTTTTTTTTGTTATATAGTTTTTGTTGTTATAATTTAAAAAAGTAAGTAAGTTTAAAAAGATATAGTAAATTGTTGTTTAGTTGGATTTAAATACATGTTTGGAAAAAATTATGATTGAAGTTTATGTGTAGCAAAAAACATGTATAAAATATTTGGCGGAAATGTGGTTGTGGTTGCTTTTCAATGTTTTTTTACTTGGAAAAATATTAAAATAATATTTTTGATATCAGTGTATCAAAATGATCTGAAAACACCAAAAATATATCAATTTGAAGCAAAGAAAAAATAAAAAAGTTCAATTTCTTTTAAAAAAAATTTAAAATATAAAAATAAATAGAATTTTATGAAACTCAGTTAAAAAAACATGTAAAAACTATCTTTTAAAAATTACAATTTAAATTTAATTTTTTAATAACTCTCACAGTACAAAATACAATTTTATTTATTACCGAACATTTTATTACGTTTGTCTCACAGCAGACACCCTCAAATGAAAGGAATCCACCCTCAAATGCAATGATGACAAAGTCTACCACTTCAGAGCAACACAGCAAATGGGTGAAAGTTTAGGTCAGATTGCGAAGTTTAAGAGTCGGTAGGAGCAGGAGAATGCAGAAGA
>Ga0307515_10007064_pt1 | contig 22307 bp, 2 predicted proteins | sample 17_EM_MG_FD_194513 | JGI IMG/M metagenome (GOLD analysis project Ga0307515, IMG submission 194513) | Populus trichocarpa ectomycorrhiza microbial communities from riparian zone in the Pacific Northwest, United States - 17_EM | ecosystem: Host-associated > Plants > Roots > Unclassified | place...
CCCCCCCCCCCCCCCCCCCCCCCCCCCCCCCCCCCCCCCCCCCCCCCCCCCCCCCCCCCATATCGCTTAGGGGGTATCCTGTTAGGACGATTAGGAAATACTAGTTTTCTATTAAAAGCCTATTAGGATAATTAGGAAATTAAAAATCCTACTAGGAGCCTATTAGGATAATTAGAATAACTAAGGAAATTAAAATACTACTAGGAGCCTACTAGGAGCCTATTAGGACAATTAGGACATCTAGGATTAGTCGTTTATAAAATGAATTAGAATCCTTAGTATGCAGATCCTCAATTTTTACGCCCAACCCAACGTATAAAACCGTAAGATAGCCCATTTGCACGTTAAACGCGCCTTATTGTCGATATAACGTCACTATTTTTAGTTAGTAAGTTAAAGCCGACGTTACCCTACTATTTGCCCTATCTTAACGCGTTTCCTAGTATAGTACCTCCCGTAAAGAAGGCCCTAAAGAAGGCCATAAAGAAGGCCCTAATGTTACGGACGCTTTAAGTACGATGTTACAACTACTAGGAAGGGAGTCGGAAGAAGCTAGTTAGTTAATATAAGCACGGTCCAGTATAGAGCCAGTGGAACCATGTAACGAGGAATGGTAAGCAAGTTATATAATGTGCTACGTAAGGAACGAGAGGAATAGAGGGAACTTACGTACCTCACGTATAATATATACCTCACGTATAAGGAGGGTTTCCTAGGAGTACGGTTATGTATTTAAAGGACCACAATCCCTACTCTAGATAGTTCTTTCCTTATAGTGATTCTTAGAATATAATTAGAGTTAATCTATTAGGCAACCACTCCACTAGTTATTATTACGTTATTAACTTACTTATAATACCTACACACCTAGCCCAATAACAAGCCCATCATAGTACCTACTACAAGGTTCCGTTATACAATCACTACCTAGTTATAGTTTTAATAAGTTAAATAATATACCACTAAAAGCAGCTACTATAACGCCATTAACGGCGGCAACTACTTTAAGGTCTAGAGGCGACACTAATATAGCAGATACTAACTCGCAATAACCTATAACGGTTAAACAACTATAAGAGATAGTTAACTAGTTAATAGAGAATAATACGACACTTAAATAAAGGATTAACGGGATAGGCGTAGTAAAGGTTAAGTTACCATTAATTAAAAGATTCTTAGGAGAAAGATTAAAGCTTAAGGGATTTCTTACGTAAATGCACTTTAAGGTAGCGCAGGAAGAAGTAAAGCTGGCAACACCTATAGATCGAATAGCTTACGCGGGATTATTCTTATTAGGAAGAGCACTTAAATAGTTTAAGCCTTACCTTATAGAAATATAAGTAAATAAAATAACAACCACTAATTAGGAGGTACGGTTTATATTCTTAAGTTAGGAAGAATTTATAGAGCGACTTATATAAATATTTAGAGACCCAGAGGTAGTAACTATAGTAAAAAAAAAACTCTAAGATATTACGCAATAAACTTTAGTAATTAAGTACACAATATAGTTCTAAACGCTAGCTATATAAGTTAAGTGGAATAATAGGGCACTTATAGCACAGTATAAGTAGGGACTTAAGGCTAAAGTCTAGGATATAATTATTCTAATAGAAGATATAGACACCCTAAGGGAATTAATAGATTAAGCGATTAAGATTAATAATAAGATCTTCTAAAGGGAACAGACCAAAAGAGGTTAGGACAGAGTTTTATAGTTATATAAAGCGCAGAGTACGTAACAACAAAAGCTAAGTTAGAAACTATAGTATAGCGCAGAGCTAATAAACCTAAGCGGTACTAAAGAAGCCCATAAGAGATAGAGTAAGAAATTATAAAAACCTAAAGGTTAAGGATCTAGTAATTATAGGACTAAAGAGTAAAGGCTAAACCAGGAATCTTATTAGCAGAAGACGTTTAGGCGGACTCTATAGCAAAGTTAATAGTTTAAAAATAGAGCTTACATAAATTGCGGGAAATAGGGTTATTTTGCAAGGGATTATAAAGATAGTTAGAGTCACTATATAATAAAGGGAACCCAACTAGTAGAAGATATATACGTATAAAGGGACAATAGTGTACTATAAGGAACGAAAGAATGTTTAATTAAAAGTTTCGCGTTTTATTATAACAATATATACCGAATTTATAAAGACGCTAAGTACAGCGCAAGCTATTAGCTATAAGAGCCAGAGTTAAGAGGATTTAAAGGAACTAGAGAGTTAGATAAAGAACAAAATCAACTCTATAAGCTAGATTAAGATATTACAGCAACATACGGATAATAATTAGTAACAATAATAATAGAGTTAAAGTACTTATTAATTAATAGCGACGAGGATAGTAAAGGAACTAACTAGGGGTATTTAAACCTTAATAACGTAACAGAAGTAAAGACTAAGACCGCTATAAAGCAAGGTTTAGTAACGGGTATTATAATACCGTTAGATACGGCATCTATTACTTTACAAGACGGCAAAAGTAGTATCTAAAAGAGATTAAGCAAGCAGACAACTGCTAGTGCTAGCTTACTACTTAATAAAGGCAAAAGGCCAAAGACTTAAGATTCTTAAGACGAGATAAGAGAGATCTAAGATTCTAAAGAAAGGATAAGGATAACCTAAGGACCTATAATAGACAGAAACCGATAGAGCAGGGCAGCAGCTTAGTTTAAAGATATACAAATAAGCTTGGGACAGAGTTTCCTAAAGGTATAAGATTTTTAAGACGAGATAAGTAAGATTTAAGACTCTTAAAACGAGATAAGAACACTATAAACGCCTAATTAGACTAAGGCGGGAGCTAAGCTTAAGTTAGAAGCAAGCTTAGGATTAGAAAATCTAAGGGACTAAGAATTCGGAGTATAAATAAGGACACCCACAGGTAAGAAGTAAGGAGCTTCTTTATAAATTAGAGAATCTACAATATAGGCAGTAGTTAGACTAGGAGACAGATATATAGACCTAGAGGACTTACTAGTTAAACACGGTGTTCAAACTAAAGATTAAAAAGTTAATACGTTGGTCAAAAAGTACAAGGATATTAAGGATCTATTAAAAAGACAACAACCACAAGAAAGTATAGAAGAATTTAGACAACAAATCTTTGTATAGCAGAAGCAATCTACAGAGCTAAGAATGCCAGATCGCTTTAGGAAAAAGACACCTATATAAAAGGTTACTAATAGGCTAAAGGCAGGTACACCTAGAGCCAAGTAGCTTATAGAACTGAAAGAAGAAGAGAATCTAGGAATTCCAACTAGATTCCAAGAACGACACACAAAAGGCTATTATAAAGCAGCAATAAAAAGATACTTCCTTACGGACAGATCATACACACTTAGTAAGCTATACCGAAAGTGGTTTAGGCAACGATATAATAATAAGTGGAAAGACTTTTACATATAGTTAGACGAAAAGGTTATACCAAATTAGGCAATGTCTAAAAGACAGATAAGTTATATTAAAGGAGCCTTAATTATAATATTAAAGGATCTAGAGAAACAAGCTATAGACTAGAAAGAGATAATACAAATATTAGTACTAGTAAGTGAGACGGTAACGTTTAAATTAACGCGATAGAGGTTTAAACTTAAAAATAAAGATAAGTTAAGAGTTAACCTAAGACACCTAGCGCACTATACATTAGCATGGATTGTATGCGTAGATAATATATATAATATACACAAAAACCTAAAGAAAAAGAACCGGAAATACCTTATAAGAATATATTGGGCACTAGACAAGAAATGGTTTAGGAATGCCAAGTATATACACAAATAGTATCCTACGGAAGTTTAAGAATAAGGGGACTTAATATTTTAACTAGAAAGATTCCTTATAGAAGAATACCTAAATAGACAATAATAGTGGGAATGTCTAGAGAACACCTATCTATAGTATATTAAAGACAAAAAGCAAACTAAGTATTAGCCTAAGTTAGACCAAGTATAAATAGGATCTAGTAGCCAATAGTTGGGAAAAGTAGAGGCCTACGGGACTAAAGGGAGCTAGTAGTAGAGCCTTAGACCCTTAAAGGAATTTAAGAACAATACCTAAATTTACAAGTTAAGTGGCAAGATTAATAGTTTAAGGCATTAATAGATAGTGGAGCAATAAGGAACTATATCTTACTAGTAGTAGTTAAAAGAATAGGGTTACCATACAGGAAAAAGGAATATCCTTACCTATTAGTAACGATTTTAGGAGATCCAATAGCCTATAGAGGAGGCATTATTAATCTTAAAATAGGACCTATTTAGATAACCATTAAAGGGAGATAAATTAAGATATCTTTTAATATATTACTATTAGGGAATAATAAGGCAGTATTAGAAATACCTTAGTTACAGGAATATAATCCAAAAATCAATTAGGTTATAGGTTAGGTTAATATTAAAGATACTTAATGCCGTAAAATGTAATAATAAGCCAAGATAGTATAGTACTAAGTAGGAGCAACCTACAAGGAAACAGAAAAAGGGTTAAGCTATATACTAAAGAAATACCATAAGTACGGTAAGAAACTATAGTTATTAGAAAATAAAAAGCTATTAGAGTATACAGTATAGGACTATAAGATAGAATTAGAACCAGGAATAAGTTTAAGGTTTTTTCTAATCTACAAGCTTACTAAAGAAGAAGGTAGAGCATTAAAAGAGTTTATCTAGGAAAACTTACAAAAGGGATATATCAGACTATTACAATTATTAGCAGGTTATCCAGTACTATTTATACTAAAGAAAAATAGCAAGCTAAGGCTGTGTATTAACTATAGACAGTTAAACAGCATTACTAAAAAGGATAGGTATCCTTTACCCTTAATTAGCGAAATCCAAAATAGAATAGGCAATGCGTAAATCTTTATAAAGATAGATCTAAGATAGGCGTACCATTAAATCAGAATTAAGGAAGGCAATAAATAGAAAGCAGCCTTTAGGTTAAAGGAAGGACTATATAAACCATTAGTTATACAATTTAGGCTTATAAACGCACTAGCAACGTTCTAAAAGCAAATTAACAATATATTAGGAGAACATTTAGATGAATTTATTATAGTATATCTTAACAATATTATTATCTACTTAATAACTAAGAAAAAACATAGAGAACACGTTAAATGGGTCTTAAAGAGACTATAAAAAGAACAGATACTAGTAGCAATTAAGAAATACAAGTTCTTTACTAGGAAGACCAATTTTATTAGATTTATTATTAAACTAGGCTAACTTAGTATAGATCTAAAGAAGATTAAGGCTATAGTAAATTAGTAGGAACTAGAGAACATTACGTAGTTAAGATTATTCCTAGGGTTTTACAATTACTGTAGAAGGTTTATAGCGTAATAGTTAAAAGATATTAAACCATTTACGCGGTTAATAAAGAAAGAGAAACTATAGGTATAGGGAAAGAAATAATAAGAACTATTTAAGAAAGTTAAAGAGTTATTTACCTAGGAGCCAGTTCTTAAGATCTATTAACTAGGTCTAGAGATGGTTATAAAAACAGATATATTAGACTTCGCACTAGGGGCATACTTTATATAAAAGCATCTAGATAAATAGCACCTAGTGGCATACTATAGTTAAAAGATAACACCACTAGAGTTAAACTATAACATCTATAATAAGGAGTTATTAGGTATAGTTATAGCACTAAAGAAATAAAAAGCATTTTTATAAGGCACGGAAGAACCCTTTATAGTTAAGACGGATTATAAAAACCTAACAGGATTCCTAATAATAAAGGAACTTAACTAAAGATAGGTTAAATGGGCAGAGATGCTTATAGAATACTATTTTAAGATTTAGTATACTAAGGGCACAAATAATATAAGGGCAGATACTCTAAGTTAAAAAGCTAAACTATAAAATAATAAAAAGCCATTAGGGGCTTTACTACAAAAAGATATAAATAGGTTAATTAGGTATAATTATCCAAAAATTATAGTAATTTAAGAAGAATTAGAGAAAGTTTATAAGTTATTAAAAAACTTTTAGGTATAGAGAATTCTAAAAGTATAGCTAGAAAATCTATAAACGGATATATATAAAAACTAAGAAGTAAAGTATATCCTAAGAAGTATAGCAGAGCACTTTATAGAAGAATTCTATAAGGGATTAACTTAAGGACATAATAGGGCCATAGGCTTAGTATTAAGACTCTAAGAGGAGTATATTATTAATAAAATCTAAAGGATAGCTAGGAAGGTTACTAAAGAGTATTTAGATTACTAGAGAAATAAACTAATAAGGTATAAGCTATATAGAGGGCTATAACCTATTAAAATACTAAAGAAACCATAGGAGATTATATTATAGGACTTTATTATTAAGTTGCTAAAATTAAGAGATCCTATTACTAGATAAAATTATAACGCGATCTTAGTAATAGTGGATAAGCTTATAAAGTAGGGGTACTTTATAGCGTGTATAGAAGAGATATTAGCAGAAGATATTACTAAAATCTATATAAAAGAAATGTTTGTAAAATATAGAGCACTAAGCAAGATTATATTAAATAGAGATTTAAGATTTATAGCAGTATTCTAGGAGGTATTCTTGGCGGAATAAGAAGTTTAAGTAGCAACTTCTACTGTATATTATCCGCAGACAGACGGTTAAACGGAAAGATTAAATTAGACACTAAAGTAGTATCTAAGGCACTATATCAATTATATACAGAACAATTGGGTATTATTATTACTAGTTATATAGTTTATATATAATGCAACACTATAAGAAGAAATAGGTACTTTACTATTTAAGGCAAATTATAGATATAAGCTAAGAATATTATTATCGCTATATTAAGTAAAGAAGATAAGTAATACAGCTAAGTAAAGGATAAAGACACTAATAAATCTTTATAAGAACCTTATGGAAATAGTTAGAGTAGTATAGTAAAGAATAAAAAAAATACTATAACGCTAAGAGATCTAAGGGACCAGATCTTAAGAAGGGAGATAAAGTATAGCTACTATACAAAAATTTTAAGAGTTAATAACTAAGTAAGAAGTTAGACTACGTTAGACTAAGACCTTTTAAAATTACGTAAAGAATTTCACCGGTTACGTTTAAGTTAAACCTACTAGCTAAGATAAAAATCTACCCTATATAGCATATTGCAATGCTAGAGCCAGTATATAGAAAAGTTAGGCTACTAGTCTATAAAGCAGACACGTATAGAGAACGAGAAGAAGACAAATAGTAAGTTTTAAAGATTATTAGTTATAAGGACGTTAACAATAAAATATAGTACGAGGTTAGGTGGATAGGCTATAATAAAACTACCTAGAAACTACTAGAAAATTTAAAGAATGCTATAGAAAAGGTATAGGAGTATTAGAAGAGAATAGGTTAGGTAATATTAATAAAGAAAGATCACTAAAGAATAAGTTACCTAAGGGGGACCTAGGAGGAGTAACTGCTAAACTACTTAGAGTTGTTTCCTTCGCCGATTAAAGAAAATCTGTTTTTTTATTACCAAGTTCTAGCAAACCTTATTTTATAAGTTTCTACTCCTTAAAACAAACCTTTTTATAAACTTTCTTAAGATAAAGGAGATAAGTAGACGTAGTAATACGGGCCTTTAAAGCCTTCTGCTCCGCATCCTAAGAACATTCTAACTTAGTAAGGGCGTAAGTTAGCTTACTATCTAGATAAGCAGCAGCGGATTAAACATGAGACCCTATAATAAATTACTTAGGGAATTTAAAGACTATTAAGAGTTATAAAACGCGTACACTTAGCGTTAGTAGAAGAGTAAACGTTATAAAATAAATAAATATTCGCTTTAGTGCACTTTAAATAAGAGGAAGGTTGCTAAGATAAAGGACTTACTAACGCGATATAAACTAACCCCTCTTTCGCATAACAAGAATATAGAGACGGTATTATTTTACCTAGCGATAGTATAGCAGCAATAGTGCGTATATAATGTTGCGCGTATAAAAAAGAAGATGCTTTAGGCATAATAAGCAATAATATTAACTAGATTAATTAGACGGATATTATACCTCTAGTAAATAACTTAAAGATGCTTAGAATCTTTAAAAATAAAGATAGAAAGAAGGGAGATAGTATTACGGACGCTTTAAGTATAATATTATAACTATTAGGAAGGGAGTTAGAAGAAGCTAGTTAGTTAATATAAGCACGGTTTAGTATGGAGCCAGTAGAACTATATAATAAGGAATAGTAAGCAAGTTATATAATATGCTATATAAGGAACGAGAGAAACAAAGGGAACTTACGTACCTTATGTATAATATATACCTTATATATAAGGAGGGTTTCCTAGGAGTACGGTTATATATTTAAAGGACCATAGTCCCTACTCTAGATAGTTCTTTTCTTATAGTAATTCTTAGAATACAATTAGAGTTAATCTATTAAGCAACCACTCCACCAGTTGTTATTACGTTATTGACTTACTTGCAATACCTATACACCTAGCCCAATAACGAGCCTATTGTAGTACCTGCTATAAGGTTCCATTACATCTAAAGCAGGCCTTAAAGTTACGCTAGTAATATTAACACTATTAGCAGCTTCTCCTGCTAATAGTACTCACTCTATTAGTAATACCTATATTCGGTTATATACTACCAGTGTTACTCCTAAGGCTTTTACTATAAATTGTAAGGGCGCGAAAAGACTTTAGAGAAGATTTAAAGGAATAATATAAATTTTATCTAAATCTAAGGGTATATAGCTCTTGCTAAGAATAAGACGTTGCGTAAAGAAAAGAAAGGAATAATAAGAGAATTATATAATTAAATAGTTAGGGGCCTAGTGGTCGATGCGTGCGTATATATGCACGCGGTCTTTAATAGACTTTAGTAGAATTTAATTAATCTACCAGAATTTGGTTAAAGCGTTAGAATTTATCTATTAAGTATTTTACTAAGACATTCCTACTATAACTGGGCTAATCCCATTATAGTACCCTCCCTTTTAGCTAAAGGTCTAAATAATTTAATTTTAGTTAAGACTTATAACTTATTGCATATTATATTTTCGCGTTAGGTAGTAGTCTAAAGTTTTACTAATTCTATTGTTAAATGGGCTAATTAGGATTTTCTATCCCTAGGATAAAAAATTACTATTAGCTTAGTTAAGGCGGTGAGTAGAATTAATATCTTTATAGTAGGTCTTAGTAAGGCAGATTTAACTAATTAGATAACTTTAACTGGCGGTTAAAGTTTCTTAATATCTTGCGTGTTATATAATTATATTATAAATATTATAACGTATTTTAAGTTCTTTTTAATTTTAAGCTTCCTGCTATTATGTTTTATATATTTATATTAGGTAGTAGTTATTTACCTTTATATTATATCTATTTAGCTAGAGTAGGCCGTAAAGAATAGTCTTTATAAAATTCTTTTACTAGGGAAGGCGTATTGGTCTTAATCTAGTTATAGGTTTCCTAAGTTTATGTTTTATATCCTTCCTACTTAATAAGAAGTTTAAATTGTTTAGATCGTGTTTTCTATTATATATTATTAATTAAGTTAATAAAGTAAGAACTGTTACCGTTATTAATAATTATAAAAGGTAGTAGCGGTGTAACGGAACCTTGTAGCAAGTACTACAATAGGCTCGTTATTAGGCTAGGTGTGTAGGTATTGCAAGTAAGTCAACAACGTAATAATAACTGGTGGAGTGGTTGCCTAATAGATTAACTCTAATTGTATTCTAAGAATTACTATAAGAAAAGAACTATCTAAAGTAGGGATTGTAGTCCTTTAAATACATAACTATACTCCTAGGAAACCCTCCTTATACGTAAGGTACGTATACTTTATCTACTCTATTATAGATTATATAAATTATATAGATTATACAGATTATATTATATAACTTAGTTACTATTCCTTATTATATAGTTCTACCAAATCTATCTTAGACCGTGCCTATATTAACTAACTAGCTTCTTCCGACTCCTCTCTAAGTAGTTATAATATTGTACTTAAAGCGTCCGTAACACTATCCCCCTCCTCTTTATCTTTGTCCTTAAAGATCCTAAATATCTCTAAGTTATTTACTAGAGGTATAATATCCATTTAATTAATCTAGTTAATATTGTTACTCATTATACCTAAAATAACTTCTTTTTCTTCTATAGCTCATCGCGCTCGTACTATTGCTGTAGTGTTGTTGCTAGGTAAAATAATACCATCTCTGTGTTCTCGTTGTGCGAAAGAGGGGTTAGTCTATATTACACTAGCAAGTCCTTTATCTCGGCAACCTTCCTTTTACTTAAAGTGCACTAAAGCAAACGTTTATTTATCCTATAATATTTACTCTATTTCTAACGCTAAATATACGTATTCTATAACTCTTAATAGTCTACAAGTTCCCTAAGTAATTTATTATAGGGTCTTATATTTAATCTACTACTGTAAAGCTTAATAGTAAGCTTTTAAGTGCTCTTAATAAATTGCGCTAATTATAAGAGGCGGAACAAGAGGCTACGGCTGCTTAACAGCGTGCCCTTAAAACTCGTCTTTTGGCCTCTACTTATCTTTTACGTCTTAAACGGGTTTATAAAAAGGTTCGTTTTAAGAAGTAGAAACTTATAAAATAAGGTCTATAGGAACTTAGTAATAAGAGAACTAACTCTCTTCCTATAAAGGAAATAACTCTAAGTAGTTTGGCAGTCGCTCTTCCTAGGTCCCCCTTAGGTAACTTATTCTTTAGTAATCCTTTCTTATTAATACTACCTAACCTATTCTCTTCTAATACTCCTATACCTTTCCTATAGCGTTCTTTAAATTTTCTAGTAGTTCCTAGGTAGTTTTATTATAGCTTATTTACTTAACCTTATACTATATTTTATTGTTAACATCCTTATAACTAATAATCCTTAAAACTTACTATTTGTTTTCTTCTTATCCTCTATATGTGTCTGCTTTATAAACTAGTGGCTTAATATTCCTATATACTGGCTCTAGTATTGCGATATGCTATATAGGGTAGATTTTTATCTTAGCTAGTAGGTTTAACTTAAACGTAACTAGTAAAATTCTTTATGTAATTTTAAAAGGTCCTAGTCTAATATAGTTTAACTTCTTACTTAGTTATTAACTCTTAAAATTTTTATATAGTAGCCATACTTTATCTCCCTCCTTAAGATCTAGTCCCTTAGATCTTTTAGCGTTATAGTATTTCTTTATTCTCTGCTATACTACCTTAGCTATTTCCGTAAGGTTCTTATAAAGATTTATTAATATCTCCATCCTTTACTTAGCTGTGCTACTTATCTTCTTTACTTAACGTAGCGATAATAATGTTCTTAGCTTATATCTATAATTCGCCTTAAATAGTAACGTACCTATTCCTTCTTATGGTATTATATTATATATAAACTATATAACTAATAATAATGATACCTAATTATTCTATACGTAATTAATATAGTGCCTTAGATACTGCTCTAGTGTCTAGTTTAACCTTTCCGTTTAACCGTCTGTCTATAGATAATATGCGGTAGAAGTTACTACTTAAACTCCTTATTCCGCTAAAAATACCTTCTAGAATGCTGCTATAAATCTTAGATCTCTATCCAATATAATTTTATTTAGTGCTCTATATCTTATAAACACTTCTTTAATATAGATTCTAGCAATATCTTCTACTAATATCTCTTCTATACACGCTATAAAGTATCCCTACTTTATAAGCTTATCTACTATTACTAAGATTACGTTATAATCTTATCCGGTAATAAGATCTCTTAATTTTAGCAACTTTACAATAAAGTCCTATAATATAACCTCCTATAGTCTCTCTGGTATTTTAATAGGTTATAGCCCTTTATATAGCTTATACCTCGTTAGTTTATTCCTTTAGTAATCTAAACATTCCTTTATAACCTTTTATACTAGGTTTTAGATTCTATTAATAATATACTCTTTTTAGAGTCTTAATACTAAGCCTATAGCCCTATTATATCCTTAAGTTAATCCCTTATAGAAATCTTCTATAAAGTACTCTGCTATGCTTTTTAGGATATACTTTACTTCTTAGTTTTTATATATATCCATTTATAGATCTTCTAGCTATGCCTTTAGAATTCTCTATACCTAAAAGTCTTCTAGTAACTTATAAACTTTCTCTAATTCTTCTTAAGTTGCTATAATTTTTAGATAATTATACCTAATTAACCTATCTATATCTTTTTACAGTAAAGCCCCTAATGGCTTCTTATTATTTTATAGTTTAGCTTTTTAACTTAGTATATTAGCCCGCGTATTATCTATACCCTTAGTATACTAAATCTTAAAATAGTATTCTGCAAGCATCTCCGCCTATCTAACCTATCTTTAGTTAAGTTCCTTTATTGTTAGAAATCCTATTAGGTTTTTATAATTTATCTTAACTATAAATAATTTCTCTATACCTTATAAGAATACTCTCTATTCCTTTAATGCTATAACTATACCTAATAACTCCTTATTATAAATATTATAGTTTAGTTCTAATAGTATTATCTTCTAACTATAGTATACTACTAGGTGCTATCTATCTAGATGCCTTTATATAAAGCATACCCCTAGTATAAAGTCTAATACATCTATTTCTATAACTATCTCTAGACCTAGCTAATAGATCTTAAGAACTAGCTCCTAGGTAAATAACCTCTTAACTTCTTTAAATAGTTCTTATTACTCTTTTCCCTATATCTATAGTTCTTCTTTCTTTATTAACCGCGTAAATGGTTTAATATCCTTTAACTATTGCGCTATAAACCTTCTATAGTAATTGCAAAACCCTAAAAACGATTTTAACTACATAATGTTCTCTAGTTCCTACCAATTTACTATAGCCTTAATCTTCTTTAGATCTATGCTAAGTTAGCCTAGTTTAATAATAAATTTAATAAAATCGGTCTTCCTAGTAAAGAACTCGTATTTCTTAATTACTACTAGCATCTATTCCTCTTATAGTCTCTTTAAGACCTATTTAATATATTCTCCATATTCTTCCTTAGTTATTAAGTAGATAATAATAATATTAAAATATACTATAACAAATTTATCTAAGTATTCTTTTAATATATTATTAATACGCTTCTAAAATATTACTAGTGCGTTTATAAGCCCAAATTATATAACTAATAGTTTATATAGTCCTTCCTTTAACCTAAAGGCTGCCTTCTATTTATTGCCTTTCTTAATTCTAATCTAATAGTACGCCTATCTTAGATCTATCTTCATAAAGATTTACGTATTACCTATCCTATCTTAGATTTCGCTAATTAAGGGTAAAGGATACCTATTCTTTCTAGTAATACTGTTTAACTATCTGTAGTTAATATACAGCCTTAGTTTACTATTCTTCTTTGGTATAAATAGTACTAGATAACCTACTAATAATTGCGATAGTCTAATATATCCCTTTTATAAGTTTTCTTAAACAAACTCTTTTAATACTCTACCTTTTTTTTTAGTAAGCTTATAGATTGGAAAGAACCTTAAACTTATTCCTGGTTCTAATTCTATCTTATAGTCCTATACTATATACTTTAATAGCTTTTTACTTTCTGGTAACCATAGTTTTTTACCATACTTATAGTATCTTTTTGGTATATAGCTTAGCCCTTTTTCTGTTTCCTTGTAGGTTACTCCTACTTAGTACTATACTAACTTAGCTTATTATCGCATCTTACGGCGTTAAGTATCTCTAATATTGACTTAACCTATAATCTAATTAATCTTTGGATTGTATTCCTATAACTAAGGCATTCCTAATACTACCTTATTATTCCCTAATAGTAATATATTAAAAGACATCTTAATCTATCTTCCTTTAATAGTTATCTAAATAGGTCCTATTTTGAGATTAATAATGCCTCCTCTATAGGCTATTAGATCTCCTAAAATTATTACTAATAGGTAAGGACATTCCTTTTTCCTATGTGGTAACCCCATTCTTTTAACTGCTACTAGCGAGATATAGTTCCTTATTACTCCACTATCTATTAATACCTTAAACTGTTAATCTTACTATTTAACTTATAAATTTAGGTGTTGTTCTTAAATTCCTTTAAGGGTCTAAAGCTCTACTACTAGCTCCCTCTAGTTCTGTAGGCCTCTACTTTTCCTAACTATTAGCTACTTAATCCTATTTATACTTGGTCTAACTTAAGCTAATACTTAGTTCGCTTTTTATCTTTAATATACTATAGATAGGTGTTCTCTAGATATTCCCACTATTGTTATCCATCTAGGCATTCTTCCGTAAGGAATCTTCCTAGTTAAAGCGTTAAGTCCCCTTATTCTTAAACTTCTACTAGGTGCTAACTATATATATACTTAGCGTTTTAATATTTCGCCTTATCCGTTAACTAATATATCCTTACTAGATATTTTCGGTTCTTATCTTTTAGTGCTTTATATATATTACATATATTATCTACGTATACTATCCACAATAGTATATAATATGCTTAGTATCTTAGGTTAACTCTTAGCTTATCTTTATCCTTAAGTTTAAACCTTTCTTATATTAATCTAAGCGTTGCGACTTTATTTACAGGTACTAAGATTCATCTTTTACTTCTCTAGTCCTTTAATTACTCCTCTAAATCTTTTAACGTTATAATTAAGGCTCCTTTAATATAAGTTATAGCCTTTTCCGTGATTGGGTAGTCTTAGATAACTTTCTTATCTAACTATATATAGAAATCTTCCCACTCGTTATTATGTCGTTATCTATACTACTTTTAGTATAACCCTTTAAGTATATACGGCTCGTTTATAAGGAAGTATCTTTTTATTACTACTTTATAACAGCCCTTTATATATCATTCTTCGAATCTAGTTAGAATCCCTAGATTCTCTTCTTATTCTAGTTTAGTAAGCTACTTAGCTTTTAGTGTGCCTATTCTAGGCCTATTAGTGACCTTTTATATGGGTGCTCTGTCCCTTATACGTCCTAATATGCTAGATCTCTTATCTAGTTTCTGTTCTTACCATAAGGTAATTCTTACTCTAAATTCCTTTATAGTTTCTTTTCTTTCACATCTTACAAGTAGATCCTTAAAGTTATCATACTTCTTAATCTTGGTATTAAACTTTCAATCTTTAGGCCGAACACTATATTCCCCTAGTAAGTCCTCTAGGTTTATATATCTATCTCCTAGTCTAACTACTATTTATATTGCAGATTCTCTAATTTATAAAGAAGCTCCTTACCTCTTGCCTATAGGTGTCCTTATTTATACTCTGAATTCTTAGTCCCTTAGATTCTTTAATCCTAAGCTTGCTTCTAACTTAAGCTTAGCTTTTACCTTAGTTTAACTAGGCGTCCATAGTGTTCTTATTTTATTTTAAGAGTCTTAAATCTTATCTATCTCGTCTTAAGAATATAATGCCTATAGGAAACTCTGTCCTAAGCTCATTTATATGTCTTTGAACTAAGCTACTACTCTACTCTATCGGTTTTCGTCCGTTATAGGTCCTTAAGCTATCCTCATCCTATCTACGGAATCTTAGATCTCTCTTATCTCATCTTAAGAATCTTAAGCCTTTAGCCTTTTACCTTTATTAAGTGGTGAGCTAGTACTAGCGATTGTCTACTTACTTAATCTCTTTTAAATACTACTCCTGCCGTCTTATAAAGCGATAGATACCATATCTAATGGTGTTATAATACCCGTTACTAAACCTTGCTCTATAGCGGTCTTAGTCTCTACTTCTATTACGTTATTAAGGTTTAGATACCCCTAGTTGGTTCCCTTACTATCCTTATCGCTATTAATTAATAAGTACTCTAACTCCATTATTATTATCGCTAATTATTGTCCGTATGTTACTATAATATCTTAATCTAGCTTATAAAGTTAATCTTATTCTTTATCTAACTCTCTAGTTCCTTTAAGTCCTTTTAACTCTAGCTCTTATAGCTAATAGCTTACGCTGTACTTAGCGTCTTTATAAATTTAGTATGCGTTATTATAACAAAACGCGAAACTTTTAATTAAACATTCTTTTATTCCTTGTAGTATACTATTATCCCTCTATACATATATATCTTCTGCTAGTTAGGTTCCCTTTATTATATAGTAACTCTAACTATCTTTATAATCCCTCGCGAAATAACCCTATTTCCCGCAATTTATATAAGCTCTATCTCTAAACCATTAACTTTGCTATAGAATCCGCCTAAACGTCTTCTACTGTTAAGATCCCTGATTTAGCCTTTGCTCCTTAGTTCTATAATTACTAGATCCTTAACCTCTAGATTTCTATAGTTTCTTACTTTATCTCTTATAGGCTTCTTTAATACCGCTTAGGTTTATTAGCTTTACGCTATACCATAGTTTCTAACTTAGCTTTGGTCGTTGCGTACTCTACGTCTTATATAACTATAGAACTCTGTCCTAACCTCTCTTAGCCTGCTCCCTTTAGAAGATCCTATTGTTAATCTTTATCGCTTAATTTATTAATTCCCTTAGGGTATCCGCATCTTCTATCAGAATAATTACGTCCTAGACTTTAGTCTTAAGTCCCTGTTTATACTATGCCATAAGCGCCCTATTATTCTACTTAACTTATATAGCTAGCGTTTAGAACTATATTGTGTACTTAATTACTAAAGTTTGTTATATAATATCTTAGAGTTTTTTTTCCGCTATAGTTACTACCTCTGGGTCTCCGAATATTTATATAAGTCGCTCTATAAATCCTTCCTAACTTAAGAATATAAACCGCACCTCCTAATTAGTGGTTATTATTTTATTTGCTTATATTTCTATAAGGTAAGGCTTAAACTACTTAAGTACTCTTCCTAATAAGAATAATCCCGCGTAAGCTATTCAATCTATAGGTATTACTAGCTTTACTTCTTCCTGCGCTACCTTAAAGTATATTTATATAAGAAATCCTTTAAGCTTTAATCTTTCTCCTAAGAATCTTTTAATTAATAGTAACTTAACCTTTACTACGCCTATCCTATTAATCCTTTGTTTAAGTGTCACATTGTTCTCTATTAACTAGTTAACTATCTCTTATAGTTATCTAACCGTTATAGGTTATTGCGAGTTAGTATCTGCTATACTAGTGTCGCCTCCTAACCTTAAAGTAGTTGCCGCCGTTAATAGCGTTATAGTGGCTGCTTTTGGTAGCATATTATTTAACCTATTAAAACCGTAACTAGGTAGTGATTGTGTAACGGAACCTTATAGCAAGTACTATAATAGGCTTATTATTGGGCTAGGTATATAGGTATTATAAGTAAGTTAACAACGTAATAATAACTAGTGGAGTAGTTGCCTAACAGATTAACTCTAATTATATTCTAAGAATTATTATAAGGAAAGAACTATCTAGAGTAGGGACTGTGGTCCTTTAAATACACAACCATACTTCTAGGAAACCCTCCTTATATATAAGGTACGTATGCTCTATTTACTCTGTCGCGGATTATACAGATTACACAGATTATATAGATTACATTACGTGACTTGGTTACTATTCCTTATTATATAGTTCTACCGGATCCATCCTAGACCGTGCCTATATTAACTAACTAGCTTCTTCCGACTCCTCTCCAAGTAGTCGTAATATTGTACTTAAAGCGTCCGTAATAAGCGGCACTTTATAAGTTAAAGGTTTACCTTTTAAAGGTTATAGTAAGTTTACGTAAAACGTTAGATATATTTTTATCTTAGTTAGTAGTTTAAGCTTATAAGTATATGGGCTTAGTTTCTTCTTAATTTAGTATAGGCCCGTAAATTTCTAGTCTAGTTTCTTTAAGGGTTATTAAGTCTTTAGGTTTTATATATTTAGGTAAACTATATTACTTTTCTTAAAGTCCCACGTAGGAGCTCGTCTTTTATTTATATGCTATTTTTATACCGTTTAAGCGTACGCTAATTTACATTATAATAGTTCCGTTAACTACTTTATTTAATTAGCGAAGTTATATACGTTAATTAGTTAAATCCTCTTAATTATAGGTCCTATTGTATTAACTTTAGGTTATAGTTTAAATTTAAGTTAAGGGTCTTGTCCGTAGGTTGCGTAGAACGGTATTATACCTATTAATTTGTTTCTTATATTATTTATAGTAAACTTAGCTAAAGGTAGCCACTTTTCCCAGTTATTTTATAGGTAGGAGCAGTATATTTATAGGTATTGTTCTATAATTGTATTTATAATTTTAGTTTAACCGTCTATCTTAGGATAAAATATAGTTAAGAGTTATATTTATATACTTAATCGTTTATATAGGGCTTGCTAGAAGTTTAAAACGAACTAGCTTCCGCGGTTAGATATTATTAAATTAGGAAGTCTATATAGCTTAAAGACGTGCTTAATAAAATATTTAGCTACTAATATTGTATTAATTAAGCCTATAGGAATTATATATCGCATTTTTATAAAATAGTTAATAACTATTATAATATTTATAAACCTATTACTATTAGGCAGGTTAACTATAAAGTTAATTAAGATATCTTGCTATCTTTATATTGGAATTAGCAATAGTTAAAGTACTCTTTACTTCTTTATATAAGAGGTCTTCCTACATACGTATATTCTATATACTTAAACATATTTTTATATATAGTTATACATTATAGGCCAGTAATATACTTATTAGATAATTTTATAGGTCTTTATATAGTTAGGGTGCCCTACTATAGGAGAATCGTATATAAATTTAAGTATCTTAAATTGTAAGGGTTCGGAATTTAGGATTACTATCTTCTATTAATAGTATAACCAATTATTATAGATTTTGCATTTAGTGTCACGGGACACCCCCATAATACCTTGCATACGTCCACCTGTTTTTACCAACTTAGCAATTAGAGACCAACCGCGAAATAGCAATCTAACGGCAATCTAATGGCAATCTAACGGCAATCTACGGCATTCTGCTATATTCTACTAAGTTCCACTAAATTCTGCTAAGTTCTGCTAGGACTATAACCTAAACCCTATTCTGCCTATGTACGTATTAACTAAGCAACTAAGTTAACAATATATGCCCTTTCTTCCCGTTTTCCTACCTTCTTTTTTTACGCAACGTCTTAACCTCCTTATACAGTTTATATATATAGCTTAATAATATCTACCTTGCTATATATTATCGTCGCTTATATTTACTCCGTAATACTACGTTACGTTAACTACCTATACTACTATTAACATGCAGAACGAACCCGAAGCCCCTATAACGGCCGCCAGTATTATATCCGCACTCTAAAAACAATTAGTAGGGATATAGAAGTCTTTTATAAACGCCCTTAAATAGAACTAAGCTACTTTAAATAAGCCGAATAAGAAGCATAATACTAGTAATTAATTAAGGACCTCTAAGAAGAAGTCCGCGCCCTTAAGATGTCTACGCTAGGACCTTAAGACTAAATACTATCTTTAGAGATAAACATGTGGAACGTGAGCCCTAAACCTATAGTAGCCACTTACCCTAAGCCAACTACTACACCAAAATAATCTAAATAACTACTAGATCCCTTAGTATTTACTAGTAAATAATAAAAGCTCTAATTATTTCTAAGCTAGCTTAAAAATAAGCTAACTAGTAACGCTAACTGTTACCTAACTAAAGCTAACTAACTCTATTACGCCCTAAGTTAACTAGAAGGAGATATAGCTAACCTTATTAAACCACTCTAGTTAAACTTAGTGTAAAGCCTAGTTATACTTCTTAAAGCTATATATAGTAACCTAAACTACTAAGCTACTACTTAAAGAAAGATAAACTACATAACTTAAGGAGCGAAAAGTTTCCTAGTATACTTCTCCGAATTTAACTATTACGCAAAGGAAATAGGCTGGAATGACTCCGTACTAATTAATAGCCTTATTAAATCCCTAAGCCCTAAACTAAAAACCCCCCTAATAGGCGTAGACCTACTGGGAGCCCTTAATGCCTGCGTAAACGTTATTAATAAATAATATAATAATATACTACGCCTAATACTAAAGCTGTAACGTTTCCCGCCCCAACGTCGCCATTCGGCCAAAAAGACACGGAGTACTTGCGAACTTGTTTGTAAGCGTGGCGGGATCTAATATATGTACTCTTATAAAAGCCCGCTCTATAATATAATACGGCAACCCCATAAACGCCTACTAAGTTATTATCTTAGCCTAAGCACCCTAACGCTATAGATATTAACACTAGGACCCTAGGGTACGCCCCACTAGGGTCCTTTAAATAAGAACGACGCATTAAGCTAGGCCTCTACTTTAAATATAGAAGTAGCTCTTATCTTTCTAACTACTGCTCTATCCCTATACCTAAATACAAATTACAAACGGCTAATACTAGCAGCCGTTTACCGCATTAATCTTCTAGTTACTATCCCCAATCTCTACCTAGTTCTAGCCCTATATTTAATAACCACTATTTATAAGAACGAAGCTATAGCTAACGTCCTATAAGAACCCCACCCTAATTGCCTCTAAAAGGAAGGTTCTAGAGCTAAGTCGCTCTCCGGGACGGCTCTACCATAGGATCTCATTAAACGCATTTAATATCACAAACTCTGACTCTTGGGACCATAGCATAACCATTAACTACTATCTTTGGCAGAATGGTTAATAGGCTAATACTTAAATCCTAATTAATATAGAAGCTAGCGGCATAGGATTTATTAATAAGATCTTTATGTAAGATAATGGTTTTACCCTAACCCCCCTTAACTAGTATATTAACGTATTTAGATTTAATAGCAAACGTACTATCTTAGGCCGTATTACCTATATAGTATTCTTAAGACTCTAATACCTAAACTATAAAGAATTAATTAAACTTTTTGTTACTACCCTAGGTTACTTAGTAATCCTTAAACAACCCTAGATAAAGCTATATAAGGTAACTATTAATTAGGACAACCTTAAGCTTTTATTTACCGCCTCCCGTTATAAGCAGAAGTGCCTTATAACTTACTACTTAGACCTAAAACTAAAATCTAAAAAATCCACTATAATCCACCAGTCTAAAATTTCTATAACTATCTACCCTATACCCGAGGAATCTACCAGATTCCACTAACCTAGGAATTTCACTAAATTTTACTGACGTAAGATTTCTACTAATGCCCACTCTACGCCTAAGAATCCTACTAATATCTACTAAGGATCTAAAAACTCTACTAAATTCCATAAGTTATTACTAAGTACTACACCGCCCCGAGCTAAGTAAAAGCTTAAGCTCTATATACGAAAATACTAAAAGGACTAATATTCTACTATAAAAAGGATTCTTAAAGAACCTAAACCTAAATCTAATACTAACTTTATACCTAATACCGAACCTAAACCTAAATAAGAAACTATAGATAATCTAAGCGAGCTTAGCACCCTAGATATCCGTATGATTAGAGCTACCCCACTAGCACAACTTACTAAGAAACCTAAGTATATAATCTTCGCTGTTACGATGGCCAATATTAAGAAGGCCTTAGCACTAAAGAAGTATACTAACCCCGCTATAAAGGTACTAATAGAGTATTATTATTACCTAGATGCATTCTTATAAAAGGAAGCTAATAAGCTACTAGAATACCGACTATATAACTATAAGATTATACTTAAAGAAGGAAAGTAGCCTAGATTTAGACCCTTATATAGGATGTTCTAAAATAAACTCTAAGTGCTATAAAAGTATTTAGACGAGAACCTAAGCAAAGGGTTTATTAGAGTAAGCTCATCGCCTATAGCCGTACTAGTAATCTTTATTAGGAAACCTAGCGGCGGTCTATACTTCTATATAGACTACCGAGCTCTTAACGCCGTTACCGTTAAAAACCGATATCCGATCCCGTTAATATAAGAGACACTAAACTAACTAAGTAAGGCCCATTACTACATAAAGCTTAATATTATCTCTATATTTAACCGTCTCTATATTACAAAAGGGGACAAATAGCTTACTGCATTTTATACCCAATATAGACTATTTAAGTACTTAGTAATACCCTTTAGCTTTATAAACGCTCTAAGCTTGTTTTAACATTATATAAATAACACCTTACACCCCTACCTAGACATCTTTTATACTGCTTATATCGACGACATCCTAATATATAGTAATAACCTGACCGAACATTGGAAATACGTTAACCTTATCCTATAAGCCCTGCACGGAGCCGGTCTATAATTAGATATAGATAAATGCGAGTTCTATAAAACGGAAGTCCTATACCTTAGACTCCTTATTTCTATAAACGGTATATAAATAAACCTAAAGAAAGTTAAAGTAATTGTAAACTAGCAAGAATCTAAGAATGTTAAGGACGTAAAAGCCTTTATAGGATTTG
>Ga0307515_10007065_pt1 | contig 22306 bp, 12 predicted proteins | sample 17_EM_MG_FD_194513 | JGI IMG/M metagenome (GOLD analysis project Ga0307515, IMG submission 194513) | Populus trichocarpa ectomycorrhiza microbial communities from riparian zone in the Pacific Northwest, United States - 17_EM | ecosystem: Host-associated > Plants > Roots > Unclassified | place...
CCGGGGGCAAATGAAAAAAATAACCTAAGAAGGGTAAAAAAAAGAGAGTATGAAAGCCAAAAATGCTAATAAAAAAAGGGAGACCTTCATATATATAAGAAAAAGCAACACCATCACAATTCCTATAGATAAAAAGAATATGGACACATTTATCCTCATTCTAAAAAAACCAATCTCTCACCTCCCACAAATCACAATACACACACCCACAATAACCTATATTCATAGCTTAATCTCTCTATATTTTTCTAAACAAAAAGCCAAAAGATCAAGAATGACCCCTGCCATCCCTCTCCTAATCTTTTCATCGTAAAAGACCAAAACCCAAATAAAACTCCATTTTCATCTTCCGTAAACTTTTTTCTTTTCCACCGTAACCACCACCACCACCAAACTCCATCACTGATCGGCCATAAATAGTCACAATATCAATGATGTTGTGAATAACTCCCAATACCTCTCTCTCATTTTTTTTTTCAAATCAAACTAGTCCATAGGCCCTTTTTCTTCTCTCTTTAACAACACTTCCAGCCACAAGCACAATCCGTAAGTACTGGCAACACCGTCGACAACCATCAGACTAACGACAACAATAGCCATCACCTGTGGTGCCTTTCCTTTTTGTCTGGTTATTATTGTCTCTTTTTCTCTTCTTTAAAGAACTCAATTATCTCTCTTTTATCCTTTTAAAGATAACTGCTAATATCGCTTCCATGGTGACAATAGTCGTATCCTAAACCACTAAGCTTGCCTCCATCCTCTAGAATAATGATTGGTGGTGGTGAAAACTAGTAGACAGAGAACGAGAAGAAAAAAGAAAGAGGACTGGACCTTCAACTAAGTAGATCTTGTTTTTTTGATGTCTGTTTGCCTTACTTCCAATCCAAAAGTGAAAAGAAGATAAAGGAGAGCTTCAGATGCACCAACTCACTCTTCTTCAGCGACGACGATGCGTGAATCCATGCATCGACAATGATGGTAGCGCGTGGTACATGCGTTGCCACTGTTACAACAGGCCTTTCAACGTGATTTCAGTAGATCCCGAACACACCAACCACTTTGAAAGGTCGATCCATAACCTTAAATATTTTTTTAACAAATAGTTAAAATATTGTGAAATTTGGGATAAAATGCTCATTGTTGTGTGTATACGTTTTGGATTATTGTGTGTTTTGATTTTAGATGATTTAATAATCTTGTAGCGGATTGTGAGTCTATTCTCAAAGTTGTGATTGATAATTAAACATTAAATCTTGATTGATGAATAATGCTTGGTTTGTGTTGATTTGTTTGAATCAGTATGAGATTTGAATGTAGTTCGTGAAAATAACAAGACTTGTGTTGATTTTTGGTGTTGTTAGATATTGAGTTGATGAATGATAAATAAATAGTTTGTTTTGAGTTGATTTCTTGATTAAAATAGTCAACATTTTTAATAGCCATAATTTCTGTTTTTGTTTTGTTTTGCTAAACACACCTTAGTTTAATTTTTACTTATTTTTAGATTTTTGAAGGATCATGTTACAATTAATTTTGGGTTTTTTTTATATAATTTTTACCCTTTTGTATTTAATATTTGAGATTGTAAACTTATATGTAAGACACTTTTATAGTATTAAACAAACCAGTTTTCTAAAAAAATTAAATTAGAAAAACAAAAAAAGCTTTCTTAAAAAGTATAGATTTGTGTTTTAAATTGCATATGACCAAATTCTAATATAATCTTTATTTTTTAAAAAAGAAAAATCAATTAATGGATTTTATAAATAATTTGTAAATATCTATAAGAAATTGGCCTAAATTTTAAAAACACAAAAAAAATCAATTTGTTTATTTTAAATATCATAATTTATAAACTTACACGTAATGCGTATTTTCAATATTGAAAAAGGAAAATTAAGCCCATAATAAATAAAATAACCTCCTTGTCTCTTTTTACTTATAATATTTTAAAATTATGAATTTATACGTAAAACTAATCCTAAGAAAAATAAAAATATAAAAAATAATAAAATAGATTTTGCATTTAGAATGACTGGGTTTGACCCATAAAACTATGGTTACTGAGGTGGATTTACTTTAATCAATAGATAGACCAACAATTAAAAAAAACATAATAGAGCCTTAGTAATAATTAGACAAATGAATAATACTGTCTTCCCTATATCTAACCAGTCCCCTTATCCATACTCTATAGCCTATAGACCACTTAGGATTCCTAGTGATCAAAATACTAGGTGACGACTCCAAACCTTTTAAGTATAAAAATGACAAGAGTCCCTTGTTCTTTCCATACTAAAGAACCTAATTTAGTAGAACGATCCCCACAACACTACATACGTGCGATAAAATGATGATTCCATAGGAGATTTTAAGTATAAAAATGACAAGAGTCCCTTGTTCTTTCCATACTAAAGAACCTAATTTAGTAGAACGATCGCCACAACACTACACACGTGCGATAAAATGATGATTCCATAGGAGATTTTTCCTGTGGATTAAGCTTTGTTGTATGTCTGATTGTTGTGTTTTATTTTGGTTGGTCTATATATTTGTTTTGAACATGTATTTTATACATATTGCTCATGCATTGAATTTTAGATATGGATTAATGCCTTTATGCATCACATGCTTTAATTTTTGAGAGCATATAAAAGCTTCTAAGTTAGGCGGAGGAATAATGATCTACCCTATGACTATTGGTTTGGGACCAGGTTCGTGAAATACCCAACTCGGATCTAAGTGATTGCTTGGTAATAGTGGACATACACGCCTTAACCATTTTTTACAATGCTCTTACACTGTTCTTACGAGGACTACCACTAGATAGATATGAGATTCTTTTGAGACCAGATAGAAAACCTACCCATGTTTCACTTAATGACTAGAACTTGCCTATAAGTGTATGCTAAAATAATAAAATATAAAAGTTATAGATAAGCTTAGAAAGGCTAATCCATATCCAATATACACCCTCATAAGCATACATAAGCATTCATATGCCAAAATGTCTTTAATTTTGACCCTCTTTTTAAAATATTTTTCCAAAAAATTCAAAACATAATGAAAAAAAAAAAAAAATCCAAAAAATATAGTTTGTGAAATTAACAAGACTTGTGTTGATTTTTGATGTTGTTAGATATTGAGTTGATTGATGATAAATAAATAGTTTGTTTTGAGTTGATATCTTGATTATAATAGTCACATCCATATTTTCTCTTATTTTATTTTATTTTGCAAACACACCTTAGTTTAATTTTTATTAATTTTCAGATTTTTGAAGGATCATGTTGCAATTAATCTTTGGCATTTTATACAATTTTTACACTTTTATATTTAATATATGAGTTTGTCAACTTATATGTAAGACACTTCTCCAGTAATAAATAAACTAGTTTTTTTTTAAAACAAAATTAGAAAAACAATAAAAATACTTCTTTAGAAAAAATAATATAGATTTGTGTTTTAAATTTCATATGACTAAATTATAAGATAATCTTCATTTTTTTAAAGAAAAATAAATTAATGGATTTTACAAATAATTTGTAAATATCTATTAGAACTTGGCCTAAATTTAAAAAACACCAAAAAAACCAATTTGTTTATTTTTAATATTAGAGTTTATAAACTTACACGTAAGGTGTATTTTCAATATTAAAAAGGCAAATTAAACCCATAATAAATAAAATAACCCCCTTCTATCTTTCCTTTTGTTTACTTTTAATATTTAAAAATTATGAACTTATACGTAAGACGTATTTCTAAGGGTAACAAATTTATAAAAAATAGTAAAATATATTTTGGCTTTAGAATAACTAGGTTTGACCTATAAAATTGTGGTTTACCTTATTTAGGTGGATTTGCTTTAACCAATAGACAAACCAATATTTAAAAAATACAACAAAGCCTTAGTAATAATCAGATAAATGACAATGCAGTTTACCTTAAGTAGGGTGTATTAGGGGTGATACTGTCTATCCTATACACAACTAGTCTCTTATCTATACTCTATAAACTAGTTAGGGTTCATAGTGATCAAAATATTAGGTGACAACTCCAAACCTTTTAAACTATAAAAGGATAAGAATCCCTTATTCTTTCCACACCAAAAAACATGATCTAGAAGGATGATCATCATGATGTCGCACATATGCGACAATATGAATTGGATTCCACAGTCCAATTCTTAGAAGATGCATAACAATAATTAGTACTCAAAAGAGATCTTTTCGAATTGCTAAAACCCCAACGTTATTGCATTCCCTAATACCTGTGGAACAAGAAAAGATACAAATAATTTTTTCTTAATAGTCCCTTAGAACATCCCTAATTCTTGAAGGTCGAGGCTTGCCATTTACAAATGCATTTGCATTTCATTTAAACATACCTCAAAGAGGTAGAATCCATAATGATTCACTATGCACTTTTGCCTTGTTTGTCCATATAAGAATACCATTTGATGATCTTAGTAAGTCCATCCCAATATAACAGAAACTCCCATCATAACATTTTTTCCATGTTGCAACTTTGTTGAAAAGCAAGTAATATTTATAATCCCAATATGTTTCTACCTCATTGAAGATTAAATTATTTCGAGCATTCTAAATGGACCAAACTATTCCAAAGAAGAACAAAGACCACCCATTTCTTTGCATATATCCCAAGATCATTCCAAACCACTGTAAGTAAAAATCATCCAATGGCTTTGGTAAGATCTATTGATGGCCTAACCAAGCCACCACCCGTGACCATAACTACCTGCAATCTCACAATAAAGGAAGAGATGTTTTGTATTCTCAATTTATTTTTTATAGAAAGGGCAACTTAAATCATTAACTTATAACATATCTCATCGACGGAGAAAATCTATTGTAAGTAGTTTATTCATAATTGCAAGCCAAAGATTAAACTCAACCTTAAAAGAAGTGGAAGAGGACCATAAATTGGACTGAAATGACTTATCTCCTAGAAGAAGAATTATCTCAATAAAGGCTGAGCAACTTTTCATATATAAAAAAAATACTTTTTGGATCTGGTCTCAAAATCTTACTATCTACAATATTTTGGCTTAAAAAACCATAGATAATAGTTACAAAAGTTCCATTTTCCTTTTTTTACCCAATCCCATAGTCTCTTTCTTTATGATAATGACCAGTCCTAGGTAAAGTCATTCCATGTTCCCATCTTAGAGATTAAAGCATTTGTATTTGCACACTCAACATAAAGACCAGGAAACCTGTATTTGAGAGCATAATCTCATAACCATTTTGAAGTTCAAAATGATGTTTAAGCTCCATTTCCAACAACCATTGGAATAACATTTTGTAATCCAATAAAATAGTCATCCACACTATTAAAAGTAGTAGAAATACCATTCCAAACGGGTGAAAGAGCCCTTGTAAATCTCGAAACCACTCCGATATTATCAAGTTGATATTTATATATAAAAAATCCTCCATGCTATTGAAACATCATTATTGTATCGTTATAACCATTTAAACAATGCTTTTTTTTTTTTGCAATAATAGACCCAACTCCTAACCCTCATTTAGCTTTCAGTCTGGATAGGAAATTCCAAGCCACTTTACAGATAGATTGTTTATTCATATCTCCACCCCATAAGAATTGTCTTTATATGGAAACAATCTTCTTAATTAAACCTGATGAGATTTTAAACAAAGACATATAGTAAAGAGGAAGATTGGACAACAAAGATTTTACCAAACAAAGTCTTCCACCTATCGAGAGAGAGAGAGAGTCTTGCCTTTCCAAATCTTGAGAGTTGAGACAAGATTTGATCTTTTCCAGAATTGATTTCCAAGTGGAGCATGGTCTCAAATTTGCTTGTAGAAGAGGGCATAGGTAATTCATAAGTAAACAATTTAATTTACATCTTAATGAATCATCCACTTCTTTAGTAAATTCCAAATTAACATTAATACCAATTAAAATATTTTTATAAAAGTTAATTTTCAAACAAGAGTGCTCTCTTGATGTATAAGAAACTTGAACTTGAGGCCTTCTAGATAGGAAGTATTAGCTCTAATACTGCTGATCGAGAAGGTCTCAAGTTCAAGTTTCTTATATTAAGCTTTTGATATTTTTTATTGTTTTGTTTACAACATTGTTTATTTAACCTTCTCGTACTTAACTTTCACTTTGATTAATCTTTTTGACTAGGAAAACTTCAAAATTTAAAAGTTTGGGTGCTGTTATAAAAAAAATTGAGAATAAAATAACAAATGAAATACTATAGAGATAATGTATAATTTTTGAGGATGCAAAACACTTATTGTTTAAGAAATAAGTCTTGATTTTAAGGATATGATTAAAAAAATTTCACAATCTCAAGACTGAACTATAAATTCTCAAAGTTTGGAGGAGCCATGACATATTGACATCCTTAACCTTATACTATAAAGGCTATTTGATCTTTTATAATTTGTTAATCAAATTATTCCCGATCCGATTACAATATATAGCTCAAAGGACTTGAAGGTTGCACTATGAGGTTTTAAAATAAAATACAAAACATCAAGTATGTTTTATAGAATTCCACTTAGTGTGGCCACTAACCGCCATCTCTCACAGGCAGTGATCACAATTTTATTTAATCTCGAAGGTTTGCTTATCCCGAATAAAAAATAGAGAGACTGACAACCTAATTTGATGATGCTTAAACAAAGTTCAAAAAGTTTAAGATCAAAATAATCAATTAGCATGATCATTAGCCGCCAGAAAGAACAAATTAAGATTCTCTTGAAGTTATACCGAAAGAAAGAAAGGGTCATAAAGGGAGAGGTCCCCCTACATTTGGGAGGGATGTATGTTTATATGCATGGAGCAGAAAAACATAGAATTATTTTTTCCTATGATGGGAATTCTATCGTTTGTATTTTAGCAAAAGATTTTATTGTTCTTTCTTTTTATTTTTTTGAAGTGCTATATCAGTAAACTTCAACGTTATTATTCGATTATCTCTAAGGCTTTTTACCTTTGGTTAGCAGGTGACATGTTTTAATTCATGTCTAAAAAATTGGGGCATTTTTTATTTTTGAAATGTGGATTGCTTCATAGCCCCTCTGAATATATCTGCAAACTGCAATATAATTTTATTACTTAAATCTCGACGAACGAAATTGTAGTAGGGTTCAGTTCTGCCTCTCGAGTTCTCCATGATCCTAATATTTTCTTCCTTTGCAAGCGAATATCATAATAAAAATCTTGAGGGGTTTGTTTGACTGCAATAATTTTGTTTAACTGTATACTCCAACAATGCATGCAAGTTATTTCAAGTATGATCCTCATATTTATTTATTTTTTGATAAGCAAAAGAACAGAATAAACAGCAAAGTACATAATCCACAAGGCGAAAAATCCCAAGCTCAAGACAGCAGAGGAGATTTGCGAGTTATTTCTCTAACCAAAATGGTGCAAGGTAGGATTTAGGTAGTGTGCTAATTCTCTTTTCTAGAATGAGGTAGCTCGGTCTATCTTTCATTTAAAATAGAAAAGAAATATATCTTAATTCATAAAACACACACACACACTCACGTAGCTAGTGAGTTTAACATTCACAAATAAGAACGCGAGTTCAACTGATAAAATCACTTGATGTATATACCATCTCAACTAATAATTTCTTGCATGCAATTGCTATCAAATGGACTAAGAGAGGGCAAGACACTCTCCATTATAGATGTAGCCCAGAGTTCAAAGGGCATTTCAATGATTAAAAGAAGAAGATAGAGGAATGGAGAAGAAAACATATTCTATAGAGATCAGTTACCAATGATCAATTAATAACACAACCTTTTTATTAAAAACTGGAAATACATATATACAACCCGCGATTAAAATCTCAAGGAACACAAACCCAGAACCATAAAAGTGACATAACAGCAAATCATTGCCTTAATTAGTTGTGGACGGAATGGCCAACACCTGGACTATGACCAGGGTTTGTTGGTCGAAAAGCCTCCACGAATCCATCACTAGTTTTAACAGTATGGTGCAAGTGATTACTTGGGCTTGCACTATTTAATAAAGTGTTTCTTTCGATGCTCTTCCCTCCAGGATTGCAGCGTTTGGCATGCTTCAATGCTTTTTTCAGTTCTAAACTCCTTCCTTCAACACAAAGGATATTGTAAGACAACAACATTAGTAAGAAAAACAAGCAAGTGCAAGCTGCATTGGCCATTCTCAGATGGGATGAAATTATCAGAAACTTAACTAGTGTTACAACTCTAAGAACGAAACTGATCGAAGTGTACTCAATGTAAGAGTAAGATAGAAAGAGGTCAGAGAAGATGAAGATACTCATAACCCTTCACTTCCATCGGTATTTAAAGACTTACAAAGCTGCTGCATGTGAGGCCCTAGACAATCTAAAAGCGAATAAATAAATAAAGATAAAAATAAAAAAAATTCCTAACATCAAGGAAGATTCCTTAAGGTCTACTAACCTAAATTTAAAGGTTACTAGAAGAAAAGGGGAACTGAACCGCTGTAAGTTGTCTGTAACCACTATTTTTTGCAAGTCTTTCCTTCACCCATGTTCAACCCCTAGGGCAGGAGCAGTGACAGCTTTGCTTTCATGTGACCTGGCTGTACAATATTGCCTCTTTATGCAACCTTAACTGTACAATGAACCCAAGGGCCATTTTCATTCTCCCTCCTCCCTAACTACATCTTCTATTTCAACAAAATAATCTCCCTAATATGAAGATAAAAATGTTCTAAAGCTCAATAAGTTCGCATTTCAAGAAAGTCCATTTGTTAATATATGTTCTATACTACCTTCTTTATATATTAAAAAATTAGATTGTTTCGTTTTTTGTTTGCTCAAAAAATATTTCATGATAATTTTTTGAATATCTTGCTTCTTCATTCATAAAATAATTTATCATATTGTAGTATAATTTTTAAATGTACTGTTAGGATATTATAGGCATATAAAACGAAGAATGAAGACAGTCGATCAAGCTTGTCACTGCAAAGCTATTAAGGTGCACGGGGTCTTACCGTCTTGCCATTGATAATAATTTATCATTGTAGTATAATTTTTAAATATATTAGGCTATTATAGGAGTATATAATGAAGTATGAAGAATTTTTTGGAAAAAAAACTTGAAAATAATTAATTTATCTGAAAAACGTTGAATAGAATTTGGTCATTTCTTTTTTGAAAATCTGTGTTCTGTACTTTCCCTTGAGATTTTTTTTACATCATCACTACTGTTGTTGTTGTTATATTTTTAATAAGCAAGTAGACCATTATACCAATTTTAAACTAATTAAATTGGAGGAAAGAACGAAAAGATGCCACAGAGGAGCATCAACACAGGATTCCATTGGAGTAGTTTTGGTATTGCTTACATATATGCTTTGTTTAAAGCAATGAAATATATATATATATATATATATATATTAGTTAATTATTTTAAGCAAAGGGGATTTATATGAATACACACAAATAGCACAAATCATATTCTGTCGATTAAATTAAAATTCAAATATTTGGAATGGAGTAGCACCACTGAAAATACAAGTTTTTTTCTTTTTATGATTAGCAGTACAAAATCATCTATATGCAAGAGACTTTCTTCTCATCCAACACCTTCTTTCATTGGAGCAAGCTTCATGTCTGTTTTGTGCATCAGACATAGAGTCAACAAATCATCTTCTCTTTTAGTGCTACTTTGCTTGGCAACTATGGACAAAATTCCTAACACGGTGGGGGTTGGGGGTTCTTGGTGCGTTCCAAAGACTATGGAACCTCCTTTCATATGACATTGCTTGAAATGAAATTTTGGTTAAGCAGGAATCACCTAATCCTTAACCAAATATAACCGAACTGAGAATCATGTTTTTCTTTAATTCTCCACCGGCTATCAGCTTGGTTAAAGAGCTGTAAAATGAAATTTTGGATACACAGGTAATGATCTGCTAATAAGTGCATACAAAATTTACAAATGGTCCAACTAGGACCTTGGTCGCTGAGCTTCTTAGATAGATGAATTAATACTATAATTTTATTTTTTTCCTTCTAAAAAACAACTAGTTTACTTTGACTCTTGTTTTTCTTTCTTAGCCACACACTAAATGGCTAGCTTACATCAATAATATTGCTAGATTATCATAAAAAATGGAATTTGAATGAAAAGTTTTCGTTTTAACACTTAAGAATAATTTTTGGTAAATTTTTGCATATACATATAAACTAAATTTGTCTCAGTTAGGTTATATGAAGGGATTCACATTCGGATCATTAGTGCAAGTATAAAAAATTTCTCTCATAACAATCTTTGAATTCAAATATAAGATGATATTTAAGAAGAAAACTCGAGCTTGTTAGCGAATAATATAAATCATATCTTGAGACCTCACCTAACAGTTTAAACTTGTAGGTTGAGATGATTCTTTGACATGGTATCAGAGTCTTGATGACCAAGCAGTTACGAGTTTGAATCTCACTATCCCTATTTATTTGATAAAAATTAAGTACAAGGTAATGTAGGCATGTGCAAGTTTTAGGCCAAAATGACTTTCATTTGAGGGTGTGTGTTATAGAATAATATAAATTATATCTTGGGACCTCACCAAATAGTTTAAGCTTTTAGGTTAAGATGATTCTTTGATAGAGCTAACAACTCAAATGTGGATATACTTTATTGTTACCCATTTTATAGCCCCAAATAAATAAAAAGAGAGAAAATACAAAAAAACATTGGAAAAAAATAAAAAAAAATATATTAGTAAGAAGAATATACTAGAATGCCCAGAAAATTGCTAAACATTGGTTGAGGAAGATCAAAATATATAAGATTGAAAAATTTGACAGTGTATCTTTGAATGATAAAGGAGCTATTAGTAAAGAAAATTCAATTTAAGAAGGAAAATTCAAAATTGGATGTTTAAAGACTCAATTGAAATTTTTTTAATGTTTAATTCAATTTATTGAGGGTTTAATTGCAAGAAACATTGATTTTTGAAGTCAATTTAGGCTTCAATTGGAAGAAATTAAAGTCTAGAGGTCGAATTATAATTTTTAAGAGTTAATTTGGTTAAATTAGGGGCTTAATTACACAACTATTAAAGTTTGATGGGCAATTGAGGAATTGATTGAAGAAATCCAAAACTAAGGACCAAACGGAAAAGGACACGTTAATGTAAGCTTTGAAATTGACCACATAAGGGGCCAAATTGAAGAAATTAGAAGTTTATTGGTCAATCGAGGGTTGAAATGCACAAATTCAGAACCAAGGACTAAAATAAAAATAGCTGTCTACTTTAGGGCTGACAATTGAGTTTGGCAAAGGTAGAGTTGTATGAAATTAAAAGTTTGGAGGTAATTACGGGTACAATTAAAAACAATTGGAAGAATAAAGACTTAATTGAAATTTGCCAAATTCCAAATTAAGAATCCTAAAAGATGTGTCATTTAGACTTAATAAAGAGAAGATGAATGACACATCGTTCGTTAGCCTGCATCTTTATTTTGACAGTTTTGGTTGATTAATTTGACATCTTCAAACAAATGAATGTAGAGCTACTGGTTTTCAAATTCAGCAAAGTTGGATCTAAATGAAAGTTGTGCACCTTGTTTACCAACTTCAGGTGGTCTTAGGCGGTGATGACGCCATAATGGCTTTGACGCCATAATGGCTTTGACGAGACCTTGAAAGTGGACAACTCAGTCATCTCTGCTAGTGTAACCATCATGAAAAAACTAAATTGGTTTTCATGTGTTCATACATAAAGGCTCCTCCATGGGCTCTTATCAAAGAATTATAAACAACACTTCTCTCAAGATTAAGATGTTATAAATGGATTTAAAACCTCACAAAACCCTATAAATACCCTCCCAAGATCAAGAAAAAGGATGGAAAGAAAAAAGAGGAAGAAAAAAGAAAAATAAAAGAAAAGATAAAAAAGAAGAGAAATATCAATAAGAAACACAAGTGTAGAGGTCCAAAAGTTTAAACAAAAGTTTTCTTAAGCTTTAAAAGTTTGCGAGGGCAAAAATTTTCCAAAAAAAATCCAAGAGAGAGTAGTTGTTATAGGTATACATTGCTGATTCAAAAGTAGTTCATTTGTGGCCTACTTTTGTTGTTTTTATTTATTTAGTTTGTTTTATATTTATGTTTACAAGCATAGAAAAGAGGTTTGCAATTTTTAACAAATGATGTTGCATTTACCTCTTTATTATTGTGATTTTTATTTAATGAAGTTATTTTGAAGTTATTTTGATGTTGATGTTTTTGATGTATTAAAGTTGTTGTTTAAGTTTATTTTTAATATACATGTTGTTTTAGTTTTTGTTTAACTTAAGCTATGCATGTTAAAGCAAGAGTGTATACCATGGGTTTGTTAGGTCTGTTCAAGCACAAAATGGGTTCAGAAAATCAATTTTAAATCCATGTTGCATGGACATTTATGTTGTTTTAAGTTGATAGTTTTTTTTTTATTTGATACATCATGCTTGATTTTGATACTATAATGTTTTTTTGTTAGTTTTTTGGTTCAAACATATTTGTGTATGATATTATGTCTTATTGGGATAAAAAGAGCATGTTTTAGAAGCAAAAAGTATCTATTTTTAGGTTTGGCAGAGGCTGCCTTGGCTAGAATTTTCTAGTTTTTTAGGCAATGTTCTTTGTGTTATTGGGAAGAAAATTACCTTTGTCCCTAGGTTTGGACCAACTTTGGTTCATTTCTTTTCACGAAACCCTTCATTATGCATGATTAACCAATAATCTAGTGTGTATTTGCATCAATAACATGATTTCAACGGTTTTTAATCCTAAGATTTTGGTTTAGAACTGAAACCTATTTTGATAAAATTGTGATATTTAAGTGATAATCGAAGTGAATGAGTGCTAGATTATTGACTCTTGCATGATTTTCAGCATGCATGCGCCTTCGTTTTGACCAAATCTGGTATGTTTTGGGTTCAATGTTGCTGGGTTGGTTTTGATGTTTTTAATTGTTCTTAGTGTTCTTTATTTTTTTTGGTGTTTGATCCATTTTGTTAAAGTTTTTTTTGTTTTTTTTTTTGTTTTTGGGTGTTTAATCTTTCTTGGCTTTGGTTTTGTTTTTAGGTTTTTTTCAAGTCAAACCATGATTTTTGGTTCGGTTTATAGCCGAACCAAAAATTTCAGGTCAACCCAATCAAGTCGACTCAGTCTGGTTAGGTAAAAAAAATATGGGTCAAACGATTTAATATCCTGTTTGGTATGCCATAATTTTTGTTAAAGGGTTTTTGGGTTTAAGGGTGTGTTTGGTAAACTCCCCTTAAGCCTATTTTTATGGTAGTTTTATTGCAAAGAAAAATGAGTTATTGAATATATATTTTTTTTTGCATATGACTAAAAATCCTAAAGTTATTTAAGCATTTTTTTTTTATAAAAGTCTAAAATACTTTATCATGTTTTTTTTTAATATTGCATGGATTTAACAATAAGTTTGTAAAATTTCAAAGGATTTTGACCCACGTTTCAAAAATACAATTTTTTTTTAAAATTTTGTTTATTTTAATATGCAGAATTATGAATTTATACATAAAATAAATTCCTAATATTAATTTTTTTTTGTTTCTTTTAATATACGAGATTATGAACTTATATGTAAGACAATACTTGATATTAAATAAAAAGAAAGTTTATTTTTTTTTATGTTGGCATCAGAATAATTAGGTTTTTAATTTGATAAGATAATGACTTTTTTTATTGAGGAGGACTTTACTTAAACTTTCGACAAACAAACGGTTAGAAAATATAATATTTTCTTAGTTTATATCAGACAAATAAACAACAGAGCTTAATTCATATAAGACGTACTAGAGGTGTTAATATATTTTCTTTATGCAATCAATCCCCTTACTAAAACTCTAAGACTAGTCAAGGTTTGTAGTGACTAAAATATTATATGGCAACTTGCATTTTTTTTTACTAATAAAGGATAAGAATTCCTTATCTTTTTCACTCATATCATTCCCGACGACGTCAATTCAAAAAAATGATTACGTGCAACATAATTAAAACGATAAAGAATGAAAACAAGCAAAGGGAAAAACCCTTTCAAGGATGAATTGCGTTCCTTGCCTTATAAAAAAATAAAAATAAAAACAAAATAAATATAAAAAATAAAAATTGCATCTCCTACTTTTTTTTCCTTTTTGCCATGCCTAATATAGTACTTGAATGAAATAAATAAGAATAAAAATTATAACTATTTCGTACTTGCAATATTGTATCTATATTTTGACTGATGATGGTAAAGGTTTCTGAATCTAATCTTTTAAAAATATTAATTGTGGACAAACCTGAGACGCAAGAAGGTGGAGAGATTCTCTTGGCCTACTTTCTTCCACTATTAAGAAGATTTCGTTTTAAGGGTTTAATATAGTTAGACCTAACCACATAAATATTGGCAGCTAGTGATGTAAATTCCCAGTCAAAACACTTGAAAATTTTTCTCCTCTGGTCTTTAGTATCTTAATAACCACTGTAAAATAATACTGCTAGAAAGGCCAAAAGCAAAAGCAGCGGATGGAGTTTAAAATCTCCATGTGATTCCCTTCGACAACTTGTAAGCTATAAAGAAAGCGTGTACGACACCAATATCCTATATATATATATATATATATATATATATATATATCTGTCATACCACACTCTAATGGGAATCTAGCTAAGATGGCTACGATACAGGATTCCAATGTAAATCATAGCTTTCTATAATTTGCGGCTGGCTAGCTGTTTAATGCCAACCAAATTATAGCAAGTTGGTGCTGTTCTTGTTTTCGAACCTTGTGATTGTAATATTTTCATGGCGCTTTGGGTCATATTTCACATGGTATGCGCTACTTTTTTTTTCTGATCGTTCCTCTAGCAAAATAAAGCTCACTTCTACCCAAGATATCATGCCAGACAAGTTCTTATTCAATTGGGAGTGCTCGATTTGCTTTTACATTGAAGATTATTTCTTTCCTCATAATTTTAAACAAAAGATTCTGTCCACCAATTTTTTCTTTGAACAAACCTTTTTTTATGAATAATGCTCAAGATACCAACACTTTATTAACTAAACTAATGCTCTTGTAATAAAGAAAAGTTTTTAAATCATTTTAAAATATGGATTTACCACATTCACTGTTTTTTATTAACGTTATTTGATGAATCAATTAATAAACCAACCACTATTAGTGTAGGATATAGTAGATTTTGTGATAAAGGATATCATAGATTTGGAGGATATGAACTATTTTGGTTGGTATTTTGTGTGTAATACTTAGAGATTATGAAGGATATCATGGATTTTATGATGCACTGATGTGTTTAACTTGTCGAGGGTAAGCGAAAATGATTTGCTGGGAAGCACTTGATCTTATAGCTGTGGCTATTATTAGACCAAGACAAGGGAGTTGTGCCTTCCCAGGACTCTACTACACCTGCTCGCAACAGTATAGACGTTTCCGGGAGGCGAACCTCTTGATAACTCTATGTATAGTTAGCTATATTTATCTATGTGCGACAAGCACATCACACAAGACCTATAAACTTTATACTTTGTATAGTCTTTCTGAGATCACATTTCTCTGCGTTTCCGCGAACTTATTAAATAAATATATTTAATAATATTAGTGTTTTGTGAGGAAAGATACAGTGCTTTCCCCACATGATTTAGCTTTTCTGTTAATAAAAAAAAATAAAATTATAAAGCTAAATTCTCTACCAACTTAATATTAAAAAAAAAATCGACAAAAATAATTTTGGAAGGAAAAAAACTTTTAAATTATAAGAGAAAAAATAATATTTCTAACACATATTATTATATTAACAAATGTTGGTGGGCGTGGACGCATTTAGCCCCATCCCCATCCACATCCCCAAGTTGGGCGTGGACATCTCCACGTGCACCTTGGGGTTGGGTGTGGAGGTGTTCACGCCCACCTTGGGTTTGGGCGAACACGCGTCCAGACCCAACTTAGGTTGGGCGTGGACTAGTTGGGTTTGGGTGTGGACGCGTCCAGACCCACCTTGGGTGTGGGCGTGGCTGTGTCTAGCCCCACTTGGGGTTGGGCGTGGACGCGCCCAAAATTTTAATTATAATAAAAATAAAAATAAAAATAATTATAATCCAAATAATACTATTTTTAATATTAATACTTTTAATCATAATAAAAATAAAAATAATTATAACACAAATAATATATTTTTTCCAAATTTATTAATTATTTTATTAATAATATAAATTACAATAAAAATAATAATATTTATAACATACCCATGCACCAGGTGGCGCTCGGGTGAAGCCAATCGGGCCTTTTGCTATGACTTGAGCGCTAGGTGGCGCTCGGACATAGCCCAAGCTGGACGTGGACGCGTCCAACCCACCTTGGGGCTGGGCATGGATGCGTCCACGCCCACTTTGGGTTTGGGCGTGGACGCGTCTAGCCCCACTTGGGGTTGGGCGGGGACGCACCCAAACTTTTAATTATAATAAAAATAAAAATAATTATAACAAAAATAATACTATTTTTAATATTAATAATTTTAATAATAATAATAATAATAAATAATACTATTTTTAATATTAATACTTTTATTCATAATAAAAATAAAAATAAAAATAATTATAACACAAATAATATTTTTTTTCACAGTAATAATATATTGTTTAAAATTTATTAATTATTTTATTAATAATATAAATTATAATAATATTTATAGCACACCCATGCGCCAGGTGGCGCTAGGGTCTGCCTTTCGCATTGGAGCCTCCTCAGCGCCAGGTGGCGCTCGAGTGTGCCCAAGTGCCAAGTGGCGCTTGGTTGTGCCCCAACGCTAGGTGGCACTCGGACATAGTCCAAGCTAGGCGTGGACGTGTCCAACCTACCTTGGGGTTGGGTGCAGATGCGTCCACGCCCACCTTTGGTTTGGGCGTGGACGCGTCCAGGCTCACCTTGAGGTTGGGCGTGGATGTGTCCAGCTCCAACTTGGATGTGGGCGTGGCTGTGTCCAGCCCCACTTGGGGTTGGGCGTGGACGCGTCCAGATTTTTAATTATACTAAAAATAAAAATAATTATAACACAAATAATACTATTTTTAATATTAATACTTTTAATCATAATAACAATAATAAAAAATAATACTATTTTAATATTAATACTTTAAATCATAATAAAAATAAAAATAATTATAACACAAATAATACTATTTTTAATATTAATACTTTTAATCATAATAAAAATAAAAATAATTATAACACAAATAATATATTTTTTTCAAAAGTTTTAATTATTTTATTAATAATATAAATTATAATAAAAAATAATAGTATTTATAACATACCCATGCACAATGTGGCGCTAGGGTCTGCCCTTCGCATTGGAGCCTCCTAAGCGCTAGGTTTGGGGGTGGGTCCTTTGTTGTCATGAGCCAAGAGAGTTGGGGATGTGTCCGTGGCCGGACCCAATGGGGTTGGGGTATGGGTCCTTCTAGTGCCGGGCCCAGGAGTGTTTGTTTTGGGTTTGAGGTTTGCGTCCGGACCCAAGACAGTTGGGTTTCGAGACATGACCCAACAGAAGGAGGCTTGCCAGCAGACTCCGCTAGCTTGGTTGGGCAACCTGCTCGCGGGTATGGCCTTAGCGCCAAGGCATGACAACCCAAGTGCCAAGTGTCTGCAACCTAGGGTGCAACCCCTCCCCCCTGCAGCCTTGGAACTTTTGTGGCTAGGAATGGACTGTCCTTGCGCCAGGTGTCTGTTCCTGGGGCTGCAGCACACAATGCCCCCACAAATTGTGTAATCCATAGTGCAATGATTCTTGGTGAACAGTGCCCGTTTTTAGCATTATTACAATCCACAGTGCAATGAATCTTGATGAACAGTGATTTCCCCATATGTTTTATAATAGTAGTAGTAGTAATAATAATAATAATAATAGTCAAAATTTTATTAAAAGAGAACCAAATTACCAATAAGTTAATAGCAATCTAATTAATAGGAGAAAAGAGTTCTGAATAAAAGAGAAAGAAAAATAACAAAATAAAAGACAAGAAAACAAGAGCAAAATCCTTTGTATAGTCAGTTAGGAATTCTTTAGTTTAATCAAGATATTTGCATTTATAAGTGTCGTGGGGTGCGCCGCGACGTCGTAGGCGATAACGAGGCTTTTTATCATGTCTCTTGATGAGGGGTGTGTGTGTGTGTGTGTTGGGAAGGAAACAAATTTCGGGTTTAATAATAAAATTATGATTAACATTCAATAGTCGCTACCTAGTATTATGGTTACTAGGAACCTATGGTCAATGAAAGTCTAGGTAAGAGATTGATAGTGTAAGGGGAAGACGCATCACCCCTAGTGCACCCTACCTAAAGTAAGCTGCATTTTGATTTGATTGTTTTTCTAGGTTGAGTTTCTATTCATTGGTGTTTTCTAAGGTCTAAGGCAAATATCCCTTTATGAGAAAGTCTCTATCTTATCGGGTTAAATCCTAACCGCTCTAAAGTCTGAATTTTAGCATCACATTTTTTACGCTTTGTATCTTTAATACATGAAGGTGTATTTTATTGTGTAGTTTTATACCCCACATATTATTAAAGTCAACATCTAAACTCAAAAAAAGATTGGAAAAGAGTTTTTGATATTTTGGCCAAATCCTAATGGATGATCATAAACTGATTATGATATCTATTTTTTTTTGGATTTTTTAAAACATGAGAAAAATGCAATTTTTTTTGTTTGCTGGTGGTGGCTATGTGAGGAAGAAGAAAAAGTTTTGCAGAGAAGAGAGAAAAGCCGGAAAGAGAAGAGAGAGAGCCGCGGTGGCTGCTTGGTGGCTGCTTGGTGGCTGCTTGGTGGTTATGTTGGCTTTCTTTGGCGGACGAGGTGGTGTTAGTGTGGTTCGACGGCTAGGACGACAGAGAGAGAGAGAGGGAGAAAAACCTTGGCAGAAATTGGGTTAGGGGGCTGGTTTTTTGGCCAACTTTGGACCAGTTATTTCTTCATGCTCAGGCCATGAAATTCACATCATTTACAGGGAGAGAAAGAGGGAAGTTTTGTCTTTAATGATGCCAAATCTTGGCCCTTGGTTCCGCTGGGAAGGATCTCAACTGTTGGTTCAAAGTAGACACCATGAACTGTCAAATCTGACAATTTAAGGCTGCCTAAGTTGACCACTTTAGGCTGGTGTCAGGGCCGCTGTGGTATCATTCAGCCCGAACGGGCTGCATGGGGTTGTAGAGCAATGTCAGGTGATAATTTGTGTGCAAGTTTGGTCAAATTTGGTGGACGTTAGAGGTATTAAATACACCTTTTTCTTCTTGTGTCCAAGATGTTATTTTAGAGAAAATTGAAGATGAAGATGAATTGTAACCAAAACAACGCCGTTGTGGTAAAGTTCATTTTGGTCCTTTGGGTTTTGATTTATCTCATTGACACCCCTGATTGGCTTCAAACTTTCAATTCCATGCAATTTTATCCCCGGACAAACTTCAACATCAGCCCCATATTTACATGTTCTTTTCAATTTGATCCTTAGTCTTGAATTTATGTAATTTGACCCTCGATTGACCATTAAACTTTTAATTTCTTCAATTTCATCCTCGGTTTTAATCAATTAGGCTTCTATAATTCAACACCTTTCACAACATGGTCCTTGGCTATGAAATTTATCAAATTGACGCCTAATTGACCTCAAAACTTTAAATTTCTTGCAAATTTTCCCATGATTTCAATCAATTAACTTGTTAAAAAGTACATTTGATCTCTTAAAATTTCAATATTCTCAATTAAGCTCAAATTGGGCTCCCAAACTTAATTTTTTTTACCAATTAAACCCTTAATAAAATTAATTTGACCTATTTAAAGTATAATTAAGTCTTTGTACTTAATTAAATAATTCAATTGGACTTAAATTAATTCTTAAACATAATTAAAATTTAATTTGGCCCATGATTAAATCACATTGGCTTATTAAAAATTTAATTATTTTCTTGGACTTAATGTTTATGCAAATTCATTCGATAATCATTTAATGTGACCATGAATTTGTATTTTTCATTTTTAGGCATAGTGAGGGTACAATTAGGTCTCAAATTTCCGTCAAAATTGCAGCTTGATTTTTTTCTATATTTTCTAAAACTCTCCCTGACTTACTTTCTCCATATTGTGGTTGGAAAGCACACTCAGAGTATAAACTAGAAATGTTTTCTTTTGAAATGGTGAAATTCAAAGATTTTGGAAATGGTCGAATTGTCATGGGTGACCTTCCCAACTTAAAAATGAAAAGAGTTTTAAAAGTGGTCTCATTGTAATGTGTGATCTACCCAGTTGAAAAATACAGAGATTTTTCAAAGTGGTGGAAAATGTGAAGGTTTTTCAAAGTGGTGGAAAATGTGAAGTCTTAAAGGGATGACATGATAGGGCTCAAAGGCATATTTGAAAGGTGGTAGGATTAGAAAATGTACTACTCAAGAGATAAGGGCTCAAAGGTGCACTCGAACAGAGGTATGGTTAGAAAATGCACTACTCGAGAGATGAGGGCTCAAAGGCGCACTCGAAAGGAGATAGGATAGAAAATGCACTACCCGAGAGATGAGGGCTCAAAGGTGCCCTCTAAAGGAGGTATGGTTAGAAAATACACTACTTGAAAGATGAGGGCTTAAAGACGTACTTTGTTGCTACCCAATTTTTGACCCATATTTTGATAAATCTTCAGAAAAACCAAAAATAACAAAAAAACAATGAAAACCCAAAAAAATACATTTTTGATATATTTGCATCGTTTTTAGCATTTTCAACGTCATCTCAAAAGAATTTAAATTTTCAAAGGTATTTGGAACGCGTTCAACTTTTGACGCGTAAATTTTATGATCACTGATTTTCCTTGTTGAGTTGACGTTGATATTGCTCGCTTTCAAAAATACAAAAAAAATAATAAGAAAAATCAAAATTTACAAAAAAGAGAAAAAGAGAAGGAAAGGAAAGGTTGAGGGACTAGTTTGAAAACCTAGCAAAACTTTTCCTATAAATACCATGCTACACTGAATTTTCAAAAGGGGGGTAATTTTGACAACATCAGAAAAAATACAAAAAAACCTAAACCTAAACCCATTTTTTTTTTCAAGGAGAGCCGCCGCCCCCCCCTCTCCTTTGGTTTTGCAGATTTTTCCTCTTCAGCCGCCTGCACAAGCCTCCAATTTCGCAGCCGGTTCCACCATCATCTTCTTTTCTCAAACCGACACCATCTCCTTGCCCTCTCCGCTGCTCCCCCTCTCTTTGAAACCAAACCAGAGCAGCCATTCTGCTCCCACTCCATTTTCCTTCCAAAACCGCAGCCGAAACCGATCCCTTCTCAGCCATGACTGTTACCCCATTTCATTCTCATCTACAACCTTCAGCTGGGGAGCCCCTGATTTCCTTTTCCTTTTGACCCAAAAAAACCATCTCCAGAAACCTCCCCTCTCACCAGCAAAGGGACACTACCCCTCGGCCAAAGAGAAAAGCCAACCTTTCATCTTCTCAAAGAAGAACCGACCCCCATTTTGGCTCCGGTCATCTTCCCATTGGTCGCTCTCAGCCAAACAGACCGGCCCCCTCTGCACACAGATCTTCCCCTTTCCTCAGTTCCTCCCCCAGCAGTAGCAGCATCTTCTTCACCTTCGTTTCCTTCAACAGCAACGGCCGCAGACCAGCCAAGACCAGTCATCTCTTCCACCCGTCATCAACGACCCAGCAGCAGCTCCTCTCTCACAGACCCGATCTGCCACCCGAAACAGAGGAGAAGAAGGCGATCTCCTAACCCGCAGACCGGTCTCCAGCAGCAAACTCCGCCAGCCTTGCAGCGACGTCTCTTTCCCATAACAGCGACGCCGCCTCCTCACCCACGACGCTGGGTCCTCCACGGCGGATCTGCCACCGAAAGAAGAAGAAGATGACCGATCTGCAGAGGAGGCAGAGAAACGGGACATATTTTTAAAAAAGGAAGAAACCGAAGAAGATTTGAAAAACAAAGGAAATGAAAACTAAAATCAACTGCCTGTGTTGCGTTTTGGTTGTTTTGCAGGTAACGGCGTTGTCACCACCAGCAGAGAAGGGAAGAGGAGATGAAACTGAACCAGATCCACCCGGCTTCCAAGTTTTGTGCGGCGGCGCGTGAACCCACGCGCCACCAGTGACGGTGGCGCGTGGGAAGACGCGCCACCACTGTTCATACGGGTCCAAAAGGTTTCCCTGCACTGTAAAGGATTTGTGGGGGTCTGTTTTGTAATTTTTAAAGTGTTTGATGTAATGTTTGT
>Ga0307515_10007066_pt1 | contig 22303 bp, 16 predicted proteins | sample 17_EM_MG_FD_194513 | JGI IMG/M metagenome (GOLD analysis project Ga0307515, IMG submission 194513) | Populus trichocarpa ectomycorrhiza microbial communities from riparian zone in the Pacific Northwest, United States - 17_EM | ecosystem: Host-associated > Plants > Roots > Unclassified | place...
TGCTCTGGTAGTCTATTGACACGATCCAAATGGAACATCAATAGTAGCTGCCAGGTTCCCGGGCTCCACCGCGTGGAGGTGCAGAGGCCGATTTCAGCGAGCCCTTCTTTTAATATACTCTTTTCTTCTCTCTTTACTAACTACTTATTTACCGACTAATTTTAACTAACTATACCGTGACTTCCTAGACAGGGCTAAGAACGCGTTATAAACTATATATAACAACTATACCTTTAGAACTCCTCTAATCCGTATTAAACCTTAGCGACACCCCTAGCAATATATTCAGAACTTAGACGGAATGAATGGAAAGAGCAATTAGCAACGTGAAACGCTGACCGTAGATTTTGAGGAATAATTCTGCAGCATAGTACTGCATTAGTGAACTATTTCATAGCTTCATATAGCACAGCTCATATATCGTAGCATATCGTCCGGCTGGTTGCTGTATTCTTTGCTTAGGAGTTGACCATATGCCAAAGCAAGCATGAGAGTGATAATATCATTTAAGAAAGTTAGGGTATATATATAGGATTTGGAGACTATAGCCTTAAAACATTGCTGATTAGGATATTCACCTGATTTCTTTTGGTGCACCCAGCAGTCAACAATTACGATGACGATGCATGCTCATGGTCCTTTGCCTTCCTCAACACCGACCTTCTCACCCTTCTCACCATTTCCATCTGCAAGATATCCTAGCTGCGCCCTCAGCCCTTCCTTTCCAACCTTCATCGCTTGTTGTAGCTCTATCTCTTCCTGCCGCAGTCTGCCTTTTCCGAACTCGAGGTCACGCTGCTGCCGTCGTTTCTCCTCTTGTACCCTCTTTTCTCGCTCCGCAAGAGCTTTCTCTCGCCTCGCTCTCTCGGCACGCTTCTTCGCCAGCTCCGCCTCTTCTTCAGTCGAGAGCGAGGAACCGCCAGGGGCAGGTGGGAGGGTTGATATGTAAGTCTCAACAAGCGGGTCACGAGTTGAGGTCGGGAGAGAGATAAACCGAATATCTGTAAGCAGCACAGGAGGGAGGGCGGCAAGCGACGTTGAGCGATTGAGCACCGAAAGCGGTAACGACTTCAGCAAAGTGGAAAGGTCTGATTTCAAGGTACTCTGAGATAATTTCAGTCGATTTATGTGCTCTCGGTAACACTTCTCCCTCTCTTTGTCTGAAAGCTTCATGTCTTTCATTTCAGGCACCTTTTTGTATTTGCGGCGGAACTCTGGCCAGTACAATTTCGGCGTAGCATGCTTCTGTAAAAATGCCAAGTATGGAATCTTTGGATCTTTCTTCTCCTGCTTTTCACGCTGTTCTTTTAGCGCTTGAATCTTGTCCCGGGCCCATTCGCCCCAGCACTCTTTTCGCGACTTCATGTTTGGAAGGACAGTGTAGCGGTCGTCTTGGATGATATGGCCATCCTCAATGATCTTTTCCCAGGTGGAGTACGGGTTTATATGGCAATCATCCAGAAGGTCTCTGAATAAAGCTTTCGAGTCTTCTTCGGTCAGAGGAAGGCCTTCAGCGCCCTCTTCCCATTCTTTGTCTTCGGCGTTGCCGTACTCGCTAGGGTCGAGGCCGTAGTCTTGGCCCATAGCAGCTAATTGGTATGCTATATCATTCTCGTTGAATTCAATAGGCTGGCCGTTACCCGGCTCTTCTGTGCGTTGTCGTTTAGGCGCACTTCCTTCGTCCTCTTCATTGTCAGTAACCTCAACCTCCTCGTATTCACTTGAGTCTTCCTCTCCTTCATCACGCGTATGCTTCGTGTGGCTTCTTGTGTCTGCTTCGGCAGAGGCCTCTTCATCTGGTTCGGCCATATCCTGGTCCTCATCCTCGCTAGGTTCTCCTCGCTCTCTCCTTTCCTTCTTTTCCCGCTCTATCCGATCAAATTCCACCACACCCTTCATGACGTCAGCAGGGAACTTCCAAAAACTCTCATTCGTCTCTGTATTATACACAAATCGCCTTCCAATTTTGGTTTTCACCAATACCCACGGCTTGCATCCTGGTATGCCGTACCGATGTTTAGGCCTATCCTCAGGCTCACCTCTGTGGCGGTCTTGGGAACTGTGGCCACCTCGGAAACCACCTCGACCGCGGTTTTGCCCACTATGGAAATTCTGGTGTTCGTAATTATTGAAGTTTCCGCCATAAGACCCGCCCATGGATGCGCCTGCGAAGCTGGGAGTCTGATACGGTATTGTAGGTGTAAATTGCCGAGGAGAGAATTGCGGCTGGGCAACGGGCCGGACGTATGTAGATTGCTTCGTCTGGTGGTTGTAGTAGTATAAGTGACCTGTTGTCTGTGATCAGCTATGTACATGTTAGTATTGAGCTTGGTAGATTAAATGATACCTGTCGGCGCTTTGTGTTCAGTCCACCCGGGTGGTAGGGGTGGAAGCCCAGGTGGAGGCTTTGGAGGCAGGTGAGCAGGCCCCAACATGTTGGAGGGTAAAATAATTTAATAGCGTGGTGAGGATTTGTGAAACTCTTGCATGCTGGTCTTGAGCCTCATTGACGTTGCTCAGAAAGTCATCGGGCTTGGCGCGGCGGTTCACCGACGCGTATGAGCTTGTGCCTGGAGCTCTCCGTCAACTACCAACCTCTACAGCTGTCTGCGCAGTCTTCCGCTTCGCAATCCCCCTCTCTGCTTTTCTATACCTCTCTTTGGCTATTGTTGCATAGCTCAAGCCCAAAATGTCAAGAAGATACGACTCAAGAGTGAGACCTTGTCAGCCATTCATTTTCGAAGCAAGCCCTGCTAACAAATGGGCTCAAGACAACCATCTTCTCCCCAGAAGGCCGTCTCTACCAAGTCGAATATGCTTTGGAGGCTATCTCCCACGCTGGCACAGCATTAGGCATTCTAGCACAAGACGGAATCGTTCTCGCTGCGGAAAGGAAAGTCACCAGCAAGCTGCTTGAGCAAGATACCTCTGCAGAGAAGCTGTACATTCTAAACGAGTGCGTTGCCCTATTGGTCCTAATTTACTGCTGAGCTGCGTTATTGATATTGAGATTGCAGTAATATGATCTGTGCTGTAGCAGGCATGACCGCCGATGCCAACATCCTGATCAATTATGCCCGCCAAGCCGCTCAACGCTACCTTCTCACCTACAACGAAGACATTCCGTGCGAACAGCTCGTACGCCGTCTATGCGATCTTAAGCAAGGATATACACAACATGGTGGTCTACGACCCTTTGGTGTCTCGTTCATCTACGCCGGCTACGACCCCCAACGCCAATTTCAGCTTTACCAGAGTAATCCCAGTGGGAACTATGGTGGGTGGAAAGCGACGAGCGTGGGGGCGAACAATGCGAGCGCGCAGAGTTTGTTGAAGCAGGACTACAAGGAAGAGTGTGATCTGAAGGAGGCTTGTGGGTTGGCTGTTAAGGTGTTAAGCAAGACGATGGATTCGACGAAGTTGAGCAGCGAGAAGAGTGAGCTGTCTCCCCACGCCCGTAAAATTATATCTTTGACGGCAGCTGACATTTGAAATAGTCGAGTTTGCAACAGTGGGTAGGACGAAGACGGGAAAGATTTACCACCATTTGTGGGGAGCGGATGAAATTGATGCTTTGTTGAAGGAACACGGCTTAGCGAAGGCAGAGGACTCGGAGATGACTGAAGGTACTTAGTGTAGTTTGGGAGAATAGAACAGGGAATTGGTAAAACTCATCGTACCTCACTTCATAGTTGGGTCTGTAATATACCACTTCAGGTGAGATGAAACGGTTTTCTGTCTTAAAGACCCTTAGTTTGGGTACTGACTTCAGTTTGTGCATCATGAATGGCATACATTGTTGCACGTCTTGTCAATATACCTTTTCCGTCATACTTACAGTCCAATGCTGCCGATCTGTCTTGTCCTCCTACAACACTCGCTCCTTCCTAATCTATTGAATGTTAACTCCGCCAGCCTCGTAGCTTCTTTGGCTGTCTGAGATGGTTACCCTAAAAGTAGCGCGGTTGAGCTCAATAAGTTCTGAACATGAAAACTTCTGCGAAATTTGGACTTAGCCACAACTCTCTTTCCTTTGCATCCTATATGGCTCGGTAAATACCGCTAATCACACTTTAAACATGAAATCGACTCGAGCAACATCTGTCGATTTAATTTCCTATAAGCGGAGGCTCTCGGGGCTGCTAGACGAAATCAATGAGACTATTCCTCCAGAGCAGCATGCGATAAAACACCGGTCAACATCCCCTTGGACTGGTGGCAACCAGCAAGCTCGTGAAGCTTGAGACAGCTTTAATCTTATGATCGACGTCGATCCCAAGGGGCTCTATTACCGACACTAAGTACAAACAACACCTGAGACCAGGCAACAACGGCAACACTCAGTAGACATTTAATAGCCAACTCAAATCTCAACTTGAATCTCACCTCATATCATTGCTGGAAGTATGGGGAGCTCTCCCATTGCATGCAGACCGTCGCTAGACACCCCAATTTTATACACGGGTTATGTGAGAAGCATCTCCAATTCTTTGCCCGAGCCTACGCCCGACTCGCCTTCCTGCTCATTCCCTAACGATGGTGAAGTTTCTCCTCTCTCTACATCTCTCTCATCTCAGCCATCGTCTCCGGAATCTCCTCCGGAATCTCCTTATAACAATCGATCCATAACTACTAGCGCAATTGGACCCCCACCACCTTCCTGTGTCCTTCCATTACACATCATAGATTTAGAATTCTCTGTCTACTACCAAACCCACAGATCTCCGCAGCCTAACCAGCGTTTATGCCTCCGCTGCTTTCGGACGCGAGGCGCGTTTGAGCCGGTCTCAGAAGAAATGGATGGCGTCCGTTACGTTTGTGGAGAGAACAAAGTGCCGAACAATTACTTTTGCGATTTCGATTGATATTGCTTGACTGGTGACGGCAGAAGAGGCGCGCTTGGTAGTGTCTAGGATGTTTATTGTTTTCATTTGACCGGCGAGGTTTTTACCTCGACTTCTGGCATTTCCTTATTAAGAGCGCCGTTTTATGGTGATGAACTATACTTTCGCATGCTGTTCCCAAGTTGGCGATGCTTGAAGTCTTATCGAGAGTCATTTTCAGATATTAAGCATTCCCAGGTGCCACGAAAACCCCTTTTATAGCTGCATCATTAAGTCCCCTGGGAATAAATAGATTTGCGGATAGCTTGGAAATTGAATTCTGGTTTCCGAGGTCGGTATTCGGTGCCCGAGGTACTCAGTGCTGTTATTCTGGTGTTCGGGGACAGTCACTGGACAGCACCTTCAAGGAATAAGAAATTGGAATGGTTTGCTTTACGTCATGAGCGGAATATGAAACTTATTACTCGTTTGCTACTCATTTGGACTGCAAGTCACTAATCCCTTCAATATTTTGCTCTAATTCGGGTTCAATTTTTGACAACGAAGCCCCTAGCATTTGCACCACGTAGTCAAATTACTTACTCCAATCCAACCCGATATCAGTATAGAATCCTCCTGGATGCATATATAACCATGTTCTATGTACGCTCACTAATGTATGAGTCCTATTTTGCGCCAGCAAAACTGCTAGAATCCTTACTAAAGACCCATCCGGGGGGCAGACCTTCGACGATCACTTCAAGGCATCTCAGGAGACGAAGATATACGCTGGGTCCCGTGAAAATCCACGGGCAAAATAATATCATTCGGAAAAGGCGGCATCCAAGAATTACTAGCTACGAGAAGCTTCTGTTCGAAAGGCGGCCACTAACCCAACTGTGAGGCAAACGACAATGAAAACGATGATAGGATGGGGTGGCGGAGACAGGAGCTGTAGTAAGGTCAGGGATTAGACCAGGATACAAAGAAAGCAGCGAAGGCATGGAGAGGCTCGGGGCATTCTAATGAATAACCCTTATTAAAAATGGTAAACGGTGCCTGATAAGAGGAGATACAGATGTTTGAAGTACTGGAAAATGTCTCAGCAATGGAATTATAATGATTTGAATGAGTTCTCCAAAATGTGTGGGGGATGGAGAGTTGTTGGTGCGAATGGGAGAATAATATCGGCACATGGGTACGAAAAATTAAGCAGTTAACGATGAGTATGTTGATTTTATTACCTCATGTGATCAATTTTATAGGAGATACAACTCGGCTAGCTATGTTTCTATTTATGGGCACTCATTAGAGGATAATAACAATATCGAAACGTATATGGTATTGTTAAGTAATAGTTTACTATCAAAAGACCCGAGCAACGCGCTTTTAATAATTAATTACATTTCATGAGGATAATTAAAAGAGTCCGGCTTTCGGTAACACGTCGGACTCAAAAACGGACAATCCTTTCGGGACTTGCAGCTTCATAATCATTTTTAATAGAAAATGCGGAATACTAGCTAAAGTATCCCGAAGAAGTCGTCGCAGGGTCAATCGGCAAACTGAGGGGAAGGCGCTTCTTAAAAAGCCGCGAAGTGCCTATGCTAGTCAGCCTATTACTTCAGAGGCTCCATTAGGAATACCGGAGAAGTACGAACGTGTCAAATATGAGTAGATAACTTGGGCCCCCCGAAACTTACACGACTAAAATCGTGTTTCGAACTGTTTTACGCTCGCTGTACTCTGTAAGATTGGTAATGCGAACTTTTACTTACAGGTGACGGGCACTGTCATGTTACCAATCATCTCGCAGAAAATTTGGGTGTACGTGTTGCCTTAGTATGAAATCAAGCAACGAAGTTGGTAATTTGTCTGCAAGCTAGCCAATAATAGAACTACACGAAGGCATAATCTTTCCGTTGGCATTCTTCGGCTCACGGAATCGCTTTGTGCCACCCTCATCTCTTCCATCATTCAACCCCCACAATTCATCATGTTGAACCATTTAACATCGCCATGTGGAAGCCAGCGACTCGGAATTCTGTTAGACGGTAAAACTTAACGGGACTAAGACATGGTGTGTGTATGCTCTCGTAGAATTGGTAACTTGACAGCTCTGCGCCAGCGACCTCCCGGACACCGATGTCCTGTCATGTTCGTTGAGAAACCTGGGTCATCCACATTTCTTCGTGCGCTCGTTTTTTTCGCTTTTCTCTTTTCTACGGGACAATTGACTTTATTATCATCAACAGGCCTTCCTAAATGTGACAGGAGTCGGTGATCTTTTCTTCCAATATGCCTACTCGTGAATGCGGTCGCCGCTATCGCCCCGCCGACGTCCTCAATCAGCATCAGAAGTCTAAGGCATCGAAATGCCCGGAGCTGTCGCGACAAATGGTGATTGAAGTAAAGGAGCCCAATGGTACTCCTGCTACAAAAACTGTCAAAGTGATAAGCCAGTCTATTAAAGTGGCTCCCATAGCAACGACTAAATCCGTCCCGGTTGACCAAAGGACTCCTAAGCACTATAGACGAGTCTCAAAGATCCACAGCATGTCTCCTGGGGATTCTCATGGAGAAGATCTACCATCCCCCTCGTCTCCTAGATCTCCGAGGTCTCCGAGATCTCCTAAGGCGATAGAGTTTCCCGTGGATGGCAAGCAAACTCAAGGAAAGGTGTGTGAGACTTTATTTTGGGCCTTCGCATTATTTATAGCGCCGTTAACTTCGTCTAGAGGCCAGAAAGAAGAAGGAGAAAATCTATCAGTCTTCATGACAGGCGGGATTGGATGATGAAAGGCACTGCGTTTCAGATTAGCACATTCCAGTCCGCGGAACTTGAACCTTCCCCAACGCCAGTTTCTTCTAAGGACGGATTTGAATTGCTGTGTACCTATAACTGGGTCTCTTCCAAAGCTCCGACAGTATATGTACCAGGCATGTTGGTCGAAGTACCCTTCTAGCAGTTATAGTTACTTTGGCTAACATTCCAAGTAGGAGCTCCTCCGGTGTGGACGCCAGTGAAGTTACCCACTACTCTAGTCAAGGATTCCCGTATCAATTTCATTGACCAAGACGCCTTCCATGCCCCGACATATCCCTTTGAACCTCTCTTCGAAGCTGTCTCCCTTATGAATCCGAGCGTCCGCTTCAACGATGTTGACCTTGTTGCTAACCGAAATAGCCTTCGGAAGCTACTGAACTTCGCCATGGGCCGGGCGCACGAAAGCTTCCGCATGGACTTGCATGTGGTCAAGAATACACTATTTATAACGCGAAGAGAGAAAAGTGCATGCGAGTTTATCTACGGACACCAGACATCTGGCTTTGGGCATAGTTTTGAGCGTGCCTTTACAAAGTCGCCTCCGGAACTAGAAGATAGTAGCAGCCATCACCGTGCCATTCGCTACTCCCTAGGCGGTCTAAACTGTGTTGTCCGTTTCGAGGTTGATACGTGCTGTGAGGAGAACAATAATCCGGAAGCACCGGAAAATGGATCCGTTGACGCCATTTCTCGAAGAAATAGCGACAGCTCACTGGTTGATTCTCTCGCAAAAGTCTCAACAGCTGAGTCGGATCCGAAGCCACCAAAATGCCATTACACCAAGATTATTCGCCGTGGTCATGTTGTACCATCATCGGCAATGGCCGAAGTCAAAGCACGCAGTGGCAGGGCTCGACTTGGTGAGCTGTTGCCACAGCTCTGGTTTGGCCGCACACCAAACCTCCTCGTGGGAACACATGACAATGGCACTTTTAGAAAGGTTGAGCATACTAATGCCGAAGCACACTTTCTAGACTGGGAGAATAAGAATCAGAAAGAATTGCGCAAGCTAACCCGCTTAATCGCAGACATACGCGACCTTACTATGAAGACGAAAGACAAAGCTTGTGTTGTAGTTTGCAATCATAACGTCAGGCCGCTAACCCTTAAGGTTTTCACCCCGATGGCAAGAAAAGGTGTATTACCAGAGAAGCTTATCAACCAGTTCTGGGATGAAAGCACTGGGGCGTGACTATTTTGGGTGCCCGTGCAACTGAGAAACGCTTATGCAACCGCATTGCGCCATTCGACCCTTCCGCTAATGATGGTTCCTTTTCTGCTATATGCAGCACTTCCACTTCCACCTCTCCTTCTATATTTCTGACAGTGCCATGAAGTTGTCTATGGGGCACCTATACACGTTAAGAGTTCGCCCTCTCCCTCGCCTATTGTATATTCTCTTTAGTTATCGTCTAGCCGTGTCATTATATTTGTGGGGGTCGGGCACTGCAACAGGCCGTCTCATTGGGATTGAAGGATTTGCATGGGTGGCGTCGTCCTGTTCCTATTAGTGGGAATTATATACAAAATCATAGCGGTCTAATGGATAGATTAAGAATGAGATTTTGCTCTCCAAATCTACAATATTACAATCGAAATTTCTCTGTACGCACTGGAAACAAGTTTATTGTCTTTCCAGGAACGTCTGCGACCCATGTGTTGGCCGAGAGAACTAGAGATTGCTCCTTGCGTTGGATGACTGGGGAAAGTGAGATAAAATTAGGTCAAAATGCTAGGAAATATAAGATCCAATTTCGAAGAAATTCAAAGTGTCCGCCTAGAGTGTTCATGTCTTGCAGTTAGCTTAGCAGCCTTGGACACATGTTTTACACAATGATGGGTTTAGGAAACAAGGTGCAGAAGATGTTAAACGAACAATGCAGGATTAGGACTCTGTCTATTGAATATAGCTGTAGAAGCTCTCTATATAGATTAGGTAGGTCCAGGCAACTGAGTTAAATAGGTAATAGAAAATAGGTAATGAGACATTCGATGAAACGTTTAGTTATAAGTTGAGAGACAACTAAGACAAAGTACGTAAAGACGATCTAGGTCGTCAGACAGTAGTTCGATGGTGGTAAGGAAGTCCGATTTAGGTCGACAGAAGAGGTAGGGAATTGTCGAACAGGATGATCAAGAATAAGAACAACAGGAATCATCTAGTTATATTGGCCTGAATCGGATTTCCATTACCTATCGACCTGTTTCTATTACCTATTCATTACCTATTACCGACTAAGTGGCAATATCAACCGGGTGGCAATTGAGTACTGGGTCTAAGCGCCTAACGATCACTAAAAATCTATTTAAAAGCTTGGCAACAGCCAAGCAAGCGGACCTTTTTAGGCTGTCCAAGACAAGCAAGCAAGCAGCGGGCGGTGGAAATTGTAAGCAAGCAGGTAGAAGGCCTCAGTCTTGCTCATCTTGCTTAATAGCAAGTCTAACCTGCTAAAACGTGCCGGCGCAGGATGTGGGGCAGTCTATCAAGGCTACTAAGTAAACATGTAACTGCTAGGATCTATATAAGTATCCTTAAGCTTTTTAGTCGTGAATGCTATATACTTAGAAGAGGTTTGGATTCCAAAGCGCTTCAATTTTCCTATTAAATACTGTCTATTCACTCACACTTTAAAAATAGCAGTCAAAGATGCACATCAAAGTCTGACATATATAGAAATCATTTTTTAACAATTGAGAGTAGAGTTACATCACCATTCAGGGTAGGCCTGCCGTTCAAGCTCCAACCCAGCTGACATCCTATTGCGATTTTGTTTTGCATTGCCACAATCCACCAGTGTCAACTCCTACTTAACTTTAACATACCCATTGCCATTGTCCTCTTCATCCTCTTTCGGCAGCGGCTTCTTCAAGCCCACCCTCTCCAATGTGCTCATCGGCAGCTCGCCCTTCTCTACCTGATTGGCATCGACGATATAAGTCTTGGGTCTCTTATCAACATAGAGCCGAATCAAGTCAGGGCGCATATAATGACCACCCTGATGTTCGCGCTATCAATCAGCATCAATCCTAGAAATGCGGACATTTGAGACAGCCAAAAAACAGGGTTAACTCACAAAATCAGCAATGACCTTCGTCAAGTGCGCTTCATCTAAGTCGACATCAACGATCATCAAGCCCTCCCATTCGCGGTCGGGATCGGCAACGGCGCGATATCCATCTGGGCGGTAGATGCGCGAATAGCCCGAGTGCATACCCTCGGTGACTTGGTCGCGGAGACGCTCAGGGGTATTCAGCTTGGCGCCCTCGGTGCTCACAACCTGGAAAGGCGCGAGGACCCAGGTGCCGGTCTCAATGGCGTAGGCGGGTGAGACGAGCTCCGACTGCGTCTCCGCAATATTCGTGTAGGGGTCCGGATACTTCAGCGTAGTGGCAGGCGGGTAGACGGGCCATGCCGCGACGTGGATCTGCTCGCCTAGAGCCGCTGCGTGTGCCTTCAGGAACGGGTTCATATTCTCCCAGCAGTTTAGGTGACCTAGTTTGCCGATCTCCGTGTCGACGACCGAGTCCAACGAGTCGCCTGTGCCCTCACCGAAAACGAGTCGCTCGACGTGTGTGGGCTTAATCTTGCGCCGATGGTTGATAACGTCGCCTCGTGGGTCGATAATAATTTGAGCCATGTAGAGAGAGTGTCCGTCAATTTCGCTGTATCCCATTGAGACGTAGATCTTGTTCATGCGGGCTGCTGAGCGGATTCGCTGCATTTCATCGGAATCGGAACGGAGGCTGTTCATGCGGTACTTTTTAAGAAGAGGAAGGCTGTCCTGGAAATTGACTTTCCATTGCCAGTACGGATAGCCGGGAATCCCTTTGGTTCTGTCAGCAACAGATGGCGGTATTTTCCGAAACTCCATCAAACTTACAGGTCTCAGGGAATGCAACAAGCCTACATCCCTTCCTCCCTGCTTCGTTAATATATTTGATGGTGATCTGGACAGACTTCTCAAGATCGAACCATCCTGGTTCAGCCTGAACACATGCAGCTTTGTACTGACGAATTGTGGCTGGCATTGTGGTACGTGAGGAAGGATATTTGATAATGCAAAGACACTCAGGAATTTAGCTAAAATTGTGAAAAGTGTGTTGAAAACCTGACTGAGTGTCCATTACCGCAGCGGTGCTGCTTCATTAAATACAGTTAATATCCCCTGAGGCTTAGGAAAAGGTCTCCAGTATCGCAGTCGTTTTCCGCGGGTAAGCCCGAAATAGATAACGGCGCGGCGAGGTGGTACGATTCATCTTGATGAGTCCGGGTAGCCTCTGGGATCGCGGATAGCTATCGGGACCCTGTTGCAAGAGGGAGATCTATATGCAGAATATTCCAAGAGGTGTAGTTGTTGGAGGAGTAACAAGTGAAGGCCATCCCCACATAATGCCGTATACTGACTAGGGGGGAGATATACTTGCCGAAGATGCCGAAGATGCCGAGGGTGCCGAAGACGCCGACGATGCCGCTGCAAGTCTGCCGCTATGCCGATCGCGCCAACACGCGGGGAAGCGACATGCAAGAAACCATTCACAGGTGTCTCAAACCATCGCAAGATCATAACGGTGGCCGGAAGATGGACGCTACATTTTCTTGTGGCATGACCATGCAATTTTTGTATGGTTGCATGTGTAGCGGATCTACATCCCAGCACCGCCACCACTGCCACTGACGTCGACCATACAGGAAAGTCAGTTATAGCCGACCTCTCCTGGGAAAGAAGCCCAGAATCCTTGCGTGGCATTAACCGTTATGTTGTCGAAGTCGGCGCTGGCGAAATCGAAATCCGAGTCGAATGAGTTATCGTTACTGACAGGGAACGTCTGCCCAGGGCTGACGAGTGATCCGGCAGACCCGAAAGGCGTAGACGTTGGAGAAATCGGAGCGAGACCGGCTACTGTAGTCTGTGATGCGGTTAGTGTTTACCCGTGGCTTTGATAATAGAATTAAGCTTACGTCTTGAGTAGGCTCTGCTACTGGAGTTTGCTCGTCCTGGGGTTTCTGGACTGGAGATGGTTGCAGTGCGCCATAATCAACCAACGCACTACGAAGTGCTCGTCGCTCATCCGGTGAGACGGGTCCATCCTCGCCATGAATCGTCCTATAGAATGCTTGCATGCGTTTAATTGTTTCGAACTGCAAGAAAAGGCCATTAGGAAGTGACACTGCTAAAGAGGGAAGAGGAATTGTTTAATTGAATAAGAGTTGATCCTTACCCAGTGCTGCGCCATTGGCCACTGGCCTTTCATCTCCTTCAAAAATACACAGCCCTGGATCACAAGGTTGAGTGATTTTTGAGAGTCACTCGGGCCATCGTCCTCGCCGGGAAAATTGTAGCTGTAAAGCATTACACCAACTGCTGTATAAATGGTAAATCCTATCCAGGGAACCAGTCCTCTGAGGAAGAAAACACCAAATGTACGCATCTCTTCGAGCATTTCACAGACCGTAGTGGCTTCTCGGACAAGCTCGGTCCTAGATAACTTCTGCCAATGCTTCCATGTATCAGGATGATCCTGATATGACCTAGGGACTTCAGACTGGTCGTTTTGAGGTCCAAGCACAGGCAGATAGGCACGATGAAGGAACATAGAAGACATGAAATGAATCGAGTGCATATAGCAAAAGGCCTGACCTTGATCAATAGCATTGTGGGCGCGCAGGGAGAATATGTCGTATTGTAACCTTTGGGGCAATGAATTCTTCCATGAATTGAGCGCATAGACTAATCGTTGAAATTCAGACGGCGCCCACGGGAACTCACTGTTGACTGTATTCGAGCACGCCCATCGAGCAACTAATCCCCAAATATTTGCAGCTCGGAGGCTGTAGGCTATAATTCCCAATTCCCCAACAGGAAGAGATGGGAGAGGCATCTGCAGGTCCCCATTTAAATTCTCACAGCGCACTGCTTCACCAAACACGAAATGGTCTTTTTCGCACGGGAGTTGAATCGAAATGTCAGAAGCATCAAGTGAGCGCTTCCGTCCTTTGCCGCCACTGAGCAGACTATCCATCAGGAAACAAGTCCAAGCGGTTCGTCGTCTCTCCTCCATTTCAATGAACTCCTCTCGGGACAGGGGGCGATCCTTAGGATAGGAAGGTTCCTGGCAGAGGTCCATGATTTGAACCATTCGTATAGCCATGCCCAGGTATATCCAGGCTCTTCGACCATTTCCAGCACCCCAGTCGTGTCCTGTGAGCATTAGAAGTGCTTGAACGCGACTGATGCTAGGTGTCTCAAGATCGGACTGGAGGATTTGCCTGGCGTGCGCCGCGAAGGCATTGCTGGCTTCTGTTTGCGATTTGTATGGCTTTGGGGCTTCTTTGACAAATCTACTTCGAGTTATGACCGTCTCTATGTCTGGCGGATTTATACCTGATTAGCACCCGACCTACCTTATGGCCAGTGCCAGTATTGCCCAAACCACCCATCTCTCAAGTGTTCGGTCGTGAATGCGTAGTAGAAGCGTCGGAATATGGTGAAAGCACCATTTGTATGAACACCTGAGGAAGCTATTCTTCACCTCGTCCGTCAGCAGGTCGAAAGGATCCACGCTAGCCAATTGGACAGCCGGTAGACTCTCGAGTGCAGGTAGAGGTGGAACGGGAGGAGCAGAAGGATTGGTAGGAATAGAGGTGTCGGCACGCCGGGAAGGCGAAGGATTAGACGGTGATGTACTACTAGACACCTGTGGAGAGTCACAACGAGGCCTTTTAGGCTGTCGGTGGATAGAAGAGGTGCCAGGTGGAGGGAATTGACAAGAATTGGCGCGTGAGGTTACTTTGCAGCGTTCGCACGGTGGCTTGTCGTTGTGTATGCATTTTTGCTTCGCGCTACGACATGAGACGCATGCCACTGGATTCCTCATTATGACCTGCAGTCGAGAAAAGATTATTTAGGGCGCACCTTAGTGGGCAAACGTTACGGCGGAGTTGATTGTGGCCGCCCTCTGCGCCTAAAATCTGTTTCGGAGGATAAGCCTCGAGTTTGCCGGATGCTAAAGCCACCTATTACCAAAGGAGGCCCCATACTGCTTAATCAGACCTACCCAGGAACAAATAACCCAACTCTTTGCTTGAGCCATCATCAAGCTATCAATTATGTATTAATCCCTCCTGTAAGGGTGCCCCGCCTTGGTAGACTACGGGCTTCTTATATTCTCCTGCAACTTTGGCAACATCTCTCGGGACGCCAATATCCACGCCTTTTCCCATCACAGACAAAAATGACGTCTAATAACACTCACTCAACGCTTCTTCCAGCAGGCTCAGAACCCGCTTTCATCTATGGCACTGCATGGAAGAAAGATGAAACCTCACGGCTTGTCAAAGAAGCGCTAGCAGCAGGCTTTCGGGGCATTGATACCGCAGCGCAGCCTCGACATTACCGCGAGGAGTTAGTAGGAATCGCACTTCGAGAGGCTTTCAAAGAGGGCAAGGTTCAAAGGAGCGACATATATGTGCGCAACTAGATGGCCCAGTATGCGAGCGTGGCTTATTTAGTGGCAGCTTCAAACAAAGTTCACATCGCCTCGCGGACAAGATCCGAATAACATGCCATACAACCTTGGAGATGGATTGAAGACTCAAATTCACGCCTCGGTATCATCCTCACTGCATAATCTACGGCATTCAGAAGATCAAAACGCCGATAACGAGTCTTACATTGATTGTCTCCTTTTGCATTCCCCGTATCCGACCAGTCATGCAACCTTGGAAGCCTGGAAAATCCTTGAATCATACGTGCCCCACAAAATCCTTAGGCTAGGAATCTCCAACGTCCCCCCGGGAATGCTAGAAGATCTTTTTGAAAACTCGTCCGTAAAGCCCTCAGTGGTTCAGAACAGATTCTATCCTTCGACAGGTTACGATGTCGAACTCAGGGGATTTTGCATCGAGAGAGGCATCATGTACCAGTCTTTCTGGACGTTGACTGGAAATCCCCGCCTCTTGGCATCCGAGACAGTTGCTAAGCTCGCTGATTCAGTAAAAGTCTCTAATGCCTCCGCTTTGTATAGTCTTGTGATGAATTTGGGAGTTGTTGTTCTCAATGGAACAACCTCCACCCAACACATGCAAGATGACCTTACAGAGATCAAGGAAGTTCAGAAATGGGCAACCTCTTATCCCGACGACTGGAAGATGATTACGGAAGGCTTCGCAAGCCTCCTAGAGTGATAAAATCCGAGCAAGAAAGAGCAAATTCATCTTTCATCCCAGACTGTGGGACCAATTCTCAGATTCTCAGTCCATATTCTGTGATCAATCAAGAAAAGAATAACTGAATCAAATGCGAATTCCTCTCATTGGAAGCATTTGATAGGAGGTTTCGATTACATTGACTACTCAACAAATACCTCCACTCTTTCACGGATTCTCAGATTGGTGACGAGTCCTCGTGACCTTGTTCATCAATCGTTGCGATATTTGTAATCAGGACTTCTACCTGGGAGCCTGCAATCCATGTATGCAACCCTTGTGTTAGCTCATAACTCCCAATTCCGAATATTACCAATCCCCTAAGTACAGGCTATGAACTGCACAGCGCGCTTATGTGACTAAAAGAAGATCCACCTTAATCCTACACTAAGGTGAGAGTTTTCATCCCACTCGAGTACGCTTTCCCCTTTGGTGAATTTGTCCTACCCCAGGACCCTTTGATCTCTCCTACTCCGATTCGAGTAAACTCACCCATATCAAATCCAGCCTCTTCGAAGTCCACAAATGAGCTCGGAGTACCCCGCTGAACAAGGAAATCCACATCAACCAAACCATTATTTTGGCTGGCGCATTCTGCCAAAAGTGTTTTGTTGCAGTTCACCCAGTCGTCTCGTAATTTATGCTTCTCTTTACCCTCCAACAACAGAACGTTTTGTCTTATTAACTCTTTCGAATTGGGGTCTTTTTGCTCGTTTGTTGAGATGCGCAGGCACCATACATTGCGCGTCAATAGCTTGGATGCTTTTCCAAGGCTGCCAGCTGGCTGAGTACGGGGAACGCGTGTACTCAAGGAACAGACCCCGGTGGGTTGCCAGTGTGAAGAGCCGTTCAGGATTCCATAACGATTGCATCGCACGCCATGTGCTGCTCCGCGGTACCACGTAAGCGGGGTCAAAATCTGTGTCGGGCTCTCTTCTTGCCACATCAGAGTTGCCAACGTTAAAAGCCCACGCACTTTAATATCAGCATGCGTAATACGGGAGCTCAGCCACTGACTCGACCACGAAACGACCTGGCTGATTATTTCAAGCTTGTTTTCTGCCTGCTGAAGCTCGTCTTTGGGTGCTTGTACCGGGCCGTCTATTGATAGCCAGGACCAGGATGGGATGTCATGTAAATGCTCTGGTCGTGACTTACCTTTGACATCTAGGGCTTCGGATACTGGTTGTCTGGTTGTCCAGAGAAGGCCGAAATGCAAATCCTGGACCCACAATCCTGCTAGAGGAGCACCAATGGATCTTTCATGGAAAAAGGTTGTTATACCCGCCAGTGCAGCGAGTTTGTCAGTCTTTCGTGATAACTGGCGGGACGAGTAGTCTTCCACAAGTTTCCACCAAATATTGCGAAGGCTAGTCTGAACGCTTGGGTCATGTGAGTTCCTCCTCCTATTCTGTGATTTGAACTTCCACAGTTCCTTCGCAGTACGGTATTGCAGGTCCAGAGTACCGTCTTCGGAAACGGTTCGTCGAGCACATTGCCAGAAGATTTGATCTTGTGCAAAGTAGATGGTTCTCCGGGATAAAAGCGCTTCCTGTAGCGCCCATCCACGCCGACCCAGGGAGGACTGGGCGATGGATCGATTCTCGGACGCTTGGATCCTAAGGTAAACTATAGGAGTATCTGTTCCTGGTTTGGCTGATCGTTGAGGAGATTTCGGACTTTCGAGCTCGAGCTTCACGGCTGGTTTGCGAGGGAATAAACATCCTCCGTGACCGTCCTGTGCAGCTGCAGCTGCGATGGTGAATTGAGCGCCTTGATAAATCGATGCCATCTTCACGGACTCAATCTCCCAATCGATAGTATCATCTTGAATGATGCACAGCGAATCTATCCACAGATATTGGAGCCCAAGTTGCCTGGTTATGAGGACCGCATCCTGGAATGTTCTCGGGAGGGATGATAGAGGGATTCCTTGAAGACGATTCTTGAGTGTAGCCTTTGTAGTTGTCAGCGGAGAGCTATCACCCCACCTATGGCTTAGAGTGGCGTAAAGCCCCGAGAGGTTATCAGATTTGCGTAAACGTGGACCTTTGGACTCGCTGCCAACGTCGATGACCCGTTTTGGCAATCTCGGCAAAGGCGTATCAAGAGACAGCGAGCATTCAGCATGTTGAGAGACACAGACGTCCAGCCAGTTTTTGATATTGGGAAAAGTATTGTCTATCGAACCATCGAGCCATAACTGTGTGCCGATTAGAGCACCTATTTCACTAGCGTCAGCTTGCATAGAGCCGCATAACACCAAAATTCCCAAATGGGCAAGCTCAACAATGAACTATCGCAGATCCGCACCTAGCAGTCCACATTGACGGCGACCGAGTTACATACTTTCACTTGAGCACAGGACGATTTTCGCAGCTTGCTTGATTCTTTGCGCTTTCTTCGACGACGATAGGTCGCACTCGGCTTCAATATATGTGTATGCCTCTGGGTATCCTGGAGGCACCTTGGAGAAAGAGATGCGAGTCGGCGAAGCCCTGCCTTCACTAATATGCTTGAGGATCTCCTCCTTGTGGCCTGCATCCTCAAACGCGCGCAGAAACAAGACGCAGAGGTCGCATTTCTTGCTGCAGTTGATGAACTTTCGGAGGTCAACACAGTGCGTCTTGCGCTGTGCTGTAAACATACGTCGACAGGTTTCGCAGACGGGCATATTAGTTGTTGTATGAATTACTATCGGCAGGATCGCCGTGAGAATCTGAAGATTCTCGTCGTTTGACGTGCCAACATGCAGGGCTGCGCTGTTCACGCATGCACGTGCTAGGATTGGTTGAGTTTAAATCGTAAGCGCGTCCTAAAGGCATTCTGAAAATTCCCTGAGTTTGCTCTGACATGTCTATTCCAGGACTAACTCCCGACCAAATTTTTCACAAGATTTAAGATTATTTCATATGCAAATTCCCGTGCTCTTATCGTGTCGTTTTCCTAGTCACCATGAGAGCGAACTTCTACGGTAAGGGAATTACAGCATCTGACATTTCCCATGCTCCCGAATAGGCTCTATCGCATTCCTGAAGCTTATTGCTGGAGGATCTGCCCATCGTTGTACCAACGTCTTGCCGGAAAGCGTAGGAGACGTTACCTCAGTAAGCGACTCAGACGGCAAACGAGATAAGTCTCGCTAGTACTTAATTAGTATAGCTTTATATAAAACCCCTACTAGCTTTATTAAACCCCTGCTAGCGTTATATAACCCCTGTACTTGAAAGCGCGGTCTCGTTTGCCGTCTGAGGGCCTTTGGTGCGAAAATGTATAAAGGTCTACTCATCAATCAAACGCGATACTGCTAAAGAGCGATATATCTCCACTAGTTAACCAGTTAACCACTTTAAAAGGTAATTAATTATATTTTAAGGGTTACTTTATTTATCTATATACTTATTTATGCATTTTAGCTAATATAAAGTTCTAAAGTTATAGGTCGAAATTTTTTTATAAGTCTTGTTAGGTCTACTTATAAATCCTCTTTAGATGCCTTAAAGCAAGCGGTATTACTAACGGCAACGTAGTAACTTACGCTATTTAACTCCTCCTAAGGCCTAGTTATATACTTCCCAAAGAAAATATATACTAACCTTAACTATTTTATAGCTTTAGAGGCTTGTATTAAATAGTTCCAACCCCTAAAATATAAAGCATTAGATGGAAATACTTACCTATATTATATGCTAACTCCTTAGGGGAAAGAATCCCTATACTTAATAGGTTAGGGTGCTTCGCTAACTAGTTTATAAAATAGGAGATACTATACTTATTATAAAAACTAGCTTTAGTAAAAGTATTATATTCTATACTTTCTTAGTCTTAACTAGCTAAATTATAATATAGCTTATCTTATTAAGTAAGCTAGAGGGGAAATAGGTTAAGTTAATTTATTAATACCCTAGTATAAACCTATATTTAATATTAACGGATATAAAATTCTAGAACCCTTAACTGCTTAAGGATATTAAGAATAGTATATATACCTATATACTACTTAGGCTAGAGTAAGCTATATCTCCTAAATTTTAGAAGATTCTATAAGATCTATCCTTTTAGTATTAAGTTAGACTGGTGGCTATTAATAAGTATTATATACTCTACTAGTAGAAGGAGTTTTAGAGTAACTTTATCTTAATCTATAAGCTACGCCGGTCTCTCCTATTAAGTATTGTTTTCTTTAGCTGCTCTATAACTATAGACATTAAGACAGAGTAAGTAGTAAAAAAAATAGTGGGTTTTAGCCAGAGGGAACTAAACTAGGTATATTAAAGATTATCCGTACGTCTATTAACTAACTAGATATCTTAATATATATGTTTCTGATACTAAAAAGAAAAACAAACTACTATAAGTAGTTACACTTCTTACTTAACTAAGTAGTTAAGTCTTTAGGCGGTGGCTTAACCCCTTAAAAAATCCTAAAAATAATTATATTTCTTAACAGTAGAAGATATATCGCGGTAGTCTCTTAGTACCTTAAGGAGTCTCTTATCTAGAAGGGCTACTTAGCGTATTTTATAAACTAAATAGTTAAGATATATATATCTTATATAGCGAAGTATAATTAGGATAGAATATATAATATTTTCCGCAGTATATAACAGAACCTTGTAGCAAGTACTACGATAGGCTCGTTATTAGGCTAGGTATATAGGTAATGCAAATTAAAGTCAACAACGTAATAATAATTGGTGGAGTAGTTGCCTAATAGATTAACTCTAATTATATTCTAAGAATTACTATAAGGAAGGAACTATCTAGGTAGGGACTAAGGGTCCTTAAATATATAACTATACTTCTATAAAATCCTCCTTATATATAATATACGTGTTATACGTGTTATATATACGTTCCCCTTATATACTGCGTATACTATATACAACGTTATATAACCTTAGTTACTATTCCTCGTTATATAGCTCTATTGGCTTTATTCTAGACTATACCTAAATTAACTAACTAGCTTCTTCCAACTCTTCTCTAAGTAGTTATAATATTATACTTAAAGCGTCCATAATACCATTTCCCTCCTTTTTATCTTTATCCTTAAAGATTCTAAATATCTCTAAGTTATTTATTAGAGGTGTAATATCTATTTAATTAATTTAGTTAATATTATTGCTTATTATACCTAAAGCTCTTTCTTCTTCGCAGGCGTAACGTTATACTCGTACTATTGCTATAATATTATCTCTTAATGAGATTATACTATCTCCGTATTCTTACTGTTTAAAGAAGGGATTAGTTTATATTACGTTAGCAAACCTATCTTTATAATAACCGTCCTTTTGCTTAAAGTATACTAAAGCAAATATTTGTTTATCCTATAATATTTACTCTATCTTTAATACTAAATATACGCGATTTATTACTCTTAATAGTTATCTAGTTCCCTAATTAATTTATCTTAGGGTCTTATATTTAATCTACTACTGCGCGGCTAGACAGTAAACTGTCTTAGGCTCTTACTAAATTAAAACGTTCTTGTAACGTGGAGTAAAAGGCCCTTAAAGCCTATATTACAGCGTCCGCTCAGTTACTCCGTCTTAAGAAGGTTTGTAAGAAGGTCCGTTTTAAAAAGTAGAAGCTTATAAAATAAGGTCTATAGGAACTTAGTAATAAAAGAACGGATTCTCCTCTAACTAAGAAGGAAATAAATTTAAGTAGTTTGGCAACTACTCTTCTTAGGTCCCCCTTAGGTGGCTTATTCTTTAGCGATCCTTTTTTATTAATACTGCCTAACCTAATCTCTTTTAATACTCCTATACCTTTCTTATAGCGTTTTTTAAATTTTCTAGTAGTTTCTAAGTAGTTTTATTATAGCCTATCTACTTTACCTTATACTATATCTTATTATTAATATCCTTATAGCTAATGATCTTTAAAACTTACTATTTATCTTCTTCCTGTCCTCTATATGTATTTGCTTTATAAACTAGTAGCTTAATATTCCTATATACTAGCTTTAGTATTACAATATACTATATAGGGTAGATCTTTATCCTAGCTAGTAGGTTTAATTTAAACGTAATTAGTAAAATCTTTTACTTAATTTTAAAAGGTCTTAGTCTAATATAGTCCAACTTCTTACTTAGTTATTAACTCTTAAAATTTTTGTATAATAGCTATACTTTGTCTCCCTCCTTAAGATCTAGTCCCTTAGATCTCTTAGTATTATAGTACTTTTTTATTCTTTATTATACTATCTTTACTATTTCTATAAGGTTCTTATAAAGATTTATTAATATCTCTATTCTCTATTTAGCTGTGCTATTTATCTTCTTTACTTAACGTAGTAATAACGATGGTTTTAGCTTGTATCCGTAATTCGCCTTAAATAGTAATATGCCTATTCCTTTTTATGGTGTTGCGTTATATATAAACTATATAACTAGTAATAGTAATACCTAATTATTCTATATATAATTAATATAGTATTTT
>Ga0307515_10007067_pt1 | contig 22303 bp, 3 predicted proteins | sample 17_EM_MG_FD_194513 | JGI IMG/M metagenome (GOLD analysis project Ga0307515, IMG submission 194513) | Populus trichocarpa ectomycorrhiza microbial communities from riparian zone in the Pacific Northwest, United States - 17_EM | ecosystem: Host-associated > Plants > Roots > Unclassified | place...
GTAAGAGTATGTTGCAAAAAAGGTGCATAGAGGCGAAAAAATCGCTTATTTTTTCTAAGTCATTTTGCGTGTAGTTTCAATCACGCCTGCGTATAAAGTAGTTTTACCGCAAAATGACTTAGAGAAAGTAAGCGATTTTTTCGCCTCTATGCACCTTTTTTGCACCATACTCTTATTAGCTAGCTATAAAGAGACGTAAGTGTCCTTATTATATCTAGAATTCGCTATTAATGCGAACGTAAAATTTCAGCGTAATTTTATAGGAGGAGGTAAGTTTAACAATATACAGTCCTACGCTTAGCTCTTTTAAATTTACTAGGGTATTAGGGGTCTATAGAATGCATGCCTTTTTAGCGCGTAGGTAGATATACGTTTAAAATTTAGCTATCTTTTTCTTTTCTTCTTTATATTTTTTCCTATTATACTTATTAATAGTTAGAGGCAGTATATTACTTAACTATACTGTTTATTGGCTAGTAATATATATATATATATATCCTAATAACTTTGCGTTATATAGCTTTAACGTAATATAGATATATAGCCTTAATCCTAAAACGTAGAATCTAATATTACTAAATAGAATTAGTTATGTAAGTGGGTTTCCATAGTAAAAAGTAATTTACTTTTAAGATTCCTATACGGGGTATAAGCCTATATACTTACTTACTCCTATAATAATAAGGCCTATATAGTAGGCTATAGCGCGGGCGAATTACTTATAGATCTAGGAATAGGAGAACGAAAGCTATAGGGTATTGGTTCCCGTAAGGGAGTAAAAGATATAAGCGTTAGTTCCCGTAAGGAATTAAAAGCTATAAGGCGATAAAGAAAGCGGGTATTAACCCCTATAGAGAACTATAAGCTATAGGAGATTAGTTTCTATAGGGGAGTAGAAGAAATCGCCATTAGTTTTTATAGGGGAGTAAAAGCCGTATAGGAGTAGGAGCTATAGGGTATAGTTTTTATAGGGTAGTAGAAGATACGGTTACTATATACTAGATAATAATTTTAGTTTAGGATATAAGAATGGGAGCTATAGGGGATTGGTTCCCATAGGGGAGTAGTAGATATAGCTAATAGCTTCTATAGGGGAGTAAAAGCTATACAGGAATGTAAGCTGTAGGGGATTAGTTCCTATAGGGCGGCGGAATATATAGGTATTAGCACCTATAGGGGATTCGTTAGAGTAAGGGATTTGTTAAAGTAGGGGATTTATTAGAGTAGGGGATTCGTTAGCGTAGGGGATTTATTAGCGTAGGGGATTCGTTAAAGTAGGGGACTGGATCCCGTAGGGGATTTATTAGAGTAGGGGACTAGTTTTTATAGGGCGGCGAAATATATAGGCATTAGCTCCTATAGGGGATTTATTTAAATAGGGGACTTATTTAAGTAGGGGATTAGTTAGAGTAGGGGATTAATTCTTTTACGGCCTCTATTTAGGCGGTATAAGGCTGCTTCTAATAGGCTAGGGAGTAGATTATATATTTTATAGAAATATAAAGCCTATATAGGATAGTAGGGTATAGGGACCTAATAATCTGGCGGAAGATTAGGTTATCTACTTTCCCGGGTTTATTTAGCCTAGGTAACTCGCCCTACGCTGTTTTACATACGTTTTAACTAAGGCTACTACCTAGCCTTAGCCGCCTAAATCTTTATAAAACTTTACTTATATAGTAAAAGAGCAATATAATATTATTCTATCTACTCTGCTAGCATCTTTAAATTCTTTCTTACTTCCTAAAGGACCTCCTTTATTTAAGAAGGAAGTTTTTTATCCTTTTTCTTTTGCCTCCTACCGCCTAAAAATACTACCTTCCGCAATCTATTAACCTAAGAGATTAGTGGCTGATAGTATAGTAAAAAGTTATTACCTATAGTCTTAAGAAAATCCTCTTTATTAGCCACTGCCCCTTTTTTTATTTTAGCTAGCTCTTCTATATCTATAGAATTCTACTTATTAAACCTATTAATAACGTTACCTTTCTTATTAGGTCTATTATAGTAAATGTATATCTAAAATAGAACTTAAAAGAACGACTTAAAATTATATTAAGCTAAGTATATCTCGCCTAGGAGCACTCTAATTGCTATAAACGCTCTTATACTAGTCTTACCCTACACTCCTAAAGGCCCTTTTTGCTGCTCTTTAATCGTAAGATTAAAGTCGATTAAGAATGCCGGCTAAGAAGGATTGTTATCTTCCTTGTTTATTATAAGGTTGCCTATTAAAATGTTATATTAGATAATGCTAGCCCGCGTATATAAAGACTTATATCCTTTAATGCTACTCTCTAGTGTAGTAAATATTATAGCCTAAGAGCTTGCCTTGTAAAGAGGCTTTCTATAGTCCCTAGTAATAACATATTAATATACTCGATTTACAGTTATAGGGCGCTTTCCGCCTTTAGGCGGAGAGCCTAAATATATACGCTTGCTAAGCGGTAATGGGGCGTTAGTATAGCTGGACGACCTCTTTTTGCTAGAACTTTGGCCTTTTCTAATTTTTACTCTAGCTGGTTTTAGAGGTATTATTAAGTCTTCTAGCTTATAGTTTATCGCTCTTATAATATCTAGCCCCTTACAGACGTTATTATAAATGTTATCTTCTTTACCGCTTATATAAACTGTCTTATAGTAATAGTACCTAGCTACATTAACTACTCCTTTCTCTGTTATCTTATATAGTAGTTTACCTTCCTTCTTACGCTACGGGTACTGCTATAAGTCTTTAATAACAAGGGGTATCTTAGAGGTGTCCTCCTTACAGTATACCCCCTAGTAAGTAGTCGCTCGGCCGGCGATATAACGTCCCTACTTTATAAGTTTGTTAAGGATAAGACGCTTGGTCTAATTATTATATATAACCTTAATATATCGCTTGCCATCTAATATTAGAATAGTAGGGTTGAATCTAAGCTGCTTCTTATTTATATAGAGAAATCCTAACATCGCTAAGGTAAATTGTAGTCCGTCTTTATTAATATTAAATAGTGATAATACAATGCCTCCTACTGTGAGGGGATCTTGTAGACAGGGGGCTATAAGGACACGATTGGAACAGGATAAATTGGTGAGAGAGACGAATCCTTAAGAAGGTAAGGCCTCTGGGATCATGGAGACTATATACTACGGGCACGTGCCTTTGGCACGCGACCGGTGACCATCTAAGGGGCGTCTGGGGGTTGTCCTGAGGGCAACCTAAGGTGTCCGTAATAATATCCCTTACATTACTCCCCCCCTTTTTGCGGTTGGCCCCCGATCGCTATTACCTTACGGTAGGGAGATTATAAGGGCTTGTCCCGGAAGAGGTTCGGAGAGATATTAGAGAGGTGTTAGTATACCGCTGTATATTATCTATCTATCTAACCCCTGCTTTAAACTCCTAAAAAACCTTAATAAGGGAAAAACATAACTAGAGAAAAGACGTAAGGATTGCTAGGAGACCTATTAGAAGCCTACTAGAAGTATACTAGTGACTACCTAGGCTAATATAGGGATTTTTATGCAACTCTGCTTTTAAGCCTTTATGCCGGTCTGTAATTAATTATAAGTATTATAGGCAATTTAGTGTTCTAGTATAGTTCCGTAGAACCTTTTGGTATAGGATTTAACGTATAGAGCCTTAGCTTACTGTCATCTTTAACTGCTAAGATGTGGTCTATAATTCTTTCTTATAAACCTTTTTTTATAATCTTCTACGTTACTAACGTATTGCTCCCGCATTTGCCCTTAGGCTATTAGATGCGGTTAAGGTATTAATTAGTTAGTTAAAGAGACTTATCTCTTAAGATTTGGTATATATGCTTTTAAATCTGGTAGTTCTATACTGTATATTTGGCGTAGCTCTACTGCCTAGTAAATAGGGACATTTTGCGATAGCAATTGTAGCTATTATGCGATTGTTAAGAACGTCTATAACGTTGTTCTTTAATACTATAGTATTGTTTTAGGTCTAATTTAACCTATATACGTCTTTGATTTAACGTTTTAATTGCCTTCCCCTAGCTATGTAGTTAGTTTTTATAAGGAAGTAATAGTTAAAAAACTTATACGCGTGTTTCCTTTTTTTTAAATAGCGCTATTATAACGGAGTTATATTAGTAAGGTTACGGCTATTCACTAGAAGGGTATTAGATGGTAAAGTATAAGAACACTTTTGCTTATTGAGCTGCTCCTTTTCCTTAACACCTTACTTTCCTATTATTAACCTTCGTCCAATTTTAGACGTATCTTTAATATATTATTAAGATTTTCTTTTTTTCTATTAATAATTTAATATGCCTCTTTATTCTCCTACTGACTGCTCTTTTAAGTAGATTTTATAGCGTATCCTAGCCCTACCTTTATATATAGAACCCTAACCTCCGCTAACTTATAACTAGTGCTGGTCCTACCTAAATGATTTTGCCTATATATCTTTAAAAGACTAGAAATCTAATAATAGGATTCTGGAGGCTTGTAATAAGACGCACTGTGTTAAATCTAATACCTTTAGCCCTTATAATTGATGTATGCGTACTAAGAGCAGCAGTTATGTTAAGGTAAGTTTTTCTATTCTTAATAGATTTCTATTACTAACTTTAAGCTTTAATAGCCTGGGCCTAAGTGGCGACAATCCTTTAATGTCCTTAACTACTATATTGCCCGGGCTTTATCTTATTCTAGCGCTAATGCTAAATATCTTAGTTATATTTAAGACTATACTATAGCTATCTATACCGCCTATAATTCTTAATAAGCTAGCTAGTAACGCCTAATGCGAGAGCAAGGTTGGTATATTAAGGATAAAGTATAGGATAAGGGTAATAAGAAGAAGGTCGCTGTTTACTACAGGAAGGAGTTCGCGTATACGCGTTAAGTTTTAAAAAAGCATAATATAATGTAGTATTAGGTAGGTTACCCTTTGGGTACCTAGCGGATAGGTAACTAACAGTTGCTATAGTAAGGTCTTGGTGGTTCTGGACTATGCCAGCCAGCTAACATCTCTATTCATTCTAGGCTTAAGCGTGTCTTTATTAACTATAAGCTTACGCCGTAAGAGCTTTATTAGTATTGGTTTGGACCTAATATTAGTATTAAGCGTTTAAGAGTCTCTACTCCATCTATACCTTATCGTCCTCCCCCTGTTTTTATGCCTACTTATACCCCTACTAAGGGGTCTAGATCCTATTCTTATTAGCCATTACTTAGTAGCCTAATGGATACTGATTCTGCTCCTAAGGGTAAGGCATAGTGGCTTTTCGGGTTAGGTATTTGGGATTTATTTTTATATATAGTAGCAATTAAGGACCTTGATTAGGTGCTTGGGAAGGCCTTAGAAGGCTTTTAGGAAGGGCCTAGGAGCCTTAGGAACAATGTTCCTGATATAGATAAATAAATGGGAATGCAATTTTAGTAAAATGCCCTATTAACTCTATGCTATATATATAAAAAGGCTAAGGACCTGTTTTGCCTTAGGCTGTAGCCCTATCCCTATAGTTTCCGGAGCCTGTTTGTTCTATATCCGATTTAACCTATTTATTCTTTTTACGAGCTTTCTTTATAGGTCGCGATAATACTATAGTATTAGAGCGCTTTCTGCGACTTATAGATTATAGACCTTAGTCCTAATATTCTTTTAGAATATCTTTATAATAATTAAGGTAATTCTTTGGTTCCTATGTAGAGTTTTTAGCGGGCTAGCCTAGCTATTTAACTTTAAATTAAAGCTTGTTCTTAACAGACTTATAGCGTAGTATAGCTTTAACCTTATACCGCTCGCCCACTACCTTAGGGTGTTTAATTAGGCTTAGACGGAAGTTCTTTTCTAGCGGTGGTTTATGCTATAGCTCTAGTAGGTTTATATAAAATACTAAATGTATACGGGCTATAGATAGGGGTAGCTGGAGATAATAGGCTAGCTTGCTAATTTGTTCCTTAACTTAAAAGGGACCTAGGTATTTTATATTGAGCTTCTTTAATAGTCAACAGGTTTTAATATTTATTAAATGTAATAAAACCTTATCGCCTACTCTAAAATGCTTGTCCTGGTGCTTATAGTTGTACTAAAGTCTCTACTACTCTTAGGTATTTTATAGGCTCTGCTTCGCATACTTTTATTACTCCTTCTATTCCTAGAGGTATCCTTATACTCTCTAGTGGATATCCTTAGACTTCCCGGTAGGATCCTATAACTAATTATGCGGCCTTAGCCAGTAATTATTAGGTATACTATTAAACCCAAATAGTTAGACGCTATAGGCAATCTGGATTGGTGTATACTTATGTAATGCGTGTTACTTTAAATTGTAAGCGTACTCCATATACGGAAGTAGCTTGCACTAGTTGTCTTACTAGTAGTTTAAATATATCCGTAGGTAAGACTCTAGTTCCTAGTTCTGGCGTTCCGTTTACCTATCTGTTTATAGGTAAAAAGCCGTACTATAATAGTGGTCTATCTTTAAATAGAAGCATAGATTTGACCAGTACTAACTTATAAAGACGCTGCCCCTGTTAGTAATAATGGAGTGCGGCTAATCTACTTTAAGAAAGTATTTCTTCTTAATTAGGTTAGTAAGCGCTTATACATTAATTGTCTTATTAATAGGAAGGTATTAGACGTACTTTAAAAACCTATTAATAAATACAAGAACTAAATTATATATTTATTCTTGGCTATCTTTAGATAGCGGGAGATCTGTAATAAAGTCTATGGCGTAATATTGCTATAGCTTACTAGTAGGGGAAACTAATTTAAGTAGACCCTATAGCTTATGCCTACAGATCTTGTATACTTAACACTTCTTATAATAGCTAATATACTCCTTTACTTCCTGCTTAAGCCTTAGCCAATAGTATTTGCGTTAAAGTAATTCTACTGTTTTTACTTAACCATAGTGGCCGCCTAAGGGATTATCGTAATTCTTTATAAGAATCTTCTGTTGTAAATTTGCTTCTTATAGTACCTAAACCTTACTACCTCTATATAGTAGGCCTATTGGGTCTAGTTCCTAATAGTAGCGCCTAGCAGCTTTCTTTTTGTTACGTTTCCGGTCTACTTTTGTATTAAAGGTGGTATAGAAAGCGTCCCTCCATTATACCTTATGGATAAGATCTGTTAACCCTTTAGATAGTTCCCGGGTAAAAGCTATTTTATTCTATACTACTCTAAGTATAAGACTAGATAGTACTATAGATCTTACAACTCTTTAATATGTATATGTTAGGAAGGCCGCTATAAGGTTAAAGTTCTTTGGTTATTACAGGGCTCTAAGTTCCGATTGCTCTATAGCTTTACTATTTATTTAAGGGGATAGCTTAGTAATTAGAGATGGTGTATTACTAGGTTCTAAGAATGTATTGGGGACGTCCTGTCTAGGTATATTTGGACCCTTATTAATAACGGACCGGGTACTAGCTAGAACGTTAGTAAAAACCAATAAGGCTTATACCGCTTAAGACTTAGTATATAGAGCTATAGGTGCTTAAGCATCCTATACCCAGAGCTTGTTTTATAATATAGGGAGTAAGATATCTATTATCTGTTTTCCTTCTCCCGTTTTAAAGCCTTTAGTATAATCTGGCTGTCGTAACGGTCTATTAGCAGGGTTATTTTCCCCTAGCTTATATTTAATCTTAAAATTAAATCGCGCGAGCTTCTCTGCCTATCTGGCTTATCGAGGTATAAGCTTCTTTATAGTTATAAAGTAGCGTAGATTATAGTGATCTAAGAGTATATAAGTGGTATGGCTCGCGTACTTAAGGTAGTATCGCCACTATTTAAAGCAGTTAACTATAGCCAGCAGTTCCTTGTTGTGGGTATAATACCTAACTTTAAGTCTTTAGAATTTTCTGCTATAAAATGCTACTAGTCTCTAATAGAGTTAGGTAGCGTCTAGATGCCTATTAGGTTGCAGTAAGATACCAGTAAAGGCAAAATTTAATGCATTAGTAATTATTATTAATAGCTAATTTAGGTTAAAATGCCGCAGTAATAGAGCTTCCGTAAACTTTACGCGAAGTTTTTAAAAGACCTCCTAAACCTTTCTAGGCTATAACTATAGCTTATACTATTTAGTTAGTCCTTTTTTAGTTTTCTTCCTTACCGCCTTTAAGCTTTTTACTCCTTAGGTTAGGTCTTAGGAAGCTTCTATAATATAGTTAGATAGGTATTAGGCGATGTCTAAGTAGTTATAGATAAAGCGCCTATAGAAATTGGTAAAGCCTAGGAACACTTAAATATCCTAGTAGCTCTCTAGCTCCGGCCACTCCTAGATTATTTATACCTATAGGCGTTACAATATAACCTAGGAACTTAACCTGCTTAGTGTTAAAGATATACTTTAACGCCTTAGCATAGAGGCCCTAATTATCTAAACGTTCTAGTACTTCGCGGACGTATTATTCGTATTAATTCTTGTCTTCTAAGTAGATTAAGATGTTATCTAAATAGACGATATATATACGGTTAACTAGTCCCCCTAAGGCTCTATAAATATACAATTGGAATGTTATAGGCGCATTGGCTAGCCCGAAAGGCATTACTAAATACTTAAAGTGGCTGTATTAGGTCTTAAAAGCTGTCTTTTACTTATCCCCTTCTTTAATACAGAGCTTATAATAGGCGTCTTATAGATCTAACTTTGTGAAGATCTTCGCCCTAGATAGTTAATCCAGTATTTTATTAACTAGTAGTAGTGGGTAACGGTTCTTAATTATAATCTTGTTAAGACTGTAATAGTTTATGTATAGCCTTATAGTTCTATCTAGCTTTAGGATAAAGAGGATTGGTGCGCCTAATGGCGACTTACTAGGCTAGATCTATCCCTTTTCTAGTAAGCCATTAAGGTACTCCCGTAGGATCTTAAGCTCTTTACGCAAGAGGTTGTAGATAGGAAGGTTTGGCGGTTGCTTGCCTTCTTCTAAATTAATTATATGATTATACTCCGAGTTCTATAATAGGACTTTAGCTCTCCTGCTTAAAAATACCCTTAGTAAGTCCCTTAGGCCTACTAGAATATTTAATAAATTAGGGTTGCGTTTGTCCTTTATATTATTGTTAGGTAGGTCTTAGAGCTCCCTTAGAATGCTTACAGGCAGCGTTATACGCTATAATGGTTGCTTATATATGGTTGCCACCATATATTAAACCGTTTTATACGGTAGCTAGTAGAGGGTAGGAAACTCCTTAACGCAGCGTTTAAGGTGCTGTAGTATACTCTCTATATATTGCTTAAGCCAGAGTAACCTATGGCGGTTAAAGTATCTTATAAGATCCTTAAGATCGCCGCCTCCCTATAATGTCTCCGCGACCTATCTAGTAGTTCCCTATAAGGTTTCCGTTATAGAGGGGTTATTACCTATACTAGGCTCTATACCTATCTTGCTATTAAATAGGGGTTAGATCTGATACTCCTTTAGGTATAGAGCGTACACTATTTTACCTGGGGCTATATTCTCTAGGATGTCCTTTAGGCTTATTAGTAATATACGCCCTTCCGAATCTTTATTATTCCACTATTTAAAGGCTTTAGTTTTAAAGCGTATCTTAAGATTTACTTCCGTAAGCTAAGGGTATCCAAGGATAAGGTTATAACCTACAAAGTTAGCCGCCTAGAAGGGTTGCGGGCTAACTACCTTAGTATAGTTATATATATTGGCCACTAACACTATAAGCTTATAGGCACTATATAGCTTAATCTAATACTTATTTAAGAAGCCTACAATAGGTTTTTACCACCTTTATAATGGGATAAGTTTATACTTTTTTACCAAATTATATCATATAAGATTGATTTTGTCAGATAACTCATATAGAGCTATTCATTGATGAAATGGGTTGATTGATTGATGATCTTAATCGTGTCTTAATCGTTAGTTGATCGGTGGTTAACCTAGGGTCCCTGGGCTTAGACGAAGATATTTACAATACACGTAACCCGTGCACGTGACTCGTGCACGTCCTACGCCACAGAGAATATAGATTATCTGACACACCCCCTTAGCTTCAACCTGGTTAAGAATAAAGCTAGCCACCTTCTCGTGTCCGTTAATGCGTCAATTGAACTATAATCTCATCTAAATCCTTCCGTCTCGCTCTAATATTCTCCCTTAGGTCCTCCAGTTGCTTCTCCTTATTTAGCTACTCCTTAATATCCACCATTCCGATTATATTGACGAAGCTCTTAAACCTCTACTTGGGTAGGGCCTTTATAAGTCCATTAGCGATTATCTCCTTCATCACTGTCCATTGAAATCGTACTCGTCTCTTTATGTATTCCTAACGTAGCCAGTATTAATAGATGTTAACGTGTCGGAGCTTTATAATCAGCTTTACCGTGTCTTCTATAATTAGTTAGAGCGTCTAGGTATTATTACAGTTAATAATCAAGGGCTTGTTCAGTTATAACGTTATTACTTTAAACAACCTACTGATAAAGATAGCTTCCTTTACTGTCTGTAATAGGGCTAACAGCTTAGCTTCTATACTTAACGTTATAACCGTACCCTGCTTATTTACTCTCTAGGCAATCGGCCCCCTAAATAGCTTTATAATATATCCTTGCGAGCTCTTTCTATTAATAGAGTTGTCCGTAAATAATGCGTCGCTAGTATAGATAAATAATTGCGCTTTACTTCTACCGTCTCCGTCGTCTCGTCCTTAGTCGCGTATTCCTTTATCTCTTTCTCTACCGTTCGTTCCTTCCTTATCTCCTCTATAGTAGATTACTCTGCTCCTCGTGCCATATAAGTACTAAATAACTCTATCTACCGCTCGATAGTGCTCTTAGCTTAGGTCCTAATTAAACCTTACTAGCCGTAATACTACAAAGGCAATATCCGGATGCGTTATAGTAGCTGCATAGAGTACTAAACCTAGTTTTCTCTAATATAGCATTATAGAAGCTAGTAGGGATATAAGACGGACTAATAGGTCTGTATTGGGGGACGGACGCGTTAGACGGATCATACGGTAATCGGTAAGGAGGAGTTCCGATTCTGCCATAGGAGTATCTAAAAGACGCCCTCTAAGATCTATCTCATACTAGTTAGCTATCTTCTCAATATAGGCTTCCTAGGATAGCCACAGGAGCCTCTAGCTATAATTACATAGCACGTAGATTCCTAGGAACCATTTTAGCTCGCCAAGGGTACTCATCTGGTATTCCTTGCTCAGCTCCTTAATTACTTCTTAAGCTTTCTTCTCATCTGTCTTTTAGTAGCAGAAGACAATATCGTCAACGTAAAAGAAGACAACTATTCCACCTTTTAGCATAACGCACGGCTCCTAAGGTACCTCTTTAAAGCCCAATTCGTTTAATAAGCTCATAAGATTCTTCTACCATAACAGTGGTAATCGTCATAGTCCGTATAGGGCTTTTCTTAAGCGCAGTACTTTGTCTATCTTTCCTTTATTAAACCCTAGCAGTAGCTTTATATAGACGACCTTATTAAAATCGCAATAGACAAACGCATTAACTGCATCTATCTATATCGTCTCTAGGTCAAATTTTACAGTAATCGCCATAAGGGTTCGGAAGGTCGTACTAGCTAATATAGTAGCTCTCGTAGGTAGGTCTTCTAGGGCCTATTGATTTCCGCAAACTACTAAGCGTACCTTACATTTCTGGAGAAATCCGTACTTATCCATCTTATAGACGAACACCCACATTAAGCTAAGGACCTGCTGTCCCTTTACGTGCTTCTTATCTATTTCTTAAAACAACCTTATTTAATAATGAGATTGGAGATGGGCTTATTAAGCCTCTTAGAACTAATCTCAAAGAGGATGCGTATTAAGGTCGCGGATCAACTAAGGTGGCGGAGGTAAGTTCTTCCTTTATAATCTAACATCACGTATTCTGCCTAATTTCAGCTTACTATCATTAAGTTAACTATTAAGGTTAAACTTCCTTCCTACTAAGAAGGCGCCGTGATAGGCTAACGTAATCCTTTTGGTAATAAAGTCTTCAAACCTATTATCGCTAGCTTCCTTAAATAAGTCTTTAACTAAGTCATTAAACACCCCCTAAGTATTAAACGCATCTCCTGCTTAATAAGCGACGTCTTAATCAGTACCTTATTTATCTAACTTCGTAGAATACTTAACGTAAAAGGCACATAGAGATTCTTCGTCTTCTTCTATTAGAGGTAGTATACAGTACGCATCTTCAAGAGCTCTTGCAAGCTCAAGATCTGCTAACTCATTAAAGGCTTAAACTGGCTTATTAACGTCATCGTCTTCCTCTTAAATTAACGGTTTAAATACTTCTTTATTATCTTCTAGAAGGACCTTATTCTTAGTCTGGTTATTAGGGAGTTAAATCTTCTTAATTAGCGTGTCTAATTTAACGTATAGGTCCTTTAAGATATCCCTTTACCTGCCGTTAAAGAACGTCTTTTTATTAAAGATAACATCCCTTATAGAGATAACGATACCCTTATATAGGATCCAGATCCTATAGATATTGGTAGAGTTATAGCCAACAAGGTAGCCGATATAGGCTCATAAATCTAGCTTACTTAGCCTTTTCTTCTTTAGCTAGGCGTCCAACGTCATTACGTACGCCCTACAGCCGTAGGCTTTTAGGTGCGCCAGTTGCGGCTTTCTTAACCCATTAGCTAGGAAGGTATAGAACTTCTCATATAGCAATTTCCAACTATTACTTTTTAGTGGCGTTCAATCTTAAAGGTACACTACGTAGTTAACTATCTCGTTCCATAGGTCATATAGTAAATTAACAGCAATTCTCATTACTTGTAATCTCTTAATAATTACACCCCCTAAGTGTTCGGCGGTACCGTTTTAAGCTTAAATATATAGCGCCGAAGGCTCAAATATAATTCCTTAAGTCCGTAGCCATTTAAGGGTTCTCCTTCTCCCTAGCTCGTTGTCTAATCTAATAGTGTTAACCTTAAGGTTATACCTCAAACAAATCCATTAGGTAAAATCTTTAAGCACTTATAGTATCTCCTTCTCTTTACTATACGTCGTTATAAAATACGGGAAGGTTCTTCCTAAGAAGGTATTATAAATAAACATAACTCGTATAAATCTAGCATACGCTTCCTTAAGGTCAGTCCAGTCAATATAGAGGTCAAGATAGGGTTTATTAATTTTCCGTTTTAAGAACCTTCGTAAGACCTAACACTTAATTTTAGCGAGACTGTAATATTAACATTCCGTTGTTTTTGGGCCTTAAAGCTTAACTCCTAAGGCGTTAAGACCTAAATAATAAAGGCTTATAGGTCCTAGATGACCTAGACGCAGATGCCATAAACGTGCATCTCCTTTCAAATCTAGACGAGCGTCTCTTAATAATACTCTGCGCTTCCGTTAGCGTAGTAGTCGGCTTATATTAAACGCTAATAGACTTCCTAGTCGGACGTATTTAATAGTCTATTGTCCATAATATTCTTCCATTTAACATAGAATTGTGTCGTCCTTCCGAACTAGAAGATTATTATCTCCTTTATTGTCCTAGTAGTACCCTTGTTTTTAAAGTAGACGGAATAACATAAAGTTCATATTAAAGTCCGTACAAAAGGCAACGTCCTTAAGACGTAGGATTCCCTTACTCTTGTCTAGTTTTATGACTTAGATAATAACATCACCGTAACCTAGTATAGGCGCTTCTAAGCTGCCGGCGATAACATATTCGTGTCTTAGAGCTTTCCTAAAGTTATAAAAACGAGAGAGGTTATTAAAGATATAGAGAGTGGTTCCAGAGTTAAGAATAGTTAATAGCTTTAGTAGATAAGGTTAACTAGTGTAAAACAATTCTAGGAATATCGCATTAGCTTCTCCCTTAATCTTAGCTATCTTTTAGCTCTCATCCTGTCGTTATCAAGCCTTATCTTCTTATTCTTTAAGTCTAATCTTTATAACTTAGTTAGTAAAATCCTTATTCTTTTCTACCTTCTTCAGCACCCTTTTAATGCGAGCATCTCCAATCGTAACTCCTTCGGGTCTCTTATCTTTAAATAGATACCAACAGTCTTATAGAAAATATCCTCGTTTCTTACACGCTAAGCACACAGGTAGTAGCTTCTTGCGGGACATCTCCTTATCTATTAGTGACCTGGCTCTCTTTAAGCGTCTAGTACATGCTAAGGTTCCTTTCCCTAAACCTTTAGTAGTATTAAAGTGATCCATCGTAGCTTACTCTGCGAAGTCTATATTAAAGGTACTCCCTCTCATAATAGTATTAGCTTTCTTCAAGGGTATTCTAAGTCCTTCTTGCAGCTCCTACGGTATTCGGAAGATCTTAACTTCTAAGGGTCATTTAACTCGGTAGTATACTTTATACAGTAGGCATCGCTAAAAGGTCAAATAACGTCTGCTAATTCTTAAAGCCAGATTCCATCAGATATTTAAGGGATCTTATACTTCTCTCCTAGTGATATTACGTGTTCCTATTAATCTAGCCATTAGTTCAATTTTAACAATTATTTAAACCCCTTAAGGGCTTCCGTATACTAATGTTGTACCTTCTTCCTAACAAACAACAAGGTAGGTTCTATGTTCTCCTTTAACTAAGATAGCCATTCCTTAACGGTCACTAAAGGGTCAAGCAGTAGCTTCTTCTAAATCAATACTATAGACGTAATCTAGGTGCGTATCTATTACAGATACTCTTCCTATTTTAGGAAGTACTTTATATCCTAGTCGTAGTATCATCTGCTATTCTCGTACGCCCTCTATTAATTCGTTAAGAGCTATGTATATAAGGTTGCATTCTTATTAAAATCTATAACTTCTGGATAGGCTGGTTCTTATAGTAGACCTCATTAAGGTGCTTCCTTATCTGGGTTAATATGGGCCCAAATTCGTTTGTCTACGAGGGCTTATAGTTGCCAGATCCATTACTCCCAGTCTTCTAGCTTATTAAGGATAATTATAATAGACAAACTTAACGTCGGTGGAGTCATTTAACTAATAGGCAGATGGGAATTAAGATGGAATTTGTCGTCAGGATCGTCCTTGTCGCAGGATCGTCCTTATCATCAGGATCGTCCTTATCGTCAGGATCGTCCTTTAACGATTAAGGTGGAATCTCGTAGAATCTCGTAGAATCTCGTGGAATCTTGTCTTATAACAATTAAGGTAGGATTTCAATCAGGGTCGTCTTAAGACAATAAGGTGTTAGAGTCTAACAATAAGGTAGAATTTCTTTAAATAATTAAGTAATAGCTGGATAGCTTCTTATATCGGCGGACCAGGCTTATAACTGTCAGATAACTTATATAGAGCTATTTATTAATAAAATAGGTTAATTAATTGATGATCTTAATCGTGTCTTAATCATTAGTTAATCGGTGGTTAACCTAGGGTCCCTGGGCTTAAACGAAGATATTTACAATACACGTAACCCGTGCACGTGACTTATGCACGTCCTACGCCATAGAGAATATAGATTATCTAACAGATTTTGGCGCCGCTGTTGTATAGTGCTTAGAACTATCATACCTTACCTATAGGGAGTGTTATTTCTAGCTTAATAGTAATACGGAGAGTCTTTCCTTTTATATCTTGCCCTAGTTATAGCCGGGAGAGGTCCGTAACTAAGGCTTTTCTTTTTTTAGATTGTTAGTACGGTTATTACCCTACTTATTTTTCTAATAGAATCTACCTCTAGAGTTTTCTCTTAACTTCTTAGAGTGTTCCTGTAAAGGTGCTAGATGGGTATTAGGTTAACCCTAGGAGTTTTTCCCGTTATTTAAGGTTTTTAACTTTAACCCTTCCAAAGTTCTCTTTAAGAACGGCTTTTTTAAAGGTTAGGTCTGCCCTGCGTTACTACTAGAGTACCCATACTTTTAGTAACCCCCTAGCTTCCTACTAGAAGAGGTCTAGTTTATTACCGTATCCTTAGCGTTTAGAACCGCTCGTTTAAAATCCATATATGCGGTAATCCGCGGTAAGGCTCCTACGCGCTTTATTTCATCACGAATTACTAGCTTAATTCTAGCTTAGATAAATCCGATCTTCTTCTTCTTATAGACGCTGCCGTTTTTGTTTTTAAAGGGCTCTAGATCTATCTATTAAGTACAGGTTTCTACGAAGTTTATAAACTAGCGGAAGTTTTAACGGTCTAGCTGCGTACTATTTTAGAATTGTTCTATATTGTTATATTATACAATATACGGATCTTGGGTTTAACCCTTTAGGAAGGTCTATAGCTATAGCCATGTTATAATTTGCTCTTTATTGAGTTGATTAAGCGCGATCTAGTTTAGCAATCGGTTTTTAATCTTACTGATAATCCAGCGTATATGCTCTTTAGTATTATCTCATATTATTAGCATCTTAAAGAAGTTGTCTACCTCGCGAACCCAATTATCCAGCTATTGGGCGTTAGGTCTATAACGAAGTTTTAGACTACCGGAGGCCTTAGCCAGTTAGTCTATATCCTTTTTCCGTTTATTATATAGGTGCCTCTCTAAGTCTTCCATACCTCCTTGGGTAGGTACTAAGTAGCCCCTAGAAAGCCCTTAGCCTTAACTAGGTTATAAAAGAATTTACCTAGCTTAGATTAAACCCTACTAGATATAGATTTGCCCTTAGAGGGTTCTAATATGTTTATTAGTGGCTTCCTCCCATATAGCTTCCGAGAGCCTTATAACAGCTTCTTAATATTTGTCTTAAAGGAGATTAGTATAGGGCTCTTAACCTTCCAAACTTAGGCCTAGAGAAGCTCCTGCTATAGAGGTAGTATTAGCACTAGTAGCTAGTGTGGGTTTCCTAATAAGCCTTAGGTCTTAAGTTAGTGTTTAGGTTTAGTTTCCTAAAGGGGTAGGCCCGCTTAGCTTATAAGCAGTCTATGCACCACTACTATGCCAATTATAGGCCGGTGGTCTTCTGGGAGGGTTCCGGTTGGGTCCCTAGTTAGACGCGTTAGTATATTCCTCTGGTATTTCTGGCTTAGGGGAAGATCTTAAAGTCGCCTCTAGCGCTTAATCTTTTAATTAGCCTAGGTAGAACCGGAGGGGTTTTGGTTGCTTTTTGGCAGCGTTATAACCGTTATAAAGGGTATTTGTATTTTCCTTAGCGGTAACTGTAGGTGTGCGAGAGTCTTCGAGCTCCTAGAGCATCTGGGTATTAGGGCTCGTTCAGCCGTCTTGCCTAGAGGGTTATATTATTGTAATCTCTCGCTATTAGAGGGACCTTCCTGCCTTTGCGCAACGGCTTTCTATAAGGTATTTATAGAGTTTCTGTTTAGGTTATCGCGAGATTTTAAGGGAGAATAGTGGTTGTAAATAAAAGATATAAATAAATAATCTGGTTCTTAAAGCCGACTACCCTTCTAAAAAGAGTAGGAAGGATTTAAATATAAGGGGATCTTGTAGACAGGGGGCTATAAGGACACGATTGGAATAGGATAGATTAGTAAGAGAGACGAATCCTTAAGGAGGTAAGGCCTTTGGGATCGTGGAGACTATATACTATAGGCATGTACCTCTAGTACGCGACCGGCGACCATCCGAGGGGCGTCCGGGGGTTGTCCTAAGGGCAACCCGAGGTGTCCGCAATAATATCCCTTACACCTACCTAGTTATACTCCTATAGCCGTATAATAGATCTATAGAGGGTAAAGCCTAGAATAAAACGATAAGTGTTTTAGGCGGCGAAAACTTCTCTTATATATTTTCCTAAATTAAACTATGCCTGTAAGGCTATATTAGTATTTAGATTACTTTTTAGCTCTCCTAGTATAAGTATATACAACTAATAGTATTAAGAGCTTTCGCTAGCTATTGGATTATCCATAAAACTAATATCTAGCTTTTACTTTGCTGTAGACCCTTATAAAGGCTGCTTAGTATATATAATAAGTATTTATTATATCTTTAGGGCGTACCTATACTTCTTAGCAAAGCCTAAAAATAATTTAATTAGGTTATTAAACTACTCTAGGACATTATCTTGCTCTATGCTTTTAGGCCAGTTACGCTAGCCGCCCTTAGCGTATAGTGGATTGTCCCCTTCCTTATATTTCTTAAAAACGGCAGCGCTTACCTCTTTAAGACCTTCTACTCCCCTAAAAAATGCTTTATATACGCTAGGAATCCCTATATAAAAAGGGCCTAGCTCCTCCTTTAAAATATAATCTACGTATTTCCTATATTTAGATAAGTTAATAAAGCTGCTTATATTGCGCAGATGCGGGGTTTAAATATAAAGTGGCAGCGGTTAAGGCGGGGGGGTAGACTCTGTTATAGTGGTGATAGTATTACTCTAAACGTCCTCGTCTAGTTCGTAATTAAAAACCGTTTAATATTAAAGTCATTGGAATTAACCAAAGGAAGGAGTTAAAGAAGGTCACTATAAAGAGTACCGCGGCCAGCGCTAGACGGGAGTAATTAAGCAGTAAAAAGGTTTTATAATACTAGGACAAGGTTAATAACAAGATTCTTAAGCTCTATATGGGTTAGACGGGACCTATAGTAGACTAATCAATAATTACCTTTATCGCCAATCTGGTGTAACAAGCCTAAAGAGCTAGAGATGCCTAGATTTTAATAAGTTAAGTTAAATAAATTGCGAAAGTTATTCAGTCCTTCCCTAATAGGTTTTGTTTTAGTTATCTCTAATCTAAAGAGATTTGCTATTATAGGTAAATGTACTAAGAGCTATATTAGGAGGGCCAACGTAGTAGGCGAGGAGGAGAGATTAAAGAGTGTAAGCTTTACAGTGTGTGGGAATTAAACAAGCAACTTAATTGTAAATCTATGGAAATCAAGTGGTATAAATACATGAAAGGTAGACCCCTAAACTCCAAAGTCTATAACTTATTTTAACTATATCTAAGATATATAAGGGTAGTGCTAACGCTAGTAAAACAGGGTCTAGTAGTCGGTTATACACCCCCCTAGATTTAACGGTGTAGTTAAAGCTATAGAAAGAAAAATAAAGGTAGAAACTATACTCCTTAGCTTTATATCTCTAGATATAGAGCTATATTTAAAGAGATGTTCTCCATAGCCTCTTAGAAGACTATATTTAAAAAGGTGTCCTCCCCAGCCTCTTAGGAGACTGTATTTAAAGAGGTGTAGTAATTTAATCTATATTTAAGGCAGTTAATTAATCCGTGCTCGCGGTAGATCCTTTTAATCTATAGTTAAGGTAGATGTTTAGTATCCTTTATAGGAGGCTCTACTAAATCGTTTAATCTAGGTGTGGTAATTCAATCTGTATTTAAGGCAATTAATTAATCTATACTCGCGGTAGATCTTTTTAATCCATAGTTAAGGTAGATGTTCGATATAGTCACTTAAGGTAAATATTCGATCTATGTTTAAGGTAGTTATTTAGGCTATAGCTATATAAGCTGTAATTAAGGTAGATCTAGAGGTAGTTACTTAGTAACTCTGGTAACGTTAAGACGTTAAATTTGGTAACATTATAGTCGTCACAACTAGTGCCAATAAGGCTGGTGCTAATATAGGCTAGCGTTTCGGAAGGGCGTCTATAGTATAATAGCTGCGACTGGTTATAGCGGAAGGCGTTTACAGCGTAATAGCTACGACTAATTATAGTGTTAGTGCCTCCCTAGGAGGCCTTAATTTAATTTAGTAATAGGCCTATATTAAGGCTCTAGTGTTCGCTAGCTAGTCGTTTAAACAATTATTTAGTTTTAGCGACGGTCCTCTACTAGCTGCTATTAGTTTAGTACCTTCCTTATATCTACCTAGTATCCTTATCTCTTACTATTAGTATATTTAAGCTAGCTTTTACTCTAGCTTTATACTCTAGCATCTCGCTCTAGCTTTATACTCTAGCATCTTACTCTAGCTCTATGCTCGGGCTATTACGCTAGCTAGGCTCTCACTTAGACGCTATATAAGGTCGTTACGCTATAGTAGGTAGATTAATTTTATTAATTGATTGTATATCTAGGTTAAAGGAGGTTAGGGTTTATACGGTTAGGTTTATACGGTCGGGTTTGGTTTAATTAATATTCGATGTATTTAATATTCGACTTAATCGATATTTAATCGTCCGTTTGTTTAGTAAATGAAGGTAATTATAAGTATAAGAGTAGTACCCGGAAGAAGCTCGAAACACTTATAAAGGTAGAAGAAGTAGTGACTTCTTAAACGAGGTAGCAATTAATTGCTTAGTAAGCGCTAAATGTATAGATTAGATGTAGTACGGTAGGTAGGCCAGGCTTATAACTATAAGCTTTACAATGTATGGGAATTAAATAAGTAACTTAATTATAAATCTATGGAAATTAAGTGGTATAAATATATAAAAGGTAGACCCCTAAACTCTAAAGTCTATAACTTATTTTAACCATATCCAAGATATATAAGGGTAGTACTAACGCTAGTAAAATAAGTTCTGGTAGTCGGTTACACACCCCCCTAGATTTAATGGTGTAGTTAAAGCTATAGAAAGAAAAATAAAGGCAGAAACTATACTCCCTAGCTTTATATCTCTAGACATAGAGCTATATTTAAAGAGATATTCTCTATAGCCTCTTAGGAGACTATATTTAAAAAGGTGTCCTCCCTAGCCTCTTAGGAGACTGTATTTAAAGAGGTGTAGTAATTTAATCTGCATTTAAGGTAGTTAATTAATCCGTACTCGCGGTAGATCCTTTTAATCTATAGTTAAGGTAGATATTTAGCATCTATTAGTTACACAAAGTGATATCACGTAGCTATGGTTCGTAGATAGTATAATAATTATTATTCTTCTTTAATCTAGAAAGCAAAGGATTGTAAGGATCGCAGTGCCTAAGTAGGGGGCTGATAAGTCACTATAAGGGTGACTAATCAGAGACGCGCGACCGCGTACCTCTGTCTATATATTCTGACATATATATTCCAACACTGGCAGTTCTTTCTTTGTGCTTATGGTGCTATAGAAAGGTAGTAAGGCAGCAAGGTAGTAAGGCAGCAAGGCAGCAAGGTGTCGGTTTAGCTGGAGGTAGAAGCAGCAATAGTCTATTTGGGTGGTAGTACGGTACTAGCAGCGGTGGTAATAGTAGTCAAGCATAGAGCTTGTCTATTAGTTGGTCGGTTAATCGTAGGCGTATAGGCACGATCATTTAGTCGGTAGATCGCAGGCGTATCGGCGCAATAGTTATCATTTTAGGTAGTAGTATGGTGCGAGCGTCGGTTCCATAGGCAGATTGGCACAGAATCTTATTATAGGGTTGGTTTGTAGGTATATTAATAATAATTCATTACTTAACGTCTGATACGGATCCTATACGGCCCACGCAGACTACTCCGTACACAGGGGAAACTTATAAATTTACAGGAAGAAAACCCCTAATATATTGGGGGAGGAAAAACCCTATAAGCCACCTCAGTAGGATAAAAAACCCCGGCTTGCCATGTTCGTCCGTAGCGGCGGCCCTACGGGCCTACGGCTACGTCCTGTCCTCCTTAGATGTTCGAACTCCTTAGGAACCACTACTTCCTTTACTAGGACATACAGTCCTTGCGATTAATTGGTTGCTATACTATTATTTCCCATATCTTGGCCATCCCCTATATGCTATCTCTTGTTTGACTATTGCTATATACGCCATACCTCCCCCCCCCTAGGGCCTATCGAAGGCGTAAGGGGGATTCATCCATAAACTACCACCACACCATACTATAAGGTAGCGGGACGTGTATACCTGGGTATCTTTTATGCCTAGGCCCCAGTCACTAGGCCCTCACCAAGGGTCACCACTCCTTAAGAGGAGACAGGAAAACCGTACGGTGTCGTCTAGGCTGCCAGGTACTTTCGGTATTCGATAGTTAATGGCGAGTAACCGCATACTCCGCGGGCGATCGCCCTAGGGGTTAAGAGGGGCCGTATATTTGCTCATTGCTTATTACTCGTTCGCATTCGCTCGTTCGTTAATATAAGAGGTCGTTAATGCTTTCTATTAGGGGTCGGGGGATGCTATTAAGTGCCATGCATCCATGTTAGATCGTACAGGTGCCTTAATAGGAGAATAGTGTTGCTGTTATCGTAAGGGGCACTTAGTGGTGGTTTTCAAGATCTCACCATCCCATGTGAAAATTTTTCACCACCGCCCATAATACTCATAACCACCACCACTAGGTCGTATCGCACGCTGTGCAACGTCTCTACGTTGGCTCTAAGTCTGAAACTCAGGTTCGTAGCCATCACCACGTACAGGTGCAGAGTCCGTTTTCGACGGCCTTGTAGGTATATTAGTTGCAACAGTTATTAGGTTCGTAGCTGCCGTAAATACTAGCAGTTCTTTCTTTTATAGATTGCCTGCGTAACTATGCCGTTCTAACCACTCCCCCCCCCCCCATATTACTCTCTCTTCACGATACCCTC
>Ga0307515_10007068_pt1 | contig 22302 bp, 25 predicted proteins | sample 17_EM_MG_FD_194513 | JGI IMG/M metagenome (GOLD analysis project Ga0307515, IMG submission 194513) | Populus trichocarpa ectomycorrhiza microbial communities from riparian zone in the Pacific Northwest, United States - 17_EM | ecosystem: Host-associated > Plants > Roots > Unclassified | place...
TCTACACCACCGTAATCTCCCACCTCAGCACAGACCTCTACAACCTCCAATCCTCTCTATCCAAACTCATCGCCTCCTCCCCTCTCCCCGCCTCAACACTAGACGAACTCGAAGCCCACAATCCACATTTCAACAAGCCGTGGGATGCGACCTCGCTTCCGGTCGGTAAGAACCCGCTCTTTGACGAGCTGGAGAATCTACACAAGTTATATGCAGACCTAGTACGGGAGGGAGCGTTTTTAAAGCCCGGCGTCAGGGAGACAAAGAAAAGTAGGAAGTGTTACGGAAGTGACGCGGAGCATGAGGATTTGCTGTTTCGGTTTGTTTTGGCTAAGATAACAGCAGAGAGAGCGATTGAATTAGGGAAGGGTTGATCAGGGTGATTTTTTGGATTTTGTGTATGTTTATTTCATAGAGGATGAGTTATTCAGAAAGATACTATTGATCATATCTCCAGTGTCTCAAAGTAACATAAATTAATACCCATATTGCTCTCCTCTAAGTTCTTTAGAGTATATCAAGACGAATCGCGCGACCAAATGCCACCAACATTCTGCAATCCCATCCTTTGCCACACTTCACCAACCAGTTCTGTGAGCTCCAGAAATTCCGCATCGCCCAATACGTCGAGAACTATCCCCTCGGCCGCCTTCAACTTCTTTGCCTTCTTCTGCTCCGCTGTTTCTGGATTTGGTGGTGGAGTGGGGCTTCTTTTGCGTTTAGTCGACTCTAGAGTAGGGGTAGTTGGTGCTTTGGGAGTTGGCTTCTCTGCTTTCTTTTTCTCCTTAGTATCATCCTGCGATTTTACCTTTACCGCTATTTTTTTATCCCCAGTATCTGCCTTCGCCGCAACTTTTTCTGGTTTTTTCGCAGGACTGCGTTTTGGCGTCGGCAACTGTGTAGGTTTGAGGATTTGGGTGGGTTTCTTCAGTGGTGGAAGGTCGAGGACGCTGGTGCTACTGCGTGAAACCGTCAACGGCGTCGTGAGCGACTTTGTCGGCTTTGGTGACTTGGGTAGCTTGGGTGACGGCGGTGTGGGCTGCGCAGAAGGCTTTGGGGGCGCTGATTCTTTGCTTTTTTTGCTCGTTTCGAATTTAATCGGGCTCCGTGGGGGTGGGAGGTCGTCATCTTCCAGTTCTCTAAGTATAGGGATGATATATGGCGGTTTGTAACTTGTAGATGGCTTTGGAGAAGCTTGGTGTGGTGAAGGGAGGCTATAGCCAGATGGTGAACCGAGGGAGGTAGTGGGAGGAGCTTGGTTAGACGTAGCGAGGCTGTAGCCTGGAGGTGCAGGGAGGGGTGTTTGAGGATGGTAGACACCGGGGCGCGGGAGTGGGAGCGAGCGGTCTTGTGAGGGTGGAAGTTGAGGGTCGCTACGTTGATGAAGCTGCTGGAGCTGGCGGTATTGGTGGTGGTGCTGCTGAGGGTACTGAGGGGTTTCTTCAATATAGGGGCTATACGTACTGCCCCGATAGCCTATGGTAGACGATTCTACAAATCCTCCTTGTGACATAGGCTCTTTTTTTGGCACCCTTCCATGATGCGCGGATTGCATTCGATCAGATGGATACGCTACCCGTGAAATATTCGTCAACTGCGGCGGCCCCGCTTGGGTTTGCTGTTGTTGCATCTGTTGGTCCCTTCCTTGGTGCATTTGTGACATATTAGACATCGGCTGCTGCATCTGTGATTGAGGCTGCTGACGATGCATCTGTTGATCCCTCCAATTGTGCATACGATCCGATGGATATGCTGGATGCGATGTCACATGATGTGATTGTGATTGAGGTTGTTGAAGAACCTGCTGAACCTGTTGAACCCTTCCATGGCTCTGGGACTGAATACGATCTGGCGGATACGCAGTCTGCGACATATTCGCCAGCTGCAATGGTCGTGATTGAGACTGCTGTTTTTGCATCTGTTGATCCCTTCCGGACTGCATACAATCTGACGGATATGCCGTCTGTGATATATTTGGCATTGGAAGCTGCAGCTGTGGCTGTGTCTGTTGAATCCTTTGGTTCAGCCCATGATGAACGGAATGAATACGATCTTGTAGATATGCAATTTGTGACACATTCGGCCTCGCTTGCTGCGGTTGTAGTTGAAGCTGTTGTTGCATATGTTTGTCCCTTTCGTGGTGCACCTGTGACATATTCGGCATCACTTGCTGCGGCTGTGGTTGAGATTGCAGTTGTTGCATCTGTTGATCTCTTTCGTGGTGCTCAGGCTGCATAGAATTCGGTGGATATGGTCCCTGCGACATATTTGGCACCATCTGCTGCTGTTTCTGTTGTGAATCACCAGAAGACCCTGAGGCGGCAGGCCGCAGCTTGACCGAACATCCACACTGCTCAAACAGCGTTTTTGCTGCCTCAAAGTCGCTGCTGAACTTGAACCTAACCTGGAGCCTACGGACCAGCTGCTCTTTCGGCAAGGTATATTTTATTGCCAGCATTGGTGGACGGCCTAGCACGACAATCGCTGTGTCGGGGACAATCTGCTGTTTCATCAGCTCGCCCAGATTAACCTCCTCCTACTCGAGCGTCAGCTTAAAATGCGTAGGTGGTCGTAGACGGCGGTGATGGACCAAAATTTGGATATTCCAGACAATTTTGAGGGTAATTTTTGCTGAGGCAAGTGGGCTGTCGTTGGATGACTTGTTGAAAACGAGGTAGAGGGAGTCACGATGGGGGAAGTGAGACCTGCGGAACGAAATGTGAGCTGCGACATTTTATTGTGGGACGAAATAGTGCTTACCATTCGACCTCGCTGGTGCTGGGATTCGAGGGGTTGGAGTAGGAATATTTATCAAGTGGCCAAGTAGAAGCATTGGCCGATACAGAAGACGGAGTTAATGACAGAGGTAGAGCCATGATTATAGTCGTGGTGAAAATGGCTGAGCATCATAAAAGAAGTGTGATGTAGGGTGTGGTCTTAAATCTGCAATGGTAGGAGTGTGATACCACCTATAGGACTAAGTACTTCAATGGCAATCGACCCCACCCCACAATTCAAATCCCACTACTCTACAGATAAGTTCTAATCTTGCGCCCAGCGCATCGTACGTAATATCCATCACCATATTCCTCTTCCTCTTTTTCAGTACTGACCATTAGCTAAGTATCCAGCTATCCAACTAAGTGTCAACGTCACATTCGAAGTCCTCACATTACCATTCCACCACTAATTACAAGTTGTGTTTCCTGACGAAATCTTTGAGCTAGTTGTACTAGCTACACAGTTCCATAGACCAACTCAAGAGGCGGTTTGGATGTCATTACAATGGATTCGACACCTCAGAAATTCAGAACGGCAATTTTCGATCCGAGTCTTGAACCGAGTAACAGATTGAGTGGATATCTGCATATTCATATAACTGTTCTAGCACCTACTATTATCTAGTAAGGACATAGCTGCAATAATATTCTAGTTCTCGAAGCCAGATGCACTTACTTCCATCTCAGACCTCAATAATTCCCAGCTAGAGGTTCTGCCCTCGTAAAAGGAATATTCTCATGAAATTCAGAGCCCGATTAGGATTTAGCGCCATGTACATTTATAGACTCACAGTAGCCGTTAAAAACGGTATAGTATGTACACAGTTAGCTCCAATTAAGAATACAGTTTTGGGTCCGCGAAGGTGTTGGATTGTGGTAACAGCAGCACTCCAGTATTCGACGAGAATGGAATTGTGCATGAAATGGCCACTGCAAGGCTTCAAGCATCGATATTGGAATAATGGTGCCGATATCAGAAATATTTTCCGAAGCGCGCGAGGCAGGTTATGATCTTTGTCTGGCATAGTTCAGTCCTGGTTTCTGCTGTGCTTGCTGTGTTTTGGGTTTCTGCGTATTGCAATGGTTGCTGGGTTTTGCGGTCCTGAGTTTGCGGTGTTTACTAAGAAAAGTCTAACCTCGACCACAAGAGGATTTATCAGAGGGTACTATAATGCTATGTCAAACCAAGGTTTCACACCATCAAAGATATCAAGGATAAAAATGGCACTTGACTATGACCGTAGATTAGTACACAATCCACGTCCACCCAGAAACACAATTGCCAGAAACTGTTGCCAATAGCTGATTCTTCGTAACATCTTATCAGTGAACGGGTTGACAGTGCGATATCTTAGTGATGTTGTTTATAGTAGTGTTCTGTAGTCTTTGGATTTAATGGAGCTATTGTGGTTCATAAGTACTGAAGTACGCGTGAAGTTGTAGGTGGTAAAGGTCATGTTGGCGGTTGTGCCTCTGCTTCGGCAACCAAGCACCTAGGTCACTAAGTACATGTATGTATTGTTCTCACTACACCAGTCCCACTCTCTTCACCTTGATGTCTCACAGTTCTATCATTACGCAAAGCATTAACTACATCTACTGCCTATTACATACATCCTCTACCAACAACAGGAAAGTCCTGCACTCGGTAAATTTCGCAACAAGCATTCAATCGCTTAATCCTGAACTACAGATGATCTGCGTGGGCTTCAGGCACAACAATCTAGAGTTGCTAGGCAAAAGCTTATTTTCGGGTTTTCTCGTTTTTGAAGCGACTGGGGAAGTTCGATTTTCCCTTCTTCTGCTGTCACTCCCGGCAGATGAAGGATTGAGATACACTGGCGCAAAGCAGGAAGTACGTGCGTTCGTCCAGAAGGGTTGTCGAAGAATCTATGGAAGATCAGTCGGAAGTGGGAAGGATAGGCGCACGTTATTGCAGCTAAAAGTTTTTAAAAATGAGAACTGCAGGCGCCGGTGAGAAATTGTGGATTCATTTCACCGCCACTACACGCTACGAACAAATGCGCATTTAGATACTTCTCCACATCATTATCTGCGCCACGACCAACTAGCATTACGTTACACAAAAGGCTGAACAACTGTCTGCTTGCGCCGGGACTAGTTATCTCCCGCATTGATGCTATTTATGCGGTCAGCATATTAGGCGGAGAAAAGCAATTATGGTAAGGCACGCACTTTAAGTTCTACTCAGGGCCCATCGATCCAAGCGCTCCTCCTCGCAGCTTTCGACACCGAATTTCCATTGGTCGATTTATCCTGGGAAGTAGCACTCACTATCAACAATACCCAACTTCAACATGCCAGTTCCGTTCGGGTTCTCGGTTAGCAACTTTTTGGCGGTGTCAAAACTGACTTGGGATGTGGTGCACGCCTTGAGAGAGAATGCAGGCTCTGTACAGGAGACTCAGGCTATCCTTAAGACTCTAATGTCTTTTCAGCGAGCCATCTCTACCTATCAAACAATTGCCTTAGAGTGGTCGCAGTTATCTTATGGAGATGTCACTCTGCCTGAGCGCTCGTTGGTGAACGGCGTTAATCACCAGCTGAAGCTCTGCCATGAGAAGTTGGAAAGACTTACAGCGAGGATTGATCAGTATACTTGGTCTTTCATGAAACAGTTCGGTACGAGAACGGCTCGTGATCAGCTCGTCAAACTGAAGTGGATGTTCAACAAGACGGAGGCAGAAAGTCTTCAGAGAGACCTAGTCATTCATGTTCAGGGACTGGAGGCTTTCATTTCGGCTCTGGGAATGTGAGTGTCTCTTTTTCGCTCATCATCTGCGCTCATTGAATCGGGCTTTGAGGACAGCCATACTGGCGTAGTCTCCAGCCAGAATCTCACTACACGGTGTGGAAGTCCGGTCAAGTTCAGCAGGGAAAGAAAATTTGCAGCATCTAATACGAAGTACCTTACTTTAGGCAGGTGATAATGCGGACGGTGCAGAAATTCGAATCGTACACCGCAGCAGTGAAGTCAACTGGTCAAAAGATTACAGAGATACACGGGCTATTAAACAAATTGCACCAGGAGCTTCTCAAGCTTCTAGGGTATGCATGGAAAGGGAGATTTTCAGCACACAACCAACCTACCATCCTTATAGATGCTCTCGGCAGAGTAGTGCTAATTCCATACTTGTTTTGCACATCCCCAGCAGTCAATCTCCGGGATGCAAGATAGAACATAATAGACTGATATACATACAGATGTTTCACGACTTTCTTGAGCTGATGTTCCGCCATCTTCCTGGTCATGGTAGAGCAAAGAAGGATGGATACCACCTAGTGGTACAAGATACTGAGGGGTTAATCCAGACATCTGAGTGGCCCCGTATGATGTCTCCCGGCTCCATCATCCTCATGAACATTGTGGTTCGAATCTCATCATCGCCCTGGGACCTCGAACGCGGGCTCTTTATCCGTTGCCCCCGTTGTTATGATTTCGTAAACCAACAAAATGCTACCGCCAGGTGGTCAGCCAGACAATATTATGAATGCTAGACGGCGTGTGTTACTTACAATGAGCGGAATACAGCCGTCGCTGCTACCGAGATTTCGGATTCTTCGAGAAAGAACGAATTTTGAAATGCGCACCCAAGCCTGTCAGACCACCGTCCGCAACTCTCACTAGGTCTAACTCAAGTCCTATGAATCCCATCCGGGCCAAACCATCGGCAGTTCAATTAGGAGCTGACCGAGCCGCAGAGCTAGTTCATTTCCAAAGAATCCACTTTACGCGTGAGTGGTTGGTGCAATCGTGGGTCATGCCAGTCGACTTAGTTGACGCCCGTCCCTCTACTTTACACCTCGCCGTAGAATGCGGTTTGCTCTCTAAAGTAGAACGTGTTCTTGAGGAGAATGTTGACCTTGAGGTTCGAGGTGCGCATGATTCACTGATTAGTGACAATGAGGGCTACGGATGGACACTACTACAACGAGCGGTTTATCTGGGTGATCACAGTATTGTGGATTTCCTATTGTCAGCAGGCTCAGATGTCAATGCTCTTTCGCACTTTGCGTACAGGAATCCGCTCCTAGCAGCTGTACAGTCAAATAACATGATTGTTGTGGAGCTACTCCTCCAGGCTATATCGAAGTTCCTGCAGGTTATTGTCGTGAAATTGGGAAATCCGGCGATTGTGGAACTACTCCTTGGAGCTGGGGCAGACATCAATGCTACTGCGTTTGATCGTGGTGAAACACCTCTATGCACCGCATTAAAGCTCGGAAATCTGGCGGTTGCGGAGCTGCTCATCCAAGCTGGGGTAGATGTCAATGTTCCTTCAGGCCAAGGGGGCTCACTGGCCCTACACATCGCAATAGAATTGAGAAACTTGATGATCGTAAAACTACTCCTCGAAGCTGGGGTAGATTTCAATGGTTATACTGATGAAACAGTTTTATGCACTGTAGTGAAATTGACAAATATGGCGATTGTGGAACTTCTCCTTAGAGCTGGGGCAGATGTCAATACTCCTCCGCATACCGACAGCGAAACAGCTCTATGCACCGCAGTAAAATCCGCAAAAGTGGGGATTGTAGAGCTATTCCTCAAAGTTGGAGCAAAAATTAAGTTCATTCAGGCACGATTGGCAAAATAACTCTGCAAATGGCGGTACAATTCAGAAACATGGAGATGGTGGAACTACTCCTCAAAGCTGGGGCAGATGTCAACTTTCCTTCACGTTATCGCGGCGAAACGGTCTTATACACTGCAGTGAAATCGAGAAACCCAGCTATTGTGAAACTACTCCTCCAATCTGGGGTAGATGTCAATACTCCATCTGGTGAGGAAACATATCAATGGATCCTCAAAAGTCCTTCGGAAACAGCTCTATGCGCCGCGGTACGGTTGGGAAAGTCAGAAATTGTGGAATTACTTCTCGAAGCTGGGGCGGAGAACCGTAAGTAGATTGCAAAGCAATAGCTACTGTCAGCCGTAGTGGCCCTCATAACCCTACCCCCGGTGTCACATTTATGGTGCTCGTCCGATTTCATTCGTTTCTTTTAATTTTACGAAATTTACACCTCTATTTTGTTGCTTTGGTTGTTTTCTCGCCTTAATCACATGTAGGGTTCGGTTCGGTTCGATTCGATATGGTGTTTTGGTTGTTTGTTGTCTCGCACTTTGTCCTGTCCTGTGAACATCTCCCAGTTGTATTAGGGTATGGTATCTTCAGACTAGACCTCTTGTTAGACCTTTTGCTCTCGTTCCCAGAGTTTTGTCACTCGCAAACTCCTCTAACGTCTGGAACAAGCAACCCAACAGTCCAATTCCCTAAGCCTTACATCCATCTCAGAATCGCACAATACGGTGACACATCTCGATCCAACTCCTTTAAGTCTGAGATCAAATTCCCCAATGAGCGAATATACCCTAGGGTATTGGCCCGAAGTCAAAAAACAATCATAGAACTGTTCGCCGACACGGAAGATGCTCCAATCATCAACGATGTTGGTGTAATCTGATGGTCACACTGCAATTGACATGTTTTTGGTTAACTAGTCTTGGGTGAAGTAGACTCCTAAAACAATTCCCCACCCTCATAGATTTCGGACTGCAAAGCAGTTGTTGGTGTGGCTGGAGGTGAATGTACCAGATGTTATCGAGCATTTTTCCATCAAAAAGAAGTACCTGCGGGGTAGTGCAAGCTCTGGTTCTTCTTTGTTTATCTATTACGGGAATGGGCTTCCATCTTACTATATAGTATGTTACCTCACACATTGTCGATGAATTGGCTTACATTTTAGAACATCCTAGGCGGTCATATTGGGGGTCCAGGGCAAGGAGGTATCAGACCTATTGTTCAGTTATTTTTGCCTTATCGGGGTGGGTTTTTTGGATAGGATATCGAGATGGTGTTCTCTTGGGCGGTTTAGCGTAGGCTCAGAGTACTCTAATTATTTTAAATCTCAGTACATATGCAGTTGTTTGCGCCGTATACTGTGCCATCATAATCACCTATACGCACCGTGATATGAACTTCGTGGTCGATCTACGAAATCTGTGGCATATTTGGTTTAGGTGTGATTACACTACTGAAGCGCAACCGCTCCTACTAGGTACTAAATTCTTCTGCATATTCGGCGGATGTCGTCGTGGATCTTCGCCGATATTATTGCGTTGGTGCTGTTGAGGTGTTGCTAATCAACACTAAACAAAAAGAGAGTAGCGGCACGTGTAAACCTGTGCGACAACTTGGCTTTTGGGGATCCGGGTGCACATAAGCCAAGTTGAAGTCGCGAACCTCACTTATCCACAACTGCGCAAATCCCAAGAGAGCGATCCATTTCACTCATTGCGGCTGAGAAGAGTCGGATGCCCATCTCCCACAGCTAGCGACCCATTGTGGCCCTAATAATTCTCGCAACCAGCGCTTGAGCCCCAAATCAACTGCCGCATATACCCACCCAGTATTGCTATAGCGGACTCCGTTAGTTGTCGGCCGCTCCATCTGTCGCGTCTCCAAATCGTCGAAGGTATCCTTCATTCACGTCGCTCAAATATCTTTACGTGTCGGTTGAGCCGCCATCAGCCGCAGCATCATGTCGACTCCTGCAACGCCGGAGCCGGAAAGAGAGAGAAAGAAAGGAGGACCGTGGGCGAACCGAGTCGTGAGTTCAGAGGTCGTGCACACACCAGAGTACGATGCGTTCATGGCAAAGCTGGCCGAGTATCACGAGAAGAGAGGGTGAGGATTCTTCATGACATGCTGTCGTTGTTCCTGTTCCCATTTCCGCTATCTCGTTAGCTCCGTCGCGGTCTGTTGGCCTGGATCTGACCCGAGATTCTTCGTTGTTAGTACAACTCTCACTCATGAACCGGAACTCGGACGCAAGCTACTCGATCTGCACAAGCTGTACAATACAGTTACTAAGTTGGGTGGATACGACAAGATCACGGAACGGAAGGGTGGGTCTCTTTTTCTGGCGCGCTCCGCCTGTTCTGACTGACTGTTGCAAACGCGTTTCGACAGGTGCCTGGAGAGACATCGCAAATACTTACAGGTCCCCCGTCAACAACTCCAACGCCGGCTATCTGCTAAAGACAATCTATTACAAGAACCTTGCGTCAGTCTTCTCACGCCTCTGTTGCGGATAGGATGGTGGGCTGACAGTGGCATCACAGTGCCTACGAAATTGCAACCTTTTTCCACAAGGAGCCTCCTCCGAAGGAGTGGTTGGAGGATCGATCTGCTGCTGGAGGTGCGATCATGACAAGAACAGCTGAAGACTTTATGGCGGGGCAAGCAGCGAGTCCGAAGGCAGAGGCAAATGGTGACTCTCAATCACCGCCGCCGACGTCGGAAAAGAGAAGTAAGTTGAGTCCGATGGCCGTTCCTTTGTTCTTCTGCTTGCTTGGCACTCCCCCACTGTGCCACTTTTTGTTTCAATAGTTTCATCAATCAACAACCTTGTCGCCGTCGAATTTTAAAATGCAGGCTAACACGGGAGATTCAGGTCTTCGTCAACAGCCAACACCCCGCTCCTTCTTCGCGCCCGATACTACACCTCAACGCGCTGCAAACTACTCCAGGTCGTCATCTCAGCAGCAGCAACAGACTTCACAGCACCAGCATGGCCAGCCACAGCAATCGCATCAGCAGCCTGCTACTAATGGAGCCCACGCACAAGTTTTCTCTAGCGGAAACGCCCACCATTTCCCGGACTTTCGACCAGGACTCCATACGTTGCCCATGGTACGACCAGTTCTTACGCCCAGGACGGCGCCTGGCTCATTCAATCGTGCCACTTTTCGCAGACCGAGGCTACCTGAAATCAATGGCCTTCACAATCAGCAAATGGGTGCGAGGATTGGAGGTGAGTTGGTCATATGGGCCTGACAATTCAATCACTAATTGCTTTGCAGCTGGCTACCCGGGGCCTAGTTTGATGCACCGCGTCACGATGAGTTTGAAGAGTGAATTGCCTGATGATGTCGAATACGCAATGGGACAACTGGTGCGCATCTCCCATGATGCTGGTGATGAGCTGCGTGCCGAGCACTGGCCGGCCCTCTGTGAGACCCTCTTTCGCATGCTCGGATCTGTTGTGCAGCTGGTCAAGGTTCACGGGACCGAAGATACAGTGTATAGTGCCGAATATACTGAGAAGCTCGAAAAGATTATCAATGCGGCTCTTATCCTCCGGAATATGTCATTAAACACGGATAATTCTAAGAGATTTGCGCTCGTAAACTGGCCCAAGGATATCTTGTTAGAGGGCCTGAAATTACCGGATTATCCGAACTTGACAGAGCTGAGGAATTACCTCCTCGAAATCACGGAAGGGGTAGCCGGTTGGCTTCCATTTGGTGCTGGTGATACCCTGCTGGATGTGCTTGCGGAAGGGTTGGGATCTAAGGACCGTGGCAAGCTATTGGGTTCGATGAGGGCTATCTGTCGCCTTGTCGTGGGTCGGGATGACTTCAACCGCTTAGGCGAGATTCCATTCACTTATATCACGAGGATAACGAACCTCTTGATGCTCGAAGATGACGAACTAGTCTCAGCGTGCTTGGACTTTCTCTACCAATACACTACTCACGAAGAAAACATTGAAAAGCTGATGCAACCGCCGGAAGGACATGAGTTGGTCCGACAGCTAGTGCGGCTGCTTCTCTTCCAGGGTATCACAGGTGAGCAGCTGGTATACATCAAAATGGTTAAGAAGCCCAGGCCCCCGGTCCACGACATTCCGCATCTCCCCAACGAAATCGTTCAAGATCTTCTCACCTATGCGGAGCCTGAACGCGCCACTAAATGGTATCCGCTCTCCCGTCCCCCCCTTCATACACAACTAACGCTTTACAGGATGCGTTGCTGCTTTGAGGAAGACCCAGATGCAGACATCACCCAGATCGCGCTATGGCAGGCATACCAAGCACGCTTCAATGAATACGTCTCTGCGGGCTTCCCTCTTCTCCCTGCCGCAGAATTCATCAAGAACGTCTCTGTAGCCTTCCAGACTGCGTCCGCTATGGTCCTCCCCACGACGCAGGGTCAGAAGTTCATCATCAAGGGCATCCGTGCAAGAGAGACCCCAATGAGCACAAAGGGCCACATCTACCTCGCATGCAAATGGTTCAACACCCCGGGCAACGCCGTCTCCAAATGCACCGCGCAGCTTGCCACTCCTCAAGACCTCTGGGCTCACATCCTGGGCACACATCTCACACCACCGGCCGACTCCTCTATCGCCGGAAGACCGCTGTGGTGCAATTGGGCAGGATGTCCACGCTTTGGCACCGACGGAGAAAAGAACCGCTTCAAGGTCATCGCACACGTTAGGACCCACATGCCAGACATGAAGAAACCTAGAGCCGTCTCAAGAGAGGAACAGGAAATGCTTGATGATCCAGACGCGAGGGTGATTATCCGCAGGTGTCAGACGGTTACGGATGAGCGCGGCGAGGCGGGAGGTATTCCGCTTACTAGCATCTTGGTCCTAAGGAATCTTTCGAAGCGGGGCGGCGCAACAGCAAAGATGTTGATTGATAGCTCGAGAGAGGACCTTGCGGAGGTGATGGCCGTTAATAAGCCCCTTGCTACATGGGTGGGAGATCTTCTTGTCGGTGGCCTCAGTGGCATGGAGTAAGGGCAGGTTGCTTTTTATGTTTAATACTTGCTATTATCCGTTGTGTTTTTCTTTTCTGAAAAATGGAATTGCGTGTTTCTTGTCGGCTTGGATGTATTATCGTGGATAGTTACTTTAGATAGTGGGTGTATTTGGGGTTTTTCTGTGAGGTTGGTGAAATCTTCGGGGGCTGCTGTACGTTTGATGGGTGGCACTTTGTTGGTCAAGCACCGCTATCACAATCATACCTGTCATTCATTCTCGTGTGCCACATCTTTTCTCCCAGTCCTTGCGAATGTTTGTTACCACTATCGCCACCCTCCTACTCTGCAACACCGTAAAACCCACGACGGCACCCACCCACCAGCAGCAACCTGGCTTGTGGGCACACTCGTACGTAATTTCCACGGTAAACATGCACAGTTGGTGTCACAATATCGCTCAGATGCAGGGAACCCAGCACGTAGGGCTTAGGTTCTAGGGTTGGAAATGTTGTGACACAGGATGGGCTGGATGGACGGGAAGGAGTTCTGCAGGCCCGGCTAATCTTGATTTTGGTGTTGTAGCTACGGAAGAAAGACAATCTCAGACATCATATGCAATTCAAATCTCGCCACAAGCATAAGCAGACAAAACACCATATCCTATAACAGAGAAAGAAAAAAACTCAAGACACAAGATCTAATAATACAGCAACTACCATAAATGCAAGCCAAAAGCCATGCAAAACGACACTCCGCTTAATCATTATTAGTACTAACCAGCATCTCCCTCCTCCACAGTCTCTCTAGCGCAGCCTCTACCTCCCCACCCCTCCCATCAACCCCCAAATCATCCCTACTCCCCCTCCGCATAACATTCGCACTCCCGTTCCTTATCGCCGCTCCCCCACCCCTCCTCCCCTCTCCCTCCTGCAAACTCCTACTCAATCCCAACTGCACCCCGGAAACAGCTGCCGCATCCCCCGTTGCAGGCCGCTGCTGCTTCATTGCCACCCCGCGCCGCGCCTGCATCTCACGAACACGATCCACCGCCTCCCCGAGCGGGTTCTTGAACCGCCGCACGTTGAGATACTCCCGCGCCACACGGTCATACTCCTTCTCTGCGCGCGCCGTCTGGACCACGTACCAGTCTCGCCCGTGAAGTGGGTGCGGCGCCATAGTTGCCGGCGGGATGTGTGGGAGCTCGGCATCGACCGCCGCGCGCTGAAGCCATAACTTTTGCTGTGTGCGAGAGGGTGCGGTGCTGCTGGTTATTGAGTATGCGCTTTCGCTGCGCGAGAGGGCGGGTGGGCCGCGCTTGTTTGGTGTGCTGTCGGCGCCAGAGGAGGGGGATATGTGGATGAAACGTGAGGTGAGGGGTTCTTGTGAGTTTGGAAGGGAGTGGGCGGGGGTGATAGGGGCGTGGTAGGTTGGTGGGGTTGCGATTGCGGTTACGAAGGAGGTTGGATGTTGTTGAGGCTGGGTTGGAGGCGAGGGAGGCGCCACGGCTGCCCGTGTTATCATCTCTGTTAGCGCGTCTGGTGACTGTGCACGTCGCTGCTGCTGTTGTTGCTGCTGATTGTGGACTGTAGCCTGTTCCGTCTGTTGCTGCTGTTGGCGTTTGCGATCGCCTGACTTTGAACGCGCTCTGTCAGTAGTAGCCTTATCGGTGGTGGTGGAGGTACCGCGTCGCGTTGCCCGGTGCTTGCGTGATTCGTGGTCGAGCGATCGTGTACTCGAAGATTTCTGCAGGCCGATTGCCGAAATATTGTGTGGTAGGTTCCCGTTATGCGAGTCTGTACGAGCGAGGCGGTTGTTGGAGTCTGTACGAGCGAGGCGATTGTTAGAGTCTGTACGAGCAAGGCGATTGTTGGACCCTGTTCTTGCGATCGGTGGAGTAGGCTCGGGCTCCTCCTTATAGCTGCTGCCGCCGTCAGTGGTCGATCCCGTTGGCGATCCCAGCTCGAATGTCGCGCCCCCTTTTCTTGTTGATGTCCTCCCAGGTCCTTCACGCTTTGGCGATGTGGCGTGCTGCGGATGCTGCTTGCTCCCCAGCTTATTCAAGCCGCGGCCGAAGGAGGGTACGCGCGGGTTGTGGCCGTGACGGGAGACAACAAATTGCTTTGGCTTGTGGTGGCGGGAGGTGTGATCTCCTCCTCCGTCGCCATTATTGGCTTTGCTATCCGTTGCGGTGATGGAGGAGGTCGAGCGTGTGCGATGGATCGAGGATGACAGATGGTTGTGGTGTGAGGTGTGATGCGGGGTCTGCGTCTGTTGGAGATGGGTTTCGGACATGTGGGGCGTAGTAACTGTGTATGGACCGTAGGCAATGTTGTTTGGATGGGGGGGGGGTTGCGTGTTGGCAGGAGTGGTGTGTATGGACTGACAGGTGTGATGCGTCGCAGGTTTCTGCGGGGGTTGTCGAAGGGTGCGTAGGCTTGTGAGGAGAGGTTAGAGGCTGCAGGTCGCGCAGTGCAATGCTGCGCGAGCGATTGGATTTCGGAGGACGCTTTAATCGCTAACGGCGGACTTGGTGGATGGATGGTTGCTCCAGGCCAAGAGCGATTTTGAGCGCGGAGAAGAGAAGTAGAGGGGAGAAAAAGTGATGAGAAGGAGTAGTAGAGAAGGGAGAGCGGACGTTTGGTGCTACGGAGGAGGAATCTGCCGAACGGGATCAGCCGGCTCGTGACGGAGCGCCGAAAAGTCTTGTCACGATATCACCATAGCCAATTAAACCGACGCCGACATTCCAGGCAACGATGTTAAGAATAGACAAGGTTCACGCCGATTTCACTAATTTTAAAGATAGTCAAGTCATATATTCTCACTCAGTCCAACAATTCTTGATGGAATTGGCCTGAGGTGATGGTGCCTTCGTTTAACTCCTTGTGCGACAAAAGACCCCCGATTTGTGAACTCCGTGTGACCACTGTTATATTGGGCCCTCAGGGAAGTCGGAAGTTCAGGCTGCTTGCGTTAGGTGTAACACGTTTGCCATACAGCCAGTGATACACACTTCCTCGATACCACATACACCTTCCAACCTTTCACCTCCAGCAACAATACACTTGCGAGAAGCGCGTAACAGTCTGCCACAGCCCCGGCATCTCAGTTCGTAACTTGTAAGAGTACCTACGTATGTTTCCGGAAGTGGCCTCCACCATCTCCATTTTTCAGCCGGCGAGGACTTATCCACCAACGTTACATACTAAGTACTCATTGACAGATATACAAATAATCCAAAAGCGGGAGTAAATGACTCATAGTAGAATTAAACATAATACCGGATATATGTCGATCGTAAGAATACCGTCAATAGTCTGTAGACAGCTTTGGATACGGTGTGGCGTAACGCCGTATCCAAAGCCGTCTGCAGATTATACCGTCAAATGATCATTGCTTAAGCATTCCGCCATCTCTAAATCGATTCTTCTAGAGCTTCAACGTCCCGCTTAACTGCATTTCTAAGTTTTGTGCTCAGTAGTACGGATGCGGACCTATGGTGTGGCTTGGCATACCGGGCCCGTACGGGTGCTATCATCCGTCCCGTAGGGTCCTCATGCCGCTTCCGGCTCATGGAGAATGTCCTCGGGGGCAGTTGCAATTCTATCCCGTTCTTCCAAAGTAGGTATCGGTAAACCAGGATTTTGACCACCACGCGGCGGCGCACTCGACGCTTCCGAAATGGAAAGAAGTCTGCATCACCGCTCGTAATCCTTGCGCTCACGAACCGGGATTGGCGTCGGGATGCAGAGCTTCGAAGAGGGACGAAGAAAACAATCTATGTTCCCGAGGAGGCGAAGCGCGGAGAAGTGAAGGAAAAGAGAAATCGAGAATACGGGTGCAGGAGAGACGTATGGGCTTCAGACTTTTGCTAAGGAAGGCAATGAAATGGAGGTGGATGGTGAAAAAGAGGAGGCGGCGCCGAATGTGTTGGCTGAAGACGAACTCGCGATTGCCGCGTTAATGGGAACAACGAAACAACAAAGTGACCTGGTTATTGCGCACGCCTCTGAAACGAGTGGCTGGAGAGACGGCAGATCGGATGGAAATGAAGATGATGCTTATCGAAAGGATGTGAGCTCACGGCCAGACATTCCCACGCTCGAAGATTACGCTGCCGTTCCGGTCGAGGAGTTCGGTGCTGCTTTGCTACGGGGGATGGGGTGGAAAGGCGGCGATGAACTTGACGGGAAAGGGAAGAAGCCCGGAGATAAAAGCGGGAAGCTTAGGCTTATTGAAAAACGACCGGCGTTCTTGGGGATTGGCGCAAAGCCCGTGACCGATATTCCAGAACTAGGCGCATGGGGCAAAGGGGACAAAAAGAAGCACGGGTGCCCCGATACGACGTACATAGCAGTTGTTAAGGTCGACAAAAGGATAGGAAAAATTGTGGATGAGACGGCTGAAGCGAAGAGTAATAGAAATGAATTAGAAAGGAAGAATGGCAGTGGAAGAGAACGGAGCCGTGAATTGGAACGTAATGGAAGTGGAAGAGGGGACAGGAAGGACGAAGGGCAAGATAGGCATTCTAGAAGAGACAGAGATTCCAGGAGAGATAGAGATAGAGATCGCGGTGGAGACTGAGATCGTGATCGCAGTGATCGCAAGAGAGACAGGGGCGTAGGAAGGAGTGGCGAACGCAGAAGACGCAGCAGCCGTGATAGGGATTACGAAAGACGCGACAGACAATAGAGACCATTGGATCTAATCTTTATTATCACTGTTATCTTGCGTTATAGGCGGTATATGTACGGTACTTACTCTTCGGCGTACCTATTTGTACCATCAGGTTCAATGTATGAATTATGAGATTGCAAAGCTGGCTCTTTTGTTAGCGAAATTGAATAGTGAGGGGAACGTCATTCGTATGTTGGAAAGCATAGCGTGGCAGATGGGTATTTCCAACGTTTTTGAAGTTGTCGCTCAGCTCTATCTTAAGTACACACGCTCTATTCAAAGACCGAGTACTCTTGAGCTATCCAGGGTATTGTCAGATATGGCGGAGCGATTGGTATCTGATATATACATTTTTATTTGATCAATGTTTTTCCATACAAGTTTCATCTACGTAGCCGCAACTAACTCTCGTAGTCTTTGGGCAAGTGCTCCGATAGCAAGGAGATCTTACAGCCTCCACCCCCGCCAGGCCCGAGGTATTTGACTTTTCATCAGCAGTTGATCAGGAGTACACATAACCCAATGCTTAATCGATCTCACCTTCTCCAGCGTCAGTTTTCAAACGGTACTAGTGGATCCGGATATTGAATTCTATATCGACAAACGGTTATCTTCTGCGTCGTTGAATGTGGAGTAATAGTATGCCACTGAACCTGAGAGTGTACTATTCTCAATGCCGCACACAGCTCATCGATGACCGAAGATCTAGGTACCAGGCATTAGGTAAGGATTAGTTGAAATTCTCCCGTTTCTCACAAAAGAATGGTCTTCCCAGCACCAGCTGTCGGATTAGTTAGCCATGTTATTTCTCTGCAAAAACGTCCCTAGGGAGCTTACAAATCCCATTTAGCCAAATGTACGAGTTTTCACTGCGCAGCGACTATTAGAACTAACCATCGTTCCTCAGCCAAAGGCCAGTGCCTGTCATGCGTCGCTCACGAGTCAAATCGTTGTCAGATTTTGTTTCTATCTTGCAGAGCCAAGTGAAGATCCTCGAAGCCAACTCCTCTTTAAATTTCGAAGTCAGCCGAATACTGAGAATCCACGGAGGCGATTTGAGACCACGAGTACTATCATAATTCGAATCCTTCAACCGAACACACAACAAACCCACACCACAACACAAAGATCACATATATGACTCATGAAAGCATCAAATAAAGCAATTGAACTACAAGATATATTTTTAAAAGCAATGCATTAGATCTTTGCTTTAAAATAGTAAAAATCATAACCTACAAAAATACACAAATTTCAGCCAGTAGCCCAACTATTCACACTCATAGACATTGGTTCAAACATGGTCACTGTCCTAGATATATCCTCTTATAGAGCAGCTTGGTACTCTCATATAAAACTGGCACTGAACGCACTATCTCTCTTCTGGTTTGCAGTGCTGGGACAATTGGCTTTATTCCAGCTTGTTCAGAGTCGCATCATTTGTAGACGAAAATATGGTAGACGAGAGTCTTTTGGAGCTTGTGGACTCTCTGCTAGTGACAGAAATCGTTTGTGAATAAGAAGACAAGGAATTGACTGTTCCTCCGGTCTCAACAAATAGTGGTGCGGGGTCAAGCAGATAATCCCAACATCTAGTCTTAAAGAGCACGGTGATAACAAATAAACAAATTCGTCCCTAACGCTAAGGTATTAAAAAAATGGTGGAGTTGGTTGTGATAATTTGTTGTTGGTGGTCGTCGTCGTCGTCGTCGCGAGATTCGAATTATGATACTCGTGGTCACTAATCGCCTCCGTACCTCCATACTCGAATTTGAGCCGCCACCTAGACAAAGTTTATTGGTTCTCGTGGCGCCAATTAGTCGCGTCCCCAAGTTGTGCGTGTCCGGACACTTGATATCTCTCATGCCCAGTGTGGTGGCGGAATAAATTCAGCCGACTGCAAGCTTGTGAGCACGTGGCTAGACAAACTGGGAACGAGAGAAACACTTGATCACATACTTTCACTTACGTACTCTACATTGATACTTCTCTACAGGATAATTTCTGGTTTACGATCACAAAGAACACCACCAATTTCATCGTATGTCTCAACTTCACCGGTTCTAAAAGCTAAGTCGCCAGAGATTGTGGTAACCGGCCAGTCAAAACCGCATGCACAGATGCAGATGTAAGCGGAATAATTCGCTCGGCTCCAACAACCCACAGAAAACTAAAAGCACAACACCAGAGTCAGTTTGCAAACGCTATCATTTCCACACTTATTGATAAGAGGTCATATTTTCATCACCAAAAATGCGTCTCAGATGGTAGTTGATGGGAAAAAAAGAAAATGCGGGACACATGTGCACCACAAGAATGCGGGGTTGAGAGTGACTATCTATCGTGCATTGTGGAGTACAAATATTCGATCTATGTCCTTCTTTGGTATGGGCGACTCGAGTCCCTTAATTTCTCACTTTATTCTGCATCCATCGCGCGTCCGTTTAGAATGTGGGGTCTTGGAGAGTAAGTTATCACTGTTCTATCACAATGGGTTGCCTGGACTTAAAGATTTGGGTCAGGGACACGATCGAAGAGCAGAAGCATCAGAGAAAATCCCAAGTAATCAAATGGATTGTCGATCCACTCCTACCATTCAAAACCATTCGTACCGAAAGGTCATCCACCATCTCTACACACGACACTAGCACCACTCAAGGCGAAGAGAAAAGGACATCGGCTGTGGCCTCTAACGTTAGTTCACCGCACTCAGACGCCGACAAAAACATAAAAGAAGCCATAACACCAATAAATCAGGATCCCGGGTTTAAGCCGACAAAGGATTCCCTTCCGATCCAACTTTTCTATGACATCTATTTCGTCGCCAATCTGTCGACAATAACTTCCGACAAAAATATTGTCGACACAAAGAGTATGTGTGCCGACATCCTAACTTTCGGGTTTCAATTAACAAATATGTGCATTAGGCCTGAGGTCTTATAGCTTATTCTTCGCAATTCTGTGGTTTACGTGGATGCAGGTTACATTTTTCGATCTTCGATTCTCTGTTGACTCGGTCTACGAACGCTTTTGCAAAGTCCTACAGTTCACTACCATGGGAGTATTTGCGGCAAGATCGACTGGTTGGGATCCATTCACTCTGAGCGACAGGAATGGCGACGACTACGAAGATAGTGCCAAAGCTTTCAGAACAGTGTCAATTGCATTGGTGTGTTCCCGGGCTGTTTTAGCACTGCAATATTCTGTTGCTGCAAGATACGCCTGGAAAGACCAGGATAAGACTATTAAGGCGAAACCCATTGTCATACATGCTGCTATCATGTTCGTTAGTGCTTTGGTATACACGAGTGTTAGTAACTTTTGCCCAATCGGCGCATGTGGGAATTACCATATTCCGGCTCACACTCGTGCAGGTATACCTCGTTTTCACTTTCAAACACGAACTAAGCCAGAGCTGGTACATCTGGTAAGTCTGATCTACCATCACAATCCATAATATGAAGTTCATGCATGCCCCCTAGGTTCATTCTCTTCCCACTCGAAGCCATTTCAGTGATCATCCCCTCTTCGCTAGCAAGCTTGCCAGGCTGGAAAAACACGGGTTGGGATATTGTCAGCTTTCAGAAGGACCGGTTGGTGGACAGGATGGGGACACTCACACTTATTGTTATGGGCGAAGGAGTCATTGTCTTACTGAAAACAGTGAAGTCAGTTACAATTGGAGCTGCCTGGAATGGGAGTATTTTGGGGTTATTTTCTCGGCCTTACTCATTTCTGTATGTCGAACTCGGATCTAGTCAATGTAGGATAGGTAGCTAACACTGTCACAGTACCTCAGTTGGATGTATTACTTCGACTACACACCGGAAAATGATGAATACGGTACCCTGCAGCAACAAATTTGGGCCGTCCTCCACTACCCGCTTCACGTTGCTCTGGTTGTCTCTGCCGAGACGACACGCCAGCATATCACTGTTTTGAGCTTCGTTCAGACAAGTACCAGGCTGTCGGATTCCTTAATGGTAGCCTACAATACGGAATCTATACAGGTGGTGGAGGCCCTGATGCAGTCGATGGCTAAAAGCGGCACATCTTGCACAGCCAAAAGATACAACAAAACTGACACTGAAGTTCTTAATAGTCTTAACTCCAACAATTACAAGAACATGAAGAGTAATATTACAGAGGTTTTAATTGACATGTACATTGGTTTAACTGAGTATTATGGAGTCAAGTCTATCGTACCGGTCCAGTACGAACGCGAACCTCTGTCAAACATAACGGACACGATCGAACCTGTTAATGAGTTTCTTGAAGGGGTAGAGAGTGTCGCTAGTTTTGTTACTAAGACACTCATGATATCGACCGGCGTTGTGTTTCTTGTATACGGACTTTTGGGATTGTTCGTCAGAGGACGCAAGTCCAGTATCTATGATTATGTGTCGGTTGCGCTGCGGTTTGCCGTGGCAGCAGTATTCCTCTCAATGTTAGCCTTGACTGGTGGCCTTAAACAGGAGGGTAGAACAAAGGAGAACATTTCAGAAACTTCCAAAAAATTCATTACGAGTAACTGGCCTTTGCCGACGTTTGCGTTGGTCATCCTCGCTGGTGAGTCGTTCTTTCCCCTCGGGACAGTCCTTCCACCGTATACTAAACTAAGAATTGGGATGGATAGCTTTGGTCCTTAGTAAAATAATGGACCATTTTAATTATGAACGGTCGGTTTCCGATACCAATACACAGGAGAATTGGAACGCAGTTAATGGCGGATGAGTGGGAGGAGCAAATCATGGAGTTTGAGGGGAAATGTGCCGAGTTCTTATTTCTGGTTGTGCATGTCTAACTCATTGGATATGAGGATGGAAATTCGCATGGACTTGAGAATCTTCGATATATCTATTTCCATTTGTATTGTCCTATCAGCAAAATGTTCGTCCGCCTCTTTGGCAATGAATTTTATGATGCAGGAAGACTGGACAGTAGTATATATAACCAATTGATTCGATGTCAATTAACGTTATCTCCAGTCTACAGATATCTCGAAGTACTAACCGATGTACCTACCTAGGTAACTAGTGTTACCTAAAGTGCGGCGGCTCTGGTGTTGTAATATGGGGAGAACCGTGTGCGTAGACTTAGATACAGACAGAAATGAGAAGGAGAAAGTCGCGAGTTATATATGAGAAGTGTGCCCCTTACTACTCGTCAGATCAGAAAGTAATCGGTTGCGTGTTTAACCCTAACCCACACAGGGCGCTTAGATTTCATGTGGTTTCCGTGCCCATCGGTCGCCATTCTCCGCTCAT
>Ga0307515_10007069_pt1 | contig 22301 bp, 17 predicted proteins | sample 17_EM_MG_FD_194513 | JGI IMG/M metagenome (GOLD analysis project Ga0307515, IMG submission 194513) | Populus trichocarpa ectomycorrhiza microbial communities from riparian zone in the Pacific Northwest, United States - 17_EM | ecosystem: Host-associated > Plants > Roots > Unclassified | place...
CTCCTCCCCCAGCTCCTTGCTGGTGGAGACCAGGATCCACCTTCCGGATTATGCCGGGTCGATCGACCGAATCACCGTCGAGAACGGCATCTCACCCGACATAACCAGGGGCCCGGCATAATGCTCAGGGCACCACGCCGCACTCCACAATGGCCTGCTGACCATGCGAGGAGAGGCACCTTACCACATCGAGTTCCGCTGGGTCTATGGCCCGCCGCTTCCGGCCGGGCTCGAGCCCGAGGCTCGCAGGGCGCTGATCACGCAGCGGGCTCGCGAGTTCTTCGAGCGAGCCGACGGGTTCGAAGACGAACTCCTCGATCCGGAGAGCGCGCAGTCCCAGATGGGACGCCGGGCGCGCGGAGCCGATGACTCCAGCTCCGTCACGCGAGGTTGCACACCGGGATGATGCGCGTCCCACCTGGGACGCGCGGAGGCCGTCGAATCCCGGGCACCCAGGTGGAACACGCTCACCGATCAGGTCGGCGCTGCGGACGAAGCAACACCCGTGCTATATCTCGCGCGTCCGAGTATCCGGCTGGTCGTTCGGCGGCCAGTACCGCGCCGCATGGATCTGGCCGGTTCAGGCGGCGGCCCTGCTCCCTCGACGCGGCCTCGTGACTCCGTGCATGGGATACCTGGGCCCAACGCCGGAACATTCCAGAGTTGCGGCACGATCGCCAGGCGGACGCGGCCGAGCGATGGTCATGTCGGACGCCTGTTCTTGATCGCCACCATCGTGTTCGGCGTGTGAAGGTAGTAGCAAACGGATTTCCAGGTCGCCGGCCGATACGATCGAGGTCGCCGGCCGGGCGAATCGCGATCTTGGGCTGCGGCACATCGCGGTCGATTCGCGCACATCTTCACCGGTTGGCGCCAAGGACGCAAACAGGACATAGGTAACAGATCGAGTGGGATCTACCTCACAGAGTTCGGCGAATGAGTGGGTTTCCGACTGGATCTGTTCCTGGTGTCACCCCGGTGGGCGGTAGGTGGGTGACGGCTGCGACGACTTGCTCCTGTCCTGGCTGTCACCCACCACGGGGTGACACCCGGTGACACGCGTTACCACGGCGTCACCCGTAGCGGTGACACGGGTACCAGAGACGCAGCACCACGTGGAGACCGACGCGGTGCTGCGCGGTCTCAAGGCGTCACCAAGACACGGCGGTGGAGAGAACCAGCACAAACCGTCAGACGAAGCACAGTGCTGTTGTCGTGGTGCTGCACTTGCGGTGTTCATGATTCCAGACCTCCTGACATACCTGGCGGCTTGAGTGTCCGGATGTCAGCTCGCAACGGTGTAGCGAACGTGCAGTCGCGAGCCGGGGAATCGCCGGGCGAGGGTGTCGAGTTCGGTGCACAAGAACCGCCCGCGACCTCGCCACCTCCGGCGCCACGGCCCCCGGCAGCTGCGACCAGTCCGCCGTCGAGCCCCAGCTCCGCCGCACCCGCGCCGCCCGCGCCGTCGACGTCGCCGCCAGCGCCCCCGTCGCCATCGAGGCCCACCCCCTCCCGCGAGCTCTGGTCAACCTCGGCCAGAACTCCGCCCATGCCATGGCCGAAGCCAACATCGAAGGCGGGCACCATCGCCATCGCCATCGCCGCTGCCCCGCCCCCCGGCGGCGTCGCCACCTCATCACCGTCACCCACGAAGGCCCCGGGCGTCCCACCGCCCGACCGCGCCCGCATCTTCTACTCTTCTTCACCACCAAGGCCGCTGGCGTCTGCACCCGGCCTCGCCGTCTGCAAACACCTCGTCGCCACCGCCCACTGAGCGCCACGCGTGCTACTTGTTGCTGGCAATGGGTCTGGTGATCGCCTTGGCGAGTGGTGAGTTCGGAGTGAAGTTCGTGATCCCGGAGCGCATGCGGATCACCGAGGACGCAGCCGCCGCTGCCGCGCTGATCGACCACGACCGCGCGCTCGGCTGGCACCTGAGCATTCACCAGTACCGGCTCGATCTGCGACCGGAACGTCAGGCGCTGCTCGACGCCGACATCGAGCGTCATACGCGCGACCTGTTCGAGAACTTGTTCCGCAACCGCGACCCAGGTGCGCGCACAGCGCCCGACGCGAAGCCGCGCACAGCCGATCCCACGTGGTCCCCGGTCGTGAGCGTCGAGCGCGTACGCTGTGGCAAGCACGACGCCCTGTGCGTCATCCATCGCATGACCTATGCGCACGGCGACGAGATGATCATGGGCCACCTCCTGGTACCGTTCCGGCGCGGGACCTTCGAGCTCCGGGTCATCGCACGCGAGAGAAGCGCGACCGGCATGCGCGAGTCGCTGATCCTCGGCGACTCCTTGGTCGGCGTGAACGACGACAGGATGGAGATCGTGCAGCGGTTGTACCAGCGAGACTTCGACGACGCGAAGCACGACGCGCGCTTCCCGGATCACCCGCTGTCGCTCGTGCGGACCGAGCTGCGCGAAGTGCTCGACGCCGACCGCGTCACCGTGCTCGAATCATCGCCCACCTCACCGCCCGACGAGGTCGTGCTCCGCGAGCTCGAGTGTGCCATCGTCCCACCGGCGCGCTACCTGCTCACCGCGCGAGCCCCGTCGAAGAAGCTCGCACAGTTCGGCCGGATCTCGTTTGCTGGCACCGACGGGATCCAGCTGCTGACTCTCCTCGCCCGGCGTGACAAGCAGCTGCGTCCAACCGGCACGGAGCCGGCGCTGCTTGACGCCGCGAGAAACCTCGCCAGCGACGTGGCACCGGAAACACAGAACCTGCAGATCGAGGTACGCGCCCTGCCCGACGCTGGCGGTCGTACACAAGTCATGGCGTACCGGACCTACGACGATCCGAGCGGGGTTGGCCCTCAGCACTCGGCGTTTCGATTGTTCGTCCCCGAGCCCGGGCGGCTGTTGATCATCGCGATCGGAACCGGGCAATGCGTGCCGAAGGAGGAAATGCTCGCGGACCTGGAGTCGGTGGTCGCGTCGTGGCGGCCGCTCGACGGCGAACCTTCCCCGGTCCGCGACAGCGCGCACGACAAGAAGCCGTGGTGGCGGATCTGGTAGGCGGCAAGAACGCGCGCGCCGTGCTCGCCACGACTCGGCCGTAGACGCCGACGGAGCCGAGGACAACCACCCGATCGCATGCCTCCGGCGGTTGCCCTCCGCCCTGAATCACGGCGTCCGAGGCGCCTCGTCGACCATCGAGGTTGTTCACCGCGCCCACAGGCCCTACCGCAAGGCAGAGTTTTTTCTGATTCGATTCGCGCTTGCGGTCGTGCTGCTCGTGGTCCATGCGCTCACGGTTGTCGCGCTGTGTCCGGCACGCACATGGTGCCCCACCGGCAGGTCGAGTTTCCGCGAGCGCCTCGGTCCGCCGCGATAGGATCCTCGCCATGACGCACCCTCCATGGAACGATCGCTACGTCGCAGGCGAGCTGCCGTGGGATACCGGCACGCCGGATCCGCTGCTCGTCGGCTTCGTGCGCACCGGCGCGGTGACGTCCGGTCGCGCGCTCGACGTCGGCGCGGGCACCGGCACCAACGCGCGCTGGCTCGCCGAGCAAGGCTTCGACGTGCTCGGGGTCGACATCGCGCCCCGCGCGGTCGAGCTGGCGCGCGCGCGGCTGACCGGCGCGGTCGCGGCGCGCTGCCGGTTCGAGGCGGCCGACTTCCTCGCCGAGCCACCGGCCGGGCCGTTCGCGTTCGTGTTCGACCGCGGTTGCTTCCATGTGTTCGACGAGGCGAACGATCGCGCGCGGTTCGCGGCGAACGTGGCGCGCGTGCTCGCCCCCGGCGGCATGTGGCTCAGCCTGATCGGCAGCACCGAAGGTCCGCCGCGCGACGTCGGGCCGCCGCGGCGCAGCGCGCGCGACGTGATGGCGGCGATCGAGCCGGTGCTGGCGATCCACGAGCTCGCGGCGGTGGAGTTCGGCGATGGCTCGCCGCCGGCCGCGGCCTGGCGCTGCGTCGCGCGGCCGCGCGCGGTGCCGGCGCAGTCGTCGACCCGGCGGTGATCTGCCTCTGCCGGAAGCAGATTCTCGGTCCGGGCGAGAGCTACCGCGTGCGCCGGGCGGGCTTCGTCCCGCTCGACGCCTCGGCCCGCGGCTCGCGTACCCGCGCGCCATGACGGAGCCCGTCGACCAGGATGGCGGCCAGCCGTCTCGTGTTCTCGGGGCGCGCGAGCGTGATCGCGGCCTTGATGGCCAGGAAGTCGTCCACGGTGACATCATCGCGCAGGACGCCCTCGGTCTTGCCGGCTTCGATGATCGGCGCGACCGCGGCGGCGAACATCGCGAGGCTCGGGTTCAACCGCGCCGGCCCCGCCGCGACGACCGCGCGCATCGCCTCCAGCATCCCGTGCCTCGTCAGCAGGTCGTCGATCAGACGATCGAGGAACCGGGCGAGCGCCAGGTCGGGCCGGTGCTTCGCGAGCAGCCCGGGCGCCAGCTCGCACAGCTTCTCGACCTCGTTTCGCCACGCGGCTTCGACCAGCGCTTCGCGCGTCGGAAAGTGGCGGTACAGCGTGCCGATGCCGACGCCCGCGGCCTTCGCGATGCCTTCGAGCGACGCGCTCGCGTCCTTGGTGAACGCGCGCACCGCCGCCGCGAGGATCTCGTCCTTGTTGCGTTGCGCGTCGCTCCGCAGCGGCGCCTCTGCGCTCGGTCTGTGCTGGTCGCCGGTTCCCAAGGCTTTCTCCTGATCCGCGCCGCCGCGGCGCACTTGACAAGTGGAGGGTCCTCCGTTTAGGTTCAACGAACTGGAGGCGCCTCCGCTTCGGAGCATAGCGCCTCTACAAGGAGCTCGCCCATGGCGAAGGTGATCGAAGTGAACAAGCAGTTCCGTCTCGCGGACCAGCCGAGCATCGCTCGGCTCGGCTTCGGCGCCATGCGCCTACCCACGGGCGGGTTCCGGGGCCCGGCCCGCGACCCGGAGGTCGGCCGCGCGGTCCTGCGCCGCGCCGTCGAGCTGGGCGTCAACCACATCGATACGGCCGCGTTCTACCAGAGCGGCGATGGTAGCGTCCGGGCGAACGCGCTGATCCGCGAGGCGCTCCACCCCTATCCGCCCGGGCTGGTGATCGCCACCAAGGTGGGGCCCGTGTTCGGCCCCCGCGGTCCCAGCCAGCTGCCCGCCGCCGGCCTGCGCGCCGCCGTCGAGGACAACCTCCAGACCCTGGGCGTGGACCGCCTCGATCTCGTCTACCTGCGCATCGGCAAGATGGAGGTTCCGCACGGCGAGTCCATCGCCGAGCGCTTCGAGGCCCTGGCCAGGTTGCGCGAGGAGGGCCTGATCCGTCACCTCGGCCTCAGCAACGTCGACCTCGCGCAACTCGAGGAGGCCAGCGCGATCGCCCCCGTCGTGGCCGTGCAGAACAACTTCCACGTGGCGAACCGCGATGACGCCGCGCTGCTCGCCGCGTGCACCACGCGCGGCATCGCCTTCGCCCCGTTCTTTCCGCTGGGCGGCGGAGGGACCGACATCAACGATCCCCGGCTCGCGAAGGTGGCCGCGCGACACCGCGCCACGCCGCCGCAGATCGCCCTGGCGTGGCTCCTGGCGATCTCGCCGGTGACGCTGGCGATCCCCGGCACCGGCTCGCTGGCTCACCTCGAGGAGAACCTGGCGGCGGGCTCGATCGCGCTCACCGACAAGGACCTGGCCGAGCTCGGCGCGGCGGCCCCGGCGAGCTCAACGAAGGGGTAGCGCGGCGTCCTGCGTCGAGGTCGACGGCGTCATCGACCCCGCCGAGTCGCTCTGCCCGGCCGCGGCAAGCGCCGGTGCATCGGCCCGTGGAACGGAATCCGGAGCTGGCGTGTCGCGGCTCAAGTGTCAGCTGCGACACCAATCCAGGTGAATGCGAGACCGGTAAGATCGGCCGTCCGTGCGGAATGCAACAGCATTGTTGCGAGCTGCGAGGCACGCACTCAGCTTGCCACTCGCGATGTTGCCGACTGTCAGCTAGAGATCTTTGGATGAAAATTCAGTTCACCGATTTCGAGTCGCCGCGCCGCAAGGCCATCGCCGCGATGCGGGCCAGTTTGCCGCCCGCGGCCTGGGACCGCAACGCCGGCTTCATCACCGAACTGCGGGCGACAATCCGGCAGCACCCGGTCGCCACGCACCCGGCGATCGCGGTGCTCGGCAGCGGCACGCTGTCGCTCGCGGCGCTGCGCCGCATCCACCTGGAGTACCGGCACGCCATCGTCCAGATCTTCACCGACGCGCTGCTCATGGCGCAGCACCTGTCGCACCGCCTCGAGCCGCGGCTGCCGCCGGGATCCAAGATGCCCGCGCGCTTCTTGCTGACGCTCAACGACCTGGACGAGTTTGGCTTCCGACCCGGCGCCGACAGCAGCGGATCGTACGCCGGCAATCCTGCCTACGCGCACTACCCGCTGTTCGAGGCGGTGTGCGACGACCTCGGGCTGTCGGTGACGCAGCGCAGCGAGTACGTCGCCAGCGCGATTGCGCAGCAGGTCCGCAAGTACCTCGAAGCGGCCTATACCGACTACGACGCCGTCGTGGCGCTCCTGGCGGTGGCGGAGGAGGAGGTGATCTTGTTCAGCCCGCCATTGCGCCAGGCCACCGGGGCGCTGGGGATCGACGTCACCACGGGCTACTACCACGTCCACGGCGTCAGCACGGACCACACCGCCGAGGCCGCCGACGACGCCCACGAGGACGATCTCTGGGTCATCCTCAACCAGGCGCTCGAGCCTCGGCGGCACGCGGCCCTGCGAGCGATGTGCCTGCGGTACTGCGACCTGTGGGCCGAGTTCTGGACCGAGCAGCTGCGCGGCTCGCCGGTGTAGCAACAACAATGGCCAAGGGATTTGCGCATTCGCGGTTTGCTGCACTCACGATTGCTGCACCGACCCAAGCGTGCACGCGGCTCGCGGGCCAACCCGCCCATCACGCACGCGAGCCGGTGCACGGCGAGCGGGCCACATGGTCGAGAACACCTGCGACGTCAGCGGCGTGCGATCGCCGGACCGCGCAGGCTCACACGTGCGTCTGGCCGGTGGCCGCGGTCACCGAGCCGCGCGAGCGGAGCGCGGCGAGGATCGGCTTGAGCGACGGGTGCTCGGTGGTGCTCGGGCGGGTGACGACGTAGATCGAGTTCCGCACGCGGCGGCGCGCGTGGCGCAGGACCACGACGCGGCCGTCGCGGGCGCACCGCGCGGCGCAGTGGTCCGGGACGATCGACCAGCCGCGGCCGGCGGCGACGGTGGCCACGACCTCCTCGAGCTCCTCGAAGTGATGGCGGGTCTGCAGCGAGCGCGGCTGGCGGCCGAACACGGTCTCGAACCACTTGCCGAACACGTACTCGGACTCGTCGTAGCTCACGAAGCTGAGTGACTCGAAGGCGTCGAGGGTGCGCGGCAGCCGGCGGGCCGTGCGGCGCGGCGCGAGCAGCACGATCTCCTCGCGCCACACCACCTCGGTGTAGAGCCGGCTCGACACGTGCGGCAGGTAGACGAAGCCCACGTCGCAGCTGCCGTCGTGCAGCGAGGCGAAGACCTCATCGGCGGTCGGGAACCGCAGCGAGTAGGCCTGCGGGTCCGGCAGGCGGGCGAGCACGGGGAACAGCACGTAGCGCCCGAAGCCGCTGACCGAGGCGATGCGCAGCGGCTCGGCGACGACGGCGGACGGGTCGCCGAGCCGAGCGGCGAGCCGCGCGAAGTCGCCGAAGAACCGCTCGCACAACAGGAGCAGCTGCGCGCCGGCGCCGGTCGGGGTCAGCCGGCGGGTCGTGCGATCGAACAGCCTCGCGCCGAGCTGGTGCTCGAGCTGCTGGATCTGGTAGCTGATCGCGGGCTGGGTCTTGTGGAGCGCGGCCGCGGCGCGACTGAACGAGCGCGCGCGACCGACCTCGAGGAACGCCTGAAGATAGCGCGGATCCAGATCCATCAACGGATTCTATCGCCTTCATCCGATCAATCAATTGGGCGATCGCCGGGCGATCGTGCAAGCTGGCAGCATTGCAAGGAGCGCATGTGATCCGTCTGCTGGCCGTGGTGCCCCTGATCTCGCTGATCACCCTGATCGTCGTGTCGCTGGGCGCGTGCCATCGTCGGCCCGCGCCGACGGGACCGCCGCCGACGGCTGCACCGCCGCACGACTCGCTGCCCGCGGGGTGGACCGCGCCGAGCGAGCCATTCCGGATCGCCGGCAACCTCTACTACGTCGGCTCGAAGAACGTCGCGTCGTACCTGTTCACGACGCCCGAGGGCCACATCCTGCTCGACAGCGGCACCGCTGAGATGACGCCGATGGTCCGGCGCGACATCGAGAAGCTGGGATTCGCGCCCGCCGAGATCAAGGTCCTGCTGGACAGCCACGCCCACTTCGACCATGTCGGCGGCCACGCCGCGCTGAAGCGGGCGAGCGGCGCGCGGGTGATGGTGATGCGCGCCGATGCCGAGGCCGTGGCCTCCGGGGTCGACCGGTCTCCGCTGGGCGGCGACGGCTGGCAGCCGGTCGCGGTCGACCGCGTGCTCGACGACGGTGACACGGTCACGCTCGGTGGGACCACGCTGCAGGCGATCGCGGCCCCCGGCCACACGCCCGGCTGCACGGTCTGGACGACGCGCATCCACGAGCCGGACAAGGACTATACAGTCGTGTTCTACGGCTGTGCGCGGCCGAACAACGGTGTGCCGCTGCTCCACAATCCGCGCTTCCCGCACCTGGTGGACGACACGCTCGCGACGTTCCGGCGGATGCGAACGCTGTCCCCGGACATCGTGCTGACCATGCACCCCGAGCATCTGCTCGCCGGGACGATCGACCGCATCCGGGCCGGCGCGCGTCCGCACCCGCTCGACGATCCGGGCGCGTGGCCGAAGCTGCTCGACGAGACCGAGGCCGAGTTCACCGCGCTGGTCGAGCGCGAGCGAGCCGCGGCTGGAACCGCAAAGTGAACGCGCGGCACGCGGCGACCAGCGCTGCCGCACAACGCGGCAGAGGGCTGCACACCGCATCGAGTCACCGCGGAAAGCCGACAGCTGATGATCCGGCGATAGCCCGACAGGAAGGCAATCTCTGCGTGCCGCGTATCATCACTTGAGGAATGCACAGCAACGCGCCGAGTCGTCACCGCGGGAGGGGGCACGTTCGCGAGCCGGGACCACGGGAAGCCACCGCTCGCACGACCACAGCACCACCGGGCAAGCAAACGCTCGTGGCGCGGATGAGCTCGCCGGATCCGGCGGCGCCGAACGCGCCGTCGTCGCACGCGCCGGCGGCGGGCGGCCACGCATCGCTCGAGCTCGGCGGCGCGATGTCCGGCGGCGAGGAGCTGCCGCACCGGCGCGAGATGGAGGCGGCGTTCGGCGAGAGCTTCGCGAACGTCGCCGTGCGCACCGGCCGGGGGCGCGAGATGGCGGCGATCGGCGCGCGTGCCGCGGCGAGCGGCGAGCAGGTCGCGTTCGCGGATGCGCATCCTGATCGCCATGCGGTCGCGCACGAGCTCGCCCACGTGGTGCAGCACCGGCGGCACGGCGCCGGCACCGGCGGGCTCAGCCAGCCGGGCGACGCCGCCGAGCAGGAGGCCGAGGCGATCGCGTCCGCGGTGACGGCGGTCCGCCCGGCGCCGGCCACGAGCCGACCGGCCGTGACGGGCGCTGCGCCAGCAGCCGCGGAGCCCACCGGGCACGGCCCCGGCGAGGCCCGGCACGGCGATGCGACGAGGACGCAGCTCGACGGCGCGGCGCACGACCCGGCGCTCGAGTCCGCGAACACCGGTGCACGTGGTGCCGGGCCCGGAACCGTCGCGCCGGCCAACCAGCTCGGCTCGATCAATCCAGGCACAGCGCTGAACCCGCAGGCGGCAATGCCCTCGACGCTCGGGCCCCCGATGACCGGGGCGCCGCACGCTGATCCAGTCGCCCGGAGCGCCGGCACCGAGACCGCCGCGTCGGCAAACCAGCCTGGCTCGATCGATCCCGGCGCTGCGCCAAACCCGCAAGCGGCATTGCCCTCGACGCTCGGGCCCCCGATGACCGGGGCGCCGCACGCTGATCCAGCCGCCCGGAGCACCGGCACCGAAACCGCCGTGCCGGTGAACCAGCTCGGCTCGATCAATCCAGGCTCCGCGCTGAACCGGCAGGCGGCATTGCCCTCGACGCTCGCGTCACCGTCGACGCTCCCGCCGACCGATCCAGCCGCCCGGAGCGCTGGGCCCGGCGCCGTCGCGCCGGCGAACCAGCCTGGCTCGCCCCATCCCGCAGCGCCGCCGGCGACCGGAGCGCCGCACCCCGGGGCCGATCCTGCCGCGGCAGTCCTCGGCGGTGCCGCGCAGCCGATGGCGAGGCTCCACGGCGCCAAGCTCACCACGCTCGACGCCACGCTGCGCGACGCGACGGCCAGCGCGGCCACGCTGCACGACGTCGCCGCGGTTCCGGCGCCGGCGGCAACGCGGAGCGCTTCGCGGTCACCGGCGCCGTCCTCCAGGACATGACCGACGAGATCGATCGCGAGTACCCCGACGCCTCGGGCGCAGACAAGGCCCGACTGCTCGCGCAGATGGTGCAGGCCCGGTCCGAGGCCCAGGGGCTCCGCTCCGGCTCCACCAACGTCCAGGGCAACCAGGACTATCTCCGCATGGTGCCCTACCAGCAGGACGCGACCAACGACCAGGCGAGCAATGCGAGCCAGACCAACCCGGACGGCGAGTGGTTCGCCGACATCTACGTCAACTGGGCCAACGGCACGCTCGCCGACAACGCGGCCGGCGACACGATCGACGGCTGGATGGACACGCACACGCAGGACTGGATCCGGATGCAGCTCGAGGCCAACGGCGAGATCCCGCCGCTGCCCACCGAGCCCCCGACGACGACCCCGACCATCCCGTGACCGCTGCGATCAGGCCGCGCCGCGGTCCTCGCTGAGCCCCGCGCGGAACGGCAGCTCCGGCGCCTCGGCGTCGGCGACCCTGCCGACCCGGCGCAGGTGGACGAAGACCTCGACCACCGCGGACCAGAAGCCCTGCTCGCGGTACGCGATGCCCTTGCGGCGGCAGAAGTCCTGGACCAGGAACCGCATCTTGCGATAGCGCCAGTGCGGCACCCACGGGAACAGGTGGTGCTCGATGTGGTAGTTGAGGCCGGAGTAGTACCAGTCGAAGATCCGCCAGGTCCCCAGCGTGCGCGTGGTCTCGAGCTGCTGGCGGAGCAGCGTCATGCCGGACTCGTCGGACGGCAGGATGACCTTCTTGCCGACGTGGTGGACGATGAAGGTCAACACCAGGTAGACCGACGCGATCATCGACTCGGCCAGCCAGTGGATCGCGGCGAGCTTCCAGCCGATGAACGGCACCGGCACGACGAACCACAGCGCGAGGTAGCCCGGCAGCACCAGCTGATCGATCCGCGTGGTCCGCGGATTCTTCACGATCCACACCACGCCGTCGACCATCATCGCGAAGTGGTAGAACGGCATGACCAGCCAGACGTAGTGGCCCTGCCAGCGCAGCAGCGCCCGCGCCAGGCCGCGCTTTCCGCGCGCGGCGTCGTCGTGGACGGCGAGCACCAGCGAGTACTTCATCGCCAGATCATGGTCGCGCTCGTTGAGCTTCTCGTGGTGGTTGTCGTGCGAGTGCATCCACCAGCTGAACGAGAACCCGGTCAAGAACGTCATGCCGAAGTGGCCGAGGATCTGGATCCAGCGCCGGTCGCGGGTCACCGCGCGGTGGCCGGCGTCGTGCGAGATGTACGCCAGCTGGGTGACGAGCTGGGCCATGAACACCAGCGCGACCGACACGAACACCAGGTTGCGGATGTAGAGCAGCGAGACATACGCCGCGATGAACAGCGCGATCAACAGCGCGGTGCGCCACAGGTAGCCGCCGGGTGACTTCGTGAAGTACCCGGCGCGCGCGACCTCGCGCGACAGCTCGACATACAGCGGATCTGCAGGGCGTCGCTTCATGTTCCCCTCCTCCTCATCCCTTCCGGTATGCGTTCGCGGCCGGCGCCATCGCCGGTACGCGCAGCCGGGCCATGTCTGCGAGCTGGCCGACCACCGCCCTGTGGGCCGCGAGGAATCCGACCGCGCGGTGCGGCAGGCCGTGCTCGGCGCAGAACGCGGTGACGATCGCGCGCGCCGCGCGCAGCTTCGGCTGGCCGATGTTGGGAAACAGGTGGTGCTCGATCTGGTGCTCGAGGCCGCCGAGCACGACCGACAGCACCGGGCCCACGCTCAGATCGCGCGAGGTGACGATCTGCTGCTCGAGGTAGCTCCAGCGCTCGCCGGGCTTCCGGCTCGGCATGCCCATGTGGTTGGGCGCGAAGATCGCGACCAGGTACAGGCCGATCACGGTCGAGACCAGGGCGTAGCCGGCGAGCGCCGCGGCCGGGCCGACGATCAGCGCCGGCCCGAGCAGCCACAGCGCGTAGTGCGCGGGCAACACCCAGCGATCGACCCGGGTGCGCTCGGGATCGCCGAACAGCCGCGCGACGCTGTCCCAGCGCAGCGACCACGAGTACACCGCGCCGAGCGGCCAGAAGTACAGGTGCTGGAACGGCCGCAGGGCCTGTGCCAGGCCGCGCTTCTCGGCGGCGCCGCGGGCGTGGACCGAGAACACCGTCGCGTACTGCATGTCGGGATCGCGGAGCTCGTCCTGCGAGTGCCGGTGGTGGGTGTCGTGGACGATCCGCCAGTGGGTGAACGACAGCCCGCACGCGAACGTCATCCCGACGTGGCCCCAGAAGTTGTTCCAGCCGCGGTGGCGGTGGACGGCGCGGTGGCCGGCGTCGTGCGACACGATGCCGAGCTGGACCGAGACGAACCCGGTCGCGACGATCAGGGCCGCCCACGCCGGCCCGGGTGGCACGGCGAGCAGCGCGGCGAAGCCGGCGGCGAACAGCGGGACCAGGACCGCGAGGCGGCGGGCGTAGCCGCGATCGCAGCGCGCGAAGCAGCCGGCGGTGCGCAGCCGCCGCGCCAGATCGAGCAGCAGCGCGTGATCGCGCGCCGGGTCGCAGGGCCACTCGGGGCGGTCGGCCCTGCGGGCGATCATGTTGTCGGTCACACGCCCTCCATCACCAGCTCGGCGAAGCGCTGCGGCTCCTCGAGATCGGGGAAGTGGCCGCTGCGCTCGAACGACACGAACCGGGCGTGCGGCGCCACGGCGAGCAGCGAGCGCGGATCGGTCCTGGCGTGGGTGCGATCGGCGTGGCCCCAGATCAGCGTGATCGGCTGGGTCACGCCTTCGAGCTCGCGCAGGTCGAGCCGGCGCATCGCCTGGATCCCCGAGGCCAGCGCGTACGGGCCGCCGAGCCGCTGGGCCGCGAGCGCCGGTGCGGCGTAGCGCGCGACGTCGGCGCCGATCGGCAGCGCCGCCGAGTACCAGAACCGGGTCGCCGCGTCCTTGACCAGCCACATGATCGCCTGGCCGACCAGCGGCAGGCCGAGCAGGCCGAGCCGATCGAACCGCTTCGACCAGGTCACCATGTGATGCACCGCCGGGGTCTGGCTCAGCACCAGGCGGCGGATCAGCGCGGGCCGCAGCCGCGCCGCCATCAGCCCGACGTAGCCGCCGATGCACGACATCACCAGCGTGACGTCGCGCAGCGCGAGCCGATCGAGCAGCTCGACCACGACGTCGGTGTACTCGGCCGCGCTGAAGCTGAAGGTCAGCGACCGCGGGAACGACAGGCCGAAGCCGGGGACCTCGAAGCAGATCACGCGGACCCCGCCGCGCGCCACCAGCAGGTCGATCAGCTCGTCGTAGTGCTCGAGGGTGTTGGGCGGATCGGGCACGATCACGATCGGGTGCGGCCCGTCGCCGGCGATCCGCAGCCGCACCGTGGCGTGCTCGAGATCGAGCCGCTGGATGCCGCGCGCCGCGTCGCCGGCGTGGATCGGCGGGGCCTCGAACCGCGACAGGTAGATCGACTCGGCCATGCCGCCGAGCGTCGCCGCCTTGTCCGCCACCGCCGCCGCGAGCTCAGCGAACCGAGACATGGCCGCCCTTCCGCCCGACCGGCGCGAACACCATCTGCCACAGCTGGATCGACCGGCGGGTCCGGAAGCAGCCGGCGAACGACAGGAGGTAGTAGCGCCAGGTCCGGTTGAACCGCTCGCCGCGCTGGAGCTCGCCCGACGCGACGTAGCCGGCGAAGTTGTCGTGCCACGCCACCAGCGTGCGGTCGTAGTCGGCGCCGAGGCTGTGCCAGTCCTCGAGCGTGAGCTGGCCCTCGGCGGCGCGCGCGACATCCACCACCGACGGCAGCACGCTGCCCGGGAAGATCCGGCGCTCGATCCACGGATCGGTGACGTCGGTGGTGACGCTGGTCCCGATGGTGTGGACCAGGCACAGCCCCTCGGGCTTGACCAGCCGGGCGCACAGCGCGAGGAAGCCGCGGTAGTTCTTGCGCCCGACGTGCTCCATCATCCCGACGCACGCGACCTTGTCGTAGGGCCCCGCCGCGACGACCCGCGCGTCGCGGTAGTCCGCCTCGATGACCTCGACCGGCAGGCCGGCGCAGCGCTGGCGCACGTACGCGGCCTGGGCCGGCGAGATCGTCACCGCGGTGACCCGGCAGCCGCGGGTCCGCGCCAGGTGCTCGGCGATCGCACCCCAGCCGCAGCCGAGATCGAGCACGTGCTCGCCGGTGGCGACCTCGAGCTTCTGCGCCACGAGGTCGATCTTGTCGGTCTGCGCGGCGTCGAGATCGCCGGCGCGGCGCCAGTACGCGCACGAGTACATCACGGTCTTGCCGAGCACGCGCTCGAAGAACTCGTTGCCCAGATCGTAGTGCGCGGCGACCTCGGGCGCGCGCGACGGCGCCTGCAGGTTGAGCAGCTTGGCCTTGAGCAGCTGGAGCCGTACACCCCAGCCGGTGCCGACATCGGCCTCGAGGTCGTACGACAACACGCGGTGGATCAGCTCGTCGATCCGAGGGCACTGCCACCAGCCGTCGACGTAGCTGTCGCCGAACCCGAGCGAGCCCTGGGCGATCAGCCGGCCGTAGAACCGATCGTCGAGCACGTGGAGGTCCCAGGGCTCGCGGCCGTCCGTCCCGACTCCCGCCCTGCCCAGTAGATCGACGACAATGCGCTTGGCGCTGGCCACCCCATCCCATCATACGAGCCGGTGCGCGGCGAAACAACGCCTCCTCACGCAGTCCGTCGAGGCTGGCAGGGTTTGCCGCCCCGAGGTGTCTACGGCTCGTCGGCGGGGAACAGCGGTGGCAGCGACGGTGCGTCCCGGGTGACCAGGTGATAGCGCAGCGAGATCACCATGTAGACCACGCCGCCGGCGACCAGATACTCGGGCAGCCGGCGGGCCAGCCCGAAGCAGTAGCCGACGACCATGGTGACCACCAGCAAGAGGTCGATCCAGCGCCGCCCGGTCGGCGCGGCCCGCGGCATCCGCAGCTTCGAGACCATCGACAGGCTCGCGGGCAGGAGCAGCCACGGCAACAGCGGCATCAGGCCGTCGAGCCGGACCTCACCGAGCAGCCGGAGCTGGTCGCTGCTCGGATCCGAGGCGCTCCACGCCGGGTCGCCGTACTTGAGCCCCAGCGCGAACAGCGCGGCGAGCATTCCGCCGATGTACGTGGTCGGCCAGCCGAAGAAGAACCGCCGCGCGCCGGCGACGCTGTGGGTCACGTTGTAGCGGGCCAGCCGCGCCGCGACGCACAGGATCAGCAGCAGGACCAGGACCCCGAGGATCGCGCGGTGCACCGGGTCGGTCCAGCCGGCGCCGGGCGTGTTGGCGAAGAACGCGTAGAACACGGTCGCCGGGGCCACGCCGAACGAGAAGAAGTCGGCGAACGAGTCGAGCTGGGCGCCGAACGGCGACGCCGCGCGCAGCCGCCGCGCGATCGCGCCGTCGACGTTGTCGGTCAGCAGGCAGTACATCGCCCACCACGCCGCGGTGCGGTAGCGGCCCTCGACCGCGCGCTGCACTGCGATCGCGGCGAACGCGATCCCGACCCCGGTGACCGCGTTGGGCAGGTAGTACCGAAATCGCCCCATCAGCGAGCGATACTACCCGGTCGCGGGCCGGGGATGACGCTGTGACAGCTCGATCGTGAGCACCCTGCGGGACGTCGCCTTGCTGGCGTCGGACGACCAGTTGGCTCCGCTACAAGTCGGCTTGATGGTGCGGCCGAACTGCGCGCCTGTGTCGCTTGACCCGGGCAGCTCCAGCTGAACGGCCCATGACCGTCGCCAGCAGCGGCCGCTGGTCGAGCACGTTGCGCGTCAGCCGAGCAGGACGCTGACCATCGGGACCGCCCAGACGCAGCCGACGACGACCGACAGCGCGCCGGTGACCAGCGACAGCGTCCGGCGGGTGCCCGGGCGCCCGGCCGCGGCGCGCAGCGACACGCCGGCGATCCCCGACGCGATCGCCATGCCGGCGACCGAGCCGACCCCGAACAGCGCAAGGTAGGCGATGCGCAGCGCGGCGGTCGGCAGCTCGGCGAACACCAGCGCCGTGAGCGCGCCGCTGCCGGCGAGCCCGTGGACCAGCCCGACGATCAGCGGGCGCCAGGCGATGACCCGGCCCGCGACGTGGAGGTGAGCCTGGGCCGCCGCATGGACGTGGACGTGCGGCCCGTGGCGATGGGGCGTGGTCCGCCCCGCGCCCTCGGTCCGGACCGCGCGCACGATCGAGCGCACGCCGAGCAGGACCAGCATCACCGAGACCGCGCCCTCGAAGCCCGCCGCGACGCTCTCGGGCAGGCTCGCCCCGGCGATCAACAGGACGCCCCCGACGATGACCAGCGACAGCGTGTGCCCCACCCCCCAGATCACGCCGAGCAGCGCGCCGCGCCGGCCGTCCCGGGCCTCGCCGATCAGCGTCGACACGGCGGTCAGGTGATCCGGCTCGAACGCGTGGCGGATCCCGACGAGCAAGCCGAGCAGGATGCCGGTGAACGACGCGGTCACCCTGGCACGCTAGCCGCGAGCCCCGGTCGGGTCAATGCGGCCCTGACGGCTGCCGACGACGACCGGCCGCGCGAGGGCTCGGTCGAGACAGAGATTTTTTCCCCGGGCCAGGCCGGGGCGACCAAAGCCGGGCGTGGTCTTTCGCAAGCCGCCCCAGCCGGCGTCCATCGAGCCTGAGCATCCGCCCAGGCCGAACCCCGCTCGCTGGCGAGCTGTGTGCGCGATGTGGGTGCTCGCCCTGGTGTCCTGCCCGTCGCAGGACGCCGTCAAGGTCTGTACGGGCGACGGCCAGAGCTACCTGTGCCCGGTCGAGACCGACTGCGGCAGCACCCGGATGCGGTGCCTGCGCCCGGCCGATTGCGGCGACGGGATCGTGAGCCTCGCGCTCGGCGAGGAGTGTGACGACGGCAACACCGTGTCCGGCGATGGCTGCAGCGCGCGGTGCCTGCTCGAGCAGTGCGGCAACGGCATCCTCGATCCCGGCGAGGTCTGCGACGACAACAACACGCGCGATGGCGACGGCTGCAGCGCAGACTGCCAGTCGCGCGAGGTCTGCGGCAACAGCGTTCTCGATCCCGGCGAGCTCTGCGACGACGGCAACACGATCGACGGCGACGGCTGCAGCGCGAACTGCAAGTCGAACGAGACCTGCGGCAATCGCATCATCGACCCCGGCGAGATCTGCGACGACGGCCCGGTCGGGTCGGCGCGGTGCAGCACCAACTGCCGCTCGAACCTGGTGTGCAACAACCTCGTGCTCGACCCGGGCGAGGAGTGCGATCATGGCGTGTTCGGCGACAACAACCCGAACGGCAACAATAACCACAACGACTGTCGCGCCGACTGCGTGATCAACCGCTGCGGCGACGGCCACGTCGACAGCCAGGTCGGGCCGCACTTCGAGGACTGCGATGGCGCCCCACCGGCGCCGTTCACCAGCGTCGAGGCCCACCCGGTCGAGACCGCCACCTGCAACCTCGACTGCACAGCCGCGCGCTGCGGCGACGGCAAGATCAACCCGGCCGCCGGCGAGCAGTGCGACGACCACAACCTCGCTGACAACGACGGCTGCTCGCACGATTGCAAGATCGAGTTCTGCGGCAACGGGGTGGTCGACAACGGCGAAGTCTGCGACTTCACGGTGTCCGCGGTGACCTGCAACCGGGACTGCACCATCTCGGCCTGCGGCGATGGCAAGCTCAACCCGCTCGCCGGCGAGCAGTGCGACGACCACAACCTCGCCGACGGCGACGGCTGCTCGGCGGCGTGCCAGTTCGAGCGCTGTGGCAACGGCGCGGTCGACGCGTTCGAGGAGTGCGACGGCATCGCCGGGCTCCAGCCATGCGCCGCGGACTGCCACCAGGAGCGCTGCGGCAACGGCATCCTCGACAACGATCCGGCCCAGAGCATCTCCGAGCAGTGCGACGACCACAACCTCGCCGACGGCGACGGCTGCTCGCACGACTGCAAGATCGAGTTCTGCGGCGACGGCCTGCTCAACAACGGCGAGGCCTGCGATCGCGCACTGACCCCGGCGACCTGCAACCTCGACTGCACGATCTCGGCGTGCGGCGACAGCAAGCTCAACCCGTCCGCCATCCCGCCCGAGCAGTGCGACGACGGCGGCACGCTGTCCGGCGACGGCTGCTCCGGCAGCTGTACGCTCGAGCACTGCGGCAACGGCGTGGTCGACGCGTTCGAGGACTGCGACGGCGTCGCCGGACTCCAGCCGTGCTCGGCCACCTGCCGCCAGGAAGTCTGCGGCAACGGCATTCTCGACATCGATCCGGCCAACGGCATCTTCGAGCAGTGCGACGACGGCAACCTCACCGACAACGACGGCTGCTCGGCGACCTGCAGGTTCGAGTTCTGCGGCGACGGCCTCCTCAACAACGGAGAGGCATGCGACCGCGTGCTGACCCCGGCGACCTGCAACCTCGACTGCACGCTCTCGGTCTGCGGCGACGGCAAGGTCAACGGTGCCGCGGTGCCTCCCGAGCAGTGCGACGACGGCGGCACGGTCGACGGCGACGGCTGCTCGGCGATCTGCCGGTTCGAATAGCCGTTCAAGCGGACGATTCCAGCTGTCCTGCACGGCAGCAGACAACTGCACAGCTGGGCAGTGGTCGCTGCAGGTATGGTGTTTTCCACGAACCACGGACTCGCCGGCGAAGTTCGTTTTTCCAGGGTGAGGCGCGATATCGACCATACCGAGGGCTCCGGAACGAGCCGCGGTCGATGGGGAGCAGTGCGGTCCCGGGCGCCTGCACGGGACCGCACTGCTGCGGTATGCAGCATTGACAATGACATGAGAGCTTTGCGTTAATTGCGATTTGGTCGAGGAGAGAATCACCATGGCTTCCGCGGTGGCTCGTTGGCGAGTGCTGTTTGCGACCTGCGCGATCGCGCTGGTGTCCTGCGCGGGGCAGGACACCAGCAAGGTCTGCAGCTATCATGGCGAGACCTATCTGTGTCCAGGAGACACGCAGTGCGCGACGTCGCAGCGGCTGTGCGTCAAGTCCGGCGGATGCGGCAACGGCCTCGTCGACGCGGACGAGGTCTGCGATGACGGCAACACGAACGACGGCGATGGCTGCAGCCGCGACTGCCAGTCCATGGAGGCGTGCGGCAACGGGATCGTCGATACCGCCGTCGGCGAGCTCTGCGACCGCGGGGTCAACGACCACAAGGGCGGGGTGACGCCGTTCGAGGGTGGCCACGGCTGCAGCACCGATTGCAAATCGCTCGAGGCCTGCGGCAACGGGATCGTGGACAAGGACGCGGGCGAGGTCTGCGACGACGGCGTCAACGACCACAAGGGTGGGGTGACGCCGCCCAAGAGCGGCGATGGCTGCAGCGAGAACTGCAAGTCGACCGAGTTCTGCGGCAACTTCATCACCGACGAGGCGGTCGGCGAGGTCTGCGACCACGGCGCCGTCCGGGACGACCCCTCGTGCAGCAGCAACTGCCGATCGACGCAGATGTGCGACAACAAGTTGCTCGACCCCGGCGAGGAGTGCGACCACGGTCTGTTCGACTCCGAGCACCCGCTCGGCAACCACAACACCAACGATTGCCGCAAGGACTGCGTGATCAACCGCTGTGGCGATGGCTACGTCGACATGCAGCCCGGGCCGCATCACGAGGACTGCGAGGGTGCGGAGCCGGTCGGCCCCGACGACGTCAGCGCCGTGCCGGTCGAGACCTCGGCCTGCAACATCGACTGCACGTTCGCCCACTGCGGCGACGGCAAGGTCAACCGCAGCGCGCACGAGCAGTGCGACGACCACAACAACGTCAACGGCGACGGCTGCTCGGACGATTGCAAGATCGAGTTCTGCGGCAACGGCGTGGTCGACAACGGCGAGGTCTGCGACTTCACCGTGACCCCGGCGACCTGCAACCAGGACTGCACGACCTCGGCGTGCGGCGACGGCAAGCTCAACCCGGCGGCCTCCCCGCCCGAGCAGTGCGATGACCACAACCTCGCAGACGGCGACGGCTGCTCCGGCAACTGCACGCTCGAGCACTGCGGCAACGGCGTGGTCGACGCGTTCGAGGACTGCGACGGCGCCGCCGGCCTCCAGCCGTGCTCGGCGACCTGCCGCCAGGAGATCTGCGGCAACGGCATCCTCGACAACAACCCGGCCCACAGCGTCTCCGAGCAGTGCGACGACCACAACCTCGCCGACAACGACGGCTGCTCGCACGACTGCAAGCGCGAGTTCTGCGGCGACGGCCTGCTCAACAACGGCGAGGCCTGCGACCGCACCCTGACCCCCGCGACCTGCAACCTCGACTGCACGCTGTCGACCTGCGGCGACGGCAAGCTCAACCCGTCGGCCTCCCCGCCTGAGCAGTGCGATGACGGCGGCACGATGTCCGGCGATGGCTGCTCCGGCAGCTGCACGCTCGAGCACTGCGGCAACGGCGTGGTCGACGCGTTCGAGGAGTGCGACGGCACTGCCGGCCTCCAGCCGTGCGCCGCGACCTGCCACCAGGAGCGCTGCGGCAACGGCATCCTCGACAACGATCCGGCCAACAGCGTCTCCGAGCAGTGCGACGACGGCAACACGACCCCCGGCGACGGCTGCTCCCCGGCCTGCCGGTTCGAGTTCTGTGGCGACGGCGTGGTCAACAACGGCGAGGCCTGCGATCGCACGCTGTCCCCGGAGACCTGCAACCTCGACTGCACGCTGTCGAGCTGCGGCGACGGCAAGCTCAACCCGTCCGCCATCCCGCCCGAGCAGTGCGATGACGGCGGCACGGCGTCCGGCGACGGCTGCTCCGGCAGCTGCACGCTCGAGCACTGCGGCAACGGCGTGGTCGACGCGTTCGAGGAGTGCGACGGCGCCGCCGGCCTCCAGCCGTGCTCGGCGACCTGCCGCCAGGAGATCTGCGGCAACGGGATCCTCGACAACGACCCCGGCCACGCGATCTCCGAGCAGTGTGACGACGGCAACACGACCCCCGGCGACGGCTGCTCCCCGGCCTGCCGGTTCGAGTTCTGCGGCGACGGCGTGGTCAACAACGGCGAGGCCTGCGATCGCGCGCTGACCCCGGAGACCTGCAACCTCGACTGCACGCTGTCGAGCTGCGGCGACGGCAAGCTCAACCCGTCGGCCATCCCGCCCGAGCAGTGCGATGACCACGGCACGGTATCCGGCGACGGTTGCTCGGCGACCTGCACGCTCGAGCACTGCGGCAACGGCGGGGTCGACGCGGTCGAGGACTGCGATGGCGCGGCCGGCCTCCAGCCGTGCTCGGCGACCTGCCGCCAGGAGATCTGCGGCAACGGCATCCTCGACGTCGACGCCACCCACGCGATCTCCGAGCAGTGCGACGACGGCAACACCGCGGACAACGACGGCTGCTCGGCGGCCTGCACGTTCGAGTTCTGCGGCGACGGCGTGGTCAACAACGGCGAGGACTGCGACCGCGCGCGGACCCCGGCGACCTGCAACCTCGACTGCACGCTGTCGAGCTGCGGCGACGGCAAGCTCAACGCCGCGGCCATCCCGCCCGAACAGTGCGACGATGGCGGCACGGTGTCCGGCGACGGTTGCTCGGCGAGCTGCCGGCTCGAGCACTGCGGCAACGGCACGGTCGACGCGCTCGAGGAGTGCGATGGCTTCGCCGGGCTACAGCCGTGCTCGGCGAGCTGCCACCAGGAGCGCTGCGGCAACGGCACCCTCGACAATGACCCGGCCAACGGCATCGTCGAGCAGTGCGACGACGGCAACCCCGACAACGGCGACGGCTGCTCGGCGACCTGCCAGTTCGAGTTCTGCGGCGACGGCCTCGTCAACAACGGCGAGGCCTGCGACCGCGAGGCCACGCCCGAGACCTGCAACCTCGACTGCACGCTGTCGATCTGCGGCGACAGCAAGGTCAACGCGTTCGCCGTGCCCGCCGAGGAGTGCGACG
>Ga0307515_10007070_pt1 | contig 22299 bp, 20 predicted proteins | sample 17_EM_MG_FD_194513 | JGI IMG/M metagenome (GOLD analysis project Ga0307515, IMG submission 194513) | Populus trichocarpa ectomycorrhiza microbial communities from riparian zone in the Pacific Northwest, United States - 17_EM | ecosystem: Host-associated > Plants > Roots > Unclassified | place...
GAGTTATAGAACTCCGATTCTAGCAAAATTTGTGTCGTTGGAAAGATAAGACATGAGGTTACAAGTTCTATGATTTGAGGAGAACCCAGTTTTGCCTCTAAGATAGTTAAAATCGCAAATCAACGAACACTTGGACTGTTACTGTCCAACTGTTACTGTCCGTTTTTGAACTGTTACTATCTGACCTCTCCTCAGATTTTTAACTATATCTGGAGTTATAGAACTCTGATTAAAGAAAAATTTGTGTCGTTGGAAAGATAAGACATGAGAATACAAGTTCTATGATTTGAGAAGAACCTAGTTCTGCCTCTAAGATAGTCAACATCGCTCATCAACGAACACTTGGACTGTTACTATCCGTTTTTTGAACTGTTACTGTCTGACCTCTCCTCAGATTTTTAACTATATATTGAGTTATAGAACTCCGATTAAAGCAAAATTTATGTCGTTAGAAAGATAAGACATGAGAATACAAGTTCTATGATTTGAGAAGAACCTAGTTCTGCCTCTAAGATAGTCAAAATCACTCATCAATGAACACTTGGACTGTTACTGTCCAACTGTTACTGTCTGTTTTTTAACCGTTACTGTCTGACCTCTCCTCATATTTTTAACTGTATCTGGACTTATAGAACTTCAATTCAAGCAAAATTTATGTCGTTGGAAAGATAAGACATGAGGCTACAAGTACTATGATTTGAGGAGAACCTAGTTCTGCCTCTAAGATAGTCAAAATCACTCATCAAGGAACACTTGGACTGTTACTGTCCAACTGTTACTGTCTGTTTTTGAACCGTTACTGTCTGACCTCTCCTCATATTTTTAACTGTATCTGGAGTTATAGAACTCCGATTCAAGCGAAATTTGTGTCGTTGGAAAGATATGACATGAGGCTACAAGTTCTATGATTTGAGAAGAACCTATTTATGCCTCTAAGATAGTCAAAATCACTCATCAACAAACACTTGGACTGTTACTTTCTGTTTTTTGAACTGTTACTGTCTGACCTCTCCTCAGATTTTTAATTATATCTGGAGTTATAGAAATCCGATTCAAGCAAAATTTATGTCATTGGAAAGATAAGACATGAGGCTACAAGTTCTATGATTTGAGGAGAACCCAGTTCTGCCTCTAAGATAGTCAAAATCACTCATCAACAAACACTTGGACTGTTATTGTCCAACTGTTACTGTTTGTTTTTGAACCGTTACTGTCTGACCTCTTCTCAGATTTTTAACTGTATCTTGAGTTATAAAACTCCGATTCAAGTGAAATTTGTGTCGTTGGAAAGATAAGACATGAGGCTACAAGTTCTATGATTTGAGGAGAACCCAGTTCTGCCTCTAAGATAGTCAAAATCACTCATCAATGAACACTTGGATTGTTACTGTCCAACTGTGACTGTCTGTTTTTGAATTGTGACTGTCTGACCTCCCCTCAGATTTTTAACTATATCTGGAGTTATAGAACTCAAATCTATCATTCAACATCCAGGCATCAATTCATAATCGACTTTAAAACAACTCATAAGACCATGTTTAGAATATCTTACCCGAGACGAATCAAGGTCTCGATCCCTCCTTTTCTTTCTAATGACAGCCGACCCTCCCCTCTTCTCTTCTTTTGTCAATTTTTTTTCTTATTAATCCCTTGCCTACCAGTGTTTATTTTTACCTATAACCCTAAATCTTGGATGGGTTCTTGAAATTTGGTGTCTCTCTCTTGATCTGTAAAAATAGATACCAAAATTCCCTCTCTTCTTTCTTCACGATAGTTCTAGATCTGTTTTTTGGTAAGAAGAGTACTATTTATGCTCTATAATTATTCTTATTTGTATTTAGACCCCATTTTCTTTAAATGTATTCTTTTTGCCCCAACTTATTTTTAGTTTAGTTTATTTTCTTTAATTTAATCCAGCCTTGATTATCTTGGGATTTACAGATACTCTTGTACGGTCGAATAGACATCCTCGTCACCGAGTATGCATTTTGTATATACCCCACGGTCGGATAAGAAAATAAACTCTGGAAATCCCTGTAAAAATTTGAGAGCGATCCAACGGTCGGATAAGAAGTTATGGCCCTTTTGAGCCGATACTCAAATTCGAGCGACCACACATCCTCGTCTCCGAGTAACTATTCCATAGCTACCGCACGGAAAATGTTATGGCCCTTTCGAGCCGTTACTCAAGGTTGGCAACCAAAAATCCTCGTCACTCAACAGCGATTCCACTGCTTACCCAGGGAATACAGCCGCTGGAAACCCCTGTCAAAATTTGACTCGATCCAACGGTCGGACCAAAAGTTATGGTCCTTTTGAGCCGATACTCAAGTTCGACCGACCACACATCCTCGTCTCCGAGTAGCCATTCCCTAGCTACCCCAATGAAAACAGCCTCTAGAAACCACTGTAAAAATTTAAGCGCGACCCAACGGTCGGATCAAAAGTTATGGCCCTTTTGAGCCGATACTCAAGGTTGGCGACCAGACATCCTCGTCACTCAGTCATTCCATAGCTTACCCAACGAAAACAGTCTCTGGAAACCTCTGTAAAAATTTGAGCGCGATCCCACGATCGGATCAAAAGTTATGGCCCTTGTGAGTCGATACTCATTGCTGGCTGACAAGACGTACCCGTCACCCATTAGCCATTCCATAGTTACCCCAAGGAAAACAACCTCTAGAAATCCCTGTAAAAATTTAAGAGCGATCCAACGGTCGGATAAAATGTTTTGCTCATTTTGAGGCGATACTCAAGGTTGGCGACCAGACATCCTCGTCACTCAATAGCGATTCCTTAGCTTACCCAACAAAAACAGCCTCTGGAAACCACTGTAAAAATTTGAGCGCGATCCAAAGGTCGGACCAAAAGTTATAGCCCTTTTCACCCGATATTCTTGTTCGGTCGACCAGACATCCTCGTCACCGAGTAGGCATTCCGTATATACCCCACGGAAAACAGCCTCTGGAAACCCCTGTAAGACTTTAAGCGCGACCCAACGGTCGGATCAAAAGTTATGGCCCTTTTGAGTCGATACTCAAGGTTGCCGACGAGAAATCATTCTAACTGAGCAGCAATTCCACAGCTACCCCAACGAAAACAGCCTCTAAAAACCTCAGTAAAATTTTGAGAGCGATCAAACGGTCGGATCAAAAGTTATGGCCCTTGTGAGCCGATACTCATTACTGGCTGACAAGACGTACCCGTCACCCATTAGCCATTCCATAGTTACCCCAAGGAAAACAGCGTCTGGAAATCCCTGTAAAAATTTAACAGCGATCCAACGGTCGGATAAAATGTTTTGGCCATTTTGAGCCCATACTCAAGGTTGAAGACCAGACATCCTCGTCACTCCACAGCGATTCCATAGCTTACCCAATGAAAACAGCGTCTGGAAACCACTGTAAAAATTTGAGCGCGATCCAATGGTTGGATCAAAAGTTCTTGCCCTTTTCAGCCGATACTCTGGTTCGGTCGACCAAACATCCTCGTCACCGAGTAGGCATTCTGTATATACCCCACGGAAAAAAGTCTCTGTAAACCCCTGTAAAAATTTGAGCGCGAACCAACGGTCTGACCAAAACTTATGGCCCTTTTCAATCGATATTCTTATACGATCGACCATACTTTCTTGTCATCGAATAGGGATTCCGTATATACCCCACGGAAAACAGCCTCTAGAAACCCCTGTTAAAATTTAAGCGTGATCCAACGGTCAGATAAAATTTTCTTGCCATTTTGAGCCGATACTCAAGGTTGCCGACGAGACATCCATCTCACTGAACAGCGATTCCACAGCTACCCTAATGAAAACAGGCTCTAGAAACCGCAATAAAATTTTGAGAGCGATCAAACGGTCGGATCAAAAGTTATGGCCCCTTTGAGCCGTTTGAGCCGATACTCAAGGTTGGCGACCAGACATCCTCATCACTCAATGATTCCATAGCTTACCCAACGAAAACAACCTCTAGAAACCGCTATAAACATTTGAGCGCAATCCAACGGTCGGATCAAAAGTTATGGCCCTTTTGAGTCGATACTCAAGGTTGGCGACCAGACATCCTCGTCACTCAACAGCAATTCCTTAGCTTACCCAACAAAAACAGCCTCTGGAAACCACTGTACAAATTTAAGCGCGATCCAACGGTCGGACCAAAAGTGATGGCCCTTTTCACCCGATATTCTTGTTCGATCGACCAGACATCCTCGTCACCGAGTAGGCATTACGTATATACCCCACGGAAAACAGTCTCTAGAAACCCCTGTAAAATTTTAAGCGTGATCCAACGATCGGATAAAATGTTAAGGCCATTTTGAGCCGATACTCCAGGTTGGCGACTAGACATCCTCGTCACTCAATAACGATTCCATAGCTTACCCAATGAAAACAGCCTCTGGAAACCATTGTTAAAATTTAAGCGGGTTCCAACGGTCAGATCAAAAGTTATTGCCCTTTTGAGCCGATACTCTTGTTCGGTCGACCAAACATCCTCATCACCGAGTAGGCATTTCGTATATACCCCACGAAAAATAGTCTCTGGAAACCCCTGTAAAAATTTGAGCGCGATCCCACGGTCGGATCAAAAGTTATGGCCCTTTTGAGCCGATACCCTTGTTTGGTCGACCAGCATTCTCGTCACCGAATAAGCATTCCATATATACCCCACTGAAAACAGCCTCTAGAAACCCCTGTAAAAGTTTAAGCGTGATCCAACGGTCAGATAAAATGTTAAGGCCATTTTGAGCTGATACTCAAGGTTGGCGACCAGACATCCTCGTCACTCAACAACGATTCCATAGCTTATCCAATGAAAACAGCCTCTGGAAGCCATTGTAAAAATTTAAGAGCGATCCAATGGTCGAATCAAAAGTTATGGCCCTTTTGAGCAGATACTCAAGGTTGGCAACCAGACATCCTCGTCACTCAACGATTCCATAGCTTACCCAACGAAAACAGCCTTTGGAAACCCCTGTAAAAATTTGAGCGCGATCCAACGGTCGGACCAAAAGTTATGGCCCTTTTCAGCCGATACTCTTGTTCCGTCGACCAGACATCCTCGTCACCGAGTAGGCATTCCGTAGATACTCCACGGAAAAAAGGCTCTGGAAACCCCTGTAAAAATTTGAGCGCGACCCCACGGTCGGATCAAAAGTTATCGCCCTTGTGAGCCGATACTCAATGCTAGCCGACAAGACGTACCCGTCACCCAGAAGCCATTCCATATTTACCCCAAGGAAAACAGCCTCTGGAAATCCCTGTAAAAATTTGAGAGCGATCCAACGGTCGGATAAAAATTTATGGCCCTTTTGAGCCGATACTCAAGGTTGGCGACCAGACATCCTCGTCTCCGAGTAGCCATTTCATAGCTACCTCACGGAAAACAGCCTCTGGAAACCCCTGTAAAACTTTAAGCGTGATCTAACGGGCGGATAAAATGTTTTTGCCATTTTGATCCGATACTCAAGGTTGGCGACCAGAAATCCTCGTCACTCAACAGCGATTCCATTGCTTACCCTGGGAAAAAAGCCGCTGGAAACCCCTGTAAAAATTTGAGCGCGATCTAACGGTCGGACCAAAAGTTATGGTCCTTTTGAGCCGATACTCAAGTTAAAACGACTACATATCCTCGTCTCCGAGTAGCCATTCCATAGCCACCCTAATGAAAACAGCCTCTGGAAACCACTGTAAAAATTTGAGCGCGATTGAACGGTCGGATCAAAAGTTATGGCCCTTTTGAGCCGATACTCAAGGTTGGCGACCAGACATCCTCGTCACTCAGCGATTCCATAGCTTACCCAACGAAATCAGCATCTGGAAACCCCTGTAAAAATTTAAGCGCGATCCAACGGTCGGACCAAAAGTTATGGCCCTTTTCAGCTCATATTCTTGTTCGGTCGACCAAACATTCTCGTCACCGAATAGCCATTCCGTATATACCCCACGGAAAACAGCCTCTAGAAACCCTTGTAAAAATTTAAGCGTGATCCAACGGTCGGATAAAATGTTATGGCCCTTTTGAGCCGATACTCAAGGTTGCTGACAAGACATCCTTCTCACTGAACATCGATTCCACAGCTACCCCAACGAAAACAGACTCTTGAAACAGCAGTAAAATTTTGAGAGCGATCACACGGTCGGATCAAAAGTTATGGCCCTTTTGAGCAGATACTCAAGGTTGAAGACCAGACATCCTCGTCACTCAACAGTGATTCCATAGCTTACCCAACGAAAACAGCCTCTGGAAACCACTGTAAAAATTTGAGCGCGATCCAACGGTTGGATCAAAAGTTATGGCCCTTTTGAGCCGATACTCAAGGTTGGCGACCAGACATCCTAGTCTCCGAGTAGCCATTTCATAGCTACCCCACGGAAAACAGCCTCTGGAAACCCCTGTAAATATTTGAGCGCGATCAAACGGTCGAATCAAAAGTTATGGTCGTTTTGAGCCGGTACTCAAGGTTGGCGCCAGACATCCTTGTCTCTGAACAACGATTCCATATCATAACCAACCAAAACAGGCTCTCGAAACCCCTGTAAAAATTTGAGCACGATCCAACGGTTGCATCAAAAGTTAAGACCCTTTTGAGCCGATACTCAAGTTCGCCCGACCAGACATCCTCATCACCGAGTAGCCATTCCATAACTACCCCAAGGAAAATAGCCTTTGGAAACCCCTGTAAAAATTTGAACACAATCCAACAGTCGTATCAAAAGTTACAGCCCTTTTGAGCCTTTTGAGCCGATACTCAAAGTTGTCGACCAGACATCCTTGTCACTGAACTTCGATTCCATATCATAACCAACGAAAACAGGCTCTGGAAACCCTGTAAAAATTTGAGCGCGATCCAACAGTCGGACCAAAACTTATGGCCCTTTTGAGCCGATACTCTTGTTCGACCGACAAGACATCCTCGTCACCGAGAAGCCATTACATAACTAGCCCTAGGAAAACAATATCTAGAAACCACTTTAAAAATTTGAGCACGATCCGATGGTCAGATCAAAAGTTATGGCCCTTTTAAGCCGATACTCAAGGCTAGCCGACAAGACGTACCCATCACTGAATAGCGATTCAAGAACTTACCCAAGGAAAACAGCCTCTGGAAACCCCTGTAAAAATTGGAGCACGATCCAACGGTTGGATCAAAAATTAACGCCCTTGTGAGCCAATACTCAATGCTGGACGGCAAGACGTTCCCGTCACCAAGTAGCCATTCCATAGCTACCCCAAGGAAAACAGCTTCTGGAAACACCTGTAAAAATTTAAAAGCGATCCAACGGTCGGATCAAACATTCTTGCCCTTTTGAGCCGATACTCAAGGTTGCCGACCAGACATCCTCGTCACTGAACTGTGATTCCATATCATAACCAATAAAACAGGCTCTGGAAACCCCCTAAAAATTTGAGAGCAATCCAACGGTTGGATCAAACGTTATAGCCCTTTTGAGCCGCTACTCTTATTCGACCGACCACACATCCTCGTCACCGAGTAGCCATTCCATACCTACCCCAAGGAAAACAGCCTCTAGAAACCCCTGTAAAAATTTGAACGCGATCAAACAATCGGATCAAAAGATATGGCGCTTTTGAGCTGATACTCAAGGTTGCCGAGCAGACATCCTCGTCACTAAACAGAGATTCAATAACTTACCCAAGAAAAGAGCCTCTGGAAACCCCTGTAAAAATTTGAGCGCGATCTAATGGTCGGATCAAAAGTTATGGCCCTTGTCCGCCGATACTCAATGATAGCCGACAAGACGTACTCGTCACTGAACAACGATTCCATAGCTTACCCAAGGAAAACTGCCTCTAGAAACCCTTGTAAAAATTAGAGTGCGATCCAACGGTGAGATCAAAAGTTATGGCCCTTTTGAGTGGATACTCAAGTTCGCCCCACCAGAGATCCCCGTCTTTAGGTAGCCATTTAATAGCTACCCCAATGAAAACAGCCTCAGGAAACCCGTGTAAAATTTTAAGCGCGATCTGATGGTCGGATAAAAAATTATGTTCAACGGTCGGATCAAGAGTTATGGCCCTTTTGAGCCGATACTCCAGGTTGCCGTCGAGACATCCTCATCACTGAACAGTGATTCCATAGCTTACCTAAGGAAAACATCCTCCGGAAACCATTGTAAAATTTTGAGCCCGATCCGACGGTTGGATCGAAAGTTATAGCCCTTGTGAGCCGATAATCAATGTTGGCCGACAAGAGGTACCCGTCACCGAGTAGCCATTCCATAGCTACCCTACGGAAAATAGCCTGTGGAAAACCCTGTAAAAATTTGAGAGTGATCAAACGTTATGGCCCTTTTGAGCCGATACTCAAACTTGTCGACCAGACATCCTCATCACTAAACAGCGATTCGATAGCTTACCCAACGAAAACAGCATCTGGAAACCCCTGTAAAAATTTTAGCGTGATTCAACAGTCGGATTAAAAGTTATGGCCTTTTTGAGCCGATACTCAAGGTTGGCGACCAGACATCCTAGTCATTGATCAGCGATTTCGTAGCTTACCCAACGAAAACAGCCTATGGAAACCCTATAAAAAATTTGAGTGCGATCCAACTGTCGGATCAAAAGATATGGCCCTCTTGAGCCGATACTCAAGGTCGCCGACCAGACGTACCGGTCACCCAGTTGCCATTCAATAACTTACCCAAGGAAAACAGCCTCTGGAAACCCCTGTATAAATTTGAGTGTGATCCAACGATCGGATCAAAAGTTATGGCCCTTATGAGTCGATACACAATGGTGGCCGACAAGACGTGCCTGTCACCCAGTAGCCATTCCATAGCTACCCCAAGGAAAACAGCCTCTGGAAACCCCTGTAAAAATTTGATAGCGAACCAACGGTCGGATCAAACGTTATGGCTCTTTTGAGCCGATACTCAAGGTTGACAACCAAACATCCTCGTCACTGAACAGCGATTCCATAGCTTACCCAAGGAAAACAGGCTCTGGAAACCCCTGTAAAAAGTTGAGCACGATCCAACAGTCGGATCAAAAGTTATTGCCCTTTTAAGATGATACTCAAGGTTGCTGACAAGACATCCTCATTACCGAGTAGCCATTCCATATCTACCCTAAGGAAAACAGCCTCTACAAACCCATGTAAAAATTTGAGCGCGATCCAATGGTCGGACCAAAAGTTATGGCCCTTTTGAGCTGATACTCTTGTACGACCGACCAGACATTCTCGTCACCAAGTAGCCATTCCATAACTACCCTAAGCAAAACCGCCTCTAGAAACCCCTGAAAAACTTTGAGCACGATCCAACGGTCGGATCAAAAGTTATGGCCCTTTTGAGCTGATACTCTTGTTAGACCTACCAGATATCCCCGTCACCGAGTAGCCATTCCATAACTACCCCAACCAAAACAGCCTCTAGAAACCCCTGGAAAAATTTAAGCGCGATCCAACGGTTGGATCAAAAGTTATGGCTCTTTTGAGCCGATACTCAAGGTTGTCGACTAGACATCCTCGTCACTGAACAGTGATTCCATAGCTTACCCAAGGAAAACAGGCTCTGGAAACCCCTGAAAAAAGTTGAGCGCGATCCAACGGTCAGATCAAAAGTGATGGCCCTTTTAAGACGATACTCAAGGTTGCCGACAAGACATCATCATCACCGAGTAGCCTTTCCATATCTACCCTAACGAAAACAGCCTCTACAAACCCCTGTAAAAATTTAAGCGCGATCCAACGGTCAAACCAAAAGTTATGGCACTTTTGAGTTGATACTCTTGTACGACTGACCAGACATCCTCGTCATTGAGTAGCCATTCCATAACTACCCCAAGCAAAACAGCCTCTAGAAACCCCTGAAAAAACTTGAGCACGATCCAACGGTCGAATCAAAAGTTATGGCCCTTTTGAGCCGATACTCTTGTTTAACGGACCAGACATCCTCATCACCGAGTAGCCATTCCATAACTACCCCAAGCAGAACAGCCTCTAGAAACCCCTGTAAAAATTTGAGCGCGATCCAACGGTCGGATCAAAAGTTATGGCCCTTTTGAGCCGATACTCTTATTAGACCGACCAGATATCCTCATCATCGAGTAGCCATTCCATAACTATCCCAAGCAAAAAAGCCTCTAGAAACCCCTGTAAATATTTGAGGGCGATCCAACGATCGGATCAAAAGTTATGGCCGTTTTGAGCCGATACTCAAGTACGGGCGACGAGACATCCTCGTCACTTAACAACGATTCCATAGCTTACCCAAGGAAAATAGGCACTGGAAACCCCTGTAAATATTTGACCGCGATCCAACGCTCGGATCAAAAGTTATGGCCCTTGTGAGCCGATACTCAATGCTAGCCGACAAGACGTACTCGTCACCAAGTAGCCATTCCATAGCTACCCCAAGGAAAACAACCTCTAAAAAACCCAGTAAAAATTTGAGCACGATCCAACGGTTGGATCGAAAGTTATTGCCCCTGGGAGCCGATACTCAAGGCTGGCCGACAAGACGTACCCGTCACCAAGTAGCCATTCATATGTACGCCAAGAAAAAAAGCTTCTGGAAACCCCTGTAAAATTTGAGCGCGATCCAACTGTTGAATCAAAAGTTATGGCCCTTTTGAGCCTATACTCAAGTTCGCCCGACTAGACATCATCGTCTCCAAGTAGCCATTCCATAGCTATCCCAAGCAAAACTGCCTCTGGAAACCCTTGTAAAAATTCAAGCGCGATCCAATGGTCGGATCAAAAGTTATGGACCTTGTGAGCCAATACTTAAGGCTGTCCGACAAGACGTACACATCATAGAGTAGCAATTCCATAGCTGACCCAAGAAAAACAGCCTCTGGAAACCCAGTAAATATTTCAGCGCGATCCAACGGTCGGATCAAAAGTTATGGCGCTTTTAAGCCGATACTCAAGGCTGCCAACCAGACATCCTCGTCAGTGAACAACGATTCCATAACTTAATTGAGGAAAACAGCCTTTGGAAACCACTGTAAAAAATCAAGCGCAATCCCACGGTCGGATCGAAAGTTATGGTCCTTGGGAGCCAATACTCAAGGTTGGTCGACAAGACATACCTGTCACCAAGTAGCCATTCCATAGGTACGCCAAGGAAAACAACTTCTGAAAACCCCTGTAAAATTTGAGCGCGATCCAACTGTTGAATCAAAAGTTATGGCCCTTTTGAGCCTATACTCAAGTTCGCCCGACTAGACATCCTCGTCTCCAAGTAGCCATTCCATAGCTATCCCAAGCAAAACTGCCTCTGGAAACCCTTGTAAAAATTCAAGCGTGATCCAACGGTCGGATCAAAAGTTATGGCCCTTTTGAGCCGATACTCAAGTATGGGCGACCAGACATCCTCATCACTTCACAGCAATTCCATAGCTTACCCAAGGAAAACAGGCTCTAGAAACCCCTGTAAAAATTGAAGAACGATGCAACGGTCGGATTAAAAGTTATGGCCCTTGTGAGCTAATACTCAATGCTGGCCGACAAGACGTACCCGTCACCAAGTAGCCATTCTATAGCTACCCCAAGGAACACAGCCTCTGTAAACCCCAGTAAAAATTTGAGTGTGATCCAACGGTCGAATAAAAAATTATAGCCCTTTTGAGCCGATACTCAAGTACAGGCGACCAGACATCCTCGTCATCGAGAAGCCATTCCATAGCTACTCCAAGGAAATTAACATCTCAAAACCCTTGTAAAAATTTAAGCGCGATCAAACGGTCGGATCAAAAGTTATGGCCCTTTTGAGCCGATACTCAAGGTTCCCGGCCAGACATCCTCGTCTCCAAGTAGCCATTCCATAGCTGCCCCAATGAAAACAACATTTGGATACCCTGTTAAATTTTGAGCGTGATCCATCTGTCGGATCCAATGTTATGGCCCTTTTGAGCCGATACTCAAGTTCGACCGACCAGACATCCTCGTCACCGAGTAGCCATTACATAGCTCCACCAAGCAAAACAGCCACTGGAAACCCCTATAAGCATTTAAGCGCGATCCAACGGTTGGATCAAAAGTTATGGCCCTTTTGAGCTGATAGTCAAGTTCGCCCGACCAGACATCCTCGTCTCCAAGTAGCCATTCCTTAGCTACGCCAATGAAAACTACCTCTGGAAACCACTGTAAAATTTTGAGTGCGATGCAACGGTCGGATCAAAAGTTATGGACCTTGTGAGCCAATACTTAAGGTTGTCCGACAAGACGTACATATCATAGAGTAGCGATTCCATAGGTGACCCAAGGAAAACAGCCTCTGGAAACCCAGTAAACATTTGAGCCCATTCCAACGGTCGGATCAAAAGTTATGGCCCTTTTGAGCCGATACTCAATGCTGGCCGACAAGACGTTCCCGTCACCAAGTAGCCATTCCATAGCTACTCCAAGCAAAACTGCCTCTGGAAACCCTTGTAAAAATTTGAGCGCGATCCAACGGTCGGATCAAAAGTTAAGGCCGTTTTGAGACGAAACTCAAGTTCGCCCGACCAGACATCCTCATCTCCAAGTAGCCATTCCATAGCTACCCCAAGCAAAACTGCCTCTGGAAACCCTTGTAAAAATTTGAGTGCGATCCAACGGTCGGATCAAAAGTTAAGGCCGTTTTGAGACGAAACTGAAGTTCGCCCGACCAGACATCCTCATCTCCAAGTAGCCATTCCATAGCTACCCCAAGCAAAACTACCTCTGGAAACCCTTGTAAAAATTTGAGTGCGATCCAACGGTCGGATCAAAAGTTAAGGCCGTTTTGAGACGAAACTGAAGTTCGCCCGACCAGACATCCTCATCTCCAAGTAGCCATTCCATAGCTACCCCAAGCAAAACTGCTTCTGGAAACCCTTGTAAAAATTTGAGCGTGATCCAACGGTCAGATCAAAAGTTATGGCCCTTTTGAGCCGATACTAAAGTACGGGCGACCAGACATCCTCGTCACTTAATAGCGATTCCATAGCTTACCCAAGGAAAACAGGCACTTGAAAGCCATGTAAAAATTTGAGTGCGATCCAACGGTCGAATCAAAAGTTATGGCCCTTGTGAGCCGATACTCAATGCTGGCCGACAAGACGTACCCGTCACCAAGTAGCCATTACATAGCTACCCCAAGGAAAACACCCTCTAGAAACCCCAGTAAACATTTGACCGCGATCCAACGATTGGATCAAAAGTTATGGCTCTTTTGAGTTGATACTCAAGGTTGCCGACCAAACATCGTTCTCACTGAACATCGATTCCATATCTTTCCAAAGTAAAACATCCTCTGGAAACCCCTTTAAACATTTAAGCACGATTCAACGGTCGGATCAAAAGTTATGGCCCTTTTGAGCGGATAGTCAAGTTCTTCTGACCAGACATCCTCGTCTCCGAGTAGCCATTCCATAGCTACGCCAATGAAATCTGCCTCTGGAAACCACTATAAAATTTTGAATGCGATCCAACGGTCGGATCAAAAGTTATGGACCTTTTGAGCCAATACTTAAGGCTGTCCGACAAGACGTACACATCATAGAGTAGCAATTCCATAGCTGACCCAAGAAAAACAGCCTCTGGAAACCCAGTAAATATTTCAGCGCGATCCAACGGTCGGATCAAAAGTTATGGCGCTTTTAAGCCGATACTCAAGGCTGCCAACCAGACATCCTCGTCAGTGAACAACGATTCCATAACTTAATTGAGGAAAACAGCCTTTGGAAACCACTGTAAAAAATCAAGCGCGATCCGACGGTCGGATCGAAAGTTATGGTCCTTGGGAGCCAATACTCAAGGTTGGTCGACAAGACATACCCGTCACCAAGTAGCCATTCCATAGGTACGCCAAGGAAAACAACTTCTAGAAACCCCTGTAAAATTTGAGAGCGATCCAACGGTTGAATCAAAAGTTATGGCCCTTTTGAGACGATACTCAAGTTCGCCCGACCAGACATCCTCGTCTCCAAGTAACCATTCCATAGCTACCCCAAGCAAAACTGCCTCTGGAAACCCTTGTAAAAATTCGAGCGCGATCCAACGGTCGGATCAAAAGTTATGTCTTTTTTGAGCCGATACTCAAAGCTGCCGACCAGACATCCTCGTCAGTGAACAAGGATTCCATAGCTTAACCGAGGAAAACAGCCTCTGGAAACCAATGTAAAAATTTGAGCGTGATCCAACGGTCGGATCAAAAGTTATGGCCCTTGGGAGCCGATACTCAAGGATGGCCGACAAGACGTACCCATCACCAAGTTGCCATTCCATATGTACACCAATGAAAACAATTTCTGGAAACCCCTATAAAATTTGAGCGCGATCCAATGGTTGAATCAAAAGTTATGGCCTTTTGAGTCGATACTCAAGTTCGCCCGACCAGACATCCTCGTCTCCAAGTGGCCATTCCATAACTACCCCAAGCAAAACTACCTCTGGAAACCCTTGTAAACATTTGAGCGCGATCCAACGGTCGGATCAAAAGTTATGGCCCTTGGGAGCCGATACTCAAGGATGGCCGACAAGACGTACCCATCACCAAGTTGCCATTCCATATGTACACCAATGAAAACAATTTCTGGAAACCCCTATAAAATTTGAGCGCGATCCAATGGTTGAATCAAAAGTTATGGCCTTTTGAGTTGATACTCAAGTTCGCCCGACCAGACATCCTCGTCTCCAAGTGGCCATTCCATAACTACCCCAAGCAAAACTACCTCTGGAAACCCTTGTAAACATTTGAGCGCGATCCAACGGTCGGATCAAAAGTTATGGCCATTTTGAGCCGATACTCAAGTACGGGCGGCCAGACATCTTCGTCGCTTAACAGTGATTCCATAGCTTACCCAAGGAAAACAGGCACTGGAAACCCCTGTAAAAATTTGAGTGTGATCCAACGGTCGGATCAAAAGTGATGGCCCTTGTGAGCCGATACTCAATGCTAGCTGACACGACGTATCTGTCACCAAGTAGCCATTCCATAGCTACCCTAAGGAAAACACCCTCTAGAAACCCCAGTAAAAATTTGACCGCGATCCAACGGTTGGATCAAAAGTTATGGCCCTTTTGAGCCGATACTCAAGTTCGCCCGACCAGACATCCTCGTCTCCGAGTAGCCACTCTATAGCCACCCCAAGCAAAATTGCCTCTGGAAACCCTTGTAAAAATTTGAGCGCGATCCAACGGTCGGATCAAAAGTTATGGCCCTTTTGAGTCGATACTCAAGTACGGGCGACCAGACATCCTCGTCACTTAACAGCGATTCCATAGCTTATCCAAGGAAAACAGGCACTAGAAACCCCTGTAAAAATTTAAGCACTATCCAACGGTCGGATTAAAAGTTATGGCCCTTGTGAGCCGATACTCAATATTGGCCGACAAGATGTATCCGTCACCAAGTAGCCATTCCATAGCTACCCCAAGGAAAACACCCTCTAGAAACACCAGTAAAAATTTGACCGCGATCCAAACATGTTGTCGCTAGTGCAGGGCTGGTCTGCTGGTGTTAAGGATGGCCGCCCTTTGGTGCTGTCGCTTGGAGTTGGTCTAGGCTGTCTTGGCGCTGGTTTGCTGTTTGGTGGCTTCTGGTTCGGCTTAGTGGGAGGATGGTCCCCTAGGCTTTTTGTTTTTTCTGTTCCCTGTATGAGGGATGTTCATGCTCTTTGTTTATGGGATCTTGTTCCTTTTAGCCCGTTCACGGGAGTCTGTTCCCGTTGATCTTACTATGGTTTGTTCAAGGGAGCCTGTTCCCTTTGCCTGGATTTGTATGTCCTTTTTGTATTGCTGGTTTCCAGCTTGTACTGCAAGCTTGCCTTGCTCTTTTTGATCTATACAATACTTACATTTGATCAAAAAAAAATTTGACCGCGATCCAACGGTTGGATCAAAAGTTATGGCCCTTTTGAGCCGATACTCAAGTTCGCCCGACCACACATCCTCTTCTCCGAGTAGCCATTCCATCGCTACCCTAAGCAAAACTACCTCTAGAAACCCTTGTAAAAATTTGAGCGCGATCAAACGGTCGGATCAAAAGTTATGCCCCTTTTGAGCCGATACTTAAGTTCGACCGACCAGACATCGTCATCACTGAGTAGCCATTCCATGGCTACCCTAATGAAAACAGCCTCTGGAAACCCATGTAAAAATTTGAGCACGATCCAACGGTCAGATCAAAAGTTATGGCCCTTTTGAGCCGATACTTTAGGTTACCAACTAGACGTCCTCGTCACTGAACAACTATTCCATAGCTTTCCCAAGGAAAACAGCCTCTGGAAACCCTTGTAAAATTTTGAGCACGATGCAACGGTCGGATAAAAAGTTATGGCCCTTTTGAGCCAATACTCAACTACGGGCGACCAGACATCCTCGTCACCGAGTGGTCATTCCATAGCTACCCCAATGAAAACAACCTCTAGAAACCCCTGTCAAATTTTGAGCGCGATCCAACTGTCGGATCATAAGTTATGGCCCTTTTGAGCCGATACTCAAGTTCGACCGACCAGACATCCTCGTCACCGAGTAGTCATTCCATAGTTACGCCAAGGAAAACAGTCTCTGGAAACCCCTGTAAACATTTAAGCGCGATCCAACGATCGGATCAAAAGTTATGGCCCTTTTGAGCCGATACTCAAGGTTGGTCGATCAGATATACCCGTCACTGAGTAGTGATTGCATAGTGGACCCAAGGAAAACAACCTCTTGAAACCCCTGTAAAAATTTGAGCGCAATCCAATTATCGGATCAAAAGTTATGCCCCTTTTGAGCCGATACTCAAGAATGGCCGACTAGACCTCCTTGTCACCAAGTAGCAATTCCATAGCTACCCCGAGGAAAACAGCCTCTGGAAATCCCTGTAAAAACTTAAGCGTGATCCAATGATCGGATCAAAAGTTATGACCCTTTTGAGCTGATTCTAAAGGCTGGCCGAGTAGACCTCCCCGTCACTGAGTTGCGATTTTATTGCTGACCCAAGGAAAACAGCCTATGGAAACCCCTGTAAACTTTTCAGCGCGATCCAACGGTCATATCAAAAGGTATGGCCCTTTTAAGCTGATATTCAAGTTCGACCGACCAGACATCCTCGTCTTCAAGTAGCCATTCCATAGTTAGGCCAAGGAAAACAGCCTCTGGAAACCCGTGTAAACATTTAAGCGCGATCCAACGGTCAAATCAAAAGTTATGGCCCTTTTGAGCCGACACTCAAGGTTGCCGACCAGACATCCTCGGCACTGAACAATGATTCCATAGCTTACCCAAGAAAAACAGCCTCTGGAAACCCTTGTAAAATTTTGAGCGCGATCCAACAGTCAGATCAAACATTATTGACCTTTTTGAGCCAATACTAAAGGCTGGCCGAGCAGACCTCCCCGTCACCGAGTAGCGATTCGACTACTGACCCAAGGAAAACAGCCTCTGGAAACCACTGTAAAAATTTGAGCGCGATCCAACGGTCATATCAAAAGGTGTGGCTCTTTTGAGCCGATACTCAAGTTCGACCGACCAGACATCCTCATCTCCGAGTAGCCATTCCATAGTTACACCAAGGAAAACAGCCTCTTGAAAACCCTGTAAACATTTAAGCGCGATCCAACGGTCGAATCAAAAGTTATAACCCTTTTGAGCCGAAACACAAGGTTGGCCGACTAGACGTACTCGTCACTGAGTAGCGATTGCATAGCAGACCCAAGGAAAACAACCTTTTGAAACCCCTGTAAAAATTTGAGCGCGATCCAATTGTCAGATCAAAAGTTATGACCCTTTTGAGACGATACTCAAGTATGGTCGACCAGACATCCTCGTCACCGAGTAGCCATTCTATAGTTACGCAAAGGAAAACAGCCTCTGGTAACCCCTGTAAACATTTAAGCGCGATCCAACGGTCGGATCAAAAGTTATGGCCTTTTTGAGCCGTACTCAAGGCTGGCCGACCAGACGTACCCATCATTGATCAGCGATTCCATAGTGCACCCAAGGAATATAGCCTTTTGAAACCCCTTTAAAAATTTGAGCGCGATTCAATGGTCGGATCAAAAGTTATGCCCTCTTTGAGCCGATAATCAAATTCTTTTTGTTACTCCTCCACACTCTTATTACCCAATGTAATCATTTGTAAACAATTAAACAACTCCCGATAATAGTGTTTAGGAACATACCTCTTCTTCATTATTGTCTTCAACTCCTCCCATGTGCTAACTGGTCTTTCTCTATTCCTTCTTCTTTCTACCACCAATCTCTCCCACCAAACCATGGCATAATCAGTAAACTCCACTACAATTAACTTAACCTTCTTTTCTTCAGAGTACCTGTAAACACCCAAAAGAAAAAAAAATATATATATATATATATATATATATATATATATATATATATATATATAATTGATGACTCAGTTTTCGCTGCTGATTTCTGCATTGGCAGCGACACAGTTTTCGCTGCCGATTTCTGATTTCTGAATCGGCAGCGACGCAGTTTTTGTTTTTTTAAAAAAATTAATTAACTTAAGGAGCTGGGAGGGAGGGGTAAAACCGGTTTTCGATAGACCAAAACAAGGTTAAGAACACATTTAAACCAACCCCAAACAACCCACCTCATTTAATGGGGAGTATAAATACAAGGAGGAGAGAGAGGATGACCCATCCTCTTCCCAATGTTGTCTCCAACAGCTGCATGTCGCTCTTCCCTTCCTCTTTCCCAACAGAAACCTAAACCAAACCAGTAGAGAGTGCCTTGTGAACATGTGAGGGAAAGATGAGACCTTGAGAGAAGATTGGACAACTGCCTAGAGGGAAAGGAAGAGGGGGCTAAAAAACGTAAGAGGAAGAAGGAGGAGGAGAACCAGCAGGAGAAGAGAAAGAATAGTGTCAAACCTTCCTCAAACTTAGTTAGATTTGAAAGGTATGGGTCATGAAACTCCCTAGCTCTTCTCCTTAAGACCCAAAACCGGAAATGAAGAAGAAGACCCTAAGAAAAATTGACCTAAGACCTAAGCTAGCTGTGAAGGAAACTGAAATTAACTAAGAGGATAAGGAAACAGAAACGAAATGAGGCCAAATTCCCAGAACATCTAACAAAGAAAAAATGCACAAAATGGAAATAACAAATTATGGTAGAGAGCTGGCCTTAACTATAGGGTTGGCCAACATGCATGTGTGTGTGTTCTGCTGGAATTATTGAAAGATTATGTGTTGAAATTGATGGTTTCAATGTGTGTGTCCTGCTAGAAATTGTTGAAAGAGTATATGTTGAAATTGATGGTTTCAATGTGTGTGTGTTCTGCTGGAACTTAGTGACAGTTGATATGTTGGGATTGTTACAGCATGTGAGGTGTGTGTTCATGCCAAAATGTGTGTCGGCTGCAACGAATTAGCATTCGCTGTCGAAACTGAGTCGTCTGCAGCGAATTAACATTCGCTGTTGAATTGTGTGTTCTGCAGCGAAATTGTGATTCGCTGCCAAAACTGAGTCGGCTGCAGCGAATGAACATTCGCTGCCGAATTGGGTGTTCAGCAGAGAAAATGTGATTCGCTGCCAAAACTGTGTCGGCTGCAGCGAATTAACATTCCCTGCCGAAACTGAGTTGTCTGCAGCGAAATTGAGATTCGCTGCCGAAGTTGTGTCGTCTGCAGCGAATTAACATTCGCTGCCGAATTGTGTGTTCTGCTGCGAAATTGTGAATCGCTGCCGAAACTGTATCGTCCGCAGCAAATTGGCATTCACTGCCGAATGGCATGTTCTGCAGCGAATTTGTGATTCGCTGTCGAAACTGAGTTTCTGCAGCGAATTAACATTCGATGCCGAATTGGGTGTTCAACAGCGAAAATGTTATTCGCTGCAGAAACTGTGTCGGCTGCAGCGACTTAACATTCGCTGCCAAAACTGAGTTGTCTGCAGCGAAATTATCATTCGCTGCTGAAGCTATGTCGTCTGCAGCGAATTGACATTCGCTGCCGAATCGTGTGTTTTGCAGCGAAATTGTGATTCGCTGCCAAAATTGTGTCGTCCGCAGCGAATTGGCATTCGCTGCTGAATGGCGTATTCTGCAGCGAATTTGTGATTCGCTGCCGAAACTGAGTTTCTGCAGCGAATTAACATTCGCTGCCGAATTGGGTGTTCAGCAGCGAAATTGTGATTCGCTGCCGAAACTGTGTCGGCTGCAGTGAATTAACATTCGATGTCGAAATTGAGTTGTCTGCAGCGAACCAGTTTTCGCTGCCGAATTGGTCGCCTGCGGTGAACCAGTTTTTGCTGTCAATTTCTACAATAGGCCTCCTAGGCTGAAATGACTTAAATGCTAGTAAAAATTTCATGGTATGATGATGTAAAATGTGGGACACTTGAATGTGAACATATGAACTCTTGAAATAAGTGTGGTGACGAATGTGATTCAAAGATACCCATGTACTGATTTGTGACCATTGATGTTTTAGATGGTGCGGTCGGGATTGGACCATCGTCAAGACCAGAACAACCCGTAGGTGGAGCAGGTAGGTGACTTGCACCTTCCTTTTCCATACGTTGAATAATAAAATACTTTATCGTGAATGTTACCATATTGCGTTAGAACATATATTAGATTGTCGAACGCTTAAATGTTGACAAATGGTTAATTAGCTTTGGCTAATGGCATCCGAATGGATGACCAGGACAAATGAATGAGTAGGCATCCGAATGGATGGCTGGGACGAACGATTGATTAGCTTCGGCTAATGGCATCCGAATGGATGGTCGGGACAAAGGAATGATTAGCTTCGGCTAATGGCATCCGAATGGATGGCCGGGACGAACGATTGATTAGCTTCGGCTAATGGCATCCGAAGTGGATGACCGGGGTGAGTGAACGGTTAACCTCAGCAAATGATGCCTTAAGATGATAGCCGGGTTTAGGATTATGGTTGATTGCAAGAATTGGTGCATCTATATGTACTACAAGTTGTTTATACCAAGTACATGAAGAAACTATAAATGTTAATGCTTCATTTAACTGCCAGACCGCTTAATTATCATTATTATTATTATTATTAAGTAATTGCATTCTCTTAAATGTTTTGTACTGCAGCAGGGACGTCACACCAACGAGATGTCTAGGAAACCCAATACACGGGAACTTACTTTTGCAAGGAATCATGTAGATGCATTTTAAATCACAATGTATTTTGTATGAATCAATGTACTGAACGTATAACTTTTATTAGATCCTTTTGTTTAAATTCGTAATGGTTATTAGTAGGATAGGAATGCAAACTCATGTCTATGTATGTATATTTTTAATATGAACTTCTAATCATGCAACCATAATATTATGTGTTTATGTAAGATTCACTTTTAAATGAAATATTGATTGTATGGATCGTATTTTGATGATGTGAGGGATCAGGTTCGCCGATTACCGGCACCATGTGTGTCAAGTATAAAAAACAAAAAAATTTACTGTTGTTTTGGGCTTGAAAAGCCAGGTTGTTACAGTACCTATGGATGTCAAAAATCATCTCCACCTTTTTTTCTCAATCTAAATAAGCTTCCGAATCAGTTTTTCCCTTAAAGGCTGGGATTTTTAACTTAATACTCCCCAAATTTCGGTCGATATCTCCTAAATCATCAAAATCCCTATATGGCCGAATATGTCCCCCCTAGACCGATTCTCATACCTCTCTCCCCTATGTGTACGGAACCCACCACCACGGTTAAGATCATCCTCGGCTTCATCTACAGAGTTTCCAGCAACACTCTCCTCCTTCCTAGCTTCTCTACCCCTTTTACTACGCCCTCCATTAGACCTGGTCTCTAATTTTTCAATCCTAGTCATCAGCTCACCAAACATAAATTTTATCTGTTGTTGTATTCTCGAAAGCCCATCTTTTGGGATTTCACCCTTCTTCTGTGGCACACTGTTAGAAGACATTATTTTTTTTAAAACCTGCACGAAAATCGTTAGCAATAAAAATAACACCTCACACACTCGTGTTTCACACAAATTTATAGGCTTTTCACTCGAATATCCTCCCTATGCCTTTTTCCACTCAAATTGCCTTTCTTTAGTTCTTGAAATCACTTAGCAACAATTCAGAAAAAGCAACCAAATATACAGTGAATTTATAAATTTGATATAGACTCTAGAAGCAAGAAATTACGAAACTAACAAAACAAAACTCGATGACAAATTCACGAATAGCAATGCAAATTTGTACAAATAATATGACGATATGAAGACACAAAATAAAAAAATCAGAAAAGAACTAAACAATTATGAATTATCAAGAACTAAGGATTTAATTCAAGAAAATTCCAGAAACTCAAGAAAATCAACTAAACTACCCAAATTTTCAAGAAACACAAACAAGACTACTAAAAGATTCACGA